>ERZ773241.137-NODE-137-length-83891-cov-3.986521_pt1 | contig 83891 bp, 68 predicted proteins | sample MGYA00580989_ERZ773241 | MGnify/ENA primary metagenome ERZ773241 (study PRJEB29015, sample SAMEA2737804) | human gut metagenome | biome: human gut; feature: human-associated habitat; material: faeces | place: China | collected 2012 ... | reverse complement strand
TAAGCCTTTGAATAATAGTTTCGATTTTCTGGACAGTAACACCATTCAGATAAACCTCACCGCATTGGGTACATTTTGTACAAGGTACATTCTTGATAATAATATAACAGTTATTGTAATCGGTCATATAAGTTGTAGTAGATTTCTCTAAATCACCTTTACATAAAAAACATTTCATGTCAATCCTCCTTCCGCACTCTGAAATCTTCACTCCATTTATTGATGTCTGGGTAATATGCCGTAATTATCCAAAGTTGTGATTGATTACTTCCAATGACTGTATGTATCAATTTGTCATTGACGGAAATACCCAGTATCAAACAACTGGGATACGGATAATCTGTCGGATATTGCTCAATAATTTCTCCATGTATAATACAGTGAATTATATCATTGATGGAAATGCCCCTTTGCTCCAATCTCCTCGCAGCGTGCATGGTTATTTCTATATTTTCAGGTATACATATTTTACGCAAATTGTTGATATCCAATTCCAAATGGCTTCACCTTCCTTTAGTGTATAGTACCACATTTACACCCTTTTATCTACTGTCATATCAAAAAAGGCTGTTACTAAAACGATATATTTTTTTGAATTAGAAGACAGGATTTAGTTTCTGAATTCCTTCTGCTTTTGACTGGGTAATTATTGAAGTTTTCAGATACAGATGGTAACATGGAAACATCTGTATCTGGTTTGGCAAAAGGAGAAGAATATGAAATATTTTGGAGAAGGCCTTAGTGAAAAGCATAAGGATTTAAACCGCATTTTACGGAACAGGGAAAAACTTCCGGAAGCGAAGAAATTATTTCTGGAAATCCATGAGAAGCTGTTTCCTTCGGAAATGGCAGGCGGAAGTGAGAATGAAGTGGACGGTTTATTCCGGGATTTAACGGATCAGGAATATGCCGTTATGCCGAAATCCAAGGATGAGACAATTGGCTGGGTGGTATGGCATATAGCCCGTATCGAGGATCTTACCATGAATATATTGGTTGGGAGAAGAAATCAAATCTTTAATGAAGATTGGAAAAAGCGTCTTCACGTATCCATAACGGACACTGGGAATGCCTTACAGGATGAGGAAATAATGGCGTTAAGCAAAGAAGCGGATATACAGGAGCTTCTGAAGTACCGTAATGAAGTGGGCAGGCAGACAAGGGAACTGGTGCAGAGTCTCACTCCGGAAGATATGCGGCGCAAGGTATCCGGTGATGATTTGGACAGGATCCTGAATGAGGGAGGGGTAACAAGACAGGAGGAGTCCTTCTGGCTGCTTGATTTCTGGGGAAAGAAGGATGTTGCCGGTCTGCTGCTGATGCCGCCTACCCGTCATGTCATGCTGCATTTAAACGATTGCTTCCGCTGGAAGGAAGAGATACGGACGAAGAAGAAGTTTTTCCTGGTATAGAAAGTTGTTTGCGATGGGAAAGGCATAAGCCGAAAAAGGAGGCTTAATATGCAGGAACATAACGAAATTGAACAGACATGGGACAGTTATTCAGATGAACACTTCGGAAAGCTTGACTATGCTGAAATTTTTAAGGAAATAGGTAAAGATCCTTACAGGGGATTCCCGAAAGCCGTGGCAGAATTACTGGCGGAATATTTTCCGGATTTGAGGGGAAAGAAAGTATGTGTCCCATCCTGTGGTGACTGCGTGGCGGCTTTCGCTTTTTGTGAAATGGGAGCAGAGGTTTTTGCTGCGGATATCTCCTGCGGACAGATTGAAAATGCGAGAAAAAGAGCAGAAGGTAAAAATTATAATATCAAATTTTTACATAGTGACAGCATGAGTCTGAATGAGTTGAACAATGATTTTTTTGATTTGGTATACACTTCTAACGGCGTACATGTATGGATCCGGGATTTGACAGCCATGTATAAAAACTTCAGCCGCATTTTGAAGAAAGGCGGCATTTATATCATGTTTGATACGCATCCGTGGAGCAGGCCGTTTGATAAAGGCAGTTTGGAGGAGGGGAAATTTGTTATACGGAAGCCCTATGAAGAGACCGGGCCGTTTCTTGATGATGTTACTTATGACTGGCGCATTCAGGATTATGTAAATGCCCTTGTATCCTCAGGTTTTTCAATCCTGAGGATGGAGGAATTTCACAGTATCCCGGAAGACCTGCCAAATCATAATTATCTGTCAGATAATTATGACGAACCGGACAAATATGACTGGCACAAAAATCCTTGTGCGGCTTTGCCGCAGTGCCTCGGCTTCGTATGCAGAAAGCCCGGTTGATAAAAAGAATAGCATAAAAACAGAAAAGAGAATGAAAAATGAAAGATTATCTTGAAAAGATTTGCGAAGAATATGTTCAGAATCATAATTTCAGCGGCGTGTGTATGCTGAAAAGAAAAGGAATAACTGTCTTTAACGAAGCGTATGGTTATGCAAGCCGTCCCTTCCGGATCCCTAATAATACGGAGACCAGGTTTGACGTGGCGTCCATAACCAAAATATTCACGGCGGCAGCAGTATTGCAGCTTGTGGAGGAAGGAAAGCTGAGGCTTGAGGACAGGATAGTAAATATCGTTGACTTATCCGGCACCAAAATCCCCGAAGACGTGACGATTGAGCATCTGCTGAATCATACCTCAGGTATTGCGGATGACGCAGACGAAGAGGCCGGAGAAGATTATTCGGCCCTGTTTGTGGACAGCCCCAATTATGCGATCCGGGAATGCAGGGACTTTTTGAAGAATTTTGCCTATAAAGAGCCGAACTTCAGGGCAGGGACAAATGTCAGATACTGCAACTGCTCTTTTGTCCTGCTGGGCATGGCGGTTGAAAAAGCAAGCGGCCTTAATTACAGGGAATATTTCACCCGCAATATTTTCGAGCGTGCGGGTATGGACAGAACCGGATTTTTTTCAATGGATGGGATTAACGAAAACACGGCGGAGGGCTATAAAAGCATATTGGATGAAGAAGGGCGGTTTAAGGGGTTCAAAAAAAACATTTATTGTTATCCTCCGGTAGGAACTCCTGACGGAGGCGTTTACACAACGGCCGGAGATCTGAATCTTTTTCTGGATGCAGTCCGTAAGCACATCATTCTGAATGAAAAATATGCGGAGATGCTTCTTAGCCCTCACTGTGAGTTCTCCAATACGGTGGAATGGCTGTCTATTCCCGGATTATATAAGAAAAATGGATATGGATTCGAATTCTATTTGCTGGAGGAAGAGGACATGCCTTTCTGCATCTATAAGGACGGAAGCAATGACGGAGTGGCCGCAAAATTTTTATATTATCCGAAGGAAGATATCACTCTGACAGTACTGTCCAATCAGGACAGCAATATCTGGTCGATGATTAGAAAAATCCAGATAGAGATATATAAAAGATATTATCAGCCGTAAAAATCATTACAGTCGGTATAAGTCCCTGGATAAGTTCTCTTGTTTGACAGGCACTGCAGCAGTCAGTTATACTAATAACCAGGCACCGGAATTTTAACAGATAGAGGTACAGTTTTTCTGATGATAGATAATAAAACGAATATGGCCCCGTGGAACTTGTCACACAGGTGGTGACCTTTGTTGCAGTAAAGCAAATTTAAAGGATAGAGAGAGGAAGAGATGGAGAAAAAATTTAAAGAACGTTACCTGGACGGAGAAATAACCTTTGAAGAAATTGACGATTACGTGGACACATGGAATAACAGCGATGAGCCCTGTTCCTTACGGGAATATCTGGGCCTGAATGCGGAGGAGGAAGACGTTTGGATCGAAGACAGCGATGAAGCGCTGCAGGAATTGCTGGACAGGCAGAAGAGAGGCAGTCTATGAGCTGGCTGGATTTGCATATGCATTCACAGATCAGCCTGGACGGAGAGTTTTCTCCGGAAAGGCTGGCGGAAATATGTCACGACAGCGGGCTTAAGGTAGTTGCTCTTTCCGACCACAATTCGGTCAGAGGGGTGGAACGGATGATGACGGCCTGTTCCCGTTTTGGAATCCGGGAAATTCCTGCCGTAGAGCTTGACTGTATTTTTGAGGGAGTGGATCTGCACCTGCTGGGATATGGGATCGATTTTCAGGATCCCAGATACAGGGAGCTGGAAGAAGATATTCTGTCACAGAAAAAGAAAAATTCGTCCGAGGTTATGAAAATTCTCAAAGACACAGGGATTTTTTTTGAGGAGGAAAAGGTCCTGGCCATGTCCCGTGATGGGGTTGTGGTAGGGGAAACAATTGGGGAGGCGGCTCTGGCGGATGACAGAAATTCAGAAAATCCTCTTCTGGCACCTTACAGAGAGGGCGGGGAACGATCAGATAATCCCTATGTGAATTTTTTCTGGGATTATTGCTCCCAGGGAAAACCGGCTTATTTGCCGGTGTCCTATCCTTCTTTTGAAGAAGCGCAGAAGCTGATTGCGGATACAGGGGGAATTTCGGTAATCGCCCATCCGATCAATACGGTGGGCCGCAGCAGGGAAAGAATCAGCGCCATGAAAGAAAAGGGTGCGGCAGGCCTGGAGGTTTACAGCAGTTATCATAAAAAAGAGGACGTGGAGTGGTTCCATAAGCTGGCGGAGGAACTGGGTATGCTGGAAACAATGGGGAGCGATTTCCACGGGAAAACAAAGCCTTCCGTTATCCCCGGAGGAACCGGCGGAGACCAAAAGGAAGAAAAGAGTCTCTCCCTGCTTGATTATCTTCTTAAAATGCACAGGATATTCTGAGATTGACAAATCATTCATTTTCCATTACATTATAAATGACCTTTATAAAGTTTCTTTCGTAAGCGGCAGGAGGTTCACCAGATATTACCGGGAGTGACAGGATGAAAGCGGATACCAGACTGATGAAACAATTGAATATTAGCACTCTGCGCCGTGTTTTATCCGGGGAAGGGAAGGCAACAAAGCCGCAGCTTTCCAGGCTGACGGGGTTAAGTGTTGTGACAGTTAATGCGCTGATTACCGAAATGCTTGAGCAGGGTGAGGTTCAGGAACTGGGAATGGTACCCTCCGGCGGAGGCCGTCCTTCCATGCAGTACGGCTATTGTTACGGATACCGGACTATGGTGATTATCTATGGGCATCAGCTGGAGGGCAGGAATTATATTCATACGCTTGTTGTGGATCTGAAAGGGCAGAAGCTGTGGGAACGTCAGGGATATATGGAAGAAATCGGTGCAGAAAGCTTTGACGGCTGTCTTGATGAAGTCTTTGCCGGTTTTGGCAATATCGGGCTTATCGCTTTCGGACTGCCCGGGGAAGCCATTGATGATGTAGTAACCATAAATGATTTTTCCGGGTTGGAGGGACTGGATTTCCTGCCCCGTATCCGGGAAAAGTATGGAGTTCCCGTCCTGTTTGAAAATGATATCAATGCCATGGCCTATGGCTATTACAGGAAGCATTGCGGTATGGATGTTACCTCCCTGGTAGGGATTTATTTTCCTCGCTCCTTTCTGCCGGGAGCGGGACTGATTCTGGATGGAAGTATTTACTACGGGAATTCCCATTTCGCGGGAGAGATGGGGGATGTTTACGTTCCTGTTCCCTGGGAAGAGCTGGATTATTATGAGGAAAGCCAGGTTTTATGCCAGCTGGAAGCCCTGCTGGCAACGTTTGCCTGTATCGTGGCCCCTTCCCGTTTTGTCCTGTATGGAGATTTTCTGACGGATGGAATGGCGGAAAGATTGGAGCAGTATGTGTGCAGACGCCTTTCCGGAAAATTCCGGGTGCAGGTGGAGGTCTCTTCCTGTCTGGAGGAGGACTATGAAACAGGGATGATATGCCTTGCACAGAATCGGATGCTGCAGCTTATGGAAGAAAGAACGGAGCCGAATACTCCTTCGCAGGTATAAAGGCAGTAAAGAGCGGCATTAACCCATGGACTGGAAAAGGAATGTGCCGCGGAAATGAGGAATGGAATGAATCAGAAGGAACGAATGCTTGCAGGGCTGCCCTATAAGGCGTGGCTGGACGGCCTCTCAGAGGAGAGGATGGAAAATAAGAAAAGGATATACCGCTATAACAGCCTGTCCCCGGAACAGGGGGAAGAACAGGCGGCACTGATAAAAGAAATCATAGGAAAATGCGGGGAAAATATCTGGATAGAGACTCCCTTTCATTGCGATTATGGCTGGAACATAGAAGTGGGAGAAAACTTTTTTGCCAATTACAATCTCACAATTCTGGATGTGGGAAAAGTGGTAATCGGGAAAAATGCGCAGATTGCCCCGAATGTATCTATTTATACGGCAGGTCATCCGGTGCATCCGGATTCCAGGAACACCGGCTATGAGTACGGTATCGGCGTCACTATCGGAGACAATGTATGGCTGGGCGGGAATACGGTGATCAATCCCGGTGTAACCATTGGCAATAATGTGGTGATTGGCGCAGGAAGCGTGGTTACCAAGAATTTGCCGGATGATGTGATAGCCGTGGGAAATCCCTGCCGGGTTCTGCGTAAAATTACTGAGGAAGATCGGAAATATTATTTTAAAGACCGTGAATTTGACGTGGAGGACTACAAATAGAGAAAAACATGAAGATATCCAGACCGTTACGGGAAAACAGGCAGCATGGGGATTTGCTTTTTCCGGTGAGCGCCTACGAAACTAAAATGGAACAAGATTTTGAGATGCCTCTGAGCTATCATTGGCATCCGGAAATTGAAATTTTTTTTATCACCTCCGGAAAGGCTAATTTTCAGGTGGAGGCGGAACCCTTTATTATTGAAGAGGGAGATGTGCTTCTCATAAAGCCTAACGCGCTGCATGGTTCCCATGACTGCTTCGGCACTCAGCTGGAGTTCAGAGCGGTGGTATTTGATTACAGCTTTCTTTCCGGCATGGCAAATGACCGGATTGAACAGAAGTATCTGAATCCACTTTTTTCAGAGGAACAGGGTCATTTCATACTTCTGCGTGAAAAAAATTCCATACAGAAAGCATTGTTTGAGATGCTCAATAAAACATTTTTTGTATTTGATGAAAAGGAAAAGGGCTATGAAGTCCTTGTCCGTGCATACCTTCTTCAGGTGGTTTATGACATTCTCATGCTGCAGAAGGGGGAAATCAAGCCGGTAAAAACGAATACGAGAAAAAGTGAGATGATAAGAAAAATCGTAGGTTTTGTGGAAGAAAACCATACTCAGCGTATTGTGCTGAATTCCCTTGCGGCGTATCTGTCCGTGAGCGAAGGCTACCTCTGCCGTTTTTTTAAAGATAATTTTCATATGACCTTTGTGGAGTATGTGCAGAGAGTCAGGCTGCAGAAAGCGGAACGGCTTCTGAGGGAAACGGATGACCCGGTGGGAAAGATAGCGCTGGATGTAGGATTCGGAAGCGGAAATTATTTTACCACGGAGTTTGGAAAGCTTTATCACACAACTCCGCAGAAATACAGAAAAGGTCAAGATACTTAAAAAAACGGTCAAAATATATAATGAATCATCCGAAAAGAATGAATATAATGATGGCAGACAGGTGAACCGTGTGTTCCAGCCTCAAAGGAGGCGGAACCGGACAAGCCGGTTTGCCATTTTTTTGTATAGGAGGATTTGCTTATGTATACGATGAGTCAGGAAGGAAATGCACTGGTTTACCGCTGGGACGGGGAAGTGCTTTCTGTAGAACCCTGGGGAGCCAACAGCTTCCGTGTGCGCTCCACTGTGTTGGGAGAACTGGAGGATACGGATTATGCCCTCCTTCCCCAGGAACCGGTGAAAGCCGAAATCAAGGTGGAGGAATACAAGGGAGTCATAACAAACGGCAAAATTACGGCGGTGCTGGAGGTTAGCGGATGGTCCAAAAAATGTGATATCTCTTTTTACAACCAGAATGGAAAACTTCTCCTGAAAGAGGCGGGAGAAGGCGGCGCACTGAATAAAAGAAACCGTTTCTTCAAGCCCATCATAGGCGGGGATTTCCATCTGACGGTTACCTTTGCCTCGGAACCGGTTGAAAAGCTGTTCGGCATGGGACAGTATCAGCAGGATATCCTGAATGTGAAGAATTGTAATCTGGAGCTGGCCCACAGGAATTCCCAGGCGAGCGTTCCCTTTGTCCTTTCCGATCAGGGCTATGGCTTCCTATGGCACAATCCGGCGGTCGGCCGCGTGAGCTTCGCTTCCAACACCACGGAATGGTATGCCGAAAGCACCAAACAGATGGATTACTGGATCACGGCAGGAGATACCCCGGATGAAATCGAACAGGCCTATGGCGATGCGACGGGCAAGGTTCCCATGATGCCGGAATATGGCATGGGCTTCTGGCAGTGCAAGCTGCGTTACTGGAACCAGGAACAGCTGCTGAAGGTGGCGAGAGAGTATAAGGAAAGAAAGATTCCTATCGATGTCATTGTATGTGACTTCTTCCATTGGCCCAAGATGGGAGATTTCCGGTTTGATGAAGAATTTTTCCCGGATCCGGAAGCGATGGTGAAGGAACTGAAGGACATGGGAATCGAACTCATGGTTTCCATCTGGCCCCAGATTGACTGGAAGAGTGAAAACTATGAGGAAATGAAGCAGAAGGGCCTGCTGGTGAAGGCGGAAAAGGGCGTGGATATCGCCATGCTTTATAATGGAAACAGCACCTTCTATGATGCCACGAATCCCCGTTCCCGTTCCTATGTATGGGAAAAATGTAAGAAAAATTATTATGATTACGGAATTAAGGTATTCTGGCTGGATGAAGCGGAGCCGGAATACAGCGGATATGATTTTGATAATTACCGGTACTACCAGGGAACCAATGCCCAGATCGGCAATATTTATCCTCAGGCCTACGCCAGAACCTTCTATGAAGGACAGACGGAGGCAGGACAGGAAAATGTGGTGAACCTGCTGCGCTGCGCATGGGCGGGAAGCCAGCGTTACGGCGCCCTTGTATGGTCCGGCGACATTCATTCCGACTGGCAGACCTTCCGCAGACAGGTATGCGCAGGCCTGAACATGGGAATCGCAGGAATCCCCTGGTGGACCACGGATATCGGCGGCTTTTCCGGCGGAAACCCGGAAGACGAAGCCTTCCGCAGACTGCTTGTCCGCTGGTTTGAATGGGGAACCTTCTGTCCGGTAATGCGTCTGCATGGCGATCGTACCCCTTCCGAAACAGTGGTTAACAAAGCAGGAGAGATCATGCAGCCCACAGGTGCGGACAATGAGGTATGGAGCTTTGGTGAAGAGAACTGCAATACCCTTGTAAAATATATCCAATTCCGGGAAGCCATGAGACCTTATACCAGAAAACTCATGGAAGAAGCCCATACGCTGGGACGCCCGGTAATGAGACCTATGTTTTATGAATTCCCGGAACAGAAATGCTGCTGGGATATGAAGGAGCAGTATATGTACGGCAGCGATATGCTGGTGGCTCCCGTTTTATATGAGGATTCTTATGAAAGAGAGGTTTATCTTCCGGAAGGCTCCAAATGGACTTCTGTCCATGACGGCAGCGTTTATGAAGGAGGACAGACAATTCAGGTGCAGGCCGCGCTGGGTGTGATCCCGGTATTCTTAAGGGATGATAAGCTGCCCGAACTGAAAGGCCTGATTTAAGCCAAAAGACTGCATGGTTACAGGAGCTGTCATGAAAAAGCTGATTATTTTTGATGCCTATGGTACATTGATTGCCGCCGGCGCCGGTTATCGGGAAGCGGTGCGGAGGATTCCGGAGCTGACGGAATGCGGAGTGAATCCTGAATTGTTCTGTGAGGAATGGAAGATTTTACACAGACAGCATAAGGAAGAAGCCAATGGAAACGGTTATCTGATAGAAGCGGAAATCTTCAGGAAGGATCTGTCTGTATTGTATTCCCGCTATGGAATCACAGGAAACAGAAATAAAGATGCGGATTTTATGCAGACAGCGTTGGGAGTGAGCAAGGCTTTTGAAGGAGCGGCAGATGCGGTGAACCAGCTTAAGAAAAAATACCGGGTCATCATCGGGGCCGATTCCGACACGGAGCCTTTGCTGCTGAATATCCGGAGAAACGGAATGGAGCCTGATGGAATTTATTCCTCAGAAGATTTGAAAATATATAAGCCCGACAGACGTTTCTATCAAAAAATGCTTCACAGCTGCGGCGGTGAAGCTGAGAATACCATTTACATAGGAAATTCCTATCATGAGGATGTGGAAGGGCCGGCGTCAGCCGGCATCCCTTCCATATTAATCGACAGAAGGAGAACCCACACGCAGGATGGGAAACATACGGTACAGCCCCTGGCGGTAGTCCATTCCCTCTATAACCTGGTACAGCTGCTGGAAAAAATGCAGCCTAATCAACGCTGATTTCCCGGTATCTGCTGGGAGACACCCCATATTTTTTCTTAAACGTCCTGCTGAGATGGAATTCATCACAGAAACCGAAATTCAGAGCCGTTTCATGAAGCTTCACCTCCGGCTGGCTTAAAAGAAACTGCCGGACCATTTCCAGCTTCACATCCATCTGATAAGCATAAAGCGTTTTCCCATAAACTTTTTTGAACTGGTTGGAAAGAGTGCGCTCGCACACATAAAATCTTTCCGCCAGTTCTTTTCCTGTAAAAAAAGTCTGAGGCGTAGTCTGAATCAGCCGGGAAGCCTCTTCCAATATACTATTGGAGGAAGAACAATAAGGCTTCTCCTGCTGCTCCTTCAGCTCAAGCATAAGCAGATTCAATAAAAGAGAAAGCTTCTTCTCCCGGAAAGAAGAAACAGCCCAGCACTCCGCAATAATCTCCTGAAAAAGCTCCTTAATATGAGGATTGCTCTGACAATGTATCAAAGAATGGAACTCTGCAAACTCCTCAGCCGGCTCAGCCGCCGCCAAACATCCCGGCTCACCTTCCTCAAAGCCGGAACCATTCACATTCGCCGCCCGTTCACTCCCCAAAGGAATTACATGAATATACATGTGCTTATTATGAGGCGTACTGAGCCCGTCCCCATAATGATGCCTCCCCGCAGGAAGAATCAAAAGATCATCCGAATGCATCTCAAAAGCCTCATCCTCCTCCCGTATCCGCCAGCTCCCATCAATCATATATAGAAAATCATGTTCAGACATAATCCTGTCAGGATGAGGCGCCGGATTAACAAAAGTAATATAGTTAGCAGTACTGATTCTCCGCTCATCCATCAGCTTAAGCATTACCCCCATAAAAAACCCCTCCACACACAAACTTATCTTTTTCCACATTATACATGCTCCTTTCCATATTAGCAATGGAAAACCCTCCCGATCCCTGTTACTATACAAATGAATAAAAGTTAAGATCCCAGCATTCCTTTGGAGTCTGCTCTTTGGTTCCTCCTGTTCCTGCCCCTGGCTCCGCACCTTCTGCATGGGCCGCCGATCGGCAAGGATTCCTGTAAGGGCCGTATAAACTCGCCGGTCCTTAGGCTGCGTCCTTTGCAGCCTTAGTACCGCTGCGTGTTTATCCGAGCGAGAGCGTGCCCTGTAAGGCCCTCTGCATGGCCGGTGCCGGCGGCGATAACGGCAAAGGGGCTGCGGGCGTAAAACGGATCGGGATACCGCCGCCACGGGTACATAGGAGGGGATGAGGATGGGTTAGGCAAAGGGAATTTTTTATCTTCATGTATAAGCATTTTTAACCTTGCCGGGTGGGAAAAACAATGGTATTATGAAGGTTGTGAAATTAAGAAAACCATGGAAAATGTTGAGACAAAAGAATGAAGGAGGAAAATCCTCTGTTCGCCAGAGCGCTCACATTTTGCTTCGCAAAACAAGGAGGATTATTATGTTAAAAAAAATAGCAACAGACAAGGCGCCTGCAGCAATCGGACCTTATTCCCAGGCAATTGCGGCCGGTGATTTTTTATTCGCTTCAGGCCAGATTCCCATTAACCCTGAAAACGGCAATATTGAGGCTGAGGGGATCGTGGCTCAGGCGGAGCAGGTTATGAAAAATATCGGAGCCATTCTGGAAGCGGCGGGCACGGATTATGCAAATGTGGTGAAGACAAGCTGTTTCCTGGCTGATATGGCGGATTTCGCGGCATTTAACGGTGTTTATGAGAAATATTTTACGGAAAAGCCTGCCAGGAGCTGTGTGGCGGTTAAGGAGCTGCCCAAGAGTGTGCTTTGTGAAGTAGAAGTGATCGCTTATCTGGGCTGATGCTTATGGGTACGAAAGATAATATCGTTCTGATCGGTATGCCCGGAGCGGGGAAAAGTACGGTTGGGGTGGTCCTGGCTAAGGTTCTGGGCTGCCGGTTTCTGGATTCGGATCTGGTTATCCAGGAGGAGACGGGGCGGCTTCTTCATGAGATCATTTCGGAGGATGGCGTCGACGGCTTCCTGGAGATAGAAAATGATGTGAACAGCCGGATAGAGACAAGCCGCAGCATTATTGCCACCGGAGGAAGCGTGGTGTACGGGGAACAGGCCATGCGTCATCTGAAGGAGATAGGGACCGTGGTTTACCTGGAGCTTTCCTGCGAGGAGATCAGAAAAAGGCTTGGTGATCTGAGAAAAAGGGGTGTTGCCCTGAAGGAAGGGCAGACTCTTGAGGCGCTGTATGCGGAGAGGGTCCCTCTTTATGAAAAATATGCGGATGTGACGCTCTGCTGCGGAGGAAAGAGGATGCGGCAGATTGTATCGGAGCTGTCCGCAGTTTTTCAGCCCGAAGGGGAATGACAGGCCATAGGATACGGTTTTTAAGTTTATTATAGAAAGTTGGTATGTTTTATGGAACAAAACAGCCAGAGCAATAAAGGCGGGCAGAGCTATCGCAGCAGCCTGCTTCTGTTTCTTGCGGCTTCCATCTGGGGCGTGGCCTTTGTGGCCCAGAGCGTCGGTATGGATTATATGGGGCCTTTTACCTTTAATGGGGCCAGAAGCCTGATAGGCGGGATGGTTCTGCTTCCGCTGATCGCTTTCCGGGAAAGAAACAGGAAAAGGGATGCAGTGGAAGAAGAGACACCGGAGAAGAAAAAAGCGCGGCGTAAGGTGACGCTGATCGGAGGCTGCTGCTGCGGCCTTGCCATTTGTACCGCAAGTATGTTTCAGCAGTACGGCATCCAGTATACCACGGTGGGAAAGGCCGGTTTTATTACCACACTTTATATCATCATCGTCCCTATCATGGGGCTTTTCTTCGGGAAAAAAGTGAGAAGGATCGTGTGGGCGGGTGCGGCGCTTGCAGCGGCGGGGATGTACCTGCTGTGCGTCAACGAAACGCTGAGCCTGAATAAAGGAGACCTGCTGGTATTCATATGTGCGGTGATTTTTTCCATACATATCCTGGTGATTGATTATTTCTCTCCCAAAGCGGATGGGGTGAAGCTGTCCTGCATCCAGTTTTTTGTGGCGGGGATCATCTGTACCATCGGGGCCTTCCTTGTGGAAACGCCCACCTGGAGCGCGCTGGTGAGCGGCGCGGTGCCGGTACTGTATGCGGGTGTCATGTCCTGCGGCGTGGCTTATACCCTGCAGATCATCGGACAGAGGAATCTGGATCCGACGGTGGCATCCCTGATTCTCAGCCTGGAATCTGTGGTTTCGGTCCTGGCGGGCTGGGTGATACTGAACCAGACCATGAGCTCCAAGGAAATTTTCGGCTGTGTCCTTGTCTTTGCAGCCGTAATCCTGGTACAGCTTCCGGAAAAGAAACGGCAGCCGGAGGCGGAGTCAGAAGTCGGTTAGAAGCTTGAAAAACAACAGAATAAGTACGACGATAATGATGGGGCGGACTGTTTTCGCCCCATTTTTTACTACCATGCCGGAGCCGATGAAGTTGCCCAGAATGGAGAAAAGAGCGGCGCAGAGCCCTAACAGGAGAAAGACCTGTCCGTTTATAAGAAAAGTGACAAGAGCCGCGACATTGGAGGCCAGGTTGATGCATTTGGTATTTCCGGAGGCGGTGCGCACGTCCATCCGTGCAAGACCTGTGAGGATCAGTACCAGGAAGGTGCCTGTCCCGGGACCGTAAAAGCCATCATAGGCCCCGATGATAAAAGCCGCCAGCGTAGCGATCACAAGCTGTTTTTTCAAAGGAAGGGCAGGCCCCTGGGTATCCAGCGGGCTTTTTTTGCGCAGAACGAAAAAAGCGGTCACGGGAAGGACGATAAAAAGCATCCCCTTTATATAACGCTCGTCCAGAGCCAGGACCAGACGTGCGCCGATGGCGGAACCGGCAAGGGCCGCAAGGACGGTGGAGGGAACGAGCGGAAGGCTGACACATCTGTTCTTCAGATAGCGGAAGGCGGAAACCGTGGTGCCGCAGGAAGAGGAGAGCTTATTGGTAGCCACTGCCATATGGGGAGGAAGCCCTGCCATCAGGTAAGCGGGCAGGGAAATAAGGCCGCCTCCCCCTGCTATGGAATCCACGATTCCGGCCAGAAAAACCATCGGACATACGATAAAAAATACATGTATATTCATTGTCAAAAAAACCTCGGATTGTCACAAAATTTCCCTTTATTCTACCAGTGTGCCGGATCACATGCAAGCGTTTTTGTCAAGAATTTATTCCATGCTTTTTCGTTAACGAATTGTAAATAGACTGTGAATTCTTTCTAGCTTTTTTGTGATTCTATTGTTTTGGTCTGGTGTTGCAGGTATAGTATAAACAGGGGATAAAAGAATCTGTTCAGACATGTTAATCAGCAGCATCGGCAGAGAGCGGGGGATGGTTTTTTGTGAAAAAAAAGATTTGGTTTGCTTTATTTGCGGCAGCAGTAATTATTAATCTTGTGGCATGGAACAGCAGTGCCTTCTGTGACTGGCATATCCGGTTTTTCTTTCCCGTTTCCATCAATACCTATGGCAGGATGATGTCGGTTGTTCCTTTTTCCGTCGGGGAATGGATGATCGTATTCGGGCTGCTTTTGCTTGCGGAAGCGCTCATTCTGGGTTTGGTAAGGCTCTTTGTCAAAAAGGAATGGGTGAAAAAGCTGTGCAGTGGGTTTTACAAGGGCTTCGCGTGGGTCCTTCTGGCAGTTTTCTGGATCATGACCTGCAACTGCTTCCTTTTATACCATGCTTCTCCCATCGATGAAAAATACATGCCGGAGAAGACGGAACGTACCTATACGGATACGGAACTGGCGGCGGTGAGGGATTATATCGTAACCCAGCTGAATGTACTGACGGAACTCATGGAACGGGATGACGCAGGATATCTTGTTTATGATGAGGAGATCAGCGATGGGGCAATCAGGGCCATGCAGAAGCTGGGAAACGAGTACGGACAGCTGGCCGGTTATTACCCTAAAGCAAAAACCATTCATTCTTCGGATTTTCTGAGCCAGGAACATATGATGGGATATTATTTCCCTTTTTCCATGGAGGCTAATTACAATAAAACCATGTATGTGGTGAATAAGCCCGCCACTATCTGTCATGAACTGGCGCATCTGAAGGGCTTTATCTATGAAGACGAAGCCAATTTCATCGGCTTTCTTGCCTGTGTCAGCTCCGACGACCTGTTCTTCCGGTACAGCGGCTATATGAGCGTGCTGGGCTATGTGGAAAACGAATTCAGGGATTCCGTCAATCATAAGGCGTCGGCGTATTTCGAACACCCGGAAATCGCCAGAAGCGTATATGACGATGATCTGTTCCTTACGGCGGAGGCCTGGGAAAAGGTGGAAGAAAAAGCGGTGATTCAGACCGCGGTAGTGAAGAAAGCCTCCAACCAGTTTACGGAGGCAACGCTGAAGCTGAACGGCGTGGAAGACGGAATGAAGAGCTACAGCAGGGTAGTGCAGCTGCTTTTGAAATATTACGACGGGATTTTGTATTGAAAAGGTTTGGGAGCTTCTTCCGTAACCTGGAATGATATGGAAATTTAAGCAAAAAATATGGAGAAAATAGTCCTTTCACAGGATGGACTATTTTCTCCATATTTTTTTGTGTAAAAGTGAAATAATCTCCATGTTAAAAAAAGAATCCTCCATGCTAGAATCAGTTAAGTCAGGCGCCCGCAGCGGGTGCAGATAAAAATCCAGGAGGAAGAAGTATGAGTGGGACAAAACAAAAATCCATCCGGGCAGAGCGGGAAAAGAAAAAAAGTGTATGGAAGAACTGGCAGCTGTATATCATGTGCCTGCCTGCAGTCATTTATTTTCTTATCTTTGCCTATAAGCCTATGTATGGAATTATTATTGCCTTCAAAAATTACAGCATGAGAAAGGGAATCATGGGAAGTCCCTGGATCGGCTTTGGAAACTTTGAAAGGCTGTTTTCTTCCTACTGGTTTCCCATCATTTTAAAAAATACGCTGACGCTGAGTGGACTGACGCTGATTCTGGGATTCCCCATCCCGATCCTTCTGGCGCTGATACTCAATGAAGTGCAGAACAGCCGTTTCAGGAAGGGGTTTCAGACAATATCCTACGCACCCCACTTTATTTCAACGGTAGTCCTATGCGGTATGCTCACCCTGTTCCTGAGCCCGTCCTCCGGCGTGATCAATCGTTTTATTACCATGCTGGGCGGGGAGCACATTAATTTCCTTCAGGAACCGTCCATGTTCAAATGGGTATATGTGCTCAGTGGCGTATGGCAGGAAATGGGCTGGGGGAGCATCATCTATTTCGCAACCCTGTCGGGGGTGGACAAAGCGCTGATCGAAGCGGCGGATATAGACGGCGCTTCCAGGCTGCAGAAGATCTGGTATATCAATCTTCCGGTCCTGGTGCCGACCATCCTGATTCTGCTGATTTTAAACTGCGGCTCCCTGCTTAGCGTGGGATATGAAAAGGTGTTCCTTCTGCAGAATCCCACGAACCTGAGTGCCTCCGAGGTCATTTCAACGTTTGTATACAAATCCGGTCTGGAAAAGTCGGACTTTTCATTCGGAGCAGCGGCGGATTTATTTAATTCTGTCGTGAATACAATTGTCCTGGTGCTTGCGAATACGATTTCCAAGCAGACAACAAAAACGAGCCTGTTCTGATGAAAGGGGTAAGAATGGATGAAAACAAAAAAGCTGAGTAAGACGAAGATAAATAACGGGATATTCAACACTGTGATTTATATCCTGCTGCTGCTTCTGGCTGTCATAATGCTGTATCCTCTGATTTTCGTATTGAGTGCGTCCTTCAGTGATCCGAAAGCGGTTGCCGGGGGAGAGATGCTGCTGCTTCCGATAAAGCCTTCTCTGGAGGGGTACCGGTACCTGATGCAGTATAAGGAAATCTGGGTCGGCTATGGGAACACCATCTTTTATATGATTGCGGGGACCCTGCTGAACCTGGCCGCCACGCTGCCCTGCGCCTATGCCATGTCCCGGAAAGATCTGAAAGGGCGGAAGTATCTGATGATTTACTTTATGATTACCATGTACTTCAGCGGAGGCATGATTCCCGGGTATTTGAATATCAAGAGCCTCGGGCTGCTGGACACCCGCGGCGTTATTCTGATAAACGGCCTGGTATCCACCTTTAACCTGATTGTGGCGCGTACCTATTTTATGACCTCAATTCCATGGGAAATACAGGAAGCGGCGGTTATTGACGGGTGCAATGATTTCCAAATTTTCGGTAAAATCATATTCCCGCTGTCAAAGGCGATTACCGTTGTAATGACTCTGTATTATGGAGTGGGCCGCTGGAATTCATACTTTGTGGAAATGATTTATCTCAAAGACAGGAACAAATTCCCTCTGCAGCTGTTTCTGCGTGAGATATTGACGAAAAGTACGTTTGCCAAAACGGCCATGGCGGACGGCATGAGCTTTTCGGCGGAACAGATGATGGCTCTTATAAAACAGGCGGATACGGCGAACATGATCAAATACGGAGTCATTGTCCTTTCCGCACTGCCGATGCTTATCATCTATCCGTTCCTGCAGAAATACTTCGAGCAGGGTGTAATGATAGGATCTGTGAAAGGCTGATATATCAATTTCATTATCATAGATGATATATAAAATAAAAAAACAGGAGGAAGATGTATGAAGAAGAGATTCCAAAAAACGGCTGCCATTGTTCTGGCGGTCAGCATGGCTGTCAGTCTGGCGGCGTGCGGTAAGCAGGCCGAGGAAACCGGAAATGCCGGGAGTGCCGCAAACACGGAAAATACCGGAAGCGCTGACACACAGGCGTCATCAGGTACCGGCAGTGTGGAGGTGAATGAAACAGGGTATCCCATTACCAGTGAGGAGATCACCGTAACAGCCGCAGGCCCCATGCCCTCAGGGTGTGAAGACTGGTCACAGCTGGCGGTTATCGACGAATATGCCAACCGGCTCGGCATCCGTCTGGACTGCGATTTCTATGAGACAGACTGGGAAACCCAGCTGACATTAAAGGTGGCGGGCGATGAACTGCCGGATATGCTGATAGGCTGTTCCATGAATGTCAGCGACGTAAATGAATGGGGCGGGGAAGGTTATTTCCTGGATCTGAGCCAGTATATGGATCTGATGCCCAACCTTAAGGCATATTTCGATCAGTATCCGGAGCTGGAAGCATATTGCACGACTTCCGACGGCCATATCTACGGCCTTCCCAAACTGAAGGTTGATATGACCGACCGTCTGACAAGAAGCTTTATCAACAAGCAGTGGCTGGATAATCTGGGACTTTCCATGCCCACGTCGATTGATGAGTACTACGATGTGCTGGTTGCATTCAAAGAGCAGGATGCCAACGGCAACGGGGATCCGGATGATGAGATACCGCTTCTGTTCACTTCGGACAGCGGAGGCTATACCGCTCTGGAAAAAACACTGCTGGATGCGTATGGTATTTTTACCACGGATCCCAACTATGTCCTTCAGGCAGATGAGAGCGGCAAGGTAGAACTGGCAAATATCAATGATACCTACAAAGAATACCTGAAATTCATGCACAGGCTGTATGCAGAAGGCCTGATGGAGCAGGAAGCGTTTACGATTACAGGCGATGAGATTACCACAAAACAGCAGGGTGATGTATATGGTTCCTTTGGCTGTGGTTCCGCTCCGTTCGTTATGGCGAATAAAGACATCAGCTATGATGCGAACTGGATGGCTCTTTCCGGCATGTCTTCCGAACTGCATCCGAAGAGGGAAGCCAGCATTGCCAGTCCTGTTCAGAACAGTATTCTTGTTGCGGTAAACGGCAATACGGAATATCCGGAAGCCCTGGCCCGTTTCATTGACTATTTCTATACGGAAGAAGGAATGCTTTCCGCTACAAAAGGCTATGACGGAGTCACCTTTGATATGGTGCAGGATGACCTTCTTGGAACAGAGGTACCGGAGATGCGTATTCCGGACGGCTATACTTCCGGGGAAGAATTCCGTTATAAAGGAGCTATCCTGAATGAAGCCCTGAACCTTGTAGAAAAAAATATTGACCGTCAGGCTATGTTTGAGAGTGACAGGGAAGTGCTGGAAAAACCTGAATTCGTGGAGAAATACGGATGGGCAGCGCGGGTAATTGATGCCTTTAAGTCGGATGATGTAACTGGTGTGGAAGCATATCCGGTGGTATCTTATACTTCGGATGAAGTGGAAGAAAGAGGAGCTGTTTACAAAGACATTACTACCTATCTGAAACAGGCGAGAGCGCAGTTTATTACCGGCGAACTGGATCTGGATAAAGACTGGGATACCTATGTGAATACTTTAAATCAGATGAATCTGGGCCGTCTGCTGGAAATCGAGCAGGCTGCATATGACCGCTATGCGGCTGTAAAAGGCTGATAAATCTAGTTGATGAAAAGTTCCTCTTGAAATCGTATATAATCATTCAAGAGGAACTTTTTTTAGAAGTTAAGGAGAAGGGCATGCTGTATCAGAAAAAACTGGAAGAGACATTATCGGAAGAATTATTCAAAAACCCGTCCGGTGAATACCGAGGGGCGCCCTTTTGGGCCTGGAACTGTAAGGTGACAAAGGAACAGATTGATGACCAGACGGAGATATTTTTGCGGATGGGGATGGGAGGGGCCCATATCCATTGCAGGACGGGGATGAATATTCCCTATATGAGTGATGAATTTTTGGATCAGGTATCGTACGCCCATGAAAAGTTCCGGGAAAAGGGGATGCTGACCTGGCTGTACGACGAAGACCGCTGGCCCTCCGGGTACGGCGGCGGATTTGTCACAAAGGATCCGGAATTCCGTATGAGATTCCTTGTCTTTTCTCCGGAGGAAATACCGGAAGGCGTACCCGAAGACAGAGGGCGGGACGTATCGGCGGCCGTGATTATCAGAAGCGCATCCAGAAAACTGCTGAAAAGGTATGGGGTATTGCTGAATGCGGATGGTACCATGGAGGATTACCGGGCTCTGGAAGATGGAGAGGAGATTCCGGAGGGATATGATCCCTGGTATGCCTACCTGGAAATTTCAGGCGATAATGTCTGGTTTAATAATCAGGCCTATGTGAATACCCTGGATGAAAAGGCGATCGCCCGTTTCCTGGAGGTGACGCATGAAAAGTATGGTGAAAAAATGGGCGAATATTTTGGAAAGGATATTCCGGCTATTTTTACAGATGAACCGCAGTTTGCCCATAAAACCAGGCTGGGGAGGGCCCATGACAGGAAAGCCCAGTTCATTCCCTATACGGATGATTTTGAAGAAACATATGAAGCGGCTTATGGTGAGGAATTCCTGAAATATCTTCCCGAAGTTTTCTGGGAACGGGCAGAGGAGCCGGTTTCGGAGACGAGATACCGGTATCATGATCATATCGCGGAACGTTTTGCCCGCGCCTATGCGGATCAGACAGGCAGCTGGTGTACCGGACACGGAATTGCGCTGACAGGCCACATGATGGAGGAACCGACCTTGAAAAGCCAGACGGCGGCATTGGGAGAGGCGATGCGTTCCTATCGGAGCTTCCATATTCCGGGAATCGATATTCTGTGTGATTCCAGGGAACTGACGACGGCAAAGCAGGCGCAGAGTGCGGTTCATCAGTACGGCAGGGAAGGGATGGTCAGTGAAATCTACGGCGTGACAAACTGGGACTTTGATTTCCGGGGACATAAGCTGGCAGGTGACTGGCAGGCGGCCCTCGGTGTGACGATGAGGGTCCATCATTTGGCCTGGGTTTCCATGGAGGGAGAAGCGAAAAGGGATTATCCGGCCTGTATCGGCTATCAGTCCCCCTGGTTTGAGGAATATAAGCTGATTGAGGATTATTTTGCCAGAGTGAATACGGCGCTTGTCAGAGGAAAGCCCGTGGTACGTATAGGCGTGATACATCCTGTGGAATCTTACTGGCTGAAGTGGGGAAGTGAGGAAACCACCTATGCAGACAGGGAGGCGATGGAAGAAAAATTTGACAGCCTGATAAAATGGCTGCTGTATGGGCTGCAGGACTTTGACTATATCGCGGAATCCCTGCTGGAGGAGCTTCCGGAGGGAGAAAAAGGCTTTACCGCAGGAAAAATGCGGTATGACGTGATATTGGTGCCGGACTGCCTGACCTTGCGCGAGAATACGGTGATGAGGCTGGAGGCCTTTGCGAAGGAGGGCGGAAACGTCATATTCATGGGAGGTGTTCCCGAATATGTGGCGGCCCGCAAGAATGACCGGGCGGCGAAGCTGGCGGGACAGTGTATGAAAATACCCTTTGAAAAGAGGGAATTAATGAGAAGGCTGGAACCGTACCGTATGCTGGATATCCGGAATCAGGCTGGAATTCCCACGGATCATTTCCTTTATCAGATGCGTGAGGACGGAGAAAACAGGTGGATTTTCCTGGCCCATGGCAGAAAGCCGGAGAAGCCGGACAGTATGGAAAAAGAAAAACTGACGATATCCGTTTCGGGAATCTGGAGAGTGGATTTCTATGACGCGCTGTCTGGAAATGTGGGGGAAATTCCTGTATTTTATAAGGAAAACAGGACGGTATGGGAAATCACTTCCTATGCCTGCGATTCCTTCCTGTATTGCCTGAAGCCCGGCAGATGCACCCTGCACAAAACCGTGAAGGCCACAGGACGGCAGCAGGCGGTGAAGCTTCCGGAATCCGCCCGGGTAACGCTGGAGGAAGACAATGTCCTTCCGCTCGATATGGCGGAATTCCGGCTGGATGACGGGGAATGGAGCGAAAAAGAGGAAATACTCCGCCTGGATAATCAAATCCGCGAAGAGCTGGGATATCCCAGGAGGGCCGACGCCTACGCGCAGCCCTGGATATACGGAAAACAGGAATATGAACACAGGGTATCCCTGCGTTTTCACATAAATTCTGAAATCGATATAACAGACGTCCGGCTGGCGCTGGAAAATGCGGATATCACAGAAGTATTCTGGAATAACAGAAAAATAGAAGATCCCGCAGAGGGTTATTATGTCGACAAACAGATCCGAACAGTAAAACTGGACGGCGTAAAGACCGGAGAGAATATTCTGGAGGTACATATCCCATATCATGCCAATGTAAATGTGGAAGCCATGTATCTTCTCGGGGATTTCGGAGTAAAGGTCGGGGGCTGTACCGCGGTTCTGACAGAGCCGGTAAGGGAGCTGGCCTTCGGAGATATCTGTACCCAGGGGCTGCCCTTTTACGGAGGGAATCTGACCCTGCATATGCCTGTGGAGATCAGGCAGGACGGCACGCTTTCCGTTTGGGTAACCAAATTCCGGAGTCCATTGATAGAAGTTACGCTGAACGGCACGGAGAAAAGAAAGATTTTTAAGAGCCCCTGTCAGGCAGAATTCGAAGGGGTAAAAAAAGGCAGCTGTGAACTGGCGCTTAAGGTATTCGGAAACCGGAAAAACACGTTCGGCCAGCTGCATAACTGCAGCGATACACAGACCTGGTGCGGGCCGGATGCCTGGAGGACAACAGGGGAAAACTGGGCGTATGAATACCAGCTTACACAAACAGGAATCCTGGTATCCCCATATGCTGTATTAACGGAGGAACCGTAGGTTTCATGAAGGGAAGGAGTGCATTATGTTTTTAACGTTGGATAAATTCAGGCAGAGAGTCAGGGAACTGGGGGAAAAAAGATATTTCGGCCACAGCTGTATTGCCCCTTTTATATCCATGGAGGGAAATCTTCCTCCGGATGAAAGCTACAAGGGACTGCCGGAAAAGGTAGAAGGGCCGGAGTTTGGCCTCCATGATTTCTTTGTGGGAAGAGACAGGTATTTATGGCTGGAAAGAACCGTTAAGCTTCCGGAAGCAAAAGAAGGCTGTGAGACGGTGGGATTATTTGATTTCGGGGAAACCGGCGGCGGATATAACAGCGGATTTGAATCCCTGCTGTATGTGGACGGGCACCCTTACCAGGGAGTGGATACCCATCATAAGGAAGTGATTTTCCGGGGGAAAGAAGGAAAAGAGGTCTGCCTTACCTTCCTTTTGTGGACGGGCCTTGAGGGAGGCGGGGAGCATACCTCCTTTTACCATCAGTGCCGGCAGGCGGATGTAGCGTATCTTCATAAAAAGACGGATGAGCTTTATTATTTCGCAAAAGCCATCACGGAAACGCTTCTGCTTCTCCCTCCGGAAAATGAGCAGTATGCGAAGCTGAAGGCGGCGCTGGATCGCACCTTTTCCTGTATCAACTGGGATGAAGAATCCTTTTATAAAACGGCGGAAAAGGCTCATGATATGCTGATGGATGAGCTGGATCGGATGGAAAAAAGCACGGAGGTGACGGTGAATGTGGTGGGGCATACCCATATCGATGTGGCCTGGCTGTGGAGGCTGAAGCATACCAGGGAAAAAGCCCAGCGCTCCTTCTCAACCGTACTCCGCCTGATGGAGCTGTATGACGAATATATTTTCCTGCAGACACAGCCCCAGCTTTATAAATATGTGAAGGAGGACTGTCCGGAATTATATGAAAAGATCAGACAGAAGGCTGCAGAAGGAAAATGGGAGCCGGACGGCGGCATGTGGGTCGAAGCGGACTGCAATCTTTCTTCCGGAGAGGCCCTGGTCCGCCAGTTCCTGTACGGAACCCGTTTCCTGGAACAGGAATTCGGGAAAAAATGCGAATACCTGTGGCTGCCTGACGTATTCGGCTACAGCTGGGCCCTGCCGCAGATTTTAAAGCAGTGTGAAATCAATACCTTTATGACGACGAAAATCAGCTGGAATCAGTTTAACAGCATCCCGGACGACCTGTTCTGGTGGAGGGGCATCGACGGAAGTGAGATCCTCACCTATTTTGTAAATACGCCCGGCGAGGGACAGGATATGGATACCAGATATGCCACCTATAATGGAATGGTTACTCCCCACGCAGTCCTGGGAAGCTGGAATAAGTTCAAAAACAAAGATCTGAGCAGGGATACCCTGATCTCTTACGGCTACGGTGACGGCGGAGGCGGAGTCACCAGGGACATGCTGGAGCTGAGAAGGGCCATGGATGTGATTCCGGGGCTTCCCCATGTAAAATCGGTACAGGCGGGAGAATTTTTCAGAAAGCTGCATGAAAACGTGGAAAATACAGACCGTTATGTTCATACATGGGACGGGGAGCTGTATCTGGAATATCATCGTGGCACCTATACCAGCCATGCGCATAACAAACGCATGAACCGTAAGATGGAGCTGTTATATCGTGAGGCAGAGTATTTTACCGTACTGCGTGCATTGCTTGGTAATGATCTGTCCCTGGCGGAGCAGGAAAAGCTGACAGCCGGCTGGAAACATATCCTGACCAACCAGTTCCATGACATTATCCCCGGCTCCTCGATCTTCGAAGTATATGAGGATTCCAAAAAAGATTACGAATGGATCGCAACACAGGGCGAAGAGGTGGAAGCAGGCTTCCTTGCAGACGCCGTAACAGAAGAAGCCTCTGTTTATACCGTTTTTAACAGCAACAGCTTTGTAAGAAAAGGCGGCTCGGTTCTGTTGCTCGGTGCTGCAGGAAACAGCGCTTATTTGGAGGACGGCACGGCATTAAAGAGTCAGGAAACAGAAGGCGGACTTCTTGTGGAAATCCCGGAGGTTCCTGCAATGGGCACCGTTGCGGTTGTCCTGAAAAAAGCACCTGCTGCAGAGAATACGGCATTTACCGTAGACGGACATAAGGTTGAAACTCCGTTTTATCTGGTTGAGTTTAATGAAGCCGGTCAGATTTCCAGATTGTATGATAAAGAAAATGACCGTGAGGTGCTTGCACCCGGACAGTGCGGCAACGTTCTGCAGGTATTTGAAGATAAGCCGATGGGCAATGACGCATGGGATATCGAGATCTACTATCAGGAAAAGATGCGTGTCATTGACGGACTGACCTGTTTTGAAGTCAAAGAGTGCGGATCGGTTCGTCTGGTGCTTCACATGGGATGGAAGTATATGAATTCCACCATTGACCAGGATGTTATCCTGTATGCAGATGACCGCAGAATTGATTTCGTGACGGATGCAGACTGCCATGAGCGCCATCAGCTGTTGAAGGCTGCATTCCCGGTTGACATCCGCACCACTTACGGAACGTTCGATGTACAGTATGGTAATGTACGTCGTTCTAATAACTGGAATACAAGCTGGGATCAGGCGAAGTTCGAGAGCGTTGCCCATCGTTTCGCAGATCTTTCCGAATACGGCTATGGCGTCAGCCTGTTAAATGACTGTAAGTACGGTCATGATGTAAAGGATAATGTACTGCGCATCACTCTGATCAAGACAGCAACCTATCCGGATCACAGCCAGGATCAGGGCGAGCATCACTTCACTTATGCGCTGCTGCCTCATACCGGAGACTTTATTGCAGGCCGCACCGTACAGGAAGCGAGCGATTTGAACTGGCCGATGCACAGCGTTGCAGGCAGCGTAAAACTTCCGTTTGCAGGTTCTTTTGTAGGCTTTGACAAAGAGTGCGTTGAACTGGATGCTGTCAAGAAGACAGAGGATGGAAGGTATATTGCAGTCCGGTTCCACGACTTTACCGGCGGCACGAACAAGCTGACCGTAACGCCCGGTTTCGTGTGGAAGCGCTACTGTGAATGCGACTTAAGAGAGCGGCCGCAGGGCGATTTTAAAGAAAACGGTATGATTCAGAGGACCGTAAAGCCTTACGAAATCGTGACGCTGCTGTTTAAAGTATAAAAATGTGAGTTCTGAAATTTTACGGATTTATATAAAATTCGGTACTTGTTTTTTCAGGTGGCTCTGATAAAATCACATACAGAAATGCCCGGTGCTTTACAGGAAACTTGGCACCGGGCTTTCTTATCGTATAGGAAACTTCGTTTCCATACGATAATAAATGCTCTACGAGGATGCGCACTACAGCGTAAGGTTCCACAGAGAAACCGACAGAAAGGTGTACACTCATGTTGACGAAAATTTTGGACAAAAAACTTGGAAGCTCGATTTTTACAGGACGTCAGATCATTTCGATGCTGATGCCGCTGATCATGGATTCGTTTTTCGTTTTCGGTATCGGTGTACTGACAACTGCGATGATCAGCTCATCCAGTCAGGAGTCGGTAGCGGCCATCAGTCTGGTCGGGCCGCTCTATATGATGGTATATGCCATCAACAATGCCATTTCTGCCGGTGGTACCGTTGTGGTTGCAATGTTCAAGGGAAAAGGGGAAACCGAGCGGGTAAAAGAGGCAGCAGGTCAGCTGATCGTGGGACTGCCCCTTTCTTCCCTTGCTGCATGTATCCTTCTCGTGCTCTGTGCAGATCCGCTGATCCGTTTCCTGTTTCATGGAATGGAGGAAACGATTCTCGTAAAGGCAGAGCATTATCTGATCGGAGTTGCGATCTCGGCGGTATTTTTATCTGTCTACATGAGCGGATTTGCGGTATTTCGTGGACTGGGAGAGACGAAAAAATGTCTGCACCTGTCGATTTTGATTAATGTCCTGCATTTTGTGGCAAGCTTTGTATTTATCAATATCCTGAAGCTGGATATCATGGGAAGTGCACTTTCTTTGAACCTGGCGCGTCTGGTGGGCGGCATGGCTGCAGTCCTGATGCTGATATCTAAAAAAAGTTCGATTGAGATCCGTCCGAGGCACGTTTTTCGAATCGACTGGCGTATTCAGAAAGAAATCTTTCGGATCGGCATCCCCTGTGGAATGGAGCAGCTGTTTATGAACGGAGGCGCGATGCTGGTTCAGGTTTACATTGCAAAATTGGGAACGGCGAGCGTTGCGGCAAATGCCGTGTCCAACTCGATCTTTTCTGTTTTGTATGCGGCACCGTCCGCAGTTGCGACGCTGGCTGTGACGATAGTTGGTCAGTGTATCGGTGCAGGAGAGAAAAAGCTGGCGCGCCGTTACGGCAGATCCATGGTTTGGCTGTGTACTGTTCTGGTGTTATTGTCACTGGCGATCGGAATGCCGTGTATTCCGATTCTGTTAAAGCTTTATCAGGCGCAGGCAGAAACGGTTCCGATGATTTACCGGGTACTGATCATTGCGGCAGTCTGCATGCCGTTTTTCTGGGGGGCATCCAGTGTGCTTCCTTCTGTCATGCGTTCGGCCGGTGATGCGTCCTACGCGTCCTACTTTTCTCTTGTTACGATGTGGGTGGTTCGTGTCGGACTGGGCTACCTGATGGCGATCCCGATGGGACTGGGTCTGGAGGGCGTCTGGATAGCGATGTGTGCCGAATGGGCGGTCAAGACAGTTGCCTTTGGTCTGCGCTTTCGCGGAGAGAAATGGCTTGCTCATTCCGACCGGATGGATAAGATGTGATGTAACAGGGGGATTTCAATGCTGGGAGATAAAACTGCTTTTCTAAACCAATATGCCATTCCGGAAAAGATGTATGAAGAAGCCGGTATGAGCTGGGAGGATCTGGAAGCGATTGCGGAGGACTATGCCTATCGCGTGGACGGCTTTTACATGATTCGGGATATGTTTTTAAAAGAACTGATCGAAAATAAAGAAGACGAGACCGGTTTGCATTCCTATCGTACCAGAATAAAGACACCGGGGCATCTGGTAGAAAAAATTATCCGCAGACGGGTTGAAAATTATCGGAAATATAAAGAACTGACGAAGGAGAATTATCTGAAATTCGTCACAGACATCATCGGGTTCCGTGGACTTTTGCTGTACCGGGAGGACTGGGTGGTGTTCCATAAATATCTGCTGAAGCATTTTGAAAATCATGCCTCATGGTATGTGCATGACTGTCTGAAGGATTTTGACGAAAGCCGCGACCGCTACATGGTGGAAGCGCCCAAGGTACACATGCGCCCGGGAGATTTTGCGGACATTTATGCAGACTGGATCGCCAGCGATGATATTTATGATCAGAAATATTACCGCTCCGTGCACTATATTCTCAAATACCGCGGCATGTACCTGGAGGTGCAGGTCAGGACGCTGTTTGAGGAGGGCTGGGGAGAAATCGATCATCACATTCTTTACCCCTATAAAAAACAGAATCCGATGTTGACGGAATTTTCGGAGCTGTTGAACCGTCTTGCCGGAATGGGGGACGAAATGGCTTCCTTTTACAGACGTTTGCAAGATGTTCCGGGGGATGCCTTTCTGGACAAAAAGAGCATGGTGGATGTCCGGCGGGAATATGAGACTCATGAAACCCAGGTCGGGCGCATAGAACTGGAAAAAATCGAGACCGTTCAGGATGCGATCGATTCCATTCTGGCGGAATAAGGAGGCTGCATGGAGGATAGTTTATTCTGGGGAATTCCCAAGAGTGCGTATGAAAGCGCGGATCGAATGCTGACACTTGCGCGAAAGGGCGGAATCCGCCAGCACCTGCTGGGAGATACGTCCCGGATCCGGCATGGCACGATTGAGGATCAGAGCGTGGATGAATACTGCAATTTTTTACAGACAAAGCTTTGCTGTGAGATTCTGCAGCTGGAGGGATCAGGCATGTCTGCGCAGGACGAGACAGCACCGGATGAATTGGCTGCAGAACAGGAAGAGAAAACAACGTCTGCCGACTGCTGCAGGGAAGAACAGAAAGGGAGAGATGCCGGATGGACAGCGGAATGAACCATATCGAGAGCATGTATTTGAGCTATAGCGGACTGTTGGAGGAATTTTCGGAGGATGTCATCCGCAGCAGGTACGCTTTTTTATACAAGGAATGTATGGAATTTTTGAAAAGTCAGAATCTGGAGTCAGAGGTGCGGCTGGATGAAGTACTGCTGATGCATGCAGTGCTGGATTATTTTTCGGATGTGTCGAGACTGAAAAAATTCCACCATATCCATCATATCAACGAAACAAAGGTGATCGCATACGAGACATTCTGGCTGCTGCGCAGAAAACCACTGCAGGTAGTGACACAGAGGCAGGATGATTTTCTGGCATTTATCAATGAAAAATTTGTTTTCTCCAGACTTGCGGCATTTTTGGTTGGAAACCGCAAAGACCAGGTGCTGCGGGAGCAGGATAAAAAGGCGTTTATGAACTATCTGGATACACTCTACTATTTTCTGAAATACCGCCAGTACGACCCGAAAATGCTGGAGCTGATGCTTCTGGGCTTTCGCGCCGGGGAGATCTGGGGACGGCAGTGAAACAGCCGCGGCAGTAAACAGCTGCGGCAGGAAAAGGAGGGATTTTTTTGAAACTAAATTACAAAAGAACATTTCTGGTAGGACTTGCCTTTCTGTCCATCTGTGCGTTCTGGCAGATGTATGACAACATCATCCCGCTGATTTTGCAGGGAACGTTTCACCTAAATGAGACGCTCACCGGAGCAATTATGGCGGCAGATAATGTACTTGCGGTATTTTTACTTCCGCTGCTGGGCTCATTGTCCGATAAAGCGGATACCAGATGGGGAAAGCGGACGCCATTTATTGTGGTTGGGACGGTACTCGCGGTTGTTTTGATGATGCTGCTTCCGCATGCGGATAAAACAGGAAATTTTGTGCTGTTTGTCATCAGCCTGTTTTTCCTGCTGATTGCGATGGGATTGTACCGGTCGCCTGCAGTAGCGCTGATGCCTGACCTGACACCGAAGCCGCTGCGCAGTCAGGCAAACGCGATCATTAACCTGATGGGCGCAGTCGGAGGTATTTATACCCTGATTTTGATCAGTCTGCTGTTAAAGGGTGGAGACAAACCGGATTATACGCCGGTCTTTCTGGGCGTAGCACTTCTGATGGTGGTTGCTGTTGTACTTCTTGTTTTGACAGTGCGGGAAAAGAAGCTTGCGCAGGAGGTTGCGAAAGCAAATCTGGAAGAAGAAACAGAGGAAGAACAAAAGGCGGACAAGACAGGAGAGCTTACTCCGGGAGTAAAGCGCAGTCTGACGATGATCCTGATCTCGATCTTTTTGTGGTTTACCGCATATAATGCAGTGACGACAGCATTTTCCCGCTATGCCCGTACCGTATGGGGTATGGAGGGCGGCGGCTTTGCCAACTGCCTGATGGTAGCGACCGTAGCGGCGATTATCAGCTATATCCCCATCGGCATGATTTCCGCGAAGGCGGGCAGGAAAAAGACGATTATGGGCGGTCTGGTACTGATGCTGATCAGCTTTTTTGCGGCAATTTTCTTTACGGAATATCACGCAGTGATCAATCTTGGCTTTGCCCTGATCGGAATGGGCTGGGCAGCAGTGAGTGTAAACTCCCTGCCGATGGTTGTGGAGATGTGTTCGAGTGAAGATGTCGGAAAATATACGGGGCTTTATTATACCTTTTCCATGTCGGCACAGATTGTGACCCCGATTCTGTCCGGCGTGTTTTTACAGTATGTTTCCTATCGGACGTTATTTCCGTATGCCTGTGTCTTTACGGTTGCAGCGATGATTACCATGAGCATGGTGCACCACGGCGATAATAAACCGGAACGCAAAAAAAATCTGCTGGAAAATTTTGACGTAGAGGATTAAAATACTTTCATAGTTCAGAATTGCGAAAACGACAATGAAACGGAAAGATGACTGGATCAAAGGAGAGGCATATCGATGAAAAAATGGATACCGGCGGCAGCGACCGCTGCAGGTGCTTATTTAATTGCAATCGCTCCGAGACTTTGTGAACGGCCGGAGCGTATGCCGAAGGTGTATTACGCGCATCGCGGTCTGTATGATAATATTTCAGACGCGCCTGAAAATTCCCTTGCAGCCTTCCAAAAAGCGGTGGATGCAGGCTATGGCATTGAGCTGGATGTGCAGATGACTGCAGATGGAAAGGTTGTCGTTGTACATGATTTTAACCTCAAGCGGATCAGTGGTGTGGACAAGGAGATCGACCAGTGCACCTATGAAGAACTGCAGGATTATCCGATCTATGGAAGCGACCAGAGGGTGCCGCTGTTTGAGGATGTTTTAAAGGCAGTGGACGGAAAGGTACCGCTGATCGTTGAGCTGAAATATAAAGAGGGCAGCAAGATCTGTGAAAAAGCCCAGGAGATTTTAAACAGCTATACCGGAATTTACTGTATTGAATCCTTCCATCCGCAGGTACTGGTCTGGTATCGGAAAAACTATCCCCATATCTGCCGCGGACAGCTTTCCATGAACTTTGAGCGGGACGATAATACAAAGGGTGCGCAGTATTTCGCACTGCGTCATCTGTTGACCAATTTTCTTACAAAGCCGGATTTCATTGCTTATGATTGCCGTGCAATGCATGCAGTATCCAAAAACATCTGCCGGAACTTGTTTGGCTGTCCGTCCGTTGCATGGACAGTAAAATGTCAGGCACAGCTGGATGCCTGCAGCAGATCCTTCGATTACTTTATTTTTGAGGGATTTGCACCGAAGCAGTGAGGCAGGATGGTGTGCGCGCGTCGGAAGTGATTTTAGTATTAGAAATAAAAACAGAGGCGGGATTCCGAAAGAGTTCCGTCTCTTTCCTGTCGTATAGGAAACTTCGTTTCCATACGATAAAAATGCTCCGCGAGGATGCGTACTCGGCGCAAGGGTAGATGGTTGCCGAGGCAACCGCGCCTCGGCGCGAGAATGTGCCAAGGCACATTCTTTTTAAAAGGATGCTTGAAAAGACATGCCAAAAAAGCAGGGAAATATGCAAAATATTTTCAAAAATGGAGGAAATCATGCATAATCAATTGACGGAAAGCGATATCAAAAAGATGCAGGAGGAAATCGAATACCGAAAGCTCGTTGTCCGCAAGGAAGCGCTGGAGGATGTAAAAGAAGCGCGGGCCCAGGGCGACCTTTCGGAGAATTTCGAATATTATGCTGCAAAGAAATTCAAGAACAAAAATGAAGGCAGGATTCGTTTCCTGGAGCGGATGATCAAAACGGCAGAGGTTGTTTCGGATGAATCCGCAGCGGACGAGGTCGGCATGAATAATAAGGTAGAGGTCTGGTTTGAAGAGGATGACGAGACAGAAACCTACAAAATTGTGACGACAATGCGCCAGGATTCCTTAAAAGGACTGATTTCCGGCGAGTCTCCGCTGGGGAAGGCTCTGCTGGGGCACAAGGTTGGTGACAGAGTTTTTGTGGAAATCGGCGCTGGAGACGGCTACTATGTCGTGATCCGTTCGATCGACAAGTCGGCAGGGGATGACGATGAGCTGAGAAGCTTTTAAACGATAGAATGCGCGCTTTGCGAGCATTCTATTGTCATGAAAAAGAGCCTGCGCAAGAGACAGCGAGGATCGCATGGAGACGGAAAAATCTATGAAAATCATGGTGACAGGCGCAGGCGGCTTTGTAGGAAGCCGTCTGGTAGCCTATTATGGGAAAAAATACGACGTGTGGGGCGTAACCCACAAAGACCTGGATTTGACGGATGAGGCAGCGGTATTCAAAACAGTGGAAAAATACCGCCCGGATGTGCTGCTTCACTGTGCAGCGGTTTCGGACGTGGCAGAATGCAGTAAAAAACCGGAGCTGTCTCATGCCGTCAATGTGCTGGGAACGGAGTACCTTGCGAAAGCCTGCGGAAAAACAGGAACAAAGCTCGTAATGTGCAGCTCGGATCAGGTTTATTTCAGAAAACGGGGAGAGCAGGAGAGTCTGGACGCATATCTGGAGCCCCACTGGGAGGATTGCATCGAAACGCCGGAGCCACTTTACGGGAAACAAAAGCTGCAGGGTGAGGAGCTCTGCTTAAAATACCAGCCGGAGAGCGTAGTGCTTCGGCTTTCGTGGATGTATGACAGCCTGACAGAGGACGAGCTGGCAAAAGGCAGACGCAACCTTGCAACGATGCTTCTGGAAATGCTCGACCAAAAGCAGTCCCGGAAATTTTCGGATACGGATCACCGTGGTGTGACGGACGTAACCCTTGTCGTAAAGAACATGGAAGCAGCGTGGAAACTGCCGGGCGGCATTTACAATTATGGAAGCAGCAACGATACAAACATGTATGAAACGGTGCGCCGCGTGATGGCGTCCTTTGGGCAGGAAGCCCTTGCAGAAAAAGCGACAGGAGGTAATGTCCGCAACCTGATGATGCGTACAGACAAGCTGGCGCGGCACGGAATTTTCTTTCCGGATACGGCAGCAGGGCTGGAAGCATTTCTGCGGAAAGGCGGAGTATTATGAATGAAATGATACGCGACAGACGTTCGATAGAATGGAACAAAAAACACCCTCGGAGCTGGCACTCCGAGGGCGTTTCTTTGTCCACCTGGACATCATTGCATTTCTATATCTAATTGTAATGCTCGGAAGGTAAAAAATCAATCCTCCGCCGACGTTTTCTGTCTGCTCTTTTGCAGCAGCTCGATGACTGCAGATGACAGCGTAACTGTCAGCAGGGAAAAGAAGATGTTGCGCAGCGGAATGTAGGAAATCGAAAGCATCAGCACGACGAAATCCGTAAAAAAATAGGCGCGGGAAATTTTCCAGCCGGTCACCTGATGGAGGATGAGCGCCAGTGCGTCATCTCCGCCGGAAGCGCCGCCTCTGCGGACGATTAAGCCTGCGCCGATGCCAACGAACAGCCCGCCGAGGATGGCGGCGATAAGTGGTTTATCTGCGTAGGAGGGCAGAAACGGTCCGGTAAATTCCCAGAACCGGTACAGCAGTGCGTAGCAGCAGGTGGAAAAAATGGCATTCTTCAAAAAGTCGGTGCCCAGAAGCCGAAAGCCAATGATGTAGCAGGTCATGTCCAGCAGAAAGGAAAAGATGCCGGGGGAAATGCCCGTCCAGTGATGCAGAAACAGGGTAAGTCCCAGGATTCCGCCCTCTGTGATCCTGCTCTGGCTGTGGACGTTGAACAGGCCAAAGGACAGCACTGCTGCGCCCAGCAGCATGGAACCGTAGTGAAGGATGGTATCTTTATTTATTTTTTGTTGAAACATAAAAGCTTAAAACTCCTCTGACTCTCCGGCGAGCTTCTGGCACAGCGCCAGAAACTGTTCGCCGTATTTTTGGTATTTCAGCTCGCCGACGCCATGGACAGCGAGCATTTCATTTTTAGTCTGAGGCAGAAGGACACACATGGATTCCAGTGACTTGTCGGAAAAGACAAGATAGGGTGGAATATGCTGTGCCCGTGCGATTTCGGTACGCAGCCTGCGCAGCGCCTCGAAGGGATCGCTGCCGGTGTGCAGGGAAGAACGCTTTCTGCCGGATTTGTCCGTGCCGGGAAGCTGCCCGGCTTTTGCAGGTGTCTGCGTAGTCTTCCTTGCTGCCTTCATCGTGAGTACAGGGCGGAATTCCCCGGACTCTGCATAAAAAGACAGTCCCTTTTCTTTCACTTTTACAATAGGAAACTGATCGTCTGTAACGACCAGATAATCCGTCAGAACGAGATAATTGAGCACCTGCCGCAGAAAAACGATGGTATCCTGGGCGTGCGTTGCGTAGTAACGATTGGAATCCAGACCAAAACGCAGTACCTTTTCGTTTTTGCTGCCGCGCAGCGTGTCGAGAATGACGTTGACGCCAAAGCGCATGCCGCTTGTTAAGATACAGCCGATCAGGTCATTGGCAAGCTCTGTGATGTCGATGGTTTCAAAGGTATTTAAACAGTTGCTGCAGTTGCCGCAGTAGTTGGAGCCAAACTCACCGAAATAGCGCAGCATGTAGTCCCGCAGACAGTCGGTGGTGTGGCAGTAAAAGGTCATTTTTTTGAGGCGTTCGCGATCTTGTCTGCGAACCTCCTCCAGTGCTTCTCCGGTCAGCTCTTCGTTATCACGATCCTGTTCGATAAAAAACTGGTTTGTGATAACATCCTGACCGCTGTAAAATAAAATACAGTCCGCCTTTGCACCGTCCCGTCCGGCGCGCCCGGCCTCCTGATAATAGCTTTCCATATTTTTCGGCATGTTATAATGCAGGACAAAGCGGACGTTGGATTTGTCGATGCCCATGCCAAACGCATTGGTTGCGACCATGATCGGTGCATCGTCGTAGGTAAAGGCCTCCTGGTTTGCGCGCCGTTCTTCATCGGAAAGTCCGGCGTGATAGCGGGTTGCCCGAAAACCATCCGCAAGGAGCCTGTCGCAGACCTCTTCGACATTTTTGCGTGTTGCACAGTAAATGACGCCGGAGCTGTCGGGATGGGCGAGCAGATAATCGCGGATACTACGGTACTTGTCCTTATCGTGGCGAACCTCGAAATAGAGATTTTTTCGGTCAAAACCGGTCACGGCGACATGGGGATCGGACAGCTCCAGCATCCGGATGATGTCTTCGCGAACTTCCCTGGTTGCCGTCGCGGTAAAAGCGCCGATGACGGGACGGATGGGCAGCGTGCGGACAAATTCCGGGATTTTTAAATAGCTGGGGCGGAAATCCTGTCCCCACTGGGATACACAGTGGGCTTCATCAACTGCCAGCAGCGAAATCGGTGTGGAGGCTGCAAAATCCAGAAAATCTTCCGTCAGTAGCCGTTCCGGCGCGACGTAGATGATCTTATAACGGCCTTCTTTGGCATAAGCGAGGGCCTTTTTATATTGATTCCAGGAAAGAGAGCTGTTTAAATAGGCTGCGTGGACCCCCATCTGATTCAGGGCACGAACCTGGTCCTTCATCAGGGAAATCAGGGGGGAGACCACGAGGGTAACATGAGGCAGCAGCAGGGCTGGAACCTGATAGCAGACGGATTTCCCGGCGCCGGTGGGCATAATGCCGCAGACATCCTGCCCGTTTAACAGACAGTCGATCAGCTCCTCCTGTCCGTCACGGAACGTATCATATCCATAATAGGTTTTTAAAATATCGTATTTGTCCTGCTGTTGCTTCATAATAAAAATCCTTGTCTCGTTTTGCTCCTGCTGTAATGGAACCTATCCTGTGAATCGTAATGGATTGATTTTAACATGGTTTTGAAAACAGGGCAAGTGCTGCAGGGTTAAGAAAAAGGAGATAGGATATGAGTTTTTTATATCTTGACAGACTGGGAAAAACCCAGCACTATAGAAGTATCTAAGAAGATAAGAAGAGAGGAGTACATACCAATGAAAGAGAATTTACCGGTATCCCTGCAGAAACTGATTCACAAGGTGGAAGAGACCTTTGCAGAGGACCCTGCAATGGTAGAACTGTTTATCAACTGTTTTTCCAACACCCTGGATACAACTGTGAAAAAGATGGAGGACGGCACAACCCATGTTATCACCGGTGATATCCCGGCGATTTGGCTGCGGGATTCCGTTGCACAGGTGCGCCCCTATCTGGTAGCTGCAGCAGAGGATCAGGAGATTTCCGACCTGCTGGCTGGTCTGTCCAGAAGACAGTTTTTCTTTGTAAACCATGATCCCTATGCAAATGCCTTCAACCAGGAAGAAAACGGCAACTGCTGGGATCACGATGAGACAGAAATGAGCGATTGGCTCTGGGAACGCAAATATGAGATCGACTCTCTGTGCTATCCCGTTCAGTTCGCATATCTGCTCTGGAAAAACACCGGACGTACAGACCATTTTGATGACAATTTCGTAAAAGGCCTGCACACCATCCTGAACGTATGGAAGACCGAACAGTATCACGAGGAGAAATCCCCTTATTCCTTCCAGCGTAAGGGCTGCTACTTTACAGATACCCTGTCCAGAGAAGGCAAGGGCGCTCTGGTAAAATCCGGCGTAGGTCTGACCTGGTCGGGCTTCCGTCCCAGCGATGATGCCTGCATCTACGGCTATCTGATCCCGTCCAATATGTTTGCAACAGTTGTTCTGGGCTATATGGAAACCATTGCACATGAAGTATTAAAGGATGAGGCTCTGGCAGCAGAAGCGGCTTCCCTGAAAAAAGAGATCCACGATGCCATCGAAAGCATGGCGATCGTAGATAACTATTACTATGGTAAGGTTTATGCATACGAAGTAGACGGCTACGGTCAGTATATGCTGATGGACGATGCAAATGTACCCAGCCTGCTGGCTATGGATTACCTTGGCTACGAGGCGGATGACCGTCAGGTTGTGGAAAACACCCGTAATTTTGTGCTCAGCTGTGCAAATCCTTATTATTATGAAGGCAGCTGTGCAAAGGGTGTAGGCAGCCAGCACACCAAGCCTGGCTATATCTGGCATATTGCTCTGGCGATCCAGGGTCTGACCAGCAAGACAAAGGAAGAAAAGCTGGCGATCCTGAACACCATGAAAAATACCGATGCCGGCAAGCACATGATGCACGAGGGCTTCGATGTCAATGATCCTGCAAATTACACCAGAGAGTGGTTCTCCTGGGCAAACGCCATGTTCTGTGAGCTGGTTCTGGATTACTGCGATATCCGCGTGGCACGGTAAGATATACGGGGCGTGTAAATAGCCGGAGACATGGGGGAGGTTATGGAACAGAAGCAACCAAATATTGTTTTTATTATGACGGATCAGATGCGTGGAGATTGTATGGGAATAGCAGGGCATCCGGATGTGAAAACTCCGTTTCTGGATACGCTGGCAGCACGGGGAACGCTGTTTGACAGAGCATATTCGGCCTGCCCAAGCTGTATTGCTGCGAGAGCGGCTCTCCATACAGGGCTTTCGCAGGAAAAACACGGCCGGGTTGGGTATCAGGACCGGGTAACGTTTCGATATCCCCATACCATGGCCGGAGAGCTGGCAAAAGCCGGATATTATACGCAGTGTGTAGGAAAAATGCACGTGCACCCGCTGCGCAATCTGATGGGATTTCATAATATAGAGCTGCATGATGGTTATTTGGGGGCGTATAGGAGGGAGACGGTTCCCTATTATGAAGCTCAGAAGATCGCAGATGATTATTTTTACTGGCTGAAAAAGGAAAAAGGAATTGAGACAGATGTTACGGATACCGGTCTGGAATGCAATTCGTGGGTTTCCAGACCGTGGATTTATGAAGAGTCTCTCCATCCGACAAACTGGGTTACGACCCGGGCAATTGATTTTTTGCGCCGTCGGGACAGGGAAAAGCCCTTTTTCCTGATGGTGTCGTATGTGCGTCCCCATCCGCCGTTGGATGCGCCACAGTGTTATTTTGATCTGTATCGGAACAAAAAGCTAAGGACACCCGCACTGGGAGACTGGGAGAACCCCGGGGAACTGGAGCGGTCCGGCAGGATTTTTGATTCTTCCACAGGGCCGGTTGACCCGGAGCTGATCAGGGAGGCGCAGATTGGATATTATGCCTGTATCACTCATGTGGATCATCAGATAGGAAGGCTGCTTCAGAGTCTGACAGAATCCGGGGTTATGGACAATACGGTGATTGTTTTTACCTCTGATCACGGAGAAGAATTAGGCGATCACTATATGTTTCGAAAATGTCGTCCCTATGAGGGAAGCTGCCATATTCCGCTGATTATTTCAGGACCGAAGCCATTGCTTGGGGGAAAAGAGGGACAGGTTTGCCATAATGTTGTAGAGCTGAGAGATCTTATGCCTACCTTTCTGGATCTGGCTCATGCACCGGTACCGGAGGAAGTAGATGGGAAAAGTCTTCTTCCTATGGTGAAAAAAACGGAGGAACGCATTCGCCCGTGGCTGCATGGGGAACATTTGTATGGAGAGGAATCCAATCATTATATTGTTACGGAGCAGGATAAATTTATCTGGTATTCCCAAAGCGGAGAAGAGCAGTATTTTGATTTGTCAAAGGATCCCAGGGAGCAGCACAATGCAGTTTGTGATGCAGAATATCAGGAAAGAGTTCAGAAAATGAGGGGCTGGATGATCGAGGCCCTGGAAGGGCGAGAAGAAGGATTTGTGGAACAGGGGAGACTCCGGACAGGGGCTCCGATGATAGGATGTCTGAAAAATTCGTTGGTGAATGGATAAAAGGGCAATCGCCATGTTCTGTGAGCTGGTTCTGGACTACTGCGATATCCGCGTAGCACGGTAAGGGGCTGCAGGCGTAGACTTTTCTGGAAGCTATTTGATAGTAGAATAAATGATCTGAAAATAAGAGGAACTGTTGTGAAACGGATGAAAGGATTCGTTGAGCTGCGGTTCCTTTTTATTTTTTAAGAATATGAAAAGCGGAAAAATCAGTACAGACCGATTCTTCCGCTTTTAATTTTGAAAAACGATTCGAAAATACGTTTTATCTACAAAATAAAGTCGTAGAGTAAACTACTCTACGATTAGCTTTAAAAGTAATATTTACGATTTTCAGTATATAAGAAGTTGTATTATTTGTCAATGTAATTAAAGCATTTATTAAAAAAAGGGGAAAATGTTATAGTAATTATAAATAAATGAAAAAACAAACTTAATGGAGTAATTTATTTCAATAGCCGTCAAAATTATGGTCTTAAGATTGACTTCTGAGAGGAGGAAATTGATATGCCACGAAAAGGAGAAAACATCTATAAACGGAAAGATGGAAGGTGGGAAGCTAGGTATATAAAATCAAGAACGACATCCGGAAAAGCAGTATATGCTTACGTTTATGCAAAAACCTATCGGGAAGTAAAAACGAAATTAGGTCAGATTATTTTTAGACAAAATGATCCAGATATGGAGGTGACAACGGATCAGATGTTTGAGGATATTGCGCTGGAGTGGTTTGAACATACAAAAACGCAGGTAAAAGAAGCTACAGGGAATAAGTATTGGAATCTTTTGAGATTGTATATAGTGCCAAATTTTGGAAATAAAGAAGTATCTGAAATTACGAACGAATATATTCGGAGACAGAGTGATTGGCTTTTAAAAAATGGAAGTCAAAAGGGAACAGGGCTTTCTTCAAAAACTGTTTCTGATATTTTAAACGTATTGTCCAATATACTGAAATTTGCAGCGCAGAATGGTTTGGCTTTAAATTGCGATGTTCGTACAATCCAGATCAAAAGTCAGGGAAAACAGATGGAAGTTCTAAGCCGCAAAGAGCAAGAAAGACTATGCCAATATTTATATGACGAGCTTAATTCATATAATGTTGGAATTCTGCTATGTCTTTTCACGGGCATGAGAATTGGGGAGGTATGTGCACTGCAGTGGGAGGATGTTTCTTTCTTGGATAAAACAATTTATATTCACCGAACCTTGCAAAGAATACAGGATCGGGACAATGTCGGTAAGTCTAAAACACGTATTGTTATATCTTCTCCGAAAAGTATCAGCTCCATTCGCGTAATTCCTATACCAGATGAATTATTGCAGCTTCTAAGGAGACATCGTGCGGCATTTTCGGGATATTTGCTTACAAATGATGAAAAATATATAGAGCCGAGAACCTTACAGAATCATTTCAAAAGAGCCTTGCAGGTCTGTGAGATCAGGCAGATCAATTATCATTCCTTAAGGCATACATTTGCCACAAGATGTATAGAGCTCGGGTTTGATATAAAAAGTCTCAGCGAAATTTTGGGACATGCCAGCGTAAATGTTACTCTGAACCGTTATGTACATCCACCGATGGAATTGAAAAAAGAAAATATGCAGAAGTTATCCTCTTTATTAGCCGTCAAATAGTCAGATGACGCGAAAAAAGGTAGACAGAAACAGCCCTTATCCGAAAATTTCGTAGAGTAGTTTACTCTACGAAGAGCAGTTTTATGAAAAAAATCCATAAAATGAGGGAGGAACTTACGATGAGTGATGAATTTACAAATGGAACTGAAGGAGAAGTTGTAACTCAGGCGGCAATCTCTGAAAAAAGCAAATCGACAGCTGCATTACTGTGCTTTTTCCTGGGTGGTTTAGGTATTCACAGATTTTATTTGGGCAAAGCTGGTTCTGGAATCGCAATGCTGCTCTTAAACCTGTTTGGATGGGCTACGGTAGCTCTTGTGATCGGAATTCCTTTTGCTATTGCAGTAGGCATCTGGTGGCTTGTTGATTTCATTATGATCCTTTCCGGCAACCTGAAGGATAAAGACGGCCGTAAATTGAGATAACAGCTATTTGTAAATAGCGGGGCATATATGGTTTCAACTGTATATGTTATGTATACACAGTGAATCACTATGTTCATTTCGAAAATAGAGTTTCACTGTGTTTTTTGTTAACAGAAGGGAACAGCAAATTGAATACTGATCTTCAAATGCGAAAGCAAATGGATTCTGCAGAACGTTTCATCGATAAGAAGTTCTTGGAAAATCTGCAGGAATATAACGTGCATCCGTTGAGTGAATATTTGAAAAAGCATAATTTAACACGGATGTATCGGATTGAAAAAATAGTATATGACAAAAACGAGGATATCAATGAAAAGCTGATCAGTGTGTTTCATTCTGTAATGCCTTTCTGCAAAAATCTGGTGCTGATTTTAAAAGGAAATGTGGATTCCGTTGACCTTTATATCGGAATTCGGGCTTCTCAGATCAGCAATGTAATGACTGCAGGAAGTGTATTTCATGATTCCTTTCTGGGAAATTTTCCGGGAAGCATGATTCATGGCATAAAAAACGATGAGATGACAGAATTGGTAGCGGGTGATTCTGTCAACACAAAAGAAAATATTGCGTATGTAAATATATTACCGTCCGAAAGAGAAAAGAGCAATCAGGAAAATTATATTCAGGGACTTGAAAAATTCATCGATACGATGCGCGGAAGTGAATATATATGTGAAATACTTGCAAACCCTGTTCCGGATTTTGAAATAGAATCTCGACTAAATGGTTTTGAAGAATTGTATTCGGCATTATTCCCTTTCTCCAAAAAGACAAATTCCCATGGACATAATGAGGGAAATACGTTTACAGAAGGTGTTACAAGAAACATTTCGGATTCTATTTCCACAGGGATAGCGAAAGCTACAGGAAAATCGGATGGATATAGTCATGGGAAAAATTCCGGACTGAGTATGGGGATACTGTTTGGAATTGGCGTGTCAGGCGGTACGAATGAAGGATGGACGACAGGCACGAATGAATCCATTTCAAATACAAGAACTGGGACAAGAACGGATGGAAGCGGATATCAGAAATCAACTTCTGCAACCTCCGGGACGACGGACAGTATGACGATTGAACTGAGAAACAAGCGAATTGAGAATTTGCTGGAAAAGTTAGATCGTCACATGAAACGGATGAAAACCGGAATTTCTTATGGAATATGGGAGGTATCATCGTATTTTATTTCAAAAGAGAAAAAAACAGCTGCAATTGCGGCGAGTACATACCGTTCGATCTTATTAGGGGAAGAGAGCGGGATAGAAAAAGCAAATTTTACGTTGTTTGACGGAGAAGAAAGAAATACTTCGATTATCAGAGAATGTCTTTCTTTCTGTGAACATCCGGCATTTGAAGTACCGGACTGGGGTGGGGATTATGGAAGTCAGCCCAATCAGCTGTTATCGCCAACCTGTTATGTAAATGGAAAAGAACTGGCATTGCTGTTTAATTTGCCGCGCAAATCCGTAAATGGCATCACCGTGACAGAAATGGCTGAGTTTGGACGAAATGTGCTGATGACGACAAATAAGAAGAAACGCTTGATTCCTGTCGGTCATATTTATCATATGGGGCAAACGGAATCAACGCCGGTAGCGCTGGATTTGGACAGCTTTTCTTCTCATTGTTTTGTTACCGGTTCAACAGGCAGCGGTAAATCCAATACGGTGTACAAGCTGCTGGAAGAGGTATCAAAGGCTCCGTATAACATTCCTTTTCTGGTCGTAGAACCCGCAAAGGGAGAATATCGAAATGAATTTCGGGGCGTCCCGGGAATCAGTCTGTTCAGCACAAATCCGCAGATTGATCAAATGCTGAAAATGAATCCTTTTTCTTTTTGCAAGGGAATTCATGTGCTGGAGCATTTAGACCGTCTGGTAGAAATTTTTAATGGCTGCTGGGAAATGTATGCTGCAATGCCGGCAATTTTAAAAGAGGCAATGGAAGAGGCATATATCAGTAAAGGCTGGGATTTGTTGAATTCTGTATATATTGGGGACGGAGAACCAGAGTTTCCGACATTTATCGATGTGTTAAAGGAATTGCCGGAAATTATCAACAGTTCAGCCTATTCTTCTGATACAAAAGGAGATTATATAGGTGCTCTTGTAACAAGAGTAAACTCTATGACAAATGGAATTTACGGACAGATTTTCTGCGATGAATTCGAGGTAGATAACGGAACGCTGTTTGACCATCCAGCAGTTATTGATTTAAGCCGTGTCGGCTCGTCAGAGACAAAATCTTTAATTATGGGGATATTGGTTCTGAAGCTGACAGAATATCGAATGGCGAATGCGGAACAGGGAAATTTGAATTTGCGGCATCTGACCGTATTGGAAGAGGCGCATAACATTTTAAAAAATTCCAAAACATCGCAGGGAAGTGCCGGCAATAATATTGTTGCAAAATCTGTTGAAATGATTGTCAACAGTATAGCAGAAATGAGAACCTACGGAGAAGGTTTTGTGATTGTAGATCAGTCTCCGACCTCTGTGGATATATCGGCGATTAAAAATACGAATACGAAGATTATTATGCGTCTTCCGGAAGAAGAGGACTGCAAAATTGCAGGACACGCAGTGTCGCTTTCGGAGAATCAGGTTAGTGAGCTGGCAAAGCTGGAGACCGGTGTTGCGGTTGTAATGCAGAACAACTGGACAGAGCCGGTACTGTCAAAGATAAACGCATCGGAGCATTTATTTGAAGAAAATGAGAAGAGAGTGTCCTTTGAGCAGCTGAAAGCATTCAGAAGCATGATTTTACAGGAACTGATCGAACAGTATGAAATCACAGATGAGCAAAACATTGAAGAAATTATGCAGAAAGTGGAACAGTTCGAAATTTCCAGCGCAAAAAAGGCTGAGATGAAAAGAATGCTGGTTCGCTTTGACCGCACGATGAAAGGTGGCTATGACAGCATCTTTTTTGGACGGACAATGCTTCGGCTGATTGGCTGTGATGATGCGTTTAAGAAAGCGGAGAAGATGCTGCGTCATGTGGAGGATGCAGATGGAAATTTAAAGAGAGATTATACAGAAAAGTCCCTGGGAGCGTGGTATCGCTGTATAGAGGATGCTATGCCGCAGTATATTTTCGTGGATAATCAAAATCTTGAAATTGTTCGTCAATATATTTTGCATGCGAAAAAATTTGAAAACCATGCGGTCGATTACAGCATGTTATATCAACAGATTTATAAAAATATTAAATAATTAAGGAGTTTTTATGAACCACATAATCATGAGATATACTGCTTTCTCTCAAAAAGCAGAGGTAAGCATCAATGAAGAACCGCTTAGTCCTTACAGCAAACTATTTTCCCTTTTGATACGTCCGTTTCATGAAATCGTTGAAGCTATTTTGCCGATATTTGACAAAGAAATTTTTGACAATTACGAAATCGATTTTTATGGTGTGGAGTTCCAATATGATCTGCTGAACAGCTGCGTAGAAAAATCGGAATATTGTAAAAAGATAACATATCATGAGATGAATCGGACGTTTGCGATGCAGGATTGTCTCGAACGTTTACAGGAGCTTTGTAAAAAGTACTCCGTTGTAGCTGCGGAACCGGAAAAGGTTCGTGTTTTTTATGGGGAAACTGTAGGACAGCAATCCGGGCATCCGACGTCTGTCCTGGCTGTGACAGATCCGATGGCGGAGATTGGTATTTTTAACAGCATATCTGAGATTCCTGCGGAATTTAACGGAATCCGTGTCGTTGCAGAAGATGAAACAGAAATTTCCAAATTGGGAAACAAACCGCTTTACTTGGTTCAAAAAGATAAAATTCAGACTTTCTGGAAGTATTATGAGATTTTTCATGACATTATTCCAACGATTTCCGAAAGCCTGACTGCATTGAAATATGTAAAACTGAGCGAAGCCGAGCAAATAGAAATAGAGGCAATTCAAAGCGATAAACCTGCGTACTATTTGAGTGAGCTTCCGGCAGCAATCGATCTGGGAGAAGAATGTCAGATAGTATTTAAAAGCTTTCCGGAAGGTGCTTTTGAAGCGGTAAGTGATAATGAAGAAGCTTTTTGTGTGCAGAATGGAATACTCCTTGGAAAGCAGGCTGGAAAGTATTCTCTGAAAATCAGAAATGAAGAAGGCCAGGATGTGGAAGTCAAAGAGCTTTCAATTATTAAACATCGATATGTAGAGGAAATCCGGCTGCTTTCACATTTTGAATATTTAAGAAAAAATGATCGCAATCAGATAGACGTGATTATGATTCCGAATGATGCGGAGGATGTAAACGAACTGCAGTGGGAGATTTCAGATCCACGCGTCATTCAGGTGGAGAAAAACGGAAGCATTGTGGCATTGGAATCCGGCAGGGCGACGATCAGAGTATCCGGCAGGAAAGCGAGTGCAACTTTAGATGTTGAAGTAAAACCGGAAGTTCAGGAGCTGCGTCTGTCCCAGCCTGCAGTAAGACTGAAGCCTGGGAGAATGGTAATTCTGGATTGTGAGATTGTACCAGAAAATGCTCATGTGGGAAAACTTGTGTGGGAACTGGATAACCGCTCCATTGCTACTATCAATCCGTCTAAGTCCGGAAGGCGGTGTCAGGTTATAGCATCGACGAGATATGAAGGAAAAGGAAATGTAAGATGCTATGAGGAAGAGTCAAAGCGACGTGCAGTTTGCAATCTCGAAGTAATTACGAAAGTAAAACAGAATAGCATAGGGACGTTGGCACTTCTGTTTTGGCTGTTTGGATTTTTGGTGTGGTTTTTACTTCCGATTTCTACAGGATTCAGTATTTGGGGGATAGTAAAGGATAAAGAACCGGAACACAAAAAACGTTACGTGGTATGCCTGGTAGGAAGTCTGACAACCCTGATATTACGAATGCTGATCGAAATGGCGATACATTATTCATAAGGAATTTGTACGATAAATACGACAGGAGTCAAATGAAACATTTTGAGAAAGTAGAAGCTCTGGAAACAAAGAGTGGATTGCAGCCTGAACCTGTAAATGCGACGGATGAGGATAAAAAGAAATTAAGTCTCAATCATGAAAAAAACAGAAAGTATGAAATGAATACAAAGGCGAATCTGGAATGGGATGTATCGAAAGGACGTCTGCCTCAATATGCTGTGGACTCAGCCGTGGGAGGAAAAGAGGGACACAGGGCAAGGCTATTGCCTGCTGGAAAGGAATTGTACAGAATTTCCGATTCAAAATCAGAAGTGGACGCATCTGGACGTTTCCTTTCAATGGAGAAGCCGACAGGAAGTCCGAAGGAACTGCAGGAAAAATATCAGCTGCCGAAAACAAATGATGCTGGAAAAATTGACCGGGTGAAAGCGACGAAGCCGCTGCTAGTCTACGAAAGCCGCGTGGCAAAACAGCCGGAGTTTGCAAAGGATGCCGGTTATAAAGCCAGGGACGGAGAAAAACAGGTAATTACTCCATCCCGTAACATACGGGGACCGATGGCTGAAAAAAATTACATTCCGGTAAAGGAAAAAACGAGGGATAAGTGATGGAAAAGACACGACAAAGGGGCATGAGCAAAGGAGATTTGCTGAAATATGTAAAAGGTATTTATGAATTGGAAAAAAGCGTGTACATGCAAGATTCCTTTTTGGAGATGTTATATGCGCAGCAAGAGAAATTAACTTCCTGGAGTCCGGAAAGCTTGATAGACATCAATACGAAGCCAGGTGGAGATCAGCGATTGAATAACATTCGACAGGAGGCGTCGTCTAAGTATGATGTGGAAGGTACAGGAGAATGTATATCTGTTCTGAGCATGCCAGTGATATTTATACTTACAATTATATGCAGTGTTAAATACGATCTTCTTGGTGTGATTGCTGCTCCCTGGTTGGTGAATGCATTCGTAGGAGGGATTATAGGAGTATTTGTTGCTGGGGTAGGCGGTTTGATTTTTAATTTTATATGGGAATATATAATATCGGGGATAATTATAACCCCCAAAATAAAGCGGAAAGAAAATATAATTATAAAACAAAAAGTAGATAGTGTAAATGCAGGAATTATTCAAAAGAATGAAATACAGGAAAAAGAAGTAACGAGAAGGCTCGAAAGCTTGAATGCTCAAATTGAAGAAAGCGAAGATAGTTTGGAGGATACAGAAGATATATTATCTGATTTTTACGATAAGGATATTATCTATAAAAAATACAGGAATTTATACGCAATTTCTTCAATCTGTGAATATCTGGAGTCTGGGCGTTGTGAAAAATTGACGGGTGCCAATGGTGCATATAATTTATATGAATCCGAATTAAGGCAGGGAATTATCATTAACCAACTGGATGAGATTATTTCGGAGCTGGATGAGATTAAACAAAATCAATGGCGCTTGTATGAAGCAATTATGGAAACAAAAAAAACGGTGGAGCGGTTGAGCAATGTAACAACAAATGCTATCGGGAAATTGGAACAGTTGAAGGACAATACAGAGATTTGTGCTTATAATTCTCAGATTGTTGCTCAAAATGAAATTTATCAGAGCCTATTGATGACTTATGCATATATAGAAGGTTGATACGACAAAGAAAGGAGACTAAAAAGTGGGATTTTGGAATAAAAGGGAAACCGGAGAAGCGGAAGTAAAACCCAGAAATCAGATTTTACAGGTGTCAGAAACACCATCAGAAAAAGAAAAGGAAAAATGCAATCCTTCAGAAAGGGAGGCACACAATAAGTTTGCTGAAAAATATCAGGTATCCGATCAGGACAATCCGGATAAGAAAAAACTGAAAAAAGCAGAAACAAATGCTACGGATACCGATCCGGAGAAAGGACAGAGAGAAAGAGAACGGGAAATGGAACGGTAAAGCAGGGAAAAGATATTCCTATTTAACTTTCAGAGGAAGAGGAAATGAAACACATAGGACTTGTCCTGTCGGGAGGTATGGGGAAAGGCGCGTATCAGATTGGAGCGTTACGTGCGTTGAGAGAATTCTTTTTGCCCTCAGATTTTACATATGTGAGTGCAGCATCAATAGGAGCACTGAATACTTATAGTTATTTAACGGATAATCTGGATAAGGCACACAATATCTGGAGCAATGTAAATCTTAACGGAGAGCGGAGCTTTATCTTATCCGTATTAAAAGGAAACTTTTTACAGGATGCAATTTCAGATATTGCGTCAGGAAAAAGCAAGGTGCCGTTTTATGTACCGTTGCTGGATTTATCGCAAAGGGAATTGAAGTATTATAATTTGGCAAATATTTCTGATGAAAAAATAGAAGCATATTTAAAAGCGAGTATCGCGATGCCTTTTTATAACAAAGGGGTACCAATTGATGGAAAGCGGTTATATGATGGAGCGGTTGTGGATAATATTCCGATTTATCCGGTTTTAAAGAATGAGCTTGATTATGTAATTGTTGTTTATTTTGATGATTGCAACTATATTTTTGAAAATTATGAGATGGATCACAAAATCATCAAACTGACATTCCCGGATGATAAAATTATTTCAAATTCAATTCAAATCAGTCATGCTTCCATCATGTATATGATAGAAGAGGGATATAATCGGACAAAGTATATTTTATCCGATATATTCTCGAATGGTACAGAAGATCTGGAATTTGTTTATTCCAGAATTGAACAAAGGAATGTTAAGCAGAAAACCAATAAAATCAGAATTACAGGAGATGTTATCGTTAGCAATATGAACAAGCTGGTAAAACGGGTTGTTCGTCACAATAAAATTATAAATGGAGGGATTTCACATGAGTAAATCAAAGGTTATTGGAGGCATCGCAATCGCAATTGCAGTTCTGGCAGGGGTAGTGACGGCAGTTTTTTTGTTAAACCGAGACTGAGCGGCTGGATGCAATGGTAGAGCAATGGTTATCTGAAATGTTGAGAGGCGTAAATGGAAGTAAAACAGAATGATGTTTTTGATTATCTGGATTGGAGAGGCGATTTAAGCTTTGAACAAAGCGGGTTTAATGAAGTAGATGGACTTATTTTGTCTATATTGGCATATTTGGATTTTTCGTGTGCGGATAGTTTGGAGCAAATAGTGTTTCAAACTGTTATACAGGAAATTAACCATTTGCCGGATGAAATAAAATATAATGGACCGACAAAAGAAATTATGCAGTTGGTAATGAAACTTGGAAACCAGGTTTCTTATACAGCGCGTTTTTCTGGAATGAAAATAACCCGTTTTAGAAATATTACGGATGAGGAAACAGAAATTCAATTTGCTGCAGTTACATTTATTCTTCCGGATCATACATGTTTTGTGGCGTTTCGGGGAACAGATAATACATTGGTTGGATGGAAAGAAGATTTTAACATGTGTTTTACACATGGAATCCCCTCTCAGCTGGAGGCAACCAGATATGTTTTTGATATTGCGAAACAGAGTGAGCTGCCTCTGCGGCTGGGAGGACATTCGAAGGGGGGAAATTTAGCGATATGGGCAGCAGCCCATATAGAAGAAAATTATCAGAAACGTATCATCAACGTATACAGTAATGATGCGCCGGGGTTTAATGATGAATTTTTCCATAATCCGAGTTATTTGAATATCAGACATAAAATTTTATCTTTTGTGCCGGAATCTTCCATTGTTGGCGTTTTGATGAATCACGATAAATACGTTACGATTTTAAGCTCTAATCATTCGGTATTGCAGCACCATCCTTTTTCATGGCTTGTTCTGGGAACGCATTTTATTTATGATAAGGCGCGCACCGTTTCTGGGCAGACAATGGAAAGGGTAATCAATGCATGGCTGAGCGCAATGTCGGTGGAAGAGAGGGAAGAATTGGTGGACAATATTTATGATATTCTTACGTCGTCGAATGCAAGGACACTGAATGATCTCGACCGGCAAAAGCTGAAAGCATTTCTGATGATGCAAAAGACATTTAAGAAAATGGAAATAAAAAAACAAAAACAGTTGCTGATTTCTTTGAGCAAACTTGTTTTTAATGAAGATATTTTACCGGGCAGCAGTCTTTTGAATTTGCTGACAGATAAAATCATGTAGAAATAAAAAATGCCGCAAAATCAACTAGTTACAGGAAGTGATTTTGCGGTATTTTTCTGTTTAGATCTCATTGGGCAACTGCAAAATCAGCTGCCGGGCTTTTGATATCCTCCTGGGTTACGTCCGCAACGCTTAGTGGAACGTATCCACGGAATAATCATGATAATGGAAACCAAACCACCGTCCGGGCACATCGCCGGGGAAGTGGGGGGCTTCGTAGGTAAGGAACTGACCCTTCTCGTCCAGCGCCTCTGGCGTATACTGTGCGGTATGCTCCAGCAGAAGCTTCCAGAGCTTTGCCTTGCGCTCCTGCCAGGCAGGATCCTCTGCGAGGTTGTGCTGTTCCATCGGATCGGTAGTTAAGTCGAAGAGCAGAACGTGATCGCCGACTGCAGAGTAAACCAGCTTCACCTTTTCCTCCATGACACAGAAATTTTTGTTTAAAGAGTTTCCAAAGAACATACGATCCATGGGAACTGGCTCAAGCAGGTTTTTGCCGCTGACAGAAACAGGGGAAGAAAGGCCTGCCATTGCAAGGATCGTAGGATAGAGGTCTACAAGGTCAGCCGGGGCTTCTACGCTGATGTTCTGAGGAAGGCTGCGTCCCTGGGGAGGCATGATCAGAAGCGGTACATGGGCGCTGCCTTCAAAGAACAGATTCTTCTGGGACATATGGTGGTCTCCCAGCATCTCGCCGTGGTCTGCAGTAAAGATGACCCAGGTGTTTTTGAACAGGTCATTTTCTCTCAGACAGCCAAAGATACGTCCCAGTGCATAGTCGACCTGTGTGATGCAGGCATAGTAGGCGCGTTTGGAAGCAGCGCGCTGTTCTTTACCAAGCAGATGCAGGTTCGTGTTTTCATAAGAACCCGCAAGGAAGCCCTGGGGGGTCTCTTCAACGGTTCTGGACCAGTCGCCTGTCACCGCGTCCGGCATCGGGATATTGTCATACAGCTCCCAGAAGTCACGGCAGGGATCAAAGGGCGGATGGGGCTTGGTAAAGCTTGTCCATAAAAAGAACGGACGCGTCGTGTCACGGGTCTCCAGAAAATCAATGGCTTCCTCCGCGATCCAGCTGGTAATGCTGTCCTTGACATCTACAGTGGAGAGCACAGGCTCTACCTCACACTCACCGACACCGTGGGCCTTGGGATGTGCAAGAACCTGTTTCTTGTCATATTCGCGCATGTAGTCAAGGGGCAGCTTCATATGCTCGAAGCCATAGTGGGCGCGGGCGGGCTCGAAGTGCATTTTACCCTTTGCACAGGTCTGATAACCGGCGTCTGTCAAAACAGCGGGAAGGGTGGAGCGTTCCTCGGTGCAGGCACGCATAAAGGTCTCATGGGTTGCATTGGAAACCACACCGCTTTCGTAACCCTGACGTCCGGTCATGATGGTTGTACGGGACGGAACGCAGATCGGGCAGCTGGCATAGCAGTTTTTGTAGCTGATGCCCATTGCCGCCATATAGTTCAGATGCGGTGTAAAGATACTCTGATTCCCCCATGCGTTCAGAGTGTCGAAACGTTGCTGATCCGTTGTGATCAGCAAAATATTATCCTTTGCCATAATATAAGATAACCTCCTCCGGATGGCAATATTGAGGCAGAGCATGTCAGAATTCTGCCGAAGGACGGACAAGACCGTTGCCTTTATGCACAGTATAAGCCTTATAAAAGTGTGGTGTCTATCCTAAAAAAGTGAGATGGCGTATTTCAAAAAGCACCTTTTTTTATGCGTAACCACAGTGAAGCAGCAGAACAAAAAACAGGGAAACATACAAAATGCACAAAAAAGAGCTCCGCTTTTGTATATTGAAGATAATATTTTTATACTGGTATATAACATATTTTAGGTTGTGCGGACAGATTTGCTAATATATAATAAATACATCAGTTCGGAACATAAGAATGTATACCGAATGACGGACGGAACGATTGAATCGGCCCAAAACGATTCAGATTGTTCAAAAATATTCCTGAGAGGGAATCAAAAGTGCAAAAGTGCACAAAAGGAGGAACGTATGAAAAAGAAGAACGTAAACAAGCTTCTTGCGCTGGGGCTCGTTTCTGCTATGACAGCTGGTATGCTGGCAGGCTGCGGAAACACAGCATCCACAACAACAGACAATGGTGCTGCTGACACAACCGTTACAGAAGCTACGGATGACAAAACTTCCACCGATACTGCGAAGGCAGACAATGGTGAAGTGCCTACTCTGATCTGGTGGAGCATTGGCGGAACACCTCCCGATGATTTCGATAAGACCATCGCAGAGATCAGTGACTATACAGAAGAGAAGATCGGCGTAAGAATCGATGTTAAGATCGCAAGCTGGGCTGACTGGGCAACCAAGATGAACAACATCGTTAACACCGGTGAGTATTTCGACCTGATGTTTGTAAACAATACAAACTACACCAAGTTCGTTAACCTGAACGCACTTGCTGATATCACAGAGCTGGTACAGTCTGAGACACCTGAGCTGTATGATTTCATTCCCGAAGACCTGTGGAGAGGCGCTACCATCAAAGAGAAGGTATACGCAGTTCCTACCTACAAGGATTCTTCTTTGACTCAGTTCTGGATGCTGGATGACTCTATTGTACAGAAGTACAACATTGATATGGACAGCATTAAGGACTTTGCAACTCTGGATCCCATCATCCACACCATCAAAGAGGGTGAAGGCAAGTCTGTATATCCGATCCATCTGTCTCAGGGAGCTACCTTTAACGGCTTCTTCAACGGCTATGACGGACTGACAGCAGGCGTTGCTGTCATGGGCGTTAAGTATGACGATGAGAGCCGTAAGGTTGTAAACCTGCTGGAGCAGGATGATGTAAAAGAAAACCTGAACTACCTGCACAAATGGTATGTAGATGGCATCATCAATCCCGATGCTAACGTTGTAACAGATGCCGGCAAGGGCGCTATCTTCAGCACAGGTCAGGGCTGGCCTGCAGCAGCAGAGTCCTGGGCATTTGGTCAGGGTATTGAGAAGTATGATGTAACAAAGGTATTCGGACCTCTGTATACTACCGAGACAATCCAGGGTTCCATGAATGCAGTTTCTGCTAACTCCAATTACAAGGCAGAAGCACTGAAGGTTCTGCAGCTGATGAACACCGATGCGAAGTTCCGTAATATGTGTGCATTCGGTACCGAAGGCAACTTCATGCAGTATGAAGAGGATGGCACTGTTACAAAGCTTCGTGATGACTGGGTATGGCCTACTTATACACAGGGTACCTTCTTCATCCTGGCTACACAGTCTGATGGCGATCCGGATGCTTGGAAGCAGGTAAAAGAGCAGAATGAAGCTGCAACCTCTTCTACATGCCTGGGCTTCGTATTCGATCCCGAACCGGTTCAGAACGAAATTGCAAATGTAAATACTGCTTGGGAGAAATACAATAACGACCTGTTAACAGGTGCGATCGATCCTGAGACAACTGTTCCTACCATCATTGATGAACTGAATGCAGCTGGTCTGCAGACTGTTATCGATGAGGCTCAGAAACAGCTGGATGCTTTCTTTGCAAATTAATTTTAGGAAATCATTCCACTAACCACTAATAAAAGAGACCTTCCGGTAAGAGCCGGAGGGTTTCTTTTTGTTTTAAAGAAACATGGATTCAGATGATAAGAAAGCAGCCTGCGGCAGTTCCGAAAAGTACAAAAAAGAGAGAGCAGACATACTGTTAAGTGATAGAAAAAATCAGAAGACTTCCTTATAATTATAAAAAGAAAGCGGGGAAGCTGCTTTTAAAGAAGGAGGAAAGATATGAAAAGGAAAACGGGAAACAGAATGCTGACGACTGGACTTGTTTTAGCTATGACGGCAGGAATGTTTGCAGGCTGTGGAAACTCTGCACCTGCGGCAGCAACAGACAACGCTTCTGCAGATACGGAGACCCTTGCAGAAACAAGCGAAACTGCTGCTGTACAGGAGACCGCAAAAACGGATAACGGGGAAGTCCCTACTCTGATCTGGTGGACTGTAGGCGGCACACCTGCAGATGATTTCGATCAGGCAATTTCTGAAATTAGTGATTATGCCGAAGAGAAGATCGGTGTAAGAATTGATGTCAAGATTGCCGGATGGGCGGATTATGATACCAAGATGAACAATATCGTAAATACCGGTGAGTATTTCGATCTGATGTTTGTAAACAACACAAACTACAGCAAATTTGTAAATCTGAATGCGCTGGAAAATATTACAGATTTAGTTCAGTCTGAAACTCCGGATCTGTATGGTTTCATCCCCCAGGAGCTTTGGGACGGTGTTAAAATTCATAATAATGTATATGCAGTTCCTACTTATAAAGATTCTTCCATGACACAGTTCTGGATGCTGGATGATACATATGTACAGAAATATAATATTGATGTGGAGGGCATTAAGGATTTTGCTACTTTAAATGATGCGCTGCAGACGATCAAAGAAGGGGAAGGCAAATCTGTATATCCGATGAAGCTGGCACAGGGCTCTACTTTTAACGGCTTCTTCAATGGTTATGATGATCTGGCAGGCGGTGTTTCTGCAATCGGTGTCTGGTACGAAGATGAAGAACGTAAAGTAGTTAGTCTTCTGGAGCAGGATGATGTGAAGGAAAAACTGAACTGGCTGCATAAATGGTATCAGGATGGCATCATCAATCCGGATGCAAACGTTGTAACAGATGGCGGCAAGCAGTCTATTTTCGGCTCTGCACAGGGCTGGCCTGCAGCAGCTACCACATGGGCATTCAATAACGGAATTGACAAATATGATCTGACGCAGGTATTCGGGCCGATGTATGCGACCGGCACCATCCAGGGCTCCATGAATGCGATTTCTGCAAACTCCAAATATAAAGCAGAAGCGCTGAAAGTTCTGGAGCTGATGAATACAGATTCCAAGTTCCGTGATATGTGTGCATATGGTACAGAAGGCAATTACATGGAATATTCTGAGGATGGTACCGTACAGAAACTGCGTGACGACTGGAACTGGCCTTCTTATACACAGGGTACGTTCTTCATTCTGTCTACGCAAACGGACGGCGATCCGGATGCCTGGGAACAGGTTAAGAAACAGAATGAAACCGCTGTTTCCTCTACCTGCCTTGGATTTGCACTGGATATCACGGATATCCAGAATGAAGTTGCAAACTGCAATATGGTATGGGATAAATACAAAAATGATATGCTGACCGGTGCGTCGGATCCGGAGACTGCAGTTCCTGCCTGCATCGAAGAACTGAAGGCAGCGGGTCTGGATAAAGTCATCGAAGAAGCACAGAGACAGATTGATGAGTTTTTTGCCAAATAAACAGCATCAGATTGTATAAAAGTGATAATGCACAGCATGATAGGCTCTCTCGGCATAAAATCCGGAGAGCCTATTATATATAGGAAAAAAAGAGTTGAGAATATGAAAAAAGCAAAAATTATATTCAAAACGTTAGGTGCATGCAACTTGTCCTTATACAGCTTTTACATTCTTAAAAAAGCGATGTGCCGAAATCTAGTGAAAAACTGTGTAAAAAATGCACAAAAACAAAAGATAAAATTGTACACCTGAACTGGCCTTTTTATACTAGTATATAATAAATTTTAGGTTGTGAAGTCAAATTGACTAAGTTATAATAAGCATATAGTTTCCGAGTAAAGGAATTTACGTGAGGAATCTGCGAAGAAGGAGGAAAACGGAAAATGAGTAACGAAAAGACTGGCCGCAGAGGCAAGAAACGCATCTGGGGTAAAGACGACACAGAGCTGTCGTTATTGGCACTGCCGACTACCATCTGGTATTTGCTGTTCTGCTTTTTGCCGATGTTCGGTATTATCATCGCATTTAAGAACTACAAGGTATACGGTGGATTTTTAACAAGCTTTATTAAAAGTGAATGGGTGGGATTTAACAACTTTAAATTCCTGTTTTCCTCAAAGGATATCTGGCTGATCCTGCGTAATACGCTGGGATATAATGTCATTTTCATTATCCTTGGCATTGTGGCACCGGTTGCTGCAGCAATCGCAGTTGGACAGCTCCACAGCAAGAAGCTTGCAAAAGCGTATCAGACTGCGATGTTCATGCCTTACTTCCTGTCCTGGGTCGTTGTAAGCGCACTGGTTTGGGCATTCCTGTCTTATGACAAGGGTCTGATCAACGGTATGCTGGAGTCCTGGGGAATGGAACGTCAGCAGTGGTATATGAAGCCTGCTATGTGGCCTCCGTTCCTGGTATTTATGAACCTGTGGAAGGGTCTTGGCTACGGAATGGTCGTTTATCTGGCAACCATCACCGGTATTGACAAGACCTATTATGAAGCAGCCGGTATCGACGGCGCTACGATCTGGCAGCAGATCCGCTACATCACTCTGCCTCTGATGAAGACCGTTATCATCATGATGTTTATCATGGCGGTAGGACGTATTTTCTACTCCGACTTCGGTCTGTTCTATCAGGTGCCCAGAGATTCCAATACGCTGTACAATTATGTATATACTCTGGATGTATATGTTTTCAAACAGTTGAAAACTTCGACCACCGGTATGGCGTCCGCTGCGGCCTTTGTACAGTCTGTTGCCGGATGTATTACGATTCTGACGGCGAATGCGATCGTTCGTAAGATTGACCGTGAGAGCGCAATGATTTAAGGGAGAAGAACAATGGAAACAACGAAAAAAATTAAAAGAGTAAACAAAGACGAGCCTACCGGGTTCGACCGGTTCAACCGGGTATCCAAAGGCGCTAACGCTGTACTGAATATCATTTTCATTATTATGTCGCTGCTGTGCGTAATACCGATCCTGCTGGTTGTTGCAATTTCTTTTTCTGCTGAGGATTCCATCACAGAATACGGATATCGCTTCATCCCCAAGATCTTCTCTCTTGAGGGCTACACATTCCTGGCTTCTCAGAGCACGATGCTGCTGAGAGCACTGGGTGTCTCTCTGTTTGTAACGATCGTTGGCACGGTTCTGGGTGTTATGCTGACAACTCTGATGGGCTATGTACTTTCCCGTCCGAACTACAAATTAAACGGTTTCCTTACAATGGTGGTATTTATCCCCATGGTATTTAATGGCGGTCTGGTTTCCACCTACTTCGTAGTCAGCCAGCTGCTGGGCTTAAAGAACACGATATGGGCACTGATCCTGCCTCTGGCAGTTTCATCCTTTAACGTTATTATCTGTCGTACCTTCTTTAAGACAACAGTTCCGGAATCCCTGATCGAATCCGCGAAGATGGACGGTGCATCTCAGCTGACGATTTTCAGCAGAATTGTTCTTCCGATTTCCCTGCCGGTACTGGCAACTATCGGTCTGTTCCTTTGCTTCGCATACTGGAACGACTGGTATCAGTCCATGCTGTACATTGATAACACCAAGCTCCTTTCCCTGCAGGCTCTGTTAAACCAGATCCTGACCAATATCCAGATGCTGGTACAGAATGCAGCAACACTGGGTGCATCTGCAGCAGAAATGCTTGCAAAGATGCCGAAGGAAGCGGCTCGTATGTCTATCGTAGTTATTATCGTATTGCCTATCGCCTGCGCATATCCGTTCTTCCAGCAGTACTTCATTTCCGGTCTGACGGTTGGTGCGGTTAAGGGCTGATATTCCCTATATTATCTGTGTGTTTTAATTTGATATCCTGCCGGAAGAACCGGCTGTGGTATAGAAACGGGCTCTCTGCATACAGGGAGCCCGATTTTAAGGAGGAGACATTATGAAAAACAAGAGCATGAACAAGATTCTTGCCCTGGGCGTTGTTGCCGCTATGACAGCTGGAATGCTGGCAGGCTGTGGCAGCTCTGCGTCCACAACTGACGGCGCTGCAGCCGGAACAGAAGCCGCTTCTAATTCTGCAGCAAGCAATGGTGAAGTACCTACCCTGGTATGGTGGACTATAGGCGGAACACCTGCAGACGATTTCGATCAGGCTGTATCTCAGATCAGCGATTACGCAGAAGAAAAGATCGGCGTAAGAATCGATGTTAAGATCGCAGGCTGGGCAGATTACGAAACCAAGATGAACAACATCATCAACACCGGCGAATACTTCGACCTGATGTTCGTAAACAACACAAACTACACCAAATTTGTAAATCTGAATGCTCTGGAGAACATCACAGACCTTGTTCAGACGGAAACCCCCGATCTGTACAACTTCATTCCTACAGACCTGTGGGAAGGTGCCAAGATCCACGGTAATGTATATGCAGTACCGACCTACAAGGATTCTTCCCTGACCCAGTTCTGGATGCTGGATGATGCTTATGTACAGAAGTATAACATTGATATAGACAGCATCAAAGATTATGCAACCTTAAATGACGCTCTGCAGACCATCAAAGAGGGGGAAGGCAAATCTAAATACCCGATGCAGCTGGCTCAGGGCTCTACCTTCAACGGCTTCTTCAACAACTATGACGGTCTTGCTTCCGGTCTGCAGCCCATCGGCGTAAAATATGACGATGCAAGCCGCAAGGTTGTATGCACACTGGAGCAGGATGATATCATGGATGGCTTAAACTGGCTGCACAAATGGTATCAGGACGGCATCATCAATCCCGATGCTAACGTTGTAACAGACGGCGGTAAAGGCTCCATCTTCGGTTCTGCACAGGGCTGGCCCGCAGCAGCAACCACATGGGCATTTAACTCGGGTATTGAGAAGTATGACCTGACTCAGGTATTCGGACCTCTGTACACAACCGAGACCATTCAGGGCTCTATGAATGCGATCTCTGCAAACTCCAAGTATAAGACAGAAGCGCTGAAGGTTCTGCAGCTGATGAACACAGATTCCAAATTCCGTGATATGTGTGCATATGGTACAGAAGGCAACTACATGGAGTACGCAGAAGACGGCACAGTACAGAAGCTGCGTGATGACTGGAACTGGCCGTCCTATACACAGGGTACCTTCTTCATCCTGTCTACTCAGGCAGATGGCGATCCGGATGCATGGAATCAGGTAAAAGAGCAGAACGAATCTGCTACAGCTTCTACCTGCCTGGGCTTTGCTCTGGATGTAACAAATATCCAGAACGAGATCGCAAACTGCAACACTGTTTGGGATAAGTACAAGAATGACCTGCTGACCGGTGCATCTGATCCGGCAACTGCAGTTCCTGCTTGTATCGAAGAACTGAAGGCTGCAGGCCTGGATACCGTTATCGAAGAGGCACAGAAGCAGGTTGACGAGTTCTTTGCAAACTAATCTGCAGGGGAAGGATGCCGGACGCAGAAGAAACTGTAAAAGGTGAAGTAACATTTCCCTGTCATATTGATTGGATAAGGAACTAAAGACAGGCCGTCCGAACTTTGGTTCGGGCGGCTTTTTGACATAACAGCTCCTTTGTGTTTTCCCATGTACAGATAACCTGTCCCCATGCAGATCTGTGCATGGGAAAGCACGAAGAACACAGCGTCCGCAGAGTGGTCACGCTTGCAAAGTCTATATAGACAGGATATAATCGAGCTAGGAATAGGGATCGGAAAGCTGCGGCTTCGCAGAAGATGTATGACACAGGAGAAGACAGCAAATGAGCAAAGGCCACAGTACATTTTTAGAATATCGGATCTATCGGAAAAAATTTCTGGGGACAATCATCGTAGTCATCGTGCTTTGCCTGAGCGCGTTTTCGGGTGTTCTGTTTTTCTTTATCCGCAACTGGGTCAATGATGTGCAGATCCAGTCTCAGTACCGCTTCCAGCAAAAGGAGCGCCAGCTTGAAAATGTTCAGACCTGGACGCGGTCTTATGTGGAAGGCTTGTACACCGACGCGGCGCTGATGAAAGATTTAAAGGCATTGTTTGCCTCTGTGAACAATCAGGATTACATCGCGAAGCGCCGGGAAAACAGCTTGAACAGTGATTCGGAAATCCGGTATGTGCCGGCAGATATCAAGAAGCTGTTTTTAGATGGCAGGACGAAGATCTGCGGTGTAACGCTGCGGTCGGATAACGGTATAAAAGCTCTGCGAATGACGAACTATGATTTGTGGGTGGATTTTGAATGCCGCACAATCGAGGATGTGAAGACAATTCCAGGATTTGGGGATATTATGGCGTCCTCTTATTCGGTTCGTGATCCGAATAACATGAGTATTTCAATGGGAACGATGGATTTCTGGATCAGCACGGCGGATTTTTATGAGGACAATGATGAGATCAATACTTCCTGGGGGATTTTCGATGCAGATGGGGACATGCTTGCCCACAGCAAGATGAGCCCACAGCAGGAAGCAGAGCTGTTCCAGGCGGCCCTGCGGGGGGTGCAGTTTGACTGGCTGGAGAATACCGGCAGCCGGAGGACTTTTTTTACAAAACATACATCCAATCAGGGAACGTTTTCCTATGTTGTCATAAAAAGTATCGGAGAGCTGGTGGCGGATAATCGTTATGTCGTTGGCGTGATAGGGACAACACTGTTTCTGATAGCCTTTGGGATCATTCTGTTTACCAATATGCAGCTGAAAGCGGATTATGAGTTTCTTTCCAAGATCATTCATATGCTTTCGCATATGGAATCCGGTGAGTTTGCGGATGTTCAGGAGGAAGATTTAAGCAGCGAGCGGCGCAAAAATGAATATGGCATGATCGCAGTTGCCCTAAAGGATGTGGGTGCAAAGCTGCAGGGTCATATCCAGCGGGAATATGTCTGGAAGCTGAAGGAGCAGGAGACTCAGATGCGTGCACTGCAGCATCAGATCAACCCGCATTTCTTATATAACACACTGGAAACGCTGCGCTCCAGGGCGTTGCTGGAAGGAGACCGGGATACAGCGGATGCGATCGCATTGCTTGGGGCACTGTATCGTGCCAGAACCCATACGAAGGATACGATCACGCTGGGAGAAGAGTTTAAGCTGCTTGAAATGTATCTAAAGATCATGGAGCTGCGGTTTGGATTATGCGGGCAAAAGGAGCACGCACAAAAACAGGTGGCCGACGTGCTGGGAATCTCTCAATCCTATATTTCCCGCCTGGAAAAACGAATAATCGAACGGCTGAAAAAGGATCTGGAGCGGGTGGGATGACTCGACCTCATGACGCCCCGGAAAAAAACAGCTGTATCCACAAGGCTCGGACACCGTGATCGAAATCATGGACAATGGCTCCGGTGTTCCTGCAGATCAGCTGGAGCAGGTACAGAAGACGATGCGCGAAGGAAATGACGATCCGGAAGCGGATATCGGACTGAGAAACGTATATATGCGTTTGAATTATTTTTATGGAAATGGTTTTAAGATGGAAATCGGGAATAACCCTGAAGGGGGATTTAAAATTTCTATCTTGATACCGGGAAAGGTGGAAGAAGATGTACACATTGGTGATCGTGGATGATGAACCTGCCATTGCCGAAGGCATTTGCAGGCTTCTTGACTGGAAATCTCTTGGCTTTGAACGAATCCGGACCGCCAGAAGCTGTTTTGAAGTGGTATCCCATGTGGTGGACTGGAAACCGGATGTCTGCCTGGTGGATGTACGGATCGGCAATGAATTTGGCTATGAACTGATTAATTGTTTAAATGGAATGGGTGTCAAATCCAACTATATTATGATGAGCGGATATGACGATTTTCAGTATGCCTGTGAAGCACTGCGTTGCGGCGCAGTGGATTATCTGTTAAAGCCCCTTGATAAGGATCAGCTTCAGAAGCGCATTGAACAGGTTGTGGTAGAAAACCTGCACGGAACTGTGCAGCTGGAGGTGCGTAAAAACGAAGATCCGATCCTGCGGCGGCCCTATGAGGAATTTTCCCCGCTGATCCGTAAGATCGTTATGATCGTGGCAATGGAATATGGGCAGCATATTTCCTTAAAAAGTATAGCCGACCGATTTCGGATGAATGCGACCTATCTTGGTCAGATTTTTATCAAGGAAACAGATATGAAATTTTCGGAATACCTGATGGCATACCGGATGTATGTCGCGCGGGAGAGGATTCTAAATACCGACGACAAGATTTCTTCGGTAGCCGCGGAAGTAGGATATTCCAACATGAATTATTTCTATCAGCATTTTCATAATTATTATGACAGCACACCTTCCGAAATGAGAGCGGGGAAAAATTGAAAACTGCAGAAAATGATTTTCTGTTGTTATAAAAAATGGGGAAAAGGAGCAACTCACAAATGAGAGTATTACTGTTTGACATTGATACGCTGCGGGCGGATCATATGGGCTGTTATGGCTATGGCAGAAATACCACACCTGTAATGGATGAAATTGCGAAGGAGGGAGTGCGGTTCGATGATTATTACTGCCCGAATGCACCGTGCCTTCCGTCCAGAGCATCCATGATCAGCGGACAGTATGGAATTCATAACGGAATTGTGGGGCATGGCGGTACAGCTGCGGATATGCGTCTGCAGGGAATCACCAGAAGCTTTACGGATGACATGTCTGAGAACGGACTGTTCATGCAGTTTAGAAGAGCCGGAATGCATACGGTTTCCTTCTCTTCCTTTGCAGAACGTCACAGTGCATGGTGGTTTAATTCCGGTTTCAATGAATGCTACAACGTAGGCAGGAGAGGCAGCGAGTCCGCAGAGATGGTAACGCCTCATGTGCTGGACTGGCTGGAGAGAAACGGCAAGAAGGATAACTGGATGATGCATGTGCATTACTGGGATCCTCATACACCTTATCGTACACCGGCAGATTATCCGAGCCAGTTTGCGGATACGCCGCTTCCGGATGACTGGATCGATGAGAAGACCTTTGAAGAGCACCTGCTGCACATCGGACCCCACTGCGCAAACGAGATCAACATGTGGAATGATGATACGTTTCCTCAGTGGCCAAAGCACCCCGGTAAGCTGACAACTCTGGAAGAGGCAAAGCACCTTCTGGATCTGTATGATGACGGCGTAAAATACACAGACGATAACATCGGTCAGATCATTGGCTGGTTAAAGGATAACGGACTGTATGACGATGATCTTGCGATCATTATCACAGCGGATCACGGCGAAGACCTTGGCGAGTTCGGTATCTACGGAGAGCATGGCACTGCGGATGAGCCGGTTTGCCGTATTCCTATGATCGTTCGCTGGCCCGGCATGCAGAAGGGCGCAGTGGTTAAGGGCTTCTATGACAATACAGACCTGACACCTACCGTGCAGGAACTGCTGGGTACACCGATGTTTTCGGATCGTTATCATTATGACGGCAGCTCCTTTGCAAAGGCATTAAAGGATGGCACAGACTGCTCCAAGCCCTATGCGATTCTGACCCAGTGTGCCCATGTGTGCCAGAGAAGTGCCCGGTTTGATGACTATGTATATATCAGGACCGTACACGGCGGGTATCATCTGTTCCCGGAGGAAATGCTGTTCAATGTAAAGGAAGATCCTCACGAGCAGCACAACCTGGCAGAGGAGCGCCCTGACTTGTGCGCAAAGGGTGCGAAGATGATCCTCGACTGGAATGACAAGATGATGAAGACCTCCCATTACGATGTAGATCCCATGTGGACCGTGATGCGGGAGGGCGGTCCTGAGCATTGCAGAGGACAGCTGAAGTCCTATATGGAGCGGTTGAAGGGTACTCCGAGAGAGTACGGAATCGAGCTACTGAAAGAAAAATACGGAGATTGTGAATAAATGAAGGCATATCAGGATGCTTCTTTAGCTCCTGCCAGGAGGGCGAAGGCTCTCCTGGAGGAGATGACGCTGGCAGAAAAGGTCGGTCAGATCAATCAGCGTCTTTACGGATTTCGGATTTATGAGCGAAAATGCGTAAATGGTGAGGATACCATCGAGCTGTCGGAGGAATTTTGTCAGGAGGTTGAAAAATACAGCGGTTTGGGAGTTTTGTACGGTTTATATCGTGCAGATCCCTGGGCGGATAAGGATTACGAAACCGGTCTGACCGGCGTGCTTTCCAAAAAAGCATATAATCAGGTACAGCGCTATGTTCTGGAGCATTCCAGACTCGGTATTCCTGTAATGATGAGCTCGGAATGCCCACATGGACATCAGGCGCTGGACGGCTATCTGCTTCCGGTAAACCTTCTGGCCGGAGCGACCTTTGATCCTGCAATGGTACGGGCTGCGTACCGGGTAAGTGGCCGTCAGCTGCAGAACATGGGTGTGGATTTTGCTTTAATGTCGATGCTGGATGTGCTGCGGGATCCCAGATGGGGACGCAGTGAGGAATGCTACAGTGAAGATCCGTATCTGTCTGCGCGGATGGCAGAAGCTGCCGTAATCGGTATGCAGGAAAGCGGGCCTGAGGTTGTAGCAAAGCATTTTGCAGCACAGGGCGAAGGAACCGGCGGCGTCAATGCGAGCGCGGCAAGAATTGGAGAACGCGAACTTCGGGAAATTCATTTTCCTCCGGCAGCGGCTGCAATCAAGGCAGGAGCCAAGGGCATCATGGCTGCCTATAATGAGATCGACGGCGTTTACTGTCACGCAAATCGCTGGCTGTTAAATGATGTCATCCGCAAGGAGATGGGCTTTGACGGTATCGTGATGTCGGATGGTGTTGCCATTGATCAGCTGGACAGCATGACCGGTGATAATGTGATGTCCGGTGCGCTGGCCCTGCAGTCAGGCGTGGACGTCGGTCTGTGGGATGAGGCGTTTGGCAAACTGGAAGAAGCAGTACGCAGAGGTCTTGTAAAGGAAGCCCAGATTGATCAGGCAGTGCTGCGTGTGCTGACCCTCAAATTCGAGAGAGGACTGTTTGAGCATCCTTACCTCGAAGAAGAGGGAGAGATCCATATGGATTATGCACAGAATCCGGAGAGTGTACAGCTGGCGCGGGAAGGGCTTGTAATTCTGCAAAATAAAAACCAGGGGCTTCCCTTTTGGGAAAACCAGGCATCCGGTAAAAAGATCGCTGTGGTCGGACCAAATGCAGACGATCTGTATAACCAGCTGGGTGACTACACACCTCCGCTGCGCAGGGACGACGGTATCACGGTATTGGACGGCATGAAGCTGATTTTCAAAGAATCCGATATCCGGTTCTCACAGGGATGTTATCTGAGAAAACGAGATGAAAACCTGCTGAAAGAGGCAGTGGATACTGTGAAAAACAGTGACATTGTGATCTGTGTGCTGGGCGGTTCCTCGAGCCGGTTCGGCGGTGCAAGTTTTGACACAAACGGCGCGGCGCTTTTAGATAATGCTGCGGCCGACGACAAGGGGACGCTGATGGACTGCGGAGAGGGAATGGACTGCAGCGACCTTGAGCTTCCGGATGCGCAGCTGGAGCTGTTAAAGGCATTGAAAGAAACCGGAAAAACTGTGATCGCAGTTGTGATCTGCGGTCGCCCGCTGGTGCTGACCCAGGTGTGTGAGCTGGCAGACGGTGTAATCCTTGGATTTTATCCCGGTCCCAGAGGCGGACAGGCAATTGCAGAGGTGATCTCAGGAAGAGTTGCTCCCTCCGGAAGACTTCCGGTTTCCCTGCCGCGATCGACAGGACAGGTTCCTGTTTATTACAATTATAAAAATTCCTACCGGGCGATGACCTATATGGATGAGGAGGCAGGACCGCTGTTTCCCTTTGGCTACGGACTTGGCTATGGGACCTTTGAATGGGGAGCCTGCAGCTTAAGCACAGAACGGTGCAATGTGGCTGCGTTGGAAAATAAGGGCCTGACCATCCGCTTTTCTGTGAAAAATACCAGTGAAAGAGGCGGCTATATCGTACCGCAGATTTACGTGACGGATGTTGCAGCATCCACGGTACGGAGAGTGAAAGAATTGAAAGCATTCCAGAAGGTATGGCTGGATGCAGGACAGGAAAGAACCGTTTCCCTGCAGCTTGGCAAGGAGGCATTCTGCCTGTGGAATCAGAAGATGAAGTATGTTGCGGAACCTGGAGTATTCCAGATTGAGCTGTCTGACAGCGCGCAAACCATATGGAAAGGAGAATTTACATTATGTATTTAATTCCCGCTCCGGCGAAGCTGGAGAAAAAAGAAGGCCGTTTTATCTGGGCCTATGACAGATATGTGACGGTAGATCAAAGCTGCAGCCAGCTGGTGACCCGTCAGGCGTCCCTGTTTTGTGACGGCGCAGAAAAAGAACTGGGCTACCGTCCCCTTCTGACAAGAGGGGCTACCAAAGCCGGTGACGTCGTTTTCAAGCAGGACGACACCATGAAAGCCCAGAGCTATGTGCTGGATATCGCCGAGGATGCAATTGTACTGACCGGTGATGAGGCAGGTCTGTGGCATGGTATGCAGACACTGCTGCAGATCATCGAACAGGAGGGCGCATGCCTGTCCGCTTTACATATCGAGGATGCTCCGGCTATTGTAAACCGCGGCTATTACTTCGACTGCACCAGAGGACGTATCCCGAAGCTTTCCTGGTTGAAGCAGCTGGCTGACCGGATGGCTTATTACAAGTTAAACCAGTTACAGCTGTACGTAGAGCATTCCTATTTGTTCCGCGGCATGACGGAGCTGTGGAGAGATGACACTCCGCTGACTGCAGAAGAGATCATGGAGTTTGACCGTTACTGTGCAGAGCGCGGCATCGAGCTTGTACCGTCCCTGTCCAGCTTTGGACACCTTTACAAGCTGCTTTGCTCCAGAGAATACTCTCATTTATGCGAGCTGGAGGATTCCGAAGGAAAACCTTTCTCCCAGACCGGCAGAATGGCACACCACACGATCAACACCTCCGATCCGGAGAGCCTGCAGCTGATCGAAGGTATGATTTCCGAATATATGGAGCTGTTTACCTCCAGACAGTTCAACATTTGTGCAGATGAGACCTTTGACCTGGGCAGAGGACGCAACAAAGAAGCAGTGGAAAAGCTGGGCAAGGACAGAGTTTATATCGATTATATTAAGAAGCTGGCTCAGTTCTTACTGGATAACGGCCGTCGGCCCATGTTCTGGGGGGATATTATCGTCGGCTTCCCGGAGATGATCAAAGAGCTTCCCAAAGAGATCATCTGCTTAAACTGGGGTTATATGTGGAACCAGCGCGAAGAAGAGACGAAGTGGATGTACGAAGCAGGAGCGGTTCAGTATTGCTGCCCCGGCTGCTGTGGATGGAATGAATTCTCTGCACTCAACTGGTACGCATACAATAACATCATGAGAATGTGTACCTATGCAAACAAGTACGGTGCGATCGGGCTGTTAAATACGGACTGGGGCGATTATCTGCATGTCAACCATCCCGATTTCACAAGAGTCGGCATGATCTACGGTGCAGCGTTCTCCTGGAACAGCAATATTCTTTCCTACGAGGATATCAACCGTCAGATTTCCAGAATCGAATATCGGGACAGCAGTGAAAACTACCTGGCTGTTGTAGCAAAGATTCAGGAAAACAGCGGCTACGACTGGAATGTTGCAGTACGCTACTGGGAAATGAAGCGCGGTCTGCATGAACAGGATGAGGTCAGCGTTGGACTGATGAAGGAACGCATCGGTCAGATGGATAACATCGATCAGAAGGACGCAAATCTGAAAGAAATCGCAAGAGAGCTGTATGCACAGATCGAGCAGATGGACAGCAGCAAGCGCGCACTGGTAATGCCCCAGATCGTTGCAGTGGATGCGATCCGTATCTTTAACCAGATCGGCAAATTCGCAACTGCGGATGTGCTGGGCTGCACCTATGAGAATATGCCGGACAGCTGGGCACTTGCCAAGGAGCTGGAGACATGGTTCTATTTTTACAAGAGAGTATACCGCAGCATCAGTGAAGAATCTGAACTGCGTTATATCCAGGAACTGGTATGCTGGTATGGAGATTACCTGCGTCAGATCAAATAACAGAATGTACGAAAGGAAAGGGAACAGCAATGAAACAGCAGTTTTTACATGAAAACTGGGAAATGCGGCAGATCGGTAACGACGAATTCCTGCCTGCAGCAGTACCCGGAAGCGTATACGGCGACTTGCTTTCCAACGGAAAAATGGAAAACCCGTTCTGGAAAGACAATGAAAACGATGCCTGCGAGCTGATGGAGGAAGACTACGAATATGTTTCTCACTTCGATTGTGAGGACGGTCTTTTAGACAGCGACCGCGTAGTGCTGCGGTTTGACGGTATTGATACTGTCGGCGACGTTTATTTAAATGAAATCCATCTGGGCAGCCCTCTGAGCATGCATCGTGTATGGGAATATGATGTGAAGGAAATCCTGCATGAAAAGGACAACGAATTGAAGGTTATCCTGCATTCTCCCAACAAATGGATTCGTGAAGCCTTCAAAAAATGCCGCACCCTGGGCAATGACGATACCTTCGAAGGTTTCGTACATCTGCGTAAGGCACACTATATGTTCGGCTGGGACTGGGGCGCACATCTTCCGGATGCCGGTATTTTCCGTCCGGTTTCCCTGCTTGGCATCAACACTGCAAGAATTGACAGTGTATACATTAAGCAGACCCATGAGCGCACCGGCGAGACAGAGCCCGGTACCGTTCGTCCCATCACAAAATCCGTTACTCTGACCTTCGACGTGGAGCAGGAGGTCGTGGGCAATGCAGAGAGAGGACCGAAGTTAAAGAACATTACCGGCGGTCATACCTGCAAAAAGTGCGGCAAGGCTTATACCTACACCGTAGAGATCACTGCTCCGGATGGAAGCAAGACGCTGTATGAGAACTCTCCGGTTGAGGTCAAGATCGACGAACCCAAGCTGTGGTGGCCCAACGGCTACGGCGAGCAGAACCTGTACGAAGTAAAGGTTACCCTGTTTAGCGACGGCGTTGCGCTGGATGAGTGGACCCGCAGAATCGGTCTGCGCACCATGACCATGCACATCGAAAAGGACGAGTGGGGCGAGTGCTTCGCACATCAGGTAAACGGTGTGGACGTCTTCGCAATGGGCGCTGACTATATTCCGGAGGATAATCTGCTTGGCAGAGTGAATCCTGAGACCACCAGAAAGCTTCTGGAAAAAGCAAAATTTGCAAATTACAATGCGATCCGGGTATGGGGCGGCGGTTACTATCCCTCCGACTGGTTCTATGATATCTGTGATGAGATGGGTCTGATGGTTTGGCAGGACTTCATGTTCGCGTGCGCAGTTTATGAGCTGACACCTGAATTCGAAGCAAACATCCGTCAGGAATTTATCGAAAATGTAAAACGTCTGCGCCATCACGCATCTCTGGGACTGTGGTGCGGCAACAACGAAATGGAACAGTTCGTATTCGAACGTAACTCCTGGCTGACCAAGCCCTCCGAAGTCAAGGATTACTTCCTGATGTTCGAGCGCATCATCCCGGAAATCGTTCACGAGTACGATCCGCAGACCTTCTATTGGCCTGCAAGCCCGTCTTCAGGCGGTTGTCTGGACGAGCCTAACGATCCGAACCGCGGCGACGTACATTACTGGAAGGTATGGCACGGAAACCGTCCGTTCACCGAGTACCGCAAATACTTCTTCCGTTATCTGTCTGAGTTTGGTTTCCAGGCATTCCCGTCTGTGAAAACGATTGAACAGTTTACGGATAACGAAGAGGATATGAACCCCTTCTCCTATATCATGGAGAAGCATCAGCGTCAGTACAGTGCAAACGGAAAGATCATGGGTTATATGCAGCAGACCTACAAATATCCCAACAGCTTCCCGACCTTTGTATACGCATCCCAGCTGCTGCAGGCAGACGGTATCCGTTACGGTGTAGAACACTTCCGCCGCAACAGAGGACGTTGTATGGGTGCTGTGTACTGGCAGTTAAATGACTGCTGGCCGGTAATTTCCTGGTCTTCCGTAGACTACTGCGGACGCTTAAAGGCACTGCATTACTATGCAAAACGGTTTTTCGCACCGCTGATGATTTCCTGTGAAGAGCAGGGCATGATGAGCTCTGAGGCGAACATGAACCGTGAGCATTTCGTATTCGAGAAGTCCATTCGCTTAAACGTTGCAAACGAAACCATGCAGGATCAGAACGTAACCGTTCGCTGGGCACTGCGGGATCCCGGTGCAGCTGTTTTGGAAAGCGGCGAGCAGGAGCTGACCGTTCCTGCCCTGACCAGCACATGGCTGGATAAGGTAGAGTTCCCGGATGCGGATATCTTCTCCCATTATGTAAGCTACGAGCTGATCTGCGACGGCAAGGTTGTATCCGAGGGTACGGTAAACTTCTCTTATCCGAAGTATTTCCGTTACGAAGATCCCGAGCTTACCTGCCGCGTAGAGGGCGATGAGATCGTTGTATCCGCAAAAGCATATGCAAAGAGCGTTGAAATCCTCAACGAGAACGAAGACCTCGTTCTGGAAGACAACTACTTCGACTTAAATGCAAATGAGAAGCGTGTGAAGGTGATCTCCGGCAGTACCGAAAACCTGCGTCTGCGCAGCGTATACGACATTCGCTGATCGAAAGCATGGCACGCAGGCCCATAGGAAGACCTGGTGTACCGTGCTGTAGCGCGCATCTATAAGTTAAGAAGAGGCCGGTGCACAGACGGTTGTGCACCGGCGTTTTCATCGTATAGGAAACTTCGTTTCCATACGATAAAAACGCTCCGCGAGGATGCGCACTCGGCGCAAGGGTAGATGGTTGCTGAAGCAAACGCGCCTCGGCGCGAGAATGTGCCAAGGCACATTCTATTTTACAGGTTAAAAAGCCAGGAATCATATATTAAGAATTTGTGAAAAAACTGTAACAACCTGTTGCCAAAGGGGCGCGCGCCTTGCATTTTCGGGCTTAATCTGTTAAAATAACCTTTAGTTTTTTAGTTATCGTGGCAAAGAGGGCTCTTTTTGCCCTGTTTTGGCAGGAGTAAGGCGTCCGGCGGGCGCATTTGAATGGAGAATAACGGATGAATGTCATTGAAAAAGTTTTTGGTACACACAGCGAAAGAGAATTAAAGCGAATCCTTCCGATCGTGGACAAAATTGAGTCTCTGCGTGACGACATGATGGCGCTGACGGATGAACAGCTGAAAGATAAGACGAAAGAATATAAAACACGTCTGGCGCAGGGCGAGACCTTAGACGACCTTTTGCCGGAAGCGTATGCAACGGTTCGGGAAGCGGGACGTCGTGTCCTGAACATGGAGCATTTCCGCGTACAGCTGATCGGCGGTATTATCCTGCATCAGGGACGTATCGCAGAAATGAAAACCGGTGAAGGTAAGACGCTGGTATCCACGCTTCCCGCTTACTTAAACGCGCTGGAGGGTAAGGGTGTACACGTTGTAACGGTCAATGATTACCTGGCAGCCCGTGACGCAGAGTGGATGGGAGCAATTCATGAATTTCTGGGCTTAAAGGTCGGCATTGTATTAAACAGCATGAAGCCGGAAGAGCGGAAGGCAGCATATGCCTGCGATATTACTTATGTCACCAACAATGAGCTGGGCTTTGATTATCTGCGTGACAACATGGCGATTTACAAGGAGCAGCTGGTACTGCGTGATCTGCACTATGCCATCATCGACGAAGTGGACTCTGTCCTGATCGATGAAGCGAGAACCCCTCTGATCATTTCCGGACAGAGCGGAAAATCTACCAGCCTGTACGAAGCCTGTGACATTTTGGCAAGACAGTTAAAACGCGGTGACGATGTTGGCGAGTTTTCCAAGATGGATGCGATCATGGGCATCGAGCAGGAAGAAAACGGTGATTTCGTTGTAAATGAAAAGGATAAGGTTGTAAACCTGACTGCAGAGGGTATCGAAAAGGTTGAGAAATTCTTCCATATCGAAAACCTTGCGGATCCCGAAAATCTCGAGATTCAGAACAATATCATCCTCGCCCTGCGTGCCCACAACCTGATGCACCGCGATAAGGACTACGTGGTAAAAGAGGATCAGGTTCTGATTGTCGATGAATTTACCGGACGTATCATGCCCGGACGCCGTTATTCCGACGGTCTGCATCAGGCCATTGAAGCAAAAGAGCACGTTAAGGTCAAGAGAGAAAGCAAGACGCTGGCAACCATCACCTTCCAGAACTTCTTTAATAAATTCGAGAAAAAATCCGGCATGACCGGTACCGCTCTGACAGAGGAAAAGGAATTTAGAGATATTTACGGAATGGACGTTGTGGAGATTCCTACCAATCGCCCGGTTATCCGAAAAGACCTGCACGATGCGGTTTACAAGACAAAGAAAGAAAAGCTTAACGCCATCGTGGAAGCGGTCAAGGAAGCACATGCAAAGGGACAGCCGGTCCTGGTAGGCACGATTACGATCGAAGCATCCGAACAGCTTTCCGGTATGCTGCGCCGCGAGGGTATCCAGCATAAGGTGCTGAATGCGAAGTTCCACGAGCTGGAAGCGGAAATTGTTGCAGATGCCGGTATTCACGGCGCGGTTACCATTGCAACCAACATGGCAGGCCGTGGTACGGATATCAAGCTGGATGAAGAAGCAAAGGCAGCAGGCGGTCTGAAAATCATCGGTACTGAGCGTCATGAATCCCGCCGTATCGACAATCAGCTGCGCGGTCGTTCCGGTCGTCAGGGAGACCCCGGTGAATCCAGATTTTACATTTCCCTGGAAGACGATCTGATGAGACTGTTCGGTTCTGAGAAGATGATCAGCATGTTCAATGCGCTGGGCATTCCGGAAGGTCAGGAAATTGAGCACAAGATGCTTTCCAAGGCGATTGAAAACGCACAGAAGAAGATCGAGGGCAACAACTTCGGTATCCGTAAAAATTTGTTGGAATACGATCAGGTCAACAACGAGCAGCGTGAAATCATCTATGCGGAGCGCCGCCGGGTTCTGGACGGAGAGAGCATGCGCGATGTGATCTACAAGATGATTACCGACATCGTAGACAATACGGTGGATATGGTCATTGGGGAAGAAAACGATTCTGAAGAATGGAATCTGGCGGAGTTAAATTCTCTGCTGCTTCCGATCATTCCGCTTGAGCCGATCACAAAGGAACGGATTTCCAAGCCGAAAAAGGACAGCTTAAAGCAGCAGCTCAAGGAAGAAGCTGTTCGTTTCTATGAAACAAAAGAAGCAGAGTTCCCTGAACCCGAAATGATCCGTGAGGCAGAGCGAGTTGTTCTGTTAAAGGTTATCGACAGAAAGTGGATGAACCACATCGACGATATGGATCAGCTGCGTCAGGGTATCGGCCTGCAGGCCTATGGACAGAGAGATCCGCTTGTAGAATATAAGATGAATGCCTATGAGATGTTTGAAAATATGACAGAGAGCATTAAGGAGGATACGATCCGCGTGCTCTGCCATATCCGCATCGAGCAGAAGGTAGAAAGAGAACAGGTAGCAAAGGTGACCGGCACCAATAAGGACGAGAGCGGTCCGAGACGGCCTGCAAAGCGGGAAAGTGTCAAGATTTACCCGAACGATCCCTGTCCTTGCGGCAGCGGTAAGAAATACAAAAACTGCTGCGGAAAGAACCGGTAAAGGTGGACGAAAATTATGGCAATGGTAGAATTAGATCAGATGAAGTTCGAGCTGCAAAGCTACGAAAATACCCTTCATGAAGTGAAGGATTCCCTGGATCTGGAAGGAAAAAAGAAGCGCATCGAAGAGCTGGAGATGGAAATGGAAGCACCCGGCTTCTGGGACGATCCGGATTCCTCCAACCGCAAGATGAAAGAGCTCAAAAATTTAAAGGATACTGCGGAGCTGTGCAATAAGCTGGAAACGCAGTATTCCGATATCGAAACCCTGATTGAGATGGGGCACGAGGAAGAAGATCCGGATATGGTAGAAGAAATCCGGGGCGAATTGGATGAGTTTATCGAAGAGCTGGATGAGCTGCGTATCAGCACGCTGTTGTCCGGCGAATACGATAAGGATAATGCGATCTTAAAGCTCAATGCGGGCGCAGGCGGCACAGAGAGCTGCGACTGGTGCGGCATGCTGTACCGTATGTATACCAGATGGGCGGAGAAAAAGGGCTTTTCCGTGGAAGTTCTGGACTATCTGGACGGCGAAGAAGCGGGCATCAAGTCCGTTACCTTCCAGGTAAACGGCGAGAACGCTTACGGCTATCTGAAATCGGAAAAAGGCGTACACCGTCTTGTCCGGATTTCCCCCTTCAACGCCCAGGGCAAGCGCCAGACCTCCTTCGTATCTCTGGATGTTATGCCGGATATCGAAGAAGATCTGGATATCGAGATCAACCCGGAAGATCTGCGCATTGATACCTACCGAAGCAGCGGTGCAGGCGGTCAGCATATCAACAAGACCTCTTCTGCGATCCGTATCACGCATCTGCCGACAGGTATCGTGGTACAGTGTCAGAATGAGCGTTCTCAGTTCCAGAACAAGGATAAGGCGATGCAGATGTTGAAGGCGAAGCTGTATCTGTTAAAGCAGGAAGAAAACGCCGAGAAGCTTTCTGACATCCGTGGCGAGATCAAGGATATCGCATGGGGCAACCAGATCCGTTCCTATGTCCTGCAGCCTTATAAGCTGGTGAAGGACCTTCGGACAAATCAGGAGGTTGCAAATGCAGACGGCGTACTGGACGGCGGTCTCGACCCCTTCATCAACGCATATCTGAAGTGGATCAACACAAAGGATAAAGCTTCGAGTGAACTGTAAGATAAAAATAGAACCGGACATCGATTCCTGACGGAGCAATTTGTCAGAGAGTCGGTGTCCGGTTTTTTACGCTTCAGCGCTCTTTAACGATACCAGCTCAAGATAGAAGTAGGCATAGGTTTGCTTCTGATAAGGATACACATACAGCAGTCCGATGCCGCAGGTTAAGAACCCGCCCATTAGCCATGGCAGGAAGCTTACCATCAGGAGGAAATACTGCCATTTGTGGCCTTTCATGAGCCTTCTGGAGCGTTTTAAGCATTCCTTTGCACTCAGCTCGGGAAAGTCCAGCATGATGAAGAAAACCTGGGAATACAGCGTTTTTACATACAGCACAAAGGGCAGGAAAACGATGCTGATCCCTGCTGCAGCATAGAGATAAACCATATTCACGCGACCGGATTGCAGGTACAGGCTGAAAAGAAGCGACGGCACGATTTCCGGGATACATAACAGCAGGGACAAAACGAGCTGAATCTGGATGGCCTTTAACGGCTCATGCCAAAAGCCAGAGAAAATGCCGCCCGCATAGACCGGCTGATGGCAGGCATTGCTCAGAAACAGTCCTGTGATGCCGACCTGGAAAATCCCAAAGAAAACACTGATGGCAAAGGTGACGGCATAATACAAAATTGTACCAAAGGGCGGATGCACCTGAATCAATCCGGAGGGAGCCGTGATAATATACTGTAAAATAGCGAGAGAAAGAAAGGCGCTGGAGAGCGGCATATAATGTCCAAGCAGGGATGCGCGCGCTTTTCCCTTCAGGACAGACCTCTTTAACGGGGAGGCTGTGCCGGTGGTTGTAGTCTGATCATTCATTTGTAGGTTACCTCTCAGTCATGTAAGCTTTCGGGAAGTTCGATCCCGTATTCGTTCAGAATCTCGTCAAAGGTCAGACCGGTCATTTGCTCGTAGGTGTCATTGACCATTGTCCAATACTGCTGTTTTGCATCGGAGTTGGAAAAGACAATAAAAAAAGAAAACCCACCGACAGCAATATTGATGAGGAGTGCACTGCAGGCGACGATGACACCTGCGAGGGCGTGATTGGACATGGAGGTGTTCCCTCGGGACAACAGCCCAAACATAATGGACAGGATCGCGAGAAAGATCGGAATGACAATTGTCATCGTAAGGGTGCTGGCGAGCGCAGCGATGGCGAGAACCAGCGAAAACGTCGCAAAGCCGTTGCGCTTTGGCTGAGGTTTCAATTCCATAATATAGTCTCCGTTCTGGGAAAAATGCAGTCGATGAAATGCCTGCACTTTCCGCGTTCTTTTGAGATATTCTAACATTTTTTATGGTAAGATTCAAGTTTTTGAAAAAAAGTGTTGACAATTCGAAGAAAAGAATGTAGAATAATTTTTGTTGTGAGGGACACGAAGTCCTAAACAAGAAAAATGTGCGCGTAGCTCAGCTGGATAGAGCGTCTGACTACGGATCAGAAGGTCGGGAGTTCGAATCTTCTCGCGCACGCGACTGGAACCGGAATGTGAAAGCATTCCGGTTTTTTATCGTATACGAAACTTCATTTCTATACGATAAAAAACGCTCCGCGAGGATGCGCACTCGGAGCAAGGGTAGCTGGTTGCCGAAGCAACCGCGCCTCGGCGCGAGAATGTGCGGAATACATTCTGGTTTTCACAAAAACTGTCCATGACAGGGAGCGAGGGAGAAGCTTATGATTCCATCGAGAGAAAAAGCAGAACAACTGCTGCAGGAGGGACTGCAGAAAAATCCCGGACCGTGGGGCGACCACTCCAAAACGGCGGCGCATTGCGCGGAAAAAATCGCAGCCGCGTGTGGTGACCTTGACCCGGAAAAAGCGTATGTACTGGGGCTTTTGCACGACATCGGGCGGACATTTGGTGTGAGACATTTAGGACACGTTTCGGACGGCTATTCTTATATGAAGAAGATCGGCTGCGACGAGGTGGCGAAGGTGTGCCTGACGCATTCCTTTGCGACGCAGACGCTGGAGGAATATATCGGAAAATATGACGTTTCGGAGGACGAGTTGTCCCTGATCCGGACAGAGTTGGAAAAATCGGTTTACGATGATTACGACCGGTTGGTTCAGCTGTGCGACAGTATTGCCGGAGCGGAGGGCGTGCTTGACATAGAAGAGCGGATGTTGGACGTCAAAAGGCGTTATGGCTTCTATCCGCAGAAAAAATGGGATGCGCATATCGGACTGCGGCGGTATTTCGAAGAGAAAATGGGGCGGGATGTTTACGAGGTCTGCGAAAAGGAAACTTACGATCCGAAAAAGTGCTGAGCGGACAACAACCGTGGGAAAAAATTCTCCGACCGGGGATAAAAATTTTTTTCAGGAGAATCTGTGTGTATAATTTACCCGCAGCGTGCCGATACTAGTGTCTGTAAACGCAGGAGAGACAGTGATGGCAGCAGGGATGGACAGCCTTTCTTGCGCGACAAATATTATCTGCTGCATTTTGATTTTCATGGAAAACAAAAGCGGCGAAAACAGGAGGGCACTATGGCCAAGAACGATTACACACAGAAACAGACCAACAAGAATAATTCTGAAAATACTCAGAAGAACCAGAGCAAGAACAGCACCAAGGAAAGCACTTCTGACTGCAAGGACAAGAACAATCAGTAAGTGAGCCTTTGAAGGCTGTAATGCAGACGAAAAGAGAAGCCGGCGCAGAACGGGTGAAAATCCGGGAGCGCCGGCTCCTTTTTGGATAGTCGAAATTACAAATCGGGATAGGACTGTTTTATCAGGATGATCGTGTGGAAGAGTAATTCTTTTTTATCGTAATAGACATTCATGCTTCCGTTGTAACGTTCTACGATTCGCCGGACACTTTTTAAGCCGAATCCATGTTGAACGGGATTCTTTTTGGTAGAAACTAATTGATGGGCATGTGCAGCAAATGGGTCTGTACGGCAGGAATTTATCATAGTGATGACGGCAAAGGGAGTATGCTCTTTTCTGTACACATTTAGTTCGATCAGGGCATTGCTGGTTTTAGATGCGGCTTCTAGGGCATTGTCTAAAATATTGCAAAAAATAGCGGTGAGGTCAGCATCTGGAAGTTGGCTCAGGACATCGCTGCGGATATCTGTATGGAAGGATATATTTTTTTCACAGCATTGGCACTGATAACGGGAAAGGATTACATTTAGCATGTGGTGGTCGCAAATGCGGGCACTTTCAGCCAAATCCGATGACTGCAGGAGCGAGTGGATATAGGCATCAATTTTTTCATGCTCTCTTGCAGAATTTAAAATTTCAATGGACTGCAGGTGATTTTTCATGTCATGGATTAAAATATGTTGGTTTTCATGCTGAGACAGGAGCATCTCATAGTAGGCAGCAGTGTCGGATTCTTTTTGCAGTAAAAGCTGCATATCCGTATACTGAGCATTTTTCTTTTGGTTATACTGATTGATTCCAAAAGCAAAAATATTGCTGACTAAGAGTAAAACAGCGCTTATGGAGACCAAAATATTGATGGAAGAAGGTAAAGTAACGTATTCGCCAACCTTGATCAGGGTAGCTAAAGTAAATATTGTTGCGACCGGGGTAAACAGGAGCAGCAAACTGTGCCAGTCCTTTTGCGGATGATATTTTTCTTTTTTGAAGAAGAATATCAGAAGATAGGCAGCGATAAAAAACAGTCCTTTACTAAAAATAACAAAAATAAAGGAATAGGGAAACGTGTCATAATATTGCAAAAAAGTCGGCGTGATAATACTGAGTATACCGATCAGAAGAATTTCACACGCTGACATCAGGGCAGAGAAAACAATGGCATGAAAACATGCAGTATACCACTTTACATCATAGAAAAGATAAAGAAGAAGGAAGTTTGTCAGAGCATATAAAATTAAATTTAATCCGCTTAGATTCAGGAAAGAGAAGCCCAGAAGGATAGCATAGGAGCAACCTAAAGCAACAGAGCGGTGTAAAGCTGATGATTTAGCTGGAAAAAAGGCACCGAAATAAATCAAGAATATAATTGCTTCGATGAAATAGGATGAGAAGTAAACGAAAAATTTGTCCATGATTTACACTCTGCTTTCTAAATATAATAAATAGGCGTTTTTAAATTCTGTATATTTTCTTTTGGTAAGATAGGCGGTGAATTGTCCGTTCCCCAGATGAATTAAGTCATGGTTAAAATCACTTACATGTTTCAAATTTACGATAAAACTGCGATGCGACTGAATAAAGCAATTTTGCGGAAGGGCTTCAAGCCAATACTGCATATTGCGAATGGATTCATAATCATGCGTTATGGTATGGACAATAATCTTGCGCCCATTGGCTTCTATAAAAACAATATCATTCACGGAAAGCGTCAGTATTTTATCTTTGGTTTCCAATGCAATATTTTTAGAAAGAGAATGGTATAGAGCAAGAGCATCTTTCATGTTGCGGAAAAGACGTTGTTTTTCCAGCGGTTTGGAAAGATACCGGAATACGTGGAAACGCATGGCTTCATCAAGGTATTCGGAATAAGAGGTAACAACAAATATAATAATATTCTCATTGCGTCTTTTTAAGATATTTCCAACGTAAATTCCGTTCATTCCGGGCATTTCTATGTCCAGGAAAAGAATATCAATCCTGCCGGTATACGACAGTAATTCCTCACCGCTTGTAAACGTGATAATTTCAGGAAGAGTTAAATGATGCTGCCGAAAGAAAAGCTGCAGATAGCTCTGCAGTTTTTGAATAAACAGGTTATCGTCATCACAAATAATAAGTTGCATTTGCAGAAATCTCCTGTTGAAAAGATACTTTCTATTATATGGCAGCAGAAAGAAAATGCAAGTATTCAGAATGAAATGACGTAATAAAGAGTAAATATGTTAGTTTTATTTATTTTTTAAATAGTTTTTAGAGTTTCTTTTTACAAGAAGTTCTACAAATTCTTGTACCAATTCTACATCTTCATCCGAACACAGTTGTAATTTATCCAGAATATTTAGCGGAACATTACGGGGATGCATTTCCCCAAGAACGAGATAGTCTGGAGATACCTTTAAATATTCGCAGATTGCGATAAATTTATCCATACTAGGATTTTCACATCCACGTTCAATGGAAGAGATGTGGTTATCAGAAATATTGATAGATGATGCTAGTTCGTATTGTTTTATTTTTAATTCTTGGCGGCGGAGTTTGATACGATTTCCCATTTCAATGTAATTATAATCCATTGTAAAACGCTCCTTTATGAATTTATTGTAACAATCCAATGGGCAAAACAGAAGAATGTGTAGCAGAACTATTCTGCTACACATTAATAAAACAAAATAAAATACAGAAGAATAACGTATTACATGTTATTTTTTAGATAAATATAGATTTTATACCGAAATAGGTGAAAAAAAGACCATTGGAGCAAAAGCACTTTATAAATATAGAGAAATATGTAAAATAATATACAAAAAAAGGAACAGAAAGGAAAAGTGAAATGAAATTAAAAAATGAAGTAGTGAAGGCGGTTTCAAGGGAAAGTCGTAGAAATATTGGAAGATGTTTGAAATGACCAAAAATAAATGAAAAATGTCGTTTCGTGCAGTAACTATTGAATTTTGCAGAAAGATATAAGTATAATATTAGCAAAAGTAGCAAAAAAGAATTGGTGATAATTAAATGAAAAGCAAATATAATTAAAATAATACCTTGGAGGAAAATGATGAAGAGGAAGAAAAAAATAATATTACTAACAATTATAGTTGTAGTTGGTTTGAGCAGTATTTTTGAATTTAAGAAAAATGCAAAAAATAATATACAGGCTGGGAAGTTAAAAGGTTATGGAACATCGGAGAAAGCGATAAAAGAATATTTAGAAGCTTTTGTAAATAAAGATGCTGAAAGTGTGATGTCATCCTATTGCTTAGAAGGAATGGAAAAGGCTGCTGCTAATCGTGGAATATCCATGGAGAAATTATATAAAAAAGAAACTGAACAATTGGATGAAATTTTTAATAATAGAAACAAAGAGATTACGGAATATAAATATAGTCTTGAAAAGGAATTGAATAATGATGAAATAGAAGAATTATTTGCAGGATATGAGCCGGAAAGAGTACATACTTATGAAATTAGCTTTGTATCCGAGGAAAGTTCTCAAAATTTGAAATTTAGAATCTACACCGTATGCTATGATAAAAAGTGGTATATTATGAATCTGGAAAATATAAATCCAGATGATTTTTATATAGAATAATAAAAATTAGAAAAAAGATCTATAATAGGTGAAACACAATAGTAAATAGAATGATAAAAAGTTTATTTAAAATATGAAGGAATATTGATGCAGTTAAATAAAGAAAATTAAAAAATACCATTCATTGAATTATTTAAGACAATATATGGATATTATTTTTACGATGTAAATAAAAATACAATTTTAGAAATTGGAAAAGAAGAATATGATTTGGGACACTAGTGGTATCATAATTTTCATTTAATATAATGTATCCAATCCTGACAATGATTTGGAATAGAAAATATTCAGGAAGCGACAGCCTGCGTGATGAAGTGAATCATGCAGGCTGTTTTGGACGTAGTCGGCAGCAGCCCTTTTTGACGTATTTTTCCTTGACAGTCCACAGAAAATGCCCGTACAATAAAAGAAGCGACTAATCAGAGAAAAGGTGCCGGGGGAATGCTGCCCGTGCACCGATAGAAATGGAAGAGAAAATGAGAAAAATGGAATTGATTGCACCGTGCCATTTCGGTCTGGAGGCGGTGCTTCGGCGGGAAATCACGGATCTTGGATATGAAATCAGCGAAGTGGAGGACGGCAGAATTACGTTTCTCGGCGACGAGGAAGCGGTCTGCCGCGCTAATATTTTTCTGAGGACAGCGGAGCGCGTGCTGATCAAGGTCGGCAGCTTTCATGCGGAGACCTTTGAAGAGCTGTTTCAGGGCACGAAAGCGCTGGAATGGGAAAGCTACATCCCGGCGGACGGCAAGTTCTGGGTGGCAAAGGCAGCCAGCGTAAAGAGCAAGCTGTTCAGTCCGTCGGATATTCAGTCTATCATGAAAAAAGCAATGGTAGAACGTTTAAAAGGTGTATACAAGGTCAGCTGGTTTCCGGAGACGGGAGCACCCTTCCCGGTACGGGTTTTTCTGAAAAAAGATGAAGTGACTGTGGGATTGGATACGACCGGGGAATCCTTACATAAAAGAGGCTATCGCAAGCTGACGGCGAAGGCTCCGATCGCGGAGAATCTTGCAGCGGCGTTGATTATGCTGACGCCCTGGAAAGCGGATCGGATTTTGGTAGACCCGTTCTGCGGAAGCGGCACGATCCCTATCGAAGCAGCGATGATGGCGGCGAATATGGCGCCCGGCATAAACCGGGAGTTCACCGCGGAAGAGTGGGGACATTTTATCGATCGGAAATGCTGGTATCGTGCGTCGGACGAAGCACAGGATCTGGTCGATCTGGATGTAAAGACGGATATTCAGGGCTACGATATTGATGCTGAAATGGTTAATATTGCACGGGAAAACGCAAAGCTGGCTGGCGTCGATCATCTGATCCATTTTCAACGCAGACCGGTTGCAGAGCTTTCCCATCCGAAAAAATACGGCTTCCTGATTACGAATCCGCCCTACGGTGAACGTCTGGAGGATAAAAAGGACCTTCCGGCGCTGTACCGGACGCTTGGCGAACGCTATGCACAGCTGGATGACTGGTCGATGTATCTGATTACTTCTTATGAAAATGCGCAGCAGGACATCGGACGCAAGGCGGACAAGAACCGCAAAATCTACAACGGTATGATGAAGACCTATTTTTATCAGTATCAGGGGGCAAAACCGCCGAAGAGAGCAAAGCAGGAAGGGCAGGCAAAAAGATGAAGCAGATCATTTTTGCAACGGGAAATGCAGGAAAAATGAAGGAAATCCGGGAAATCCTGAATGGAACCGGATGGAACGTGCTGTCGTTAAAGGACGCGGGCATTGATGCAGACATCGAAGAAAACGGCACAACCTTTGAAGAAAACGCAAAGATCAAGGCGGAGGGCATCCGAAACTGGTGTCTGGAAAACGGGATTCCGGGCTGCAGCGGGATTTCGGCGGAAGAAATTATTGTGCTGGCGGATGATTCCGGACTGGAAATCGACTGGCTGGGCGGAGAGCCGGGCATTTATTCTGCGCGCTATATGGGGCATGAAACCTCTTACCGTGAAAAAAACGCCAACCTCATCAGCCGTCTGGACGGCGTCCCGAAAGAAAAGCGCACAGCACGTTTTGTCTGCGCTATTGCAGCAGCCCTGCCGGACGGAAACAGTCTTGTGACGCGAGGAACAATTGAGGGCTATATTGGCTGGGAAGAATGCGGCAGCAACGGATTTGGATATGACCCGATTTTTTATCTGTACGAAAATGATAAATCCACGGCAGAGCTTTCCGCGGAGGAAAAAAATGCGATCAGTCATCGGGGAAAGGCGCTGCGTCAGATGAAAAAGATGTTGGAAGAGCAGAAATAGGGCGGTGCCGGATGGAGAAAACAGATGAAGATACTGATCGTCAGTGATACACACAGAAGAGACGGGAACCTGACCCAGGTGCTCGATATGGTTGGGCAGATCGATCTTTTGATCCACTGCGGGGACGTGGAGGGGAGTGAAGCGTTTATCAAAAGCATCGCAGGCTGTCCGGTGCATATGGTAGCGGGCAACAACGACTTTTTTACGGATCTTGCACAGGAAGAGGAATTTGAGATCGGCAAATATAGGGTCTGGCTGACCCATGGACATCATTATTATGTGTCGGTTGGGACAGAAGCGATTCTGGAAGAAGCGGAGAGCCGAGGTGTCGATATCGTGATGTTTGGACATACGCACCGTCCGTTGATTTTTACAGACCCGCAGACGAACGTGACGGCAATCAACCCGGGCAGCATTTCCTACCCGCGGCAGGAGGGCAGACGACCGTCCTATGTCCTGATGGAGCTGGATCGGGAGGGCAATGCCCATTATCATCTGGGCTATTTGTAAGAGGCCGGGGCGCAGCTCCCCCGCGCCATTCGCAAACTCGCCTCTGCGAGGCTTTGCGCTGCTTCGCAGCTCCTTTTTGCTCATAGAGTGGCGTTCTCTTCGTAGCTTCCCGCGCACAGATTCTCATGCAAGCATGGAATCTGTACTCAGAAAGCTACGAGTGAACTGTAAAAAAATAAAAATAAAAAATTTAAAAAAGTTGTTGACATATTGGAACTCTTTCTATATAATGAATCTTGCGTCACGGATGAGGCCTTTTAGTTAAGCAACGGGGTGTGGCTCAGCTTGGCTAGAGCGCCTGGTTTGGGACCAGGAGGTCGCAG
>ERZ773241.129-NODE-129-length-87108-cov-73.691579_pt1 | contig 87108 bp, 72 predicted proteins | sample MGYA00580989_ERZ773241 | MGnify/ENA primary metagenome ERZ773241 (study PRJEB29015, sample SAMEA2737804) | human gut metagenome | biome: human gut; feature: human-associated habitat; material: faeces | place: China | collected 2012 ... | reverse complement strand
CCTACGGCATAAAAGTTTATAATTTATAATTAATAGTTTATAGTTAGGCCTACGGCATCAATGCTGTAAACTGTTAACTGTAAACTATCAACTGTAAACTATCAGCTGTTAACTATCAACTATAAACTATTAACTAGTACTGTACCGTAATCTGTCCCTTTACAAGGCATGCCTGTCTGTATCCCAGGGAGCGAACCTTGGCAAGCATCTTCTGGGCTTCAGCTAAACTGCGGAAGTTGCCCATTCGGCAAATCCATCTTGGAGAGTAGAAATGAACATAAACCGGCTGCTCAGGGAAATGAACTTTCAGCTGATTGCCAGTCTGTTCTGCTTTCAGACGGTCGTTACGCGAATTGCCGCCAGCAAAAGCCTGTACTCTATATCCTGTAACCTTATAGCTCTTGCGCATCACTTTCTTGCGCATATCCACTACAGGTGTCTCTGTTTCTTCGTTTTTGTTCTCTGCCTTTTGGGCATTGTTCACGTGGGCATTCTCTCGGGTTGCCTCATGATGCTGTGGCTCAGTCTTCTTCAGGGAATCAGGACCCTGCTTGTGCTGAGTTTCAGGCTCTTTTTCTTTTTTCTGTGGGGTAGTCTTAGTCTTGTCGTCTTGTGGAATCACTTGTTTGCCGTTTACCAGTTCATCAATCGCCTTACTTTGGTTCACGGTTACAACACCCTTTCCCGGTTCCTTCTTTTTGAGATGGTCCAGGTAGTTCTGCGCATTAGCTGTGAATGTTGAGCAGAGGATCATAATCAATAATGTGACGAATTGTTTCATGACTATTCCTTTTATGTTTGTCGTCTTGTTTTTTAACAACACCTTATTTTTAGTTCTCTCTATATATAATAAGGTGTAATGAAGAATGAAGGGATGCGCTTCACGAAGAAGGCATCCCTTCGGGAAATGTAATATCCTTATGAGATTACTTCTTCCAAGCGTCGATGATACCCTTGAAGTCAGCAGCCTTCAAAGAAGCACCACCGATCAAACCACCGTCGATGTTTGGCTTAGCGAAGAGCTCAGGTGCGTTGCTAGCCTTGCAGCTACCACCGTAGAGGATTGATGTCTCCTCAGCAGCCTCGTTGCCATACTTCTCTGCTACGATAGAGCGGATGTATGCCAACATCTCTTCAGCCTGGTCAGAAGTAGCAGTCTTACCTGTACCGATAGCCCAGATTGGCTCGTAAGCAAGGATGATGTTCTTCCAAGCGTCAGCGCTCAAGTGGAATACTGAACCTTCCAACTCAGCCTTTACAACCTCGTTCTGCTTCTCTGCCTCACGCTCCTCGAGAGTCTCACCGCAGCAGAAGATAACCTTCAAACCGTTAGCCAAAGCCAACTCTACCTTCTCCTTCAAGATCTCTGCTGTCTCGCCATAGTACTGACGACGCTCTGAGTGGCCGAGGATAACATACTGAGCACCTGTGCTCTTTACCATCTCAGCTGAAACCTCACCTGTGAAAGCACCCTTAGCCTTGTCTGCGCAGTTTTCTGCACCAAGACCTACAATCTCTGAATCCAAAACCTGAGCTACAGAAGCCAAGTGGATAAATGGAGTACAGATTACTACGTCGCAGTTTGGTTTGTCTGCTACCAATGCCTCGTTAATCTCCTTAGCGAGAGCAACACCGTCCTGCAGGTTCATGTTCATTTTCCAGTTACCTGCTACAATTTTCTTTCTCATTTTTCTTTTCTTTTTAAAAGTTGATAATATTCTGTTCGAATTCTCTTTCTTTCTGATCCAGGCGCCCCAAGCCCAGAGCCGGTCGGCAATGGTGAGGAGTACCAGTGGAATGATAAACCAGGAGATGATGCCGGCTATCTTCTTGGCGGCACTTACTTCCAGCATCTTGCCTATCTCGGTCTTCTCCAGTGGCTTGTCACCAATCTCTGCCATGTCAGGCAAATCGTTGTGGCTCCATTTCTGGATGATGGTTCCGTCCTTCAGCAGAAGAAGACCTGGGTTGCTGCGGATTATCGTCTTCAGCGTAGTCTCGTCTGTGACATAGAAGGGATATTCTGCTCCAGTTATGTCCTGCCAGTGCTTGATGGCTTTCTCCGTACTAGCCGTAAGGCAGAGAAACCGGTAGCCATGGTCGTTGGCATATTCGTAAATCTCATCGATATTGCCGAAGTTGCTGTCGTCGGCAAATTCAAGATGTGGCGAAACCAGGAGGAAGGTGTAGCCTTTATCGTGAATTACTTCCTGGGTGATGTCTTCTCCCGTCTTGGCATCAGCTATGCTGAAGTCGTGGATTGGAGGTACGTAACCTTCTTCGGTCTGAACCGTCTTGCTGTCGATGAAGGTCCAGGTAGAGTCGGGATAGTTGTCTATCGTAAACTCCTTCCGCTCTCCGTTCTTCTCCAGGATGAAGGTGGTATCAAACTTGGGTTGCTTGGCTCCTTTCGGTATCTCCATGCCCTTGGCGATGTTGACACCTATATGATAAGGACGGAAGTCGAATTGCGGAAGATACCACAGACTCCAGATACTCATCACGATAGAGAAGAGAAAGGTGTAGTTGATGGCAATCCACTGGGTTGGTTTAGATACCAGCTGTGGCATTTCCTGCGGTTTCTTCCAGAGTAGGATAGCGATGGCAAGGAGGATGAGGTTCTTGACGAACGTCTCCATGTTGGTGAGCACGATGGCATCACCGAAGCAGCCACAATCTTTCACTGGGTCTGCGATGACAATCCACAGGGTAATCAGCGTCATCACGCTCATCACGAGCAGCGCAATCTTGCTGACCAGTTTTCTGCGGATGGCAAGGAGCAGGAAGATACCGATGGCAAACTCGAACATAGCCAGCACGATAGACATCAGCAATGTGCTCCATGAAGGGAACATCCAGTCGATGTGCAGCGCCTCCAGATAGTCGGTTATCTTGTATTGCGTGCCTAATGGATCAATTCCCTTCACAAATCCTGAGAAAATGAAGGTTATTGCCATCAGCAGTCGCCCGATATTAACCGCTATCTTTGTTAATATGTGAGTTGCCTTATTCTTCATCATTGATTTCTTTTACTTCTCGCTCATTTTGATGGCACCGAAGACGGCATAGTTGATGATGTCCATATAGTTGGCATCAATACCTTCAGAAACGAGGGTAGCGCCGGCGATGTCTTCAATTTCTTTCACGCGCTGAATCTTGGTCAGTATGAAGTCGGTATAACTGCTTACTCTCATCGAGCGCCATGCCTCATCATAGTCATGGTTCTTCTTGAGCATCAGTTCCAGCGCCTCCTTTGCATGGAGGTCGTATAATTTCATAGCCTCTTCGGGTGTCATATCCACTTCATCCACGAAAGGCTTTTCGAGCTGGATGAGTCCTATGATACCATAATTGATAAGGGCGATGAATTCCGGACGGATACCTTCGCCAACCAAAGATTCTTTCTTGATTTCGAGCGAGCGGATGCGCTTCGCCTTGATATAGAGCTGGTCTGTCAGAGAAGAAGGGCGCAAGATTCTCCAAGAGGCTCCATAATCATGAAGCTTCTTCTCAAATAATGTCCTGCATTCGCTCATGACATTCTTAAACTGCTGTTCTGTTTTCAATAAATCTGCCATAATAATTTCGAAATTCGGTGCAAAAATACACATTTATTGTGAAATAGCCAAATATTTATTTTGTTTTTCGCTCAAATTGCAGTAACTTTTGATAAGTTACGCTGCACTCGGAAGAAAAAATAAATCGCGATTTATTTTGTTTTTCGCTCATTTTGCAGTAACTTTTGATAAGTTACGCTGCATCTCAACAATAAAAACAAAAAAAATCTTTTTTTATTTTGTATTGTCTTCGATTTGCAGTAACTTTGCACCCCGAAAGTAAAAAGAGTATGAGAAATTTGACCAATGCCGAACTGGCACAGATACTGGATAAGGATATATTTCATAAGATTTCAGAGGCAGCAGATGGGCTGTCTGTGGAGTGTTATGTAGTAGGTGGATATGTGCGTGACCTCTTCCTGGAGCGACCTTCCAATGATATTGATGTCGTTGTGGTTGGTAGCGGTATAGAGGTAGCTTCTGCCTTGAAGAAGATGCTCGGAAGAAAGGCGCATCTCTCTGTGTTCCGTAATTTCGGAACTGCACAAGTGAAGTATCAGGATACTGAAGTGGAGTTTGTTGGCGCCCGTAAGGAGAGCTATCATCGCGATTCCAGAAAACCTATTGTGGAAGATGGAACGCTGGAGGATGACCAGAACCGCCGCGACTTCACTATCAATGCGATGGCTATCTGTCTGAACAAAGACCGTTTTGGAGAACTCGTAGATCCTTTTGATGGTGTCTACGATATGGAAGATGGTATTATTGCCACACCGCTCGACCCGGATATCACTTTTTCTGATGACCCGCTGCGTATGATGCGTTGCGTGCGTTTCGCTACCCAACTCAATTTCCAGATAGAGGAGGAGACTTATGATGCGCTCTCCCGCAATGCCGAGCGCCTGAAGATTATCAGTGCTGAGCGAATCTGCGACGAGATGAACAAGATTATGCTCTCCAAGCACCCAAGCAGCGGTTTCTATTACCTGAAAGATACAGGTCTGCTCGATCTCATTTTGCCAGAACTGGTTGCGATGGATAAGGTGGAAACGCGAAACGGCAGGGCACATAAGAATAATTACGACCATACGATGGAGGTGCTCGAGAATGTCTGCAAGCATACAGATAACCTCTGGCTCCGCTGGGCTGCTCTCTTCCACGACATCGGCAAACCGAAGAGCAAGCGCTGGGATAACAATATCGGCTGGACATTCCACAGTCATAATATAATAGGTGCAAAGATGATTCCGGGTATCTTCCGCCGTATGAAACTTCCGATGGATGCGAAGATGAAGTATGTGCAGAAGCTGGTAGAGCTCCACATGCGTCCGATTGTGATTGCTGATGAGGAGGTTACCGACAGTGCCGTACGCCGCCTGCTGAATGATGCCGGCGATGACATCAATGACCTGATGACGCTCTGCGAGGCTGATATCACCAGCAAGAACCAGGTGCGCAAGCAGCGTTTTCTGGATAATTTCAAGATGGTGCGCGAGAAACTGGTTGATCTGCAGGAACGTGATTATAAGCGACTTCTCCAGCCTTGTATCGATGGTAATGAGATTATGGAGATGTTCCATCTTACACCTTGTCGCGAGGTAGGCACCCTGAAGCAGTATCTCAAGGATGCTGTATTGGATAATAAGGTGGCTAATGAGCGTGAACCATTGATGGCGCTTCTGATGAAGAAGGCTCAGGAGATGGGATTGGTAAATGCAGAAAACTTAAAATAGAGAATAATTTTTGTTAAATAACGGCTCCCTGCGAGCCGTTATTCATTTATTATTAGTACTTTTGCAGCGCTTTTAAAACTTAAAGGCGTATGAAAGTTTTCGTTAGAGGACGGAAAGATTTTTGAATTAGAGAAGATAAAAGATTAAATAATAAATTATAATATAGGTATGAAAATTAAAAGCGTTTTGTTTGTTGCAGCAGTTTGTGTTTTTGCTGCGTTGACATCATGTGGTGGAAGTAAGAAAGGCGGTCTGCCTAACTTCGGCGACGATGAGTTCGCTGTGGCTACTATCGGTACTTCCAGCGCCGCATTGCAGACTACCTATCCTGCTACCATCAAGGGTATCCAGGATGTAGAGGTACGTCCTAAGGTTTCTGGTTTTATCACTAAGGTTTTTGTACATGAGGGTCAGACTGTATCAGCAGGTCAGGCTTTATTCTCTATTGATAGCGAGACCTATCAGGCCGCTGTCCGTTCTGCTGCTGCCGCTGTAAATACAGCTAAGGCACAGGCAAATACAGCTAAGTTGACTTATCAGAACAACAAAAAGTTGTATGATAGCAAGATTATCGGTGAATATGAACTTTCTACAGCAGCTAACAGCTATGCAACCGCTAAGGCTCAGGTAGCTCAGGCAGAGGCATCATTGGCTTCAGCCCGCGAGCAGTTGGCTTGGTGTACCGTTACCAGCCCTTCTGCAGGTGTTGTAGGTAGCCTTCCTTTCAAGGTGGGTGCTTTGGTCAGCGCTTCTGGTCAGGCTTTGACTACCGTTTCTAACATCAGCACCATGGAGGTGTTCTTCTCACTCTCTGAGTCCCAGATATTGAGCATGTCTAAGACCAATGGTAGTGTTCAGGCAGCCATTGCTGCGTTCCCAGCTGTTAAGTTGCAGTTGGCTGATGGTTCAATCTATAATCATCCAGGTAAGGTTGTCAAGATGAGTGGTGTCATCGATGCTACTTCTGGTTCTATCTCTCTCATCGCTCATTTCGCCAACCCAGAGAAGTTGCTGAAGAGTGGTGGTGCAGGTTCTATCGTGGTTCCTAACGATCATAACAGCGCTATCGTTATCCCTCAGGAGGCTTGCTCTCAGGTTCAGGATAAGATCTTCGTTTACGTAGTAACCAAGGATAACAAGGTGAAGTATTCTGAGATCAAGGTAAATCCACAGGATGATGGAAAGAACTATATCGTAACTTCTGGTCTCAATGTAGGCGACCGCATCGTATTGAAGGGTATCACCAAGTTGACCGATGGTCAGCAGATTAAGCCTATCACTCTGGAGCGCTACAATCAGAAGATTGCCGAGGCTGCCAAGTTGGCTGAGTCTCAGGATAATGCTCATGCATTCGCTACTGCTATGGGTGGAAAGAAGTAATATAATGTATAATTAATAATGTATAATGAATAATTAATAGGCCTTGGGGCAATTATTAATTGTTAATTATTAATTCTTAATTAAAATAAGATTATGTCATTTACAAACTTTATAAAGCGCCCGGTACTTTCGACGGTGGTTTCCATCTTCTTCGTCTTGCTGGGTATCATCGGCTTGGTATCGCTGCCTATCGAGCAGTATCCGAATATCGCGCCGCCTACCATCACGGTAACTGCTACCTATACGGGTGCAGATGCCCAGACGGTGTTGAACTCTGTCGTTGCTCCTCTGGAAGAGAGTATCAACGGTGTGGAGAACATGACCTATATGACCTCTTCTGCGTCTAACTCTGGTTTAGCTCAGATCACCGTTTACTTCAAGCAGGGTTCCGACCCTGATATGGCTGCGGTCAATGTACAGAACCGTGTGTCTCAGGCGCAGTCTCTGTTGCCTGCCGAGGTTACCAGGGTGGGTGTCACCGTAACCAAGCGTCAGAGTTCCAACGTAATCATGTTCGCGCTGACTACAGACGATGGCCGTTACGACGACCAGTTTGTTACCAACTATGCCTTGATCAACGTCATTCCTCAGTTGAAGCGTATCAATGGTGTGGGTGATGTGCAAAGCCCTTCTACCCGTAACTACTCTATGCGTATCTGGTTGAAGCCAGAGAAAATGAAGGAGTTCGGACTGGTTCCTTCTGATGTTTCTCAGGCTTTGGCAGAGCAGAATATCGAGGCTGCCCCTGGTAGCTTTGGTGAGAGCTCTGATATGCAGTATGAATATACCTTGCGTTACAAGGGTCGTTTGAAGACTCCAATGGAGTATGAGAACATCCTCATCAAGAGCAATACTTCCGGTCAGACTCTCCGTCTCGGCGAAGTTGCCAAGATTGAGTTGGGTGGTTTGCAGTATAATGTAAACCTGCTCAACGATGATCAGCCTGCCGTGATGGGTATGGTTCAGCAGATTGCCGGATCCAACGCTACCCAGATTGCAAGCGACGTAAAGAAAACGTTGAATGAACTGGAGAAGAGTTATCCTCCAGGGTTGAAGAATGTCATCCTGATGGATGTTACCGAGTTCTTGTTCGCATCTATCGAGGAGGTAATCTTCACCTTGATCATCACCCTGGTACTGGTGTTCATCGTAGTGTATATCTTCTTGCAGGACTTCCGTTCTACGCTGATTCCTATGATTGCCGTACCTGTGGCTCTGGTCGGTACGTTCCTCTTCCTCTGGATCTTCGGATTCTCCATCAACCTGCTTACGTTGTCAGCCCTGCTGCTGGCTATCGCGATTGTGGTCGATGATGCCATCGTGGTGGTCGAGGCGGTTCACGCCAAGCTCGACCAGGGTTACAAGAGTGCTCTTACAGCATCTATCGATGCGATGAACGAAATCTCCAGCGCCATCATCTCTATTACATTGGTGATGTCTGCCGTGTTCGTTCCTGTATCATTCATCGGTGGTACTTCCGGTTACTTCTACCGTGAGTTCGGTGTAACCATGGCTGTATCTATCGTTATTTCGGCTATCAATGCGTTGACGCTGTCTCCTGCACTCTGTGCCGTGTTGCTGAAGCCACACGAGGAGGGTCACGAGAAGAAGATGTCTTTCGTAGACCGTTTCCACGCAGGATTCAACTATCAGTTTGAGAAGATTACCAATAAATATAAAGGTGGTGTCAAGTGGGTTATCAATCATGGCGTCATTGCTGGTAGCCTCGTGGCTGTCAGTATCGTAGGTCTGGTTGCCCTGATGGGTACTACCAAGACGGGTCTGGTGCCTGATGAGGATACCGGTACGATCTTCGCTTGTATCTCTACAGCTCCTGGTACTTCTCAGGAACGTACATCAGAGGTGGTTAAGCAGGTAGATAAGATGCTGGCTAACAACCCAGCCATCGCAACCCGTAACGCCATCATGGGTTATAGCTTTATCGGTGGTGACGGTTCTAACCAGGGTACCATCATCGTGAAGCTGAAGCCATTCGAGGAGCGTCCAGGTGGATTCTTCCACCGTATCAAGGAGGCTTGTACGGGTGGCGGTATCGAGGCATTATTTGTCAACCCAATGGAATATACTTCTGTGTTGGGTATGATCTACAAGCAGACTGCTGCCATCAAGGATGCACAGATTCTTGCCTTCGCTCCACCTATGATTTCCGGTTTCTCTGTACAGAATGGTATCACCATGACTATGCAGGATAAGACCGGTGGTGACTTGAACAAGTTCTATGGCAATGTGAAGAAGTTCCTGGCTGAGCTGAACAAGCGCCCTGAAATCCAGACCGCTCAGACTCAGTACAACCCTAACTATCCTCAGTATATGGTAGATGTGGATGTTGCCAAGACCAAGCAGGCTGGTATCTCTCCATCTTCTGTATTGAGTGTGATGCAGGGTTATCTCGGTGGTCTCTACGCATCTAACTTCAATGCCTACGGTAAGCTCTACCGTGTGATGATTCAGGCTGGTCCTGAGAGTCGTATGCGTCCAGACGATCTGAGCAAGATTTACGTTCGTTGTGCTGATGGCACCATGTCTCCTGTAAGCGAGTTCGTGAACTTGAAGAAGATTTATGGTCCATCTAACATCACACGTTTCAACCTGTTTACCTCTATGGATGTATCTGTAACTCCTAACACCGGTTACTCTACCGGTGACGGTATGAAGGCGATTGCTGAGGTTGCCAAGGAGACATTGCCAGAGGGTTATGGTTATGAGTACTCTGGTTTGACCCGTTCTGAGGCTGAATCAAGCAACTCTACAGGTTTGATCTTCGCACTCTGTATTGTATTCGTTTACCTCATCTTGAGTGCCCAGTACGAGAGTTACATCTTGCCATTGTCTGTAGTGTTGTCTATCCCATTCGGTTTGGCAGGTTCGTTCATCTTCACCAACCTCTTCGGTCACTCTAACGATATCTACATGCAGATTTCGTTGATTATGTTGATTGGTCTGTTGGCTAAGAACGCCATCCTGATTGTACAGTTCGCCCTCGAGCGTCGTCGTACGGGTATGGCTATCAAGTACTCAGCTATCCTGGGTGCGGGTGCCCGTCTCCGTCCTATCCTGATGACCTCTCTGGCGATGGTTATCGGTCTGTTGCCTCTGATGTTCGCATCAGGTGTAGGTAAGAATGGTAACCAGACCCTGGGTGCTGCCGCCGTAGGTGGTATGTTGATTGGTACTATCTGTCAGGTCTTCGTGGTTCCTGCTCTCTTCGCAGTCTTCCAGTGGTTGCAGGAGAAGTTGACTCCATTGAAGTTCGAGGATGAGTTGAACGAGGAGGTAGCTGCCGAGTTGGAGCAGTATGCCAATGCCGCTCATCAGCAGAAGGGTATCGAGAAGAAGTAATAACGCAATGTAACTTCAAAGGAAACAATGAAAAAGAATTTAAATATCATCATATTGGGTCTCGCAGCGCTCTCCTTGAGCAGCTGCAAGACTCTCTACGGAAAGTATGAGCGTCCGGATGTGAAGACCAGCGGTATCGTTCGCGATGTAGCTTCTGATACAGATACTTTAGCTGTAAAGGATACTACTACTTTTGCTAACATCCCTTGGCGCAGTGTCTTCACCGATCCTCAGCTCCAGTCAATCATTGAGAAGGGATTGAACAACAATGTCAACCTCCTCAATGCGGCTTTGAACGTGAAGATAGCAGAAGAGCAGCTGAAGTGTGCCAAGTTGGCATTTGTGCCTTCTCTGGCTTTCACTCCTCAGGGAACCATCGCTTCCTGGGATGGTCAGGCTGCCACCAAGACTTACACGATGCCTGTTACAGCCAGCTGGATGGTAGACCTCTTCGGCAACCTGCTCTCTCAGAAGCGCAGTGCCCAGATGGCGCTGCTCCAGTTGCAGGATTATCAGGTATCTGTCAAGACCAACCTCATCGCCAACATCGCCAACATGTATTATACACTGTTGATGCTCGATAAGCAGGTGGAGTTGGTTAACAATATGGAAGGATTGACCAAGGATACTTGGGAGACTATGCAGAAGATGCACGATCTCAGATTGGGTTACCGTACACCAGCCATCCAGTCAGCTGAGTCTAACTACTATTCTGTGTTGACCCAGAAGACCGATCTGTTGCGCCAGATTCGTGAGACAGAGAACTCTCTGAGTCTGCTCATCGGCGACCAGGCACATAGCATCGCCCGTGGCAAGTTGGATAACCAGAGTCTTCCGTCTAATTTCTCAACCGGTGTAGGCATCCAGTTGCTCAACAACCGTGCTGATGTCCACGCAGCCGAGATGAATCTTGCCCAGTGCTTCTATGGTGTAGAGACCGCCCGCAGCAAGTTCTATCCATCTATCACTATTTCCGGTACAGGTGCCTTCACCAATTCAGGTGGTATGGGCATCGTGAACCCAGGTAAGTGGTTGCTCTCAGCTGTAGGTTCTCTTACCCAGCCAATTTTCCAGAACGGCCGTATCATTGCCGGTTTAAAGGTGGCTAAGATGCAGTATGAGCAGGCTTACAACACCTGGCAGAATACCGTGCTGAAGGCTGGTAGCGAGGTGAGCAATGCGCTTGTTCTCTACAACTACTCTGATGAGAAGAGCAAGATAGAGCAGAAGCGAATAGAAGTACTCGAGAAGAATGTAGAATCTACCAAGGAATTGATGGGTATTGCAGGCAGCTCTTACCTTGAAATCATCCAGGCACAGTCTTCACTCCTCAACGTACAGCTTTCTAAGGTAGCTGATGACTTCTACAAGATGCAGGCAGTAGTTAATCTCTACTATGCATTGGGTGGAGGAGCTAAGTAGTTTATAGTTAATAATTAATAGTTTATAGTTATGGCTAGTATAATAAGTCCAAAGGCAGAGGTTTCTCCAAAGGCTAAGATTGGAGACAACTGCAAAATCTATCCATTCGCCTATATTGAGGACGATGTGGTCATCGGCGACAACTGTACCATCTATCCATTCGCAAGCATCATGAATGGTACTCGCATGGGTAATAATAATAAGGTGTTCCAGTCAGCCGTTATCGCTGCCCTCCCACAGGATTTCAACTTTACCGGTGAGGAGAGTGAGGTAGTGATTGGCGACAACAATACCATCCGTGAGGGCGTGGTTATCAACCGCGGAACTCATGCAGGTGGCAAGACCGTTCTGGGCAACAACAACTTCCTGATGGAAGGTGCCCATATCTCTCACGATACCGTCATCGGCAACGGTTGCGTGTTCGGTTATGGTACCAAGATTGCAGGCGACTGCGTGATTGGTAACGGTGTCATCTACTCAACATCTGTAGTAGAGAACGCCAAGACCCGAGTAGGCGACCTTGCGATGATTCAGGCAGGTACTACCTTCTCTAAGGATATTCCTCCTTATATCATTGCCGGTGGAAAGCCTGTGAAGTATGCAGGTCCTAACACCATCATCATGGAAGCAGCTGAGCTTACCGAGAAGGTTTGCAAGCATATTGCTAATGCCTACCGACTGGTATTCCATGGTCAGACATCCCTCTTCGATGCCATTAACCAGATCAAGGATCAGGTGCCAGATGGACCGGAGATTCAGAACATCATCCAGTTCCTGGAGAGTTCAGAGAAGGGTGTCATCACTAAGATGTAATGAATGTGCATAAAGGGATTTACCATCCCGAATAGTAAATTTTCATTTAGTAAATTCAAGTCATACCTATTTGAATTTTACTTATTATGTGAAGGGCTGGCCGTGAGGTTGGCCCTTTTCCTTTTCAATTGAACTTAACTTTTACCTGTGGTTCGATTAATTAATTGAATAAATGTAAATAAATGCTATTTTATTTTGTAATCTCTTCGTTTATGCGTATCTTTGCAGACAATTTGGGTTATTGTGCCCTTTTGGTTTTAAGTTAGTAAAGATTTTTAAAAATGAGAAAGAAACAATATAAGCCTAGCAATCATCGTGGATTGCAGGTCATTACTTTGTGTATCAGTATCGCTATGGTGCTCATTTTGTTGGGGTTAGTTATCTTCTCTGTCCTCATGGGACGTAATCTCTCTTCCTATGTGAAGGAGAATCTCGTGGTACAGGTGATGCTCGAACAGGATATGACTAACCCGGAGGGATTGCAGATGTGTAAACGCCTGAATGCAAGACCTTATGTCAATACGCTGACTTATATCACCAAGGAAGAGGCACTGAAAGAAGCTACCCGCGATTTGGGTACCAACCCGAGCGAGTTTGCCGGTGTCAACCCTTTCCAGCCTTCCATAGAGATTACGACGAAGGCAGATTACGCGAACAATGATTCATTGAAGTGGATTGCCAAGGAACTGAAGGCATATCCACGTGTTACCGAGGTTACTTATCAGCACGACCTGATAGAACAGGTGAACAATTCGTTGGCAAAGATCAGTATCGGATTGCTGATTGTAGCAGCCCTGCTCACCTTCATCTCGTTCTCGCTGATTAACAATACGGTGCGTCTGGGCATCTATGCCCGCCGTTTCTCCATCCATACGATGAAACTGGTAGGTGCATCCTGGGGCTTTATCCGCCGTCCGTTCCTGCGCAAGGCTATGCTTGTGGGCGTTGTTTCTGCCCTGCTGGCAGATGGTTTTCTGGGCGGTTGTCTCTATGTATGGTCGCTCCACGAACCTGAGTTGATGAACGTTTTGGGCTGGCAGGAACTTGCCATCACCGGTGGCTCCGTCTTCCTCTTCGGTATCATCATCACCGCCTTCTGCGCCTGCATCTCAGTCAATAAGTTCCTGAAGATGAAGGCGGGAGACTTGTATAAAATATAAGGGAAGAGTTAAGAGTGAAGTGTGAAGAATTCTCTTGCTTTATTAAACATTAAACATTACACATTAAACATTAAAAATAATGGATAAGAAGAATTTAGCATTCGACAAGATGAACTTTATCTTGTTAGGCATCGGAATGGCGATTATCATCATCGGTTTTCTGCTGATGAGTGGCGCAGGTTCTAACGAGCATACCTTCGATACTGATATTTTCAGTACCCGTCGTATCGTAGTAGCACCAACCGTGACATTGATAGGTTTCCTTTCAATCATCTATGCGGTGATTCACAAACCGAAAGACAATGAATAATTTATAATTAATATACATATTATTATTAGATGGATTTTATTCAGACTATCATTATCTCTATCGTAGAGGGACTGACCGAGTTCTTGCCTGTATCCAGTACGGGCCACATGATTATAGTAGAAAATTTGCTGGGTGTAGATATCCAGGATAAGTTTGTCAACGCCTTTACTGTCATCATCCAGTTTGGCGCCATCCTTTCTGTCATCTGTCTGTATTGGAAGAGATTCTTCTATCCAGAGGCTGTGAAGACCGGTGAGAAGACCTATTGGAAGGCGATGTTCGATTTCTATGCCCGTCTGCTTGTAGGTACCGTGCCTGCCGTGGTATTGGGGCTTGCCTTCAATGATTTCATAGAGTCAAACCTTGGCAATGTACAACTGGTGGGCTGGATGCTTGTCATCGGCGGTATTTTCATGCTCTTCTGCGATAAGATATTCAATAAAGGCAGCGAACAGACCAAGCTTACTTACAAGCGTGCCCTGATTATCGGTTTCATCCAGTGTATAGCGATGATTCCTGGTGTATCGCGCTCCATGTCAACCATCGTGGGTGGTATGTCCCAGCGTCTTACCCGCAAGGCAGCAGCCGAGTTCTCATTCTTCCTGGCAGTGCCAACCATGTTTGGCGCCACCTGTCTCGAGGTTTATAAGCTCATCAGCCATGGCGGCGGCTCATTGCTCACCCAGGGCAACAACCTGTTCACATTGATATTAGGCTCAGTGGTGGCATTCATCGTTGCCATTCTCGCCATCAAGTTTTTCATCAATTATGTCACCAAGTACGGTTTTGCAGCTTTCGGCTGGTACCGTATCGTAGTAGGACTTATCATTATCATCTGCGGCCTTTGCGGTGTAGATATGCAGATGGTTGACTAAACATATACTATGGATTTCAGAAAAGGAGAAATTATTGCCATCGACAAGCCTTATCGCATGTCGAGTTTCGGAGCCCTGGCACATGTTCGCTATCTGCTCAGCAAGAAGCTCGGTTTTAAGGTGAAGATAGGACATGCCGGTACGCTCGATCCCCTTGCCACTGGCGTGCTGGTGCTCTGCACCGGTAAATGTACCAAGCAGATAGAACAGCTGCAGACCCATACCAAGGAGTATACAGCAACCCTGCAGCTCGGTGCTACTACCGCCAGCTACGATAAGGAACACAGCGTGAATCACACCTATCCTACGAAGCATATCACCCGCCAGCTGGTGGAGGAAACGCTCAAGCAGTTTGTGGGCGAGATTCAGCAGGTTCCGCCTACCTACAGCGCCGTAAAGGTGAATGGCGACCGCTCTTATGCCTTGCGCCGAGCAGGCGAAGAGGTTCAGCTCAAGCCGAAGACCGTGCGTGTAGACGAGATAGAACTCACCGATTATAACGATGAGGAGAAGACCGCCAGCATCCGTGTGGTTTGCGGCAAAGGCACTTACATCCGCTCCCTCGCCCGTGATATCGGCAGGGCTCTCGATAGTGGCGCCTACCTTACCGCCCTCCGCCGTACCAAGGCAGGAAGTTTCGCAGTAGAAAACTGCATCAGTTTTGATCATTTCCAGGAATGGCTTGATGAGCAGCCTCTCGAAGACAGCCTTCAGCCATCCAAGTAATAAAAAATATAACATGAAGCTATCACAATTTAACTTTAAGTTGCCAAAAGATCAGGTGGCACTTTATCCACATAAGGCAAAGCACGTGGTAAAAACGGCTAGTGGTGAACGTACATTCGAGATTACTCGCCGCGATGAGTCCCGACTCATGGTTCTCCACAAGAAGTCAGAAACCATCGAGATGTACAAGAAAGATGAAAACGGCAAGGATATGGTTGATGCCGATGGCAATCCAGTATTCCTGCAGTTCAAGGATATCGTGAATTACTTCGAAGAGGGCGATACCTTCATCTTCAACAATACCAAGGTTTTCCCAGCCCGTCTTTATGGTACCAAGGAGAAGACCGATGCCAAGATTGAGGTGTTCCTGCTCCGTGAGCTCAATCCTGAGATGCGCCTTTGGGACGTATTGGTAGAGCCTGCCCGCAAGATCCGTATCGGCAACAAGCTTTTCTTCGATGATGTCAACGAGATGGTTGCCGAGGTTATCGACAATACCACCAGCCGTGGTCGTACCCTCCGTTTCCTCTATGATGAGGATGGCAATCATGATGTCTTCAAGCGTTCGCTCTTCGCTCTGGGCGAGGCTCCGCTTCCTCGTTACGTTATCGATGCACGTGAGGATCATCACGCTACAGAGGATGATATGGACGATTTCCAGTGTGTTTTCGCTGAGGTAGAGGGTGCTGTTACTGCTCCTGCTACCGGTCTTCACTTCTCACGCGAGCTGATGAAGCGTATGGAAATCAACGGTATCAACGAGGCTTATATCACCCTGCATTGCGGTTTGGGCAACTTCCACGATATTGAGGTGGAGGATCTTACAAAGCACAAGATGGATTCTGAGCAGATGATGATTAGCCAGGAGGCATGCGATCTGGTTAACAAGACCAAACTTGCCGGCCATCGCGTCTGCGCTATCGGTACCAGTGTGATGAAGGCAACAGAAACGGCTGTAGGCACCGATGGTATGATGAAGGCTTTCGATGGATGGACCAACAAGTTCATCTTCCCTCCATACGATTTTGGTCTTGCTGACTGTGCCGTAGTCAATTTCTATCATCCGGAGTCAACCCTGATGATGAGTACTGCAGCCTTTGGCGGTTACGAGTTGGTTTACGAGGCATACAAGATGGCTGTGAAGAATGGCTATATGTTTGGCTGCTATGGTGATTCATTGTTGATGCTTCCAGATTAAACAGTGGTATAAACAGTTTTTATACACATAGAAGTTGTTGATATTCTAGGTTTTAGCTTAGTTATCCACAATTTTATGAAAGTGTGAATAAGTATGTATCAGGTATATTTAAGTCTCGGTACGAATTTGGGCAACCGAAAGCGCAACATTCGCGAGGTAATAGAAAAGATAGGAGAGCAGATTGGTGTGGTAGAGCGCCAGTCTGCTCTTTACGAAACCAAGCCTTGGGGCTATTCATCTCCCAACGACTATATCAATGCCTGTGTGCTGGTTCTCACCACGATGGCCCCGCGCCAGGTGCTGGAGGCTACGCAGCGCATAGAGCGCGAAATGGGGCGTACCATGAAGTCGGTGGATAGCGAATACCATGACCGCATCATCGACATTGATATCCTGATGATAGATGACTTAGTGATAGATGAGCCCGATTTCAAGGTTCCTCATCCGTTGATGGAGGAGCGTGAATTCGTGATGAAACCGCTGAAGGAGATACTCAGGTAATTTAAATTTAGTAAGTATGCAAAAACGGGCTAGGAGTTTTTTCGCTCCCAGCCCGTTTCCTGTTTCTTATCTTTCTTTATTCCTGCTGATTTCTTTCATCCAGGCAGATGGCGTGTCGCCTTCTGATTTGGCAAAGACGCTCGAAAAGTAGGGCAGCGAGGAGAAACCTGCGTTGTAGGCGATATCATTCAGCCTGCCATCAGTCTTTTAGATCTGCGAAAAGTTTTGTAAACGGCTGTATCAGGTGTCTGGTAGAGCAACAGGATGGTTGCCAGCGCCAGATAGATGATGCTGGTTTGTGGTTACAAGTTCTACAAAGTGCTGTTCTAAGAAATGAATCATATTCTTTTTTTTATGCAAGAAAAATCCCATCGCTCTTGCGAACGATGGGATTCTGTTCTGTTAAGCAATGTGTCTGCCTAAGCTGATTACTTACGAAGACCGAGGGCCTTGATGATAGCACGATAGCGATTGATGTCGCGATCATACAAGTAATCGAGCAATGCACGACGCTTTCCTACAAGCTGTGTCAACGCACGTGTTGTAGTATAATCTTTACGGTTCTTCTTAACATGTTCCGTCAAATGAGCAATACGGTATGAGAACAATGCTATCTGGCTCTCAGCTGAACCAGTATCAGAGTTAGACTTTCCGTACTTGCTAAAGATCTCTTCTTTTTTTGCTTTGTCTAAATACATAGCTGTAAAAACTTAATTTAATAAAATATGAATATGTTTAATTTTGTGCATCTGATGACCTTCCTCACGGTGGTTTCATTAAAAATGCGGTGCAAAGATACAACTTTTTGCCGAATTATGCAAACATTTCGGGATTTTTTTGTAATTTTGCACCCAAAATTTAAGTATTTAAGGTAAAAATTAAAATGCAAGACATTAGAAACATTGCAGTTATTGCACACGTTGACCATGGTAAGACTACATTGGTCGACAAGATGATGCTCGCCGGTAAGCTGTTCCGCGACGGCCAGGATAACAGCGGCGAAGTGCTCGATTCCAACGACTTGGAGCGCGAGCGTGGTATCACCATTCTCTCAAAGAATGTATCTATCAATTGGAAAGGTACTAAGATTAATATCCTCGATACTCCTGGACACTCTGACTTCGGTGGTGAGGTTGAGCGCGTGCTCAACATGGCAGACGGATGCCTCCTCCTCGTCGATGCTTTCGAGGGTCCGATGCCTCAGACCCGTTTCGTGCTCCAGAAGGCATTGCAGCTCGGACTGAAGCCTATCGTCGTTGTTAATAAGGTAGATAAGCCTAACTGTCGCCCTGAAGAGGTGTACGAGATGGTATTCGACCTGATGTGCGACCTCGATGCTACAGAAGAGCAGCTCGACTTCCCTGTAGTTTACGGTTCTGCCAAGAACGGCTGGATGGGCGAGGACTATAATCATCCAACAGACAATATCGATTATCTGCTCGATAAGATTATTGAGGTTATCCCAGCTCCTAAGCAGCTCGAGGGTACTCCACAGCTCCTTATCACATCACTCGATTACAGCTCTTATACTGGTCGTATCGCCGTAGGTCGTGTACACCGCGGTACATTGAAGGATGGAATGAATGTTACCATCTGCCATCGCGACGGAACCCAGGAGAAGACCAAGATCAAGGAGCTCCACACCTTCGAGGGTATGGGCCACAAGAAGACCGATCATGTAGATTCAGGCGATATCTGTGCCGTTATCGGCTTGGAGAAGTTCGAGATTGGTGATACCATCTGCGATTTCGAGAATCCTGAGCCACTGCCTCCAATCGCTGTCGATGAGCCTACCATGAGCATGCTCTTCACCATCAACGATTCACCATTCTTCGGTAAGGAAGGCAAGTTCTGTACATCACGCCACATCCAGGAGCGCTTGAACAAGGAGCTCGAGAAGAACCTCGCTCTCCGCGTACAGCCTTACGAGGATTCTACCGATAAGTGGATTGTATCAGGCCGTGGTGTGCTCCATCTCTCTGTACTCATCGAGACCATGCGCCGCGAGGGCTATGAGCTCCAGGTAGGTCAGCCTCAGGTTATTTATAAGGAGATTGACGGTGTGAAGTGCGAGCCTGTTGAGGAGTTGACCATCAACGTACCAGAGGAGTTTGCTTCTAAGATGATTGATATGGTAACCCGCCGCAAGGGTGATATGACCTCTATGCTGAACATGGGCGAGCGTGTAGACATCGAGTTCGATATCCCTTCACGTGGTATCATCGGTCTGCGTACCAACGTGCTTACCGCTTCTCAGGGCGAGGCTATCATGGCTCACCGCTTCAAGGAGTATCAGCCATACAAGGGTGAAATCAGCCGCCGTTCTAACGGTAGCATGATTGCGCTCGAAACCGGTACTGCCTTTGCTTACGCTATCGATAAGCTGCAGGATCGTGGTAAGTTCTTCATCGATCCGGGTGAGGAGGTTTACGGAGGCGAGGTTGTAGGTGAGCATGTTCACGACAACGACCTGGTAGTCAACGTAACCAAGGCTAAGCAGCTTACCAACGTACGTGCTTCCGGTTCTGACGATAAGGCTCGCGTCATTCCTAAGACCGTGATGAGTCTTGAGGAGTGCCTGGAGTATATCCGTGAGGACGAGTACGTAGAGGTAACTCCAAAGAACATGCGTATGCGCAAGATTGAGCTCGATCACCTGAAGCGCAAGCGCAGCAACAAAGACTAAGCAGAAATGTTTTTGTGGAGATTTTTTAGAAAGTTTTCATTGCCCTGCTCCCTGGTTATGGGAGCATTGGGCTACCTGATATTCGCCAATGTGCCCTTCCTGGTGCCCATTGGCGATTATTGTGGTCCGAGGTTGGTAAGTCTGATGCCGGTAGTGCTGTTCTCCCTGCTCTATGTTACTTTCTGTAAGATAGAAATCAAGGAGATGAAGCCTAAGGCGTGGCATTTCATCCTCCAGCTCATCCGTACCTCGCTGTCATTGATGATGGTGGTGCTTATCTTTGAGTTCGGCTCCGATTACAGCACCAAACTGATTCTCGAGGGTGCCTTCATCTGCTTCATCTGTCCTACGGCAGCCGCCGTGGCTGTGGTTACGGAGAAGTTGGGCGGCAGTATCGGTTCGCTGACCACCTATACGGTCATCGCCAACATTTTTACGATGGTCATCATTCCGAGTCTTTTCCCGATGGTAGAGAAAGGGGCAGACGTATCGTTCCTCATGATGAGTGCGATGGTGTTCCGCAATGTCACTACCGTGCTGGTGGTGCCTCTGCTGCTTGCCTTGCTGAGCCGCAGGTTCCTGCCAAAATGGGTGGATAAGGTGAAGAATGTAAAGGATTTAGGCTTTTATATGTGGTGTTTCAACCTCACGATACTGATGGGCGAAACGGTTCGCAACATGCTCCATGCCGAGGTATCGGGCGTAACGATGCTTCTGCTGCTCTTTGTACCGCTGCTGGTATGTCTCCTCCAGTTTGCCATCGGCAAGGCGGTAGGCAGGCATTTCGGTGCGAGTATCAGTGCCGGTCAGGCGTTGGGACAGAAGAATACGGTAGTGGGCATCTGGCTCACCCTCACCTTCCTGAATCCTCTTGCTGCCGTAGCACCGGGTGCCTATGTAGTATGGCAGAATCTGGTCAATGGCTGGCAACTTTGGTATAAAGAAAAATATGGCAAGCTTAAGTGGTAAGCTTGCCATATTTTTTGTTTCTAATCCTGGGTAGGGTAGATGAGGTTTTCTTCCCTGATGCAGCTGAGCACCTCATCCAGATATTTTCTGGCTTCATATTTCGCCATAGGCAGGTCGTGGAGCAGGTAGTTGCCGCAGTCCTTTGCCGCCTGTCCCGGAATCTCACCCTCGAAATCGGCGATAAACTTAAAGGTGCGCTTCATCAGTTCCACGATGTCCTTGCTCTCCAGGTCGCCCTTGATAAGGAGATAGTTGCCCGTGAGGCATCCCATCGGTCCCCAGTAGATGATGCGGTCCTTCCACTCCTCGTCGTTGCGCAGATAGGTGGCAGCCAGGTGTTCGATGGTATGGATGGCACCGTTGTGCAGACAAGGCTCCTGGTTAGGCACCTTCATGCGGATATCGAATGTTGTGATGACTTCTCCGCCTACTTCGTCCTTACGGCTCACGTAGATGCCGCGGAGCAGCTTATTGTGATTGATTGTAAAACTTGGAATCTTATTCATCTTGATAATTAATAATTTACAGTTTACAGACTTTCGAGGAAAGCCTTGGTAACATTGAAAGAGCCTTCAGCCATTTTAGCCCAGAAGTCGAAATACTGCTGTGCCTTGGTATCTTTCAGCGGTACATCACTGATGATGCGGAAGGAGATGAAAGGCGTCTTGTAGATGTGGCAGGTCTGGGCGATAGAGCAGCTTTCCATATCCACCGCCATCGCCTGAGGGAAGTGTTCCAGGATAGAGCGCATCTTCTCCTTGCAGTCTACAAACCATTCGCCGCTCACAATCTGTCCGGCGTGGATCTTCGGGTGCCTGTTGCCCGGCAGGTTGTTGATGGCGAGTGCCTTCTCTACATATTCCTTAGGTGTTTTGAAGAAAGCAGGCATGCCTAGAATCTGTCCGAATTCGCATTCCTCGCCGCAGTAGGCATCGTGGTAAACGCAGTTGGTTGCCACCACCACCTCAGTCACGTTGAGATTGATGTCAGCGCCTCCAGCCACGCCTGAAGAGATGACGAGGTCAGGGTGATAGTTGTCAATCATTTCTACGGCACCTATGGTACTGTTCACCTTACCGATGCCGCATTGCTGCATCACCACCTCGTTATTGCCTATCTTTCCGATAACGAAGTCCTTATAGTTTTTTCTCTCAACCTGCGATTCGGTCAATAATGTTTTGAGTTGCGCGAACTCCTTGTCCATCGCAACGATAATTCCTATTTTCATATTCTATACTAACTTTTGGGTGCAAAGTTACTAAAAATATTGCAGAGAGAAGCAAAGTTTAAGGAGTTTTTAAGGAAAAAGGCTTTTAAAGGTAAAAAAGTAAAAAAAGCCCCCGATGCGTGATGCACCGGGGGCTTTGCTATGTCGAATCAGAATTTAAAAACATCTTTTTTTTTACACGCTACAGCTGGTAACTCCGAGCGTAGTAGCGATGGCTGTGAGGAAGGAGATTGCAATCTGCAAAATCGTTTTCCAGGTATTTGCTTTCATCATCTTTATTATTATTTTTAATGTTAAGTGTTATATGTTAATATTAACTTGGCGAGGGGGATACGCTAGCTTTCTACTTGCCGCCCTCAGGCGAGAGCTTTATTCAAGCCCGTCGCCGCCGCCCTGCGTACCGCCGCCTTGGCTGGTGCCAGAGCCGCCGCCCTGTTCAGTGCCGCCACCGGTAGTACCACCGCCTGTGGTGCCCTCTCCGTCGGTGCCGATATAGCCGCCGTACTCCTGAATCTTGCACTTCTTGCGCAGTTCAGTATTGCTCCAGCTCTTCGTGTTTCTCACAATCAGGTGCACGCCCTCCACGCTGGCAGCTGTCACCTTCTCCTTGGTGTCCTCCGCCTTGGAGCTCATACCGATGGAGAACAATCCGAGGTCAGAGAGACGCACGCTCTTGCCGTCGAGAATCAGCTCCTGCAGATGGTCGAGTGCATCCATCAGCACACCGTGGATAGTACCACGAGAGTAAGGCGAGCCGTGGTCAGAGATATGCGATACGAATCCCTCGAAGTCCACTTCGCGGTCAGTTACCGCAGCCGCATACCACTTCTTCTTACCTGCGTTTTCACCAGTCTGCGGTGTGCGCTGTACTTTACGATATTTCAATGTTCCTTTCTGTTCCATAATCTTAAATTTTTTAAAGGGTTAATAAATTGTTAATTGTTAACTTTGAGGGTTGCGCTTTGTCGAGTGCAGCCTTTCTTGAATCACGATGCAAAGATACTGCAATTTCCCGATGCCACCAAATTTCAGCGTGTGATAAGGCGCGATTTTCAGCACACTTTCAATCCGAAACCTGTTAAACAATCTAACTTGCCGTTTTGCGCCCCGCGACTCATACTTTTTCAGAGAGGAAAACATAGAGTTGCGCACTTAAATACTTTGTTTACAATAAAATAGAAAGATACAAAATGGCATAAGAAATCTCCCTCAGTTCCTCAGAACTCAGTTCCTCAGTTTTTCTCTGACCCTTCACTTTTATCTTAATTTAGAAGCTTATTATATATATAATATATATTATATATATAATAAAATATAATTACTTATAATTTGTAACCATCAAGTATACCCCCTAGAACAAAACTGAGGAACTGAGTTCTGAGGAACTGAGTCATTATCGCAGTGGTTTAAGTACGGACTGAAGGCCCAAAAGCTCTTAGCCCAGGGCGTGTGGGGCTTGCATGCGAAACTTGAATTACTTATAATTAACAGGTTTGGTACACATTGCACCTCACGGTGAAACGACAAGGGTCTATATGCCACGATGAACAGGTGGCGTATAGACCCTTGATTATATGGAGATATTCGTAATCTACATCTCCGCTTTCAGCAGCTTTATCTCCTCTGCCGTCAGCCCCGTCATATCCATGATAGACGCTTCATTCATACCATTTGCCAGCATCTTCCTGGCAATTTCAAGGCTTCGCTGGGACATGCCTTCTTCTATGCCTTCAGCTCTGCCTTTTTCCATACCTTCTTCCATTCCTTTCTGGTACCTGTCATCCAGGAGGGTTCTTTCAACACTTACCGAATCCCAAAACTTGTCGTAGGCTCTGAGTTCGGCATCTGTAAAGCCGGAAATCTCCAGTTCTTCTGTTGTCGGCAGATATTGTTGCTGTTGTATCAGTTCATCTTCATTAAGTGACTGAAGGGTATTCAGAAGTTTTTTCAATCGGTCGGGATGATTGCCGAATATCTTCTTGAACGTAAGGTCTGCCTTAGGATCTAAGTACTTCATAACCATCTGTTTTAAAATTCTATAGCGCAAAGTTACGGTTTTATTTTCATATCTGCAAGCTTTTTCTGGGATTTTTAAAGGTAAAAAAGTAAAAAAGTAAAGATTTTGCTATCCCCAATACTATCTGATAACTTTTTCTAAAACTTTTCTATGAATTCCTTGCGTGTTTCAAAATAAAGTCGTAAATTTGCTCACATAAACGAAACAATAATATCTACGGATTATGAAGCAGGTAGAAGAAAGATATATCAGTTTGCTGACCGATTTCGGTTTCAAGCGAATTTTTGGATCAGCTCCCAACAAGGATTTGCTGATCTGTTTCCTCAACAGCTTGTTCAATGGAAGACAGGTTGTTAAGGACGTGAAGTATCTGAATCCGGAGAACGTGGGCGACATCTATACCGACCGCAAGGCCATCTTTGACGTATATTGCGAAGGAGAAAACGGCGAGAAGTTTATCGTGGAAATGCAGAATGCATACCAGACATACTTCAAGGACCGTGCCCTGTTCTATTCCACCTTCCCTATCCGTGAGCAGGCTCCCAAGGGTAATGAATGGGATTTCAAGCTCAACCATATCTACACCATTGCCCTGCTCAACTTCAACATGAACGAGGAAGCCTTCAATAAGGAAGAAATCCGCCATCATGTGCAGTTGTGCGATACTGCCACGCACAAGATTTTCTACGATAAGCTGGAATTTATCTACGTGGAAATCGCCAAGTTCAACAAGTCGCTTGATGAGTTGGAAACGCTCTACGACAAGTGGCTCTATGCCCTGAAGAACCTCTACAAGCTTACTCAGCGCCCTAAGGCGTTATGCGACAAGGTCTTCGATCGCCTCTTTGAAGAAGCCGAGATTGCAAAATTCACTCCGCAGGAGCAGTGGGAGTATGAAGCCAGCAAGATGGCATATCGTGATATCAAGAATTCGATTGATACCGCCAAGCGAGAAGGTAAAGAAGAGGGCCTGGCTGAAGGAATGAAAAAGGGCATGGAGAAGCGAAACCTTGAGATTGCCAGAAAGATGCTGGCGAATGGCATGGATGCTGCCACGGTGATGGAAATAACAGGATTGTCGGAGAGCCAGTTACAGCAGCTGAAAGGATAAGGAACTGCCTGGAGAAACGAATGATCTCCGTGGCTGCATCTTTGACATCTATTGTGTTACCGACGATGATAAACATTTCATCGTTGAGATGCAGAACAGATGGGTACCCTTCTTTGTGAATCGTTTCATCTATCTTTCTCTTCCGTTTCACTTAATTAAGTTACCGGACAATCCTATCCGTTTATAATCCATAACGGTTCGTTTTTCCACTCTTGTGGAAATCCCATAGAACGAGTATTTACAATCTCACTTTTATCTATGAGTTTCAAAAGGCGTTTGGAAAAACTTCCATTTGCAGCTATAGATTGTTCCAAATATGCAAGGCAACACAGTTGAGGATACAATTTATTGGGACGAAAATTGCCGGTAATAAGCCATTGAGAAGGTAAATAATTGGGCATTATAGGCATTGTTGGAAAACGTCTGTTCCAAATGCGAGCATGATGAGCGCAAGCATTTCTTAACACCGCAATACATTTTATCCAATTCTCTAAATATAGATATTGTGGAAGTAGAAACTCTTTTGCCACCTTCTTCTTGACAGAGTTGTCTTTGAAGTTGCAAAACAATTTGGATAGTGTACCAAAGGAAACAACCTCCAAAGTTTTCCAAGCTGGTGGAAATGAGGGAGCCGTGTAGCTGTTGTAGTATTCTGAAATAAAATCTTCTTTTGAACGATTTACCTCGGTTGCTATATTGTCAAGGCAAGAATTGAAAATACTTTGATTCTTAAATTTGCTGGCATCCATGAACCAAAACGGACCATGTTCCATTGAAAAATAATGGATGATTCGAGTACGGAATGCTATTTCTATGTCTTGGATTGCCGTAAAAATCAAAGAACGAAGTTCACGGTCGAAGACATATAAATTAGTAGCAAAAGTGAAACTGCTATTTTGTGCAAATCTATGTGATTCTGTATTCAGTTCCATCGGTTGTAGGTAGTTCGCAAAACGAAAATAGCTTACAGAATGAAGAAATTTTATAGCATCTTCTTCATCTTCGATTGTCAGCCCGCGTTCTTTCAAAATGTCAAGTTGACAATAAAAATCCATTGCTTGTTTTGTGTACTGCATATTACTTCAGTATAATATAAAACACGAAGTCCTGCCGTGGTACGCTTTCAAGAAGAGGCGTGGCAGGAACTGTTGCTGCAAAAATACTAATTTCATTCCAAAATGGCAACTTTTTGTTTAAGAATATGCATTTTAAATATGTTATTTAACATTGTATAACGGAATTTCGGTCAACGAACCATCTCATGTCATTTGATACTTTCTTCATAATTCTTTTCTTTTGATTCTATGCAGAAAGCCAAGGTGGTGGTGGCAGTGATACAAAGGATTGGGGACGTGATAAAGATGAGGATGAAGAGGCATGGGTAAGGCGGTGCTTGCGACAGGCAACCCGGATGATGAAGCCGAGAAGAGGAAGAGGGTTTAGACGATGATTTATTAAGGAGGGATTATAAAGCCCCCTCCTTAATGAATTCTTATATGTGTTTGTAATTACCAATTATGAAATTTTCCTATTTCCGATTTGGATTTTAATACATTTCCTTTATAGCAGTAATACATCAATGTTAACACATTGTTTTTTAAAGAAGCAACATCTTTTATGGTCAACCCTTCTTCTGTTATATAGCTAAAGGTAAATTTTCCATTAGCCCAAGTTACTTTTTGATAGTCTGTGTAGTATGTTCTTGGTCTTCCATTCTCATAATTTACGGCCTTGTATTTCACTCTAATATTAGTCCCCACCTTCTCTATTACAAGGATCATTTCTACGTCTCCTTGTTCACATTTCCATTCACCTACATAGGATTTCATTGCAGGTATGTACTTAATGGTTTGTGCTTTGACTCCCAAAGTTGTCATAAGCATTAATAAAATAAATGCAATCTGTTTCATTGTAAAAATTTTTTATATTAATATTCTTGTTCTTCTTCCTCATACATAGACTTACCTTTACTGTAGCCCTCGTCATATCCTTCTTCATACCCTTCTTTATATTTGGTTTCATAGTAATTATAATAATCATTTGAGTCATCATAATTTGCACCATGATTATACCCATTCTTACCATCTTCCAATCCTTGCTCATACCCATCATCGTACCCATTATCATAGGCATCATCAGGGGATTCTGCTCTACCGCTTGTTACAATCGGTTCTGATTGTTGTATTGGTGCTGTGTAAGTAGGAGGGTTGTTTGATGGTTGTGTATAGGGAGTGACAATTGGGGTGTCAGATGTAGTACTATTAGTAGACTCTTCCTTTTGTGAACTGCCTATAAAATAAACAAAGAATCCTACAATTAGAATGACTATCCAACAGCCACAACCTAATTTGCTATAATCATCCATAATATTTAGTTACATTAAACTCAGTTTTTTAAATTGGACATAATGATGATATAAACACTTTTGTGTTATCCTCTCAATATGTAGAAGCATCTTTTCTGCTTGCACAATATTACTTTTAATATATTCAATTGAAATTGGCTTAGCTGAATGAGAATAATGATGTTCTATATTGTTCCTTAACTGATGAATAGCTTTAAAATCTTTCCAAAACTCAGATATATTCATTTCTGGCAAATTGTTATGCTTCCTTATGACATAGAAATGTTTCTCTATATCGGAAATTCCATGAATATTGCCTTTATCTTTTTTGTACTCGTCCGCAGATTTATTTCTTGAGTATGAAATTCTTTTTAACAGTTCTTCCATATGCTTCTCAGCATAAGAATATATTTTAGAAATAAGCATTTCAAATGATTGATTATGTAGTGATTCATATAGTTCAATAACGTCTTCGTATTGAACTTTTATGCTATACTTAATCTCATAATCGTCACTTGATTCATCCGAAATTTTAATTTGCCTGTTTATATTCTCTATTTCTTTTTTATAAAAAGAATCTATATCACAGGCAAGAGTATCAAGCATTTTGGCATAATCTTCAATGCTGGCTTGTAAATCGTTTCTTCCTTTTGCTATTGCCATATCATTTATCGTTTATAATTATCACACATACATTTTTTATGATGCTAGGTTTTATTTTTCATTACCCACGTAATAATTTTAAAAATATAACGTCCTAATATTGTTAAGGATAAAGCTATTATTGCTGCCCATATCATATTATCTATTAAATCATTTTTAAAACCACTTTGTCGATAATCGTTTATTGTACTCCAAAAATCTTCTTTATCTTTTTGCGCATCTACTATTGCTTTTTCTTTTAAGGACTCTTGAAGGTCTTTACTTAATCGTTTTTCTTTTGCTATACTATTTGCATAATTCAGCGCACTTTCTTTATTCATACTTATAATTGACGCATAATCTGTAGAACTTAATGGAATAAAATCCATAGCAAAAGCAGCAGCTTCAAGGCCTTTCAAGGGATGTTTTAATTTTGAATAGTCAGGTGCCATTAATACTTTTATAGCATATTGTCTTTGCCAGTCCTCCATCCAATGGTCTGTTAAAGATGATGGATCATAACAACTTTCGCCATAGTAGGAATTATCATCCATTTGTTTTATATCTTTTTGATGAACAATGGAAAATCCAATAATATACGCCAGCCACAGTACGAATGCGATTCCTAACATTTTTAGGTTGGCTACTATTTCATTTGCAGCTGTTGATTTCTTCATAATTGGCTTCTTCTTCTTTATTTCGACCTTTAACGATGAGTCTTCTTTGGCTGAAACTACTATTTCAGCTTCTGCCTTAATTTCATTAGAATTATCATTTGTAGTCATAGAGTCATCTACTAAAGTTCCACAATATTTGCAGAACTTAGAATCATCAGCTATTTGTTTTCCACAATTTTTGCAATACATATTTCTTTAATTATAATTTTATTTGTTATTTCTGTTTTATTATATTTGTTGTCCTTATATTAATGACTTCATCTGTACTATTTCCATTCCTGAGATATTTGTTTAATTCTATCATTCAACTCTTTGAGTTTATTTACCAACTCCTCAAAAGGTACAGACTTGCCGTAAATCATGTGCATGCGCATATTCTCATAGTCGTCTTTCCATTGCTCTATGATAGAAGCAGGTGGCACGATGTTGAGTGTTGCTGGATAAAGCGTATCATAGTCAAATCCACGCAATCCGATAAATGTGCGTCGGTGTTCTACCACTTGACGGTAGAGGCATGCATCATTGATGGCTCGTTCTGCTATTGGCGTTTTTAGCATCTGTCCAATGTCGTACATGTGACGTGACATCCGTTCCACTCTGATTAAATCCTTCGGCTTAGCAAATTCCTCATGGAGCAGGAAAATCTTTTCAAGGAATGTGCGTTCTGGAAGAACTGCACGTACCATGAACTTGGGTTCTGCAAAAGGAGTGTTCGGATATACCTGGTCTATCATTGAATTGAGGGCAATCTCACTTACAGGCTCACTCATTGATCTACCACTAACCTCGATTTTCACCTTTGGCAGGATATATTGGTTTCCGTCCAGTCCATCTATAGAGAAGGACAGGACAGAATCGTAGTTGATATTGATAACCTCTGGGTCTGTAGTTGAAATCGGAGTGATATTAACATTAACCTTGAATTTCTCTTTTGATATGCCATCTTTATATAGTTGCTCAGCCAAGTCATACTGCATAGTCTCTCTGACGAAAGAACATGCTTCACGGCGTAATTTGTCGCTAATTTGCGTCTTTGAGAGAGTTCCGCTGAATCCAAGAAACTCTCTGTCAATAGCGATGTCTATATCCTCTGAGAAGCGGTCTATCAGATGCCAGCACTTGCTTAGCGATGTACCGCCCTTGAAAGACAGATGGTTTGCATACGGCAAACTGAACATGGCGCGGAGGACTGCCGTAACCCACCAGTCCTTTTCTATGACCTCCCGCTGCCGTATGTTTAACTCATTAGAAACACGGTCAAGTATATCGAGGCTGTCTTCCTTTGATAAATCAATGAATTTCATCGCTGTAATATTGTTTTTATCCATGTGGGAGCAAGCACAATGTCATGATTGTAGTCTTGTTCCGAGACATGTTCCTTTATCATATTTTTTATTATTCCCTTTTGTTCCTCCGTTATTGCCTTCTCTCCAATCTCACGCATGGCAAGAACTGCCAATTGCATCAGTTGGGATTGATAAGCGAAATTACTCAGGTCGTTGCTATGGCGGAACGTGATGCTCTTTCCATTGCCGAATTTTACTTGTCTTGCAGAGCCATCTGTTATATAGATAATGTTAGCCGGAACCTGCGTGGATAGCCCTAACTTATTCAGTGCGTATGCCCCTGTTGGTATGACACGTGCATTATCACGCTGTGCTATTTTTAGGACGATAGCATCTAAAGATGGCTCTCGCAGTGTGCCATCCCACTTATCATATAAAGGTATATAGTAAATGCCTTTGGCAAAACGACGCAACTTCTCATTACGGCACAAGCGGCTTAATCCCGAACGTACTGCATCGGGAGTACCACATATTGTAAAATCATCAGGAATAAGTATTGTTCCCTCTTTTGCCTGTTCTACAATATTGTGCATCGCTGTGTATGAACTATTAGCACCCATAATTGTAATTTTGCCACAAAGTTACAAACTTTTTGTGTCAATCAATACAGATTACCTAATTATTTGCAGCAAAGCCTCAATATTTTCCTTTATTTATACAATTCTAATATTTCTTCCCTTTAAAAATTAAATTTTTCCTTGCGTTTAGCTGCTTTTTCCTTATTCTGTCAAAACTGCGACAGCATGTCGCAGAATTGCATTATCCTATAGACACTCCATAAATATAACCATGGAACTATTTAAAAAACAACACTTATAGTATAAAAGATGCACACTTTTGAACTTTTGTGGTTTTCAAAAGTTAAATCAGTTAAATATCACCCAATTTTCTGTATTCAAGCAGAAACCAAGCCACTTTTCTATCGTATTAACTACAAATAACTGATATTCAAATATATACATATACAATCGATGTAGTGGTCTTGAAACTGTTTATTTTAAAGGTAAAGTGCCAAAGTATGCATCTCTATCATATATACCAATTACAACTATTATCAAAGTCCCAACAGAATATCTCCAGAATTATAAAAATGCTTTTGGATCCAGTTATAAATATATCTATGCCTGGAATCCTAATGGATCAGGTGATGATACCAAACCGGTTACTCAATGTGCCACTCCATCCGTTTCTTACGAATCTGGAAAATTGAAGTTCGCTAGCGAAACAACAGGAGCAAAGTATCATTATACAATAACTGATACAGATATAACATCTGATGCGCTGAGTGAAAATGGGGAAGTATCTCTTTCTGCTGCCTATAATATTTCAGTTTATGCTACAGCAGATGGATATAATGCATCTGATAAGGCGGAAGCAACTCTGTATTGGATTAATGCTAACCTGGATAATGGTACCAACATCAATCAGGTAAGAACACGGGGCGTGGTGGCTTCGGCTCATGATGGCATCATCAGCCTCTCGGGTCTTGACGATGGCGAGGTGGTGAAGTTCTTCGCTGCTGACGGCAAGTATCTCGGCTCAACGGTTGCAGCCAATGGTGCTGCCTCTTATGCCGTATCCGAGTCTTTGGTTATCGCCAAAGTGGGTAAGGATTCTATTAAGATTGCAATGAAATAAGGATTGTGCAGAGCGATGCACCTACCGTAAAATCATAAAAAGTAAGGGGAATAAGGCGAGTAACGTAAATTGCTCACTTTTTTCCCCTTTTTCTTGTTATTCTATAGTAAAATATAGCTTAAATATTAATGTTTTTGAAAAATATATCCGGCTATTCATGGTAGCTGGGGAGTCGGCTTTGCTATTCAAATAATTAGTTGTAAATTCGCATAAATTTACACTATTATGTTGGATATTGCAGAACATAGACAAAAGTTGATTCTGAAGAACTTAGCTCAGCTAGACGACAGAATCAATGAGATACAAGAAGAGTGCATCATCTTGTATCTAAAGTCTTTTATAGGTGATGGAGCTGAACTGCTATCTCCATATCAGTTCTCTAATATTACGCATATCAAGTATGATACAGTAATAAATGTGTTGAAAAGAAAAGTGAAGTTCAAGCCTTACCAGCAGCGTCGGTGGTGTTATTGCATCCTTTATCAATGGGATACTATCATTGATACGCTGAATAAGAAACATGTTGCGGAGAGTAAAAATTTTGAAAAAGATAAGTTCGAAAAGAACTTCAATGAGGCTTTTTGGCACTGGGCTACGATAGGGAGAGACTTGAAACAACTTGACAAGTTGAAAGAGAAAGTAGAAGAAATGCAAAGCAATTTTTCACCTCGCAATAAATAATTGAGCAACAATATTAAAAAAAATATCATGAGATTTAGCCGTGCATAAGTGCTTGCGCAGCTATTATAGAGAAACAATAACAATTAATAACTTAAAAACAGAGTAAAAATGAAAAATTCAACATGAAATCGGGGGAGACATTCCTCATACTGCTCTGCAGCTCAATGTCTCCGAAGTAAGGATTCACCCTGGAAAACTTTCAGGGGCCACCTCTTCTTCCAAGATTGAGGAAGTAAATTTAGTCTATCTTAAAAGGTGAAGATATATGACTAAACTTATCGTAAAACTGAAGATTGCCCTGGCTGTGTTGGGAATCATCAGTATGAGTGTTGATATCGTAGTTAACCTGAAAGGCGTTCGCGTATTTGAGGGTACTACAAGTGTTGATAACCTTATAAATCTTTTTGAATCATGAAAGTCAGTTGCATACTAAATTTTAATGGAGATATCCATGTGGGAGGTGTGAATCTTGGCAATGTCGTGAACTTCAATCCTTCGCATGATGCCGCAAGAGAGAGGTATAAGGGAGATGATTTTTCTGATTCCGATATGACGGAAGCTGACTTTGAAGATGATGATGAAGAGGACAAAGGGAATAAAAAGAAAGCATCTGGCATAACCAAGTTATTCTTACCTCATAAACGTAATATTCCTAAAGAATTGAAAGGAGAAAAAGCACAACAGATTCTGAAGAGTTTGTATGAGTATGGGATTTTGGATGAAAACTTCCAGCCTGTCAATCTTTCTGGCTACCAGAAGGGTTATCTTGCCTATAAGTTATCCATCAAACTGCATATTACCAAGCTGTGGAAAGTATTCTCACAGTTATGGGATATGAACCCTGCTGTGCTCAGAACGCGCTACAATGAAGCTATCTCAATGCCTTCTATGGGTGAATTTGGAGATAAAATCAATAAATATATAGGTTAAATGACCGTTTTTTGCAAGTAGTACTAGTACGACAGTACTGGTACGTACTAGTTTTTTGTCGCAGAATCGCCGTACATTTGCCCCCGGAATTCAGAACCGATATGGTCTGGGTTTCGGGGGCTTTTGTGTATAGGCACATCAACCGTTGTGGGAGCGCCCAACTTTAAAAAAAGGAATATTGAAAATGAAAGCTATGAAACCTTTTTATTTTACTCATCCGCAGTATGGAAAACTGAGGGTGGTGGTGATTGACGGGAAAATCTATTACTGTCTGATGGACGTGAAAAACATCTTCAAGAAGTCGGTACAGAAACTCTATGAGGCGATTGCTGACTCGGAGGGGGAACTGAAAAATCTGAACATCGTAATGATGAAGAATATGAAAATCAAGTATAACCTCTTCTTCGAGAACCAGGAAATGGGGAAGGAGGAAGCGGAGGCTGAGAACGTGAATGCGGATATCAATTTCTGCGATGAACAGCTGGTGAAGGACCTCGTAGACAGGCGTGTTGCTGCCGAGAAGATTGCGGCAAAATGGGTAATAGGCTTTGTCAAGAGCAGACTGAATGATGCTGAGAATGCTTCGCTCTTCGAGGCGAACGGGGTTCAGGAGATTTCGGATAACTCGCTGATTCTTCCTATCAATGTAAGTTATGGCTCAGGGTATATCATGATTAACAGCGAAGTGTTCGATTAATAAAAAGATGGAGGTAAAATGGAGATAGTACATGTAGTGGCAATTAATCCTTATCGCAAGGGAAATAAGGGAAAAGTTTTTTCCTATCGCATGGATACTTATGATAAGGTGATTGAATCGGCTGCCGTTAAAAAGATGATTCAGCAGATTCGGGGTGAATTGCCGATTGACGGAGTGGATTTGAACGATGCGCAGGCGGTGAAGAAGGCGCAGGAAAGGCTCAAGAGCGAGCTGCCTTTCTTCTGTCCGCACTACGGCATGTTCAGGAACAATGTGCGCAGACAGGAGAATGCCTTGCCGGAAAGCTTTCTCTTCCAGACGATTATCGATGTGGATGATAAGGAGTATGTGGAGAAGGCTATCGAGAAGGCACGCGAGCTGAACTGCTCTCCGGGTATCTGGAATGGGAGTTTGCTGCATCTCTGTTATAGCGCTCGCAAAAAGCTGCATATCGGGATTAGAATGCCGGTGGGGATGACCATCGAGGAGACGCAGAAGGCGTATTGTGAGGCGCTCGGTGTGCCTTATGATGAGAGCTGCATCACACCAGAAAGAATGATTTTCCTGACGGATAAGGACTCGGAAATCTACCGGTCTAAAATGTGGTGCGCAGTGCTGAGTAATGAAGAGATTATGAAGCGCAGGCAGGCGTTTCTCGACCGTGGACTGACGGTTGACGGAAGGGGAGATGCAAAAGTTAATAGTTTACAGTTTACAGTTAATAGCAATAGTAATGACAACGTTCAAAACAATAGACTTTCGGGCAATCGTGGCGATTATGCTGCTCCTGCTGGCACTGCTGTTCAGCCTGCCCAATCTGGTAATAGCAATCATGCTGATGATTCTCATTTCGGGAATCCTGGAGGCAATTATGGCACTGGTGAACTGGGAGAGGCCAGTGAGAAGAATCTGATAGCCTTTGATCTGTTTCAGGAATCAGCGGGACTGAAGGGAATGGCGATTGATACCGTCGGTTCACGACACTCTTCGCTGCTCGCCATCATGAGTGCTGGAGCCTCACGTATGATGAGCGAAGAGGAACTGATGAAGGTGGTGGCTGAGAAGATGCCGAGCTATTATCAGGAGCCTGATTGCCACCAGCTTATCCATGATTTCTATGCGAAATATGGTGACAATTCGAAGCCTTTCTCACGTGATGTAATCCGCATCAATGCCACCGCAGAACAAGCCAGCCGGCAAGTTAATAGTTTACAGTTAAAAGTTGAAAGAGCTGAGCAAGTTAATAGTTTACAGTTAACAGTTAATAGTACCGAGGAGGATTATCCCGAACCGCCAGCGATGCCGGAGAAACTGCCGAAGCTGGTGGAACTGCTGATATCTCGGACACCGGAGATTTATAAGCCGGCTGTGGCGCACGCTATCTTCCCACCGCTCGCTACGCATCTCTGGCAGACGAGCTTCCGGTATATTGATAATGTAGTACATGAGGCTACGCTGTCTACTTGTTTGTTGGCTGGTACGGGTGCAGGTAAATCGTCTGTGGATAAGCCGATTAAGTATATCATGGAGGATATCCGAAAGCGGGATGCGGAGAATCTGAAACGTGAGAAGGAATGGAAGGAGGAGGTGACGCGCAAGGGTGCCAACAAGGATAAGCGCAAACGACCGGATAATCTTGTTATCCAGGAGATTGATGCTGATATGACCAGTCCGGCATTCGTGATGCGAACCGCAGAGGCGCAGGGGCGTTTCCTCTATACTTCGCTTAACGAGCTGGATCAGTTTGATGCACTCCGGGGCAGCGGCAACCAGCAGTTCCGCATCATGTGCCTCGCCTTCGACCCCTTCAACCTCTTTGGCCAACAGCGCGTGGGCGTTCAAAGTGTGACAGAAAGGGTAACGATCAGGTTCAACTGGAATGCATCTACTACTATCCAGAAGGGACAGCGTTATTTCTCAAAAGTTTTGACAGACGGTCCGATAAGCCGTATCAATTTCTGTACCATTCCGGAGCGTGAAATCGGTGACGAAATGCCTGTTTACGGCGATTACGATGATGCTTACCGTGAGGCGCTGAAGCCTTATATCGAGAATCTGAATAACGCCAGGGGACTGATTGACTGTCCTGAGGCATTCCAGCTTGCCCTTAAACTGAAGGATGAGAATGCGGAGTTTTCCCGATTGTCGCAGGACCGGGTTTACGAGAATCTTTCTTTCCGTGCCAACGTCATCGCCTATCTGAAGGCATGTGTGCTGTATGTGGCGAATGGTTGCAAATGGGAACCGGAGATTGACGAGTTCATCCGCTGGAGCGAGCGTTACGACCTCTACTGCAAGATGCGATTCTTCGGTGATGCCATCAAGAGGGCGAATGATACTGGCGAGAAGTCGAGCAAGCGAGGGCCTTCCAACATGCTGATGCAGTTGCCGGATGAGTTTACTTACCAGCAGGTGATAGACTTGCGTGTAGCACGAGGTATGGATAAGAAGGGAACTTCAAGAATGTTAGGTAACTGGAAGGAGCGTCATTACATCAAGGTTAAGGATAGTGACTCGGTTCCTCAGAAATTCAGTTCCTCAGTTTTTATTAAGCTTAAATTCCGAAAAGGAGAACAGTAGTATTATGGAAATAGTAGTAAAAAGAATAGCAAAGAAGAAGACTTATACGATAGGTCATCTTTATATCCTGAGCGATAAGGATGTGAAGCGTACTTGGCGTTCGGGTGTGAAAATTGGCGACAAGCGTATCTTTGAACACAGCTTCGATAAGACGAAGTTGGACAAGGAACATTACTTCTGTGATACCCTGGAGCCTACGTGGAGAAACCTTCTGGGTATCGAACTGAAACCGGAAGAGGAGGATGGACGGTACAGTAGGGTATCGGGTAAGAAAGCCCGCAAGATACCGGGTCATACGGCGATACCGGAAGGCTCGTATCCTGTTGTTATCTCGAAATCGCCAAGGTTTAAGAAGTGGCTTCCGCTGGTGCAGGGTGTTCCCGATTTTGAGGGCATCCGCATCCATGCCGGTAATTATCCTGATGATACGCAGGGCTGCATTCTGGTAGGTGAAAATAAATTACAGGGTGCCGTCCTTAATTCCCGCATCTGGCTGCATCGGCTTATCAATGCCATTACCGCAGCGAGAGAACGGGAGGAGAGCGTTTGGATTACAATCATTTAGTGTTGAATGTTAAGTTATTAGTTTTTAAAAACAAATTATTATGGTAAAGTCAGTTAATACAAATAAAAAAGTAGAAATGGATAAGAAGGCAGCAATTGCTGTCGTGTTTGAAAACCCTGAATTCGGTAAGATTCGTACCTTGACCGATGAAAATGGGGAGCCTTTGTTCTGCGCAAAGGATCTCTGTGATATACTGGGGTATAAGAAATCCTATAACGCAGTGTATCAATTAGTTAACCCACATGACACCTTGAAACAAGGGGCATGGGTAGCAACCGGTCTGAAGAAGGATGGAAGCGAGGCAATGCGTCGTACTCTGATGCTCTATGTTAACGAGAGCGGTTTCTATGCTTTGGTTCTCGGCTCTAAGCTTTCTACTGCCGTGAAGTTCAAGAACTGGGTTACGGCTGATGTGCTGCCACAGATTCGCAAGACGGGTGGTTATATCCCGGTACAGCAGGGAGAGAGTGATGAGGAGACAATCCGACATGCTGAAGAAATCCTCCGTGCTACGCTCAAGGAGAAGGAGAATCTGCTGAAGAAGCAACGTCTGCAGATTGAACAGCAGAAGAAACTTATCGGCGAACAGGATACGGAAATCCGCCGTTTGAATGATGTGGTGGATGAGCAGGTGGTTCGCATCGCCAAGAGTGGTGATAACATCATCCAGTTGGAGAATCAGGTGGGTAATCTTCTGCCGAAAGCGCTCTATAGCGATAACGTGCTCGATTCCGTTTCCTGCTTCACCACCACGCAGATTGCGAAGGAGCTCGGTATCACAGCGCAGGAACTGAACCGCTCGCTCTGTGCCCTGCATATCCAGTATTACCAGAGCGGTCAGTATCTCCTCTATGCCGATTACGCCCACATGGGCTTAGCCAAGAGCCGCACCCGCTACAGCGCCTTCCTCGACCCGAAGAGCGATGGCAGACAGGAGAAGATGGGCAGAGCCTACACCCATACCTATCTCGTATGGACTGAGCGAGGACGAAAGTTCATCCATGACCTCGCCCAGCGATACTGGGAACTGTGTGAAGTTTTATAGTTAATAGTTTATAGCCCCTGATGTGTTCTTGCATCAGGGGCTTTTGTCTGTTCCTAAAAGTTAACTCCGAAATTGAACTGGAGGGCTCCATTGCGCGATTTGTCGAAACTGTCGTGGCAGATGTTGGCAAGACCGATGTCGTAGGTGAGATCGGCATAGAACATGTCGTAGCCGATGCCGCAGCCGATGCGGATACCACCATCAAGGCGGCGGAAGTTTGCATCCTTGAATGAGCTCTCTGCTTCACGCTCGGCAAAGTTCTTGATCTTGCCTCCTACACCAACGGCAAAATAGCCGCCTACCTGAGGCTGGATGGAGAAGTGGTCGTCTACCTCGTACTTGTACTTCAGTACGGCTGGAATCTCAAGATAGTTGAGGTCGTAGGTCATCTTCTTGCCTTCAGGAAGATCCTTCTTGCCACCTTTCTCTATATACGAAAGTCCGGTCTCGAGATAGAGTGGGGCGCTGTCGGTCAATGGAATGCCGGCTACTACGCCCACATTCAGGCCGGTCTGCCAGTCGCCACCATCCAGACGGGAATCGTCGGAATTGACAAAGGTGAAGGCAGGACCGATGCGGAATCCGTAATACGGGCTGCCGTAGTTGTAGTTGTAACGGTAGTCGAGACGGTCTGTCCTGCTGTTGTAATATCTGCTGTCACGATAATTCTGTGCTGCTGCCGGCATCAGAGCCAGGAGCAATGCCATCATGATGAATGCTAATCTTTTCATAATTCTTATTCTTTTATACATTAATATATGCTGTTTGAAGAAACTTGTTTTACGGTGCAAAGGTACGAATAAAAAACGAAACGGCAGCGAGCGTTTCCCTAAATGATAGAGGGGAACCCCTATTTCTGACCTAATACAACTTTCTCAACAAAAAAAATATAAATTTTTGCTATATTTTTTGTTTTGTCTCCAATTTGTGCTATCTTTGCCTTCAAATTATAAACGTTTATATAGAAATTATGAAATTTTTGAAGAAGTATCTACTGGATATTCTGGTAGTTATTGCATTTGCAATCATCTCCTTCGTCTACTTTATGCCTGCCGATATGGACGGACGAATCCTCTTCCGACATGATGCAGCGGCAGGAAAGGGACTGGGACATGAAAAGGAACTCTTCCAGCAGCAGACGGGAGAGACTACACGATGGACGAACTCGGTGTTTGGCGGTATGCCTACCTATCAGATGTCGCCTTCGTATGACAGTAATCAGGTGCTCAGCCAGATTGTGAAGGCATATCATCTGTGGTTGCCAGACTATGTTTGGTATGTTTTTGTATACCTCCTGGGCTTCTATATCATGCTGCGTGCCTTCAACTTCAGACAGTCACTGGCGGCGCTGGGAAGTATCATCTGGGCATTCTCGTCCTACTTTTTTATCATTATCGCTGCCGGACATATCTGGAAGGTATGGGCACTGGCTTATCTGCCGCCGATGATTGCGGGCGTGGTGCTTGCCTATCGGGGCAAGTATCTCAAGGGACTGCTCCTTACTGCCATCTTCTCGGCTTTCGAGGTGCAGGCTAACCACGTGCAGATGACTTATTACTACCTCTTTATCATCCTCTTCATGGTGATAGCCTTCCTGGCAGATGCTATCAAGAAAGGTGAACTCGCACGCTTCGGAAAGGCTACGGCGGTATGCGTGGTGGGTGCCCTCATCGGTATCTCGCTCAACCTCTCGAACCTTTATCATACCTGGCAGTATGGTCAGGAAACCATGCGTGGAAAGAGTGAACTCGTAAAGAAAAATGCGGCTAACCAGACCAGCAGCGGTCTGGATAGAGACTATATCACACAGTGGAGCTACGGTATCGACGAAACGTGGACGCTGATGATTCCGAATGCCAAGGGCGGTGCCTCCGTGCCGCTGGCGCAGAACCAGCAGGCGATGGAGAAGGCTGATCCTAACTTCGTTCAGATTTACCAGCAGCTGGGACAGTACTGGGGCAACCAGCCGGGAACGAGCGGACCTGTATATGTAGGTGCCTTCGTCTGCATGCTCTTTATCCTGGGCCTGTTTATCGTGAAGGGTCCGATGAAGTGGGCGCTGCTTGCTGCCACCATCCTGAGCATCTTGCTCGCCTGGGGTAGAAACTTCATGCCGTTTACCAATTTCTTCCTCGATTATGTGCCGATGTATGCCAAGTTCCGAACGGTGGCATCTATCCTGGTTATCGCAGAATTCACCATCCCGCTCCTGGCGATGATGGCGCTGAAGAAGATTGTGGATGAGCCGGAGATTCTGGCAGAGAAGATAAAATATGTATATGCCAGTTTCGGTCTGACAGCAGGCTTCTGTCTGCTCTTTGCCATCATGCCGGGCGTATTCTTCCCTGATTTCGTATCGGTACAGGAGACACAGGCGCTGCAGCAGTTGCCTCAGGAATATATCTCTCCAATCATGAGCAATCTGACAGATATCCGCAAGGGCATCTTCACATCCGACTGCTGGCGTTCGTTCTGGATCATCCTCGTCGGTTCGGCACTGCTGATGCTCTTCAAGATGAAGAAGCTGGGCAAGGAATATATGATTGCCGGCATCGCCGTGCTCTGTCTGGTGGATATGTGGATGGTGAACAAGCGCTATCTCTACGATGATATGTTCGTGGACAAGGCGCAGCGCGATACACCGCAGCAGATGACCGAGACCGACAAGATTATCTGCCGTGACAAGGCACTCGACTACCGTGTGCTGAATCTGGCATCGAATACATTCAATGAGAACGAGACCTCTTACTACCACAAGAGCATCGGCGGTTATCATCCAGCCAAGCTCCGTCGCTACCAGGAGATGATTGAGGCACATATCGCTCCTGAGATGCAGAAGACGATGCAGGCGGTAGCTGCTGCGGGCGGCGATATGACCAAGGTGAACGGCGACAGTATCTATCCGGTATTGAACATGCTGAATACCAAATACTTCATCATGCCGCTGCAGGGCGGACAGACCGTTCCGGTTCTGAATCCGTATGCCTACGGCAATGCATGGTTCGTAGACGAGGTGAAGTATGTGAACAATGCCAACGAGGAAATTGATGGCGTGGGCAAGGTGAACCTCCGACACGTGGCTGTGGCTGATGCCAAATTCAAGGAACAGCTGGCGCAGAGCGTGAAGCAGGATGATACTTCGGTGGTGAAGATGACGCAGTATAAGCCTAACAACCTGACTTACGAGGTGAAGTCGAGCAAGGGCGGCGTGATCGTATTCTCTGAGATTTACTATCCGGGCTGGACGGCTACGGTAGACGGACAGCCGGCTGAGCTGGGCAGAGTGAACTATATTCTGCGTGCGCTGAACGTGAAAGCTGGTAATCACAAAGTGGTTCTCGATTTCCATCCTCAGTCGCTCAAGAATACCGAGACCGTGGCTTACATCGGCTATGGGGTTCTGGCTCTCCTTATTATAATAGGTGTAGTGGTTGAGGTGAGAAAACGCAAGAAGGCTTCTCCGGAAGTGAATGAATAAAAAGGAGAAAGATTTATGCTGTTTCGCACAGAAATAGATATTCCGAAGGCCGACTTCGAGATAGGGGCGGCAGAGCGGATGCTCTTTGTGGGCAGTTGCTTTGCCGACAATCTGGGGCGGCGGTTTGTGGAGAACCGCTTCCGGGCTACGGTGAATCCCTTCGGGGTGATGTATAATCCGGCAAGCATTCTCCATACGGTAGAGAAATGTTCCGAGGTGCGTCCCCGTGTGGCTGTCTTTACGCTGGGTACCAACCATGTGTATATCCTGAAGGAGACGGGCGAGATAGTGGACAACTGCCAGAAACGCCCGCAGCGCCTCTTCGAAGAGCGGGAACTGAGCGTGGACGAATGTGCCGGCTATCTGCAGAAGGCTATCAATCTGCTGAAATCGCAGACCGCAGCATCCGGTAGCAGTGAAGGCACTCTGAAGGTAATCATCACGGTAAGCCCTATCCGCTATGCGAAATACGGCTATCACGGGAGTCAGCTTTCGAAGGCTACGCTCCTGCTGGCAGCCGATAAGCTGGTGAAGGAGAATCCCGGAGTGGTGAGCTATTTTCCGGCTTACGAGATCATGAACGATGAACTTCGTGACTACCGCTTCTACAAGGAAGACATGCTGCACCCGAGCCAGCAGGCTGTAGACTATATCTGGGAGCGGTTCCGGACAACTTACTTCGGCAAGGCAGCAGAGCAGTTTCTGGAAGACTGGAGACCTATCCGCGAAGCACTCGGCCACAAGCCCTTCCATCCCGAGAGCGAGGAACACCAGAAGTTCATCGCCAGGACGGAAGAGAAGAAAAGACAATTTGAGGAGAAATATCATCTCTTATAAAATGGAGAAATATCATCTCTTATAAAATAAAGAATATTTAAATAACAAGACAATGACATATACTATTGAAAAGGTAACCACACTGATAGGTGCGCGTCGCTATGGAGACAATGATACCAACATCGGTTTTATCCTGACCGATAGTCGTTCACTTTGTTTCCCAGAGGAAACTCTGTTCTTTGCGCTCAAGTCGGAACGTAATGATGGTCATAACTACATCCCTGAGCTGTATCGCAGAGGTGTGAAAAACTTTGTTGTAACGAATGTGCCTAAGGGCTATGCTTCTGATTATCCGGGAGCCAACTTCCTGAAGGTAGTAAATACGCTCGAGGCTCTCCAGCGTCTGGCTGAGCGCCACCGTGACGAGTTTAACATCCCTATCGTAGGCATCACGGGTTCAAACGGCAAGACCATGGTCAAGGAGTGGCTCTACCAGCTGCTCTCGCCAAGCATGTTTGTTACCCGCAGTCCGCGCAGTTACAACTCTCAGATAGGTGTGCCATTGTCGGTATGGCTGATGAACGAGCAGACCCAGGTGGGCGTTTTCGAGGCAGGTATCAGTATGCCAGGCGAAATGCTTGCCCTGCGTGACATCATCCAGCCAACCATCGCCGTACTGACCAATCTGGGTGCTGCCCATCAGGAGAACTTCTCTTCCATGGAGGAGAAATGCCGGGAGAAACTCATCCTCTTCCATGATGCAGAGACCGTAATCTATGATGGCGATGACGAGGTTATCAACAAGGTGATAGCCGAATATCCCGACTATAAGGGCGAGAAACTCTGCTGGTCGCTCAAGAATGCGGAGGCTCCTTTCTATGTGAAGAACATCGAGAAGCAGCAGAGCGTGAGCGTGATTACCTATATATATAAAGGTGTGGAAGACAGTTTCTCTATCCCGTTCATCGACGATGCATCTGTACAGAATGCCATCATCTCTGCTGTCGTGGCATCGAAACTCGGTCTTTCGGCTGAAGATATCGACAAGCGCATGGCACAGCTCGAACCTGTGGCAATGAGACTGGAGGTGAAGGTAGGACAGCACGGATGTACGCTGATTAACGACAGCTACAACAGTGATATCAATTCGCTCGATATCGCTCTCGACTTCATGAACCGCCGTCCAGACCATCGCGGCCGTCGCCATACGCTGATATTGAGCGACATTTACCAGAGCGGTCAGGCACCGGAGGTATTATATAAAGAGGTGAGCGATTTAGCCCGTAAGCGTGGCGTGGTAAAGTTCATCGGTATCGGTCCTGAGCTCTGCAAGCAGCACGATGTGATTCAGATTTCAGAGAAGTTCTTCTTCCCGAATGTAGAGGAATTCATCGCCAGCGAAGTGTTTGCTTCCCTGCGCGATGAGGTGATTCTGCTGAAGGGCGCCCGCCAGTTTGGCTTTGACCAGCTCACCGAACTGCTGGTACAGAAGGTACACGAGACTACGCTGGAGGTGAATCTGAACGCCGTGGTAGCCAATCTGAACTACTACCGTGCGTTTATGAAGCCGGAAACCAAGCTGGTATGCATGATCAAGGCAGACGGCTACGGTGCAGGTGCCGTAGAGATAGCCAAGACCCTGCAGGACCATCGTGTAGACTATCTGGCTGTGGCTGTAGCCGATGAGGGCGTTACGCTGCGCAAGAACGGCATCACCAGCAACATCATGATCATGAATCCGGAGATGACCGCCTTCAAGACCATGTTCGATTACGACCTGGAGCCTGAGGTTTACTCTTTCCGTCTGCTCGATGCGCTCATCAAGGCAGCTGAGAAAGAGGGCGTAACCGGTTTCCCTGTCCATATCAAGCTGGATACCGGCATGCACCGCATGGGCTTCGACCCTGAGAACGATATGGAGGAACTCATCGGCAAGCTGAAGCACCAGAATGCTATCATCCCACGTTCTGTGTTCTCTCACTTCGTGGGCAGCGATAACGACAGTTTCGATGATTTCTCAGCTCATCAGTTTGAACTCTTCGACAAGGGCAGCAAGCAGTTGCAGGCAGCCTTCGACCATAAGATTTTGCGCCATATCTGCAATTCGGCAGGTATCGAGCACTTCCCGGAGCGCCAGCTGGATATGTGCCGTCTGGGACTCGGACTCTACGGCATCAATTCGCGCAACAACAAGACCATCAACTGCGTGAGCACCCTGAAGACAACCATTCTGCAGATGCACAACGTGAAGGCAGGCGACAGTGTGGGCTACAGCCGCAAGACGATTCTCGACAGAGACAGCGTCATCGCAGCCATCCCTATCGGATATGCTGACGGACTGAACCGCCGTCTGGGCAACCGTCATGCCTACTGTCTGGTGAACGGCCAGAAGGCAGAATATGTGGGCAACATCTGTATGGATGTGGCTATGATAGACGTGACCGACATCCCTTGCAAGGAAGGAGATTCGGTAGAAATCTTCGGCGAGCATCTGCCTGTCCAGACACTGAGCGACATCCTCGAGACCATCCCTTACGAGGTGCTGACCACCATCAGCAACCGTGTGAAGAGAGTTTACTTCCAGGACTAGGAAGTGAAGAGGGAAGAACGAAGAGGGAAGAATGAAGACCGATTCGGTAAAAAAATCATTTAAAAACGTATAAAAATAGAGAAATCCTATCAGAAATGTTCTGATGGGATTTTTTTTGCGTAATTTTTTCCATCAAAACGTATTGTAATTGAAGAAAAAAGTGTATCTTTGCACACAACAAATCATAAAAAGACAAAAGAGGGTGCTCTTTGTCGTGTATTTTCTAACAATTAAACAATACTACAAATTAAAATGGAACAAGTATTTAGCTATATTATCAGTCTCGGTGCGAGCGTGATGATGCCTATCATCTTCACGGTCATCGGTCTGTGTATTGGCATGAAATTCGGAAAGGCTTTGAAGTCGGGACTCTTCGTAGGCGTGGGTTTCGTAGGCTTGGGCGTGGTAACTGCATTGCTGACTACCAACTTCAACGACCCATTGAAGGCTATTTCAGACATCTACCACTTACAGTTAAACGTTTTTGACATGGGATGGCCAGCAGCTGCAGCTGTAGCTTACAATACAGCAGTGGGAGCATTGATTATCCCAATCTGTCTGGGTGTCAACTTCCTGATGCTGATTACCAAGACAACACGTACAGTGAATATCGACCTCTGGAACTACTGGCACTTCGCCTTTATCGGTGCAGTGGCTTACTTCGTGATGGGTCAGAGTTTGCTCTGGGGCTATTTCGCAGCCATCGTCTGCTACATCAATACCTTGGTCTGTGCAGACCTGACAGCCGACAGATTCCAGAAATATTACGATTTGGATGGTATCTCTATTCCGCAGCCATTCTGCCAGAGTTTCATGCCATTCGCAATCGTTTTCAATAAACTCTTCGATATGATTCCGGGCTTCTCTAAGCTCGATATCGATGCAGAGGGACTGAAGAAGAAGTTTGGTGTGCTCGGCGAGCCACTGGTACTCGGTGTTATCGTAGGTGCCCTGATAGGTTGGGCAGCCCAGCTCGATATCAAGAAGATTCTCTTCCTGGGTGTAACGATGGGAGCCGTGATGGAGTTGATTCCTCGTATTACAGCCCTGTTTATCGATGGTTTGAAGCCTATTTCAGAGAAGACACAGGAGTTGGTGAAGACCAAGTTTAACGGCAAGAAGGTTCATATCGGTATGAGTCCTGCCCTGGTTATCGGCCATCCTACTACCCTGGTAGCATCTGTGATTCTGATTCCGGTTATCCTTGCTATCGCAGTCTTCCTGCCAGGCAACCAGTTCTTGCCTTTGGCATCGTTGGCAGGTATGTTCTACCTCTTCCCAATGATTCTGCCGTTTACAAGAGGTAATGTGGTGAAGACGCTTATCATCGGTCTGGTAACCCTCGTCATCGGTCTCTACTTCGTTACCGATATGGCACCAGACTTTACGCTGGCAGCCAACCAGGTTTATGCAGCAACAGGCGATAATGCCGCTCATATCCCTGACGGATTCTCAGGCGGTGCACTCGATTTCGCATCCTCTCTCTTCGGATGGGTTATCTATCGCGGTGTGAAGCTTTCATACGTAGGTATGGGGGTTCTCGCAGTCATCACAGTAGCCATGATGGTTATCAACCGTCAGCGCATCGTGAAGGAAGAAAAAAAGTAAAAAGGTAAAAAATAAAACAAGATAATTATGAAGAAATTAACATTAATATTAGCAGCAATGGTATTAACAGCAAGTCAGGCTTTTGGCCAGTGTGGAAAATGTGGTTATGAAGTGAAGGCAGAAAATGCCTACACTAACTACAACGTTCGTTATGCAAGCAATCCGATGGATGCAAAGCACTATACAACAGACCGCCTTCGCGGTGAATTCGCTATCGAGAAGGTGTTTGCTCCAGGCGAGGTAAACTGGACATACACCATGTTCGACCGCTTCCTCATCGGTGGTGCTGAGCCAACAACTGCTCCTCTGAAGCTGACTTCTATCGCTCCTCTCTATACAGACAAGCCAAACGATCAGAAGAATCTGCTCGACAACCGCGAGCTGGGTATCATCAACATCGGTGGCGAGGGTACTGTTACCGTTGACGGCAAGAAGTATACACTCGGTTTCCAGGAGGCTCTCTACGTAGGTCGTGGTGCCAAGAACATCGAGGTAAGCAGCAAGGATGCAGCTAAGCCAGCTAAGTTCTATATGAACAGCGCTTGTGCTCATCAGACATATCCTACCAAGAAGGTTACCCTGAAGGATGCCAACAACATCAAGGCTGGTAGCCTGAAGGAGAGCAACGACCGTGTAATCCACCAGTTGATTATCGACGGTGTAGCCGGTGTTCGTACCTGCCAGTTGCAGATGGGTGTTACTGAGTTGAAGGAGGGTTCTGTATGGAACACCATGCCAGCTCATACTCACCTCCGCCGTATGGAGACTTACCTCTATTATAATGTACCAGAGGGTCAGAAGATTCTCCACGTAATGGGTGAACCACAGGAGACACGTCCTATCTGGTTGAACAACGAGCAGGCTGTGATTTCTCCAGAGTGGTCTATCCACTGTGCAGCAGGTACCAGCAACTATACCTTTATCTGGGGTATGGCAGGCGAAAACCTGATCTACAACGATATGCAGGTAGTGAAGATTCCTACATTGGAATAAAAAAAAGATAAAAGGCAACCTGGCTTATGATGACATGAGCCAGGCTTTGCCGTCTAAATAATAATCTAAAATAAAAATAAGTATAACGCTTAAAAGCTTTTTGCAAAATGAGTCCTATTACAACAAGTAAAATGTCCAACTTCCGTTGGGTAATCTGTGCGCTGCTCTTCATCGCAACCACAGTCAATTACATGGACCGTCAGGTTCTCTCTTTAACATGGAAAGACTTCATTGCTCCAGAATTCCACTGGACAGATGATCACTATGGTACCATCACCGGTCTTTTCTCCATCTTCTATGCCATCGCTAACCTCTTCGCAGGTAAGTTCGTTGACTGGATGGGCACCAAGAAAGGTTATCTCATCGCTATCTTCGTATGGTCAACAGGTGCTGTGATGCACGCCGGTTGCGGTTGGGTAGCTATGCAGATGGAAGGATATGATTCTATCGAGGCGCTCCGCATGGTACAGGCTGGTAGTGATGCAGCTGTAGCGATTGCTACAATCAGTGTATGGCTGTTCCTCTCTTGCCGCTTGATTCTTGCTGTGGGTGAGGCAGGTAACTTCCCTGCAGCCATCAAGGTAACAGCAGAGTATTTCCCTAAGAAAGACCGTGCTTTCTCTACCGCCATCTTCAACAGTGGTGCTTCTGTAGGTGCTTTGGCAGCTCCAGCTACCATTCCATTGTTGGCTCGCAGCATGGGCTGGGAATGGGCCTTCATCATCATCGGTGTGCTCGGTTACGTATGGATGGGCCTCTGGGTATGGCTCTATGACAAACCATCTAACAGCAAGTATGTAAACAAGGCTGAGCTTACTTATATTGAGCAGGATGAGAACCTCGATCAGGTTGAGGCTGGGAAAGAGACTGAAACTGCAGCTGAGGAGAAAACTATCGGTTTCCTGAAGTGCTTCAGCTACCGTCAGACCTGGTCATTCATCGTTGGTAAGTTGATGACTGATGGTGTTTGGTGGTTCTTCCTCTTCTGGGCACCAGCTTATTTCTCTGACCAGTATGGTTATTCTTCAGATTCAGGTATGGGTATCGCCCTCATCTTCACTCTCTATGCTATTGTAACCGTATTGAGTATTGGTGGTGGTTACTTGCCAACCTACTTTGTTGACAAGAAGGGTATGAATCCATATATCGGCAGAATGCGTGCGATGTTGATTTTCGCTTGCTTCCCATTGCTCGGTCTGATTGCCCAGCCTATGGGTGAGTACAGTGCATGGTGGCCAGCTATCATCATCGGTTTGCTCGGTGCAGGTCATCAGGCATGGTCAGCTAACCTCTATTCTACCATCGGTGATATGTTCCCTAAGTCAACTGTAGCTACTATCACCGGTATTGGTGCGATGGCAGGTGGTATCGGTTCCTTCCTGATCAACAAGGGTTCCGGTATGCTCTTCACCTATGCAGATGGTCTGGGTTCAGACTTCAGCTTCATGGGCTTCGATGGCAAGCCAGGTGCCTACATGATTGTATTCTGCATCTGTAGTGTTGCTTACCTCGTAGGCTGGTGCATCATGAAGGCATTGGTTCCTAAGTACAAGCCAATCGTGGTTGAATAAACATCACATATTTTATATAAGTTAAAAGCTCATTTGCACCAAGGCAAATGAGCTTTTATCATATTTATACTTATAGAGAAAGAATAAACCTGTCCCAATCTTCTGCGCTCCCCGGCTTATTAAAGAACTTTTTGTATAATCTGATTCTTATTTTCGAGATGGCTGATGGTGTGCATCCTAACAGACATGCCATATCAGCAGGCTTGCATCCTAATTTGATGAGCATGCAAACATTTAACTCTCGATTGCTGATATCATATACCGACCAAAGTTTTTCTTTAAAACTTGGCATGAACTGATCAAAGGTATCTTCCATTTGTTTTCTCTCTTCTTTTGTCAGATACTCTTTGGTTTCACTTCTTTTCTTCTTTTGTATCATAATCCCTATATCAGTGTTCTTGATGCTGCCTAAAGCTCGATTTTCTTCTTCAATCTTCAGTTTGTTTATGGCATTCTGCGCTAACAATTTTTCTTTCTCATCAGCTAATCTTTTCTTCAATTCATCTTTTTCATTTGTAGCATTTATGAGTTGCAATTCTAATTCATCTATGTGTTTGTTGTTTTCTTTTATTTTCTTCAGACTGTTTTGGCGCATCTCGTCTTGCAATTTCTTCAGCATGAATACTTGCCTTTTTTCTTCCTGAGCTCTTCGTCTCAATCTACTGATTAATAAAAAGGCAAAAGTTGTAACTAAGAGTAAAAAGACAGTTGTTGAAGCAAACAAAAGTTTGAATTCATTTTTCTCTTTTGATATTCTGGTGATTCTTTCTTTCTGCTTTTGATAATCATACAGTCCATTGATTTTTGCCATCATTTCTGAGTTCGTATTTCTCCGAATGCTGTCTACAATATGTGTGTACCGTTCGAAAAATTTTATACTTTCAAAGTTCTTCTCTTTTCCTAGTGATTCTTTTGTAAGAAACTTATATGCTTCTTCTTTTGCATATATGTTTCCTTTATTCTTCAGAAAGGAATATAGCATGTTGGCTTTGGATATATCTGTTTGTTTATATAGATTAGCTGCAATAAAATAAACTGCACTAGAGTCTGCTTTATTGATATTGTGTAGTATGTCTGGAAGCAACTTTTGGGCATTTCCCCAATCTCTTTTATCCGTATATGCAATAACACAATAGCTTTTTACACTATTGATACACCTGATATCTTTAGTGTGTTCAGCCATTTTCAAAGCTTTTTTTAAAAGTTTGAGCGCAAGTGTAGTTTCTCCCTTATCTAAATGAACAAGGGCTTTGTCTTTCAATATTTTGACCATAGCAATATCGTCTTTTGCGATGAATGCTTCGTTATATGCCTTTGTGTACATATCGATAGCGTAGTCGTATAAGTATTGGTCGTAGTAAATATTTCCAAGTTGGGAATAACATTTGTTGTTTATGTTTAAAATGGTGTCTTTGATACTCGCTGCTTTTGTGTAGAAATTGACAGCTTTCATAGCTTCGTCTTTTTCACTTTTATTCTGCCTGCATAGTATAAGGCTAATTTTAGAAAAGTATAATCCTTTTTGTTTTGCATATAATTGATTATTCTGCTGATATTTTTCTCGTATGGTTTGATATCATGATCTGTTAGATCTGTTGCTTGAATCTTTAAAAGTTCACCATACATTTGTTCTTCTTTGTTGAATGAAGAGACATTTATGGTATCGAGGAAATTTGATGCTATGTTTTGGTCTTTGTGTAAATCTTTAGCCATAGCATAAAAAAGACTGCGATTATCTGTTCTTTTAGAGCAGGACATAACGCACATAACGATAAATATGTAAATAAACTTTTTCATAATGCAAAGTTAATACATTTATTTGTAATATCTATGCGATAAATGCTTATTTTCCTTAATTTTCCCATTTGTCAAATGGTTGTCAATGTTTATATTGTTTAATGATGCGTTTTTTCAATACTTTTGCATCCGAATTTTAATTATTAGAGTAATGAAAGTTTTAGTTTTTATATTTATTGTGTTTTCTTTTCTAGGTGTTTCTGCAGAGGAGAATATGAGTATCGAAAAGGAGTATGATGTAGGTTGCTCTATCTATAATGGTGGTAGACATAATTCTAATAAGGCTCCCCTTCGTTACAATAGAATATTGTTGCAAGTAACAGAATTGATGGTCTCTGTTGTTGATGGTGCTGATAGTCCACAACCCTCAGTGTTGTCTTTTTATTCTGGTGACGGAACCCTTCTTTATAGAAAACAGTGTATTCTTGAAAATGGTGTCGTTATTTCAATGGCACCCGATATAATTAACAAAGTGTCTAGAATTACTATAGTTCTTAATGATTGTGAATTTATAGGTTTTATTAAATAAAAGTTTAATTTTAATGAATGGAATGAATGAAAATGTATAAGAAACTGATTTATGGAGTATTGCTACTCTTGACAATAGCATCTTGTAGCGAATCATCTGAACAGGAAGATGAATATGCTAATTGGAAAGAGAGGAATGATGCGTTTTTCCAAGGTATATTTTTCAAGGCTGATTCAGCAATTAATGCTGGAAGTAATAATTGGAAAATTATACGTAATTGGTCTCTTCAAGAGCAGTTTGGAGTACAGAAAGAAAATAATATCGTAGTGCATGTTCTAGAAAATAGTACAAATACTTCTGTTCCGATCTATACCGATTCGGTTGTGGTAGATATTCAAGGTATGTTAATGCCAACTGATAATGAAGAAAGGGGAACTGTATTTTATACTACGTTTTCAGGGAAGGATAGGAATGTCTCCTCAGATTTGCGATTAACCATTTCTGCAAAAGGAACATTGCAAAAACAAGAAATTGATGGCTTGTCTACTGCTTTGCAGAAAATGCATATCGGTGAGCGCTGGATGGTATACGTACCATATAATCTTGCTTTGAAGAATCAAAGTTCTGTTAGTCCTTTTGTTCCTGCGTACAGTACAATGATATTTGACATTACGTTGCTTGGAATAAAACATACGTAAATTTACAAAAAAAACGCATCGGCATTTGTCTGCTGATGCGCTTTTGGGGCTTTATGATTAAGGATTGGGACCTGCGATGGAATCGCAGGGAACGGGGGCGTAAAGAGGGAGAGGGGGCTTTTTACCCTTTTACCTTTTTACCCTTTTACTTTTTTACCTTTAAATAAATCCTTGCTGCTTGAGGGCTTCGAGGAAACCTTGGCTCATCGCCTCGCAATCCTTCTTTGTGTATCGGATGTCGGTGAAAACCTGGGCTAGGGTCTCTACGTTGTTGATGCGAACGAACTCCTTGTTTTCCTCCAAAGCTTCCTTCTCTGCATAGAAGTCATCTATCTTTTCTGGGGTGTAATCTTCGAAATGCTCGTGGTGGATGATGCTGCGCAGAGGGAGACGGTCGCTCAGAGCTGGATGTTCTGCCGGCCATCCGATGGTCAATGTGGCTACTGGCATTACGAGCTTAGGGAGCTTCAGGGTGTCGATGATCATCTTTGGCATATAAACCGTAGTTCCCAGGAAACAGGTGCCCAAACCGGCTTCTTCTGCCAGGTTCGTAAAGGTCTGGGTGAAAAGAAGGGCATCGGTAGCTGCATTCATGAAAGAGAGAATGTTGTCATAGCCCGGGGTTCCCTTGCGGTTCTCTGCCCAGAGGGTTGTGCGGCGATAATCAGCACAGATGGTGAGGACGACAGGGGCTTCTGTTACCATTGGCTGGTTGAAGTGGGCTGGTGCCAGCGCCTTCTTTCCTTCTTCACTTCTTGTTACCACAACGCTGTAAAGCTGCAGGTTTCCCATTGTCGGGGTGCGCTCTGCCTCTTCCAAAAGGCGGTTCAGGAGTTCTTCAGATACTTCCTTCTCTGCATATTTTCTGATGCTTGTTCTGTTCTTAATCGATTCCATATCTTTTTTATTTTATCATTATACCTTATTATATATGGGAGTTCTGTTCCATTTCAGAACCCTATTTTTGCTGCAAAGTTAGTGAAAGTTTCCCAAAAAGTTGTCTTTCTTTCACTTTTTTAGTGAAATATATGCCAAAACGTTTCAGATTTTAGAAATAAAAGTTTAATTTTGCACCTAAATATGAAACGTTTGATATGGAATATATTGAAAATATGACTTTTGAAGAGGCTTCCAAGGCTCTTATAGATGAATTGAATGCTAATCTGGCAACACTTCATCAGAATTATCATGTAGAACAGTCTGATTGGAATAAACTCTATGATCAGATAGCCAATGTTGTTTCAGAGGAAACTCATCTTCCTGTTTTCTCTCCTGAAGTAATGGAGGTGCGACCTCGAGAACTGGAATGCGATGTGGTGCGATTCCAGAATAATAAGGAGAAATGGGTGGCTCTTGTAGGACTGCTCGACGGTCATCCATACGAAATCTTCACGGGTTTGCAGGATGAGGACGAGGGTATCATGCTGCCTAAATCTGTAAGCAAAGGCAAGATCGTGAAGACCATTCTGGATGGAGGCTTGAAGCGATACGACTTCCAGTTTGTGAACAAGCGAGGATATAAGATTACGGTTGAGGGATTGAGCGAGAAGTTTAATCCTGAATACTGGAACTATGCCAAGCTGATTTCCGGTGTGCTGCGCTACCGTATGCCTATCGAACATGTCATCAAACTCGTTTATCAGCTCCAGCTTACTTCAGATAACATCAATACCTGGAAGAAAGGTGTTGTGACAGCCCTGAAGAGATATCTGAAGGATGGTAGCCTGATGAAACTTTACGATGATAGTGATTCCGAATCCTAATCCTAATCCCCAAGATAGAAACTGATATAAACTATGCTTTTCCGTAGTAAGATATACTTGAAGAATGTCCGTTTCCATGCATATCACGGCGTTCTGCCACAGGAAACCCAGGTGGGCAACGATTATGTGGTGAATCTGGATGTGAGCTATGATTTCTCCAGAGCCATGGAAACCGATGAACTGGCTGGAACCCTCAACTATGCAGAACTCTATGAACTCGTGAAACAGGAGATGGAGATACCTAGCAAACTGCTGGAACATGTAGCCGGAAGGATAGGAAAGCGACTCTTTGCAGAATATCCGACTATTCAGAAAATACAACTCGCTATTACCAAAGTTAATCCTCCTTTTGGAGCAGATTGTGACGGCGCAGGGGTAGAAGTTGTATTAACAAATGATAAAACTTTATAGTAGATTTAGGTTTTCTGATACAAAAGTAGTAATTTTGCAAAATCATCAGAAAGATATGTTGAAGAAAATAACACTCATATTGACCCTATTGTGTATGTTGGTGCTGACAGCGACAGGCTCCAACCGCCGTTTCACGCTCGTTATCGACCCAGGTCATGGCGGTCATGATGTGGGCGCACTTGGTGCTATTTCCAAAGAAAAGAATATCAATCTCTCTGTGGCATTGCAGTTTGGCAAATATGTTGAGCGCAATATGCCGGATGTGAGAGTCATCTATACCCGCAAGACGGATGTCTTTATTCCTCTGAAACAGCGTGCCAACATTGCTAACCGCGCCAATGCCGACCTGTTTATCTCGGTACATACCAATGCGCTGCCAGCCGGTAAGATAGCCCGCGGTTTTGAAACCTATACGCTCGGTATGCACCGTGCCAAGGATAATCTCGATGTGGCTATGCGAGAGAACTCCGTTATCTCGATGGAGAAGGGCTATCAGCAGACCTATCAGGGTTTCAACCCGCGATCTTCTGAGAGTTACATCATCTTCGAGTTTATACAGGGTAAGAATATGGAGAGAAGCGTAGAACTGGCGCGCAATATCCAGCGAAAGGTATGTTCCCGTGCCAACCGTCCGGATAAGGGTGTGCATCAGGCAGGATTCCTGGTTCTCAGAGAAACCTCGATGCCTAGCTGTCTGATAGAGCTCGGTTTCATCACTACTGCCGATGAAGAAAGACTGCTCAACGATGCCAGCAGGGTGGATGATATCGCCCGAGGCATCTACGAAGGTTTTGCGCAATATCGCAATAAATACGATAAATCCATCTCGGTTCCTTATCGGACTGCGGATACAGAATCGGTGCCGGTTGCCAAGATAGTTTCTGATACGAAACAGGAGAAGGACGAGCGCCGTGCTGAGGAGGCGGATACTGCGCCGAGAAGAACGGTGAAGCAGGTGGAAACCAGAGCAACAAAGGCTAAAACGGTTCAGCAGAACAGAAGACAGAACCCGCAGGATAAGCCGGCTCAGCAGAGCAGACAGACGCAACAGAAAAGAACTGTAGCTCAGAACAAGCCGGCACAGCAGAAAGCCAATGTAGCCGATGCGCCTGTCTTCAAGCTCCAGATATTTGTCAGCAACCGCACGCTCCGCAAGGGCGATGCCCATTTTAAGGGCGAAACCGGTTATGACAGTTATCAGGAAGGCAATATGGTGAAATATACGATGGGAGCTTCTACCAACTATAATGAGATTTTCCGCTTGCGCAAGACGCTTGCCGAGAAGTTCCCGGAAGCTTTCATCATAGCTTTCAAGAATGGAAAGAAATATGATGTGAATCAGGCTATACGTGAGTTCAAACAGAACAGAAACCGCTGATTGACCTGAGTAAGGATAAGATATAAGCACGAATATATAAAGAGATAAATATGAAGCTAACAAAAGAAATCAAGATAGCTCTTGTAGCTATTGTCGGTATTTTGATTATGTATTTCGGAATCAATTTTCTGAAAGGCATGAATCTGTTCTCTACCAACAACGCCTACTATATGACGTTTGATGACATCCAGGGACTGGGTGCCTCTACGCCTATTTATGCGGATGGTTATAAGGTAGGTATCGTGGATGGTTTGGAATATGATTACAAGGAGAATGGTCCTATCAAAGTAAAGGTGGATATTATCAAGGATTTGAGAATCCCGCAGGGCAGTAAAGCCGAAATAGTAAAAGACTTGATGGGTAACCTGCAGGTGAATCTGCTTCTGGCAAACAATCCGCGCGAAAGAGTAGAACCGGGAGGTATCATTCCGGGTGCTGTAAACGGAGGCATGATGGATAAGGCTGCCAACCTGGTTCCGGTAGTGGAAAAGATGTTGCCTAAGTTGGATTCTATCCTTACCAGCGTGAATGCGCTGCTGGCTGACCCGGCTCTGGCTGCTTCGCTGCATAATGTGGAAACCATCACAAGCAACCTCACCGTTTCTACACGTGAACTGAATACCCTGATGGCAGGACTCAACAAACAGGTTCCGGGTATGATTGGAAAGGCAAATGGCGTGCTGGATAATACCAACCGCCTCACAGCTAATCTGGCCAGTCTTGATGTGCAGGGCACTTTGAACAAGGTGAACCAGACTTTGGAGAGTGCTCATCAGTTTACTGAGAAGCTGAACAGCAACCAGGGCAGCCTCGGATTGCTGATGAACGATACCAAACTGTACGACAATCTGACGTCAACCATGAGTCATGCCGACTCCTTGGTTATCGACTTAAAGGCACATCCGAAACGCTATGTCCATTTCTCTGTTTTCGGCAGAAAAGACAAGTAAAAAGAGTTCGAGCTAAATAAATTTAGTCTAAATAAGATTCGGTATGTTTCACGCCCCGAAATGACTCGCAAACTGTTTGTTTGTTAGCCGTTTCGGGGACGTTACATTATTGTTTCACTGATTTTCAGTCTGCTATATTTGTATTTTTGACAAGTGTTTGGTATTCAGTAATTTAAAGACTATCTATTAAAATATTTTAAATAAGGGGATTTGCATTTCTCCTATTTTTTTTGTAACTTTGCACGTGATTTCGCATCTTTTGGTGCGTCCCGTCATTTGTGAATTAAAGTATTAATAATATAAGTAATCAATGTTAGCAAGTCCAAAAGCCCTCTGGGACAACAGTCTTTTGCTCATAAAGGACAGTGTAACAGAGCAGCAATATAACACATGGTTCAAGCCAATCGTCTTTGAATCGTACAAGCCGTCGACAAAGACTTTGTTGGTGCAGGTTCCGAGTCCGTTCGTATACGAGTACTTGGAACAGAACTTTGTTGACTTGTTAAGTAAGGTGCTGCATCGTAATTTTGGTGAAGGAATCCGTCTCACTTATCGTGTTGTAACCGATAAGGAGCATAAGCTTTCTCAAGATATAGAGGCAGATCCAGACGATGCTGATATGGCAAAGCAAACTCGTGAGCGTGCCCAGCAGACGGCTGCCCAGCCTGTCGCTCCCCAGCAGCAGGAAGACATTGATACACAGTTAGACCCGAAGCTTACTTTCAACAATTATATGGAGGGTGACAGCAACAAGCTGCCTCGTTCCGTAGGATTGTCTATTGCCGAGCATCCCAACACCACCCAGTTTAACCCAATGTTCATTTTCGGACCTTCGGGTAGCGGTAAGACGCATCTGGTGAATGCCATCGGCCTGAAAGCGAAGCAGATGTATCCTCAGAAGCGTGTGCTCTATGTGAGTGCCCGTCTTTTCCAGACCCAGTATACTGATGCTGTGCTCCATAATGCGAGCAATGATTTCATCAATTTCTATCAGTCTATCGATATGCTGATTGTGGATGATATCCAGGAGTGGGCTGGTAAGGCGAAGACGCTGAATACCTTCTTCCATATCTTCAACCACCTTTTCCGCAACGGAAAGCGTATTATTCTGGCGAGCGACCGCCCTCCGGTAGAGTTGAAGGATATGCCAGACCGTTTGCTCACCCGTTTCTCTTGTGGTCTGGTCTGCGAGTTGGAGAAGCCGAATATCCAGTTGTGTGTGGATATCCTGAGCAATAAGATTCGTCGTGACGGTTTGAAGATTCCGGTAGATGTCATCTCTTTCATCGCCCAGACCTGTAACGGAAGTGTGCGCGATTTGCAGGGAGCCATCAATGGTCTTCTGGCTTACAGCATTGTTTATAACAGCAGCATTGATATCCGTCTTGCCGAGCGCGTCATCAAGCGTGCGGTGAAGGTGGATGATAAGCCGCTCACCATCGATGACATCGTAGAAACGGTTTGCCATCATTATAATGTAACGGTTACTGCCGTGAACAGCAAGAGCCGTAAGCGTGATTATGTCGTGGCAAGACAGGTAACGATGTATCTGGCACAGAAATATACCAAAATGCCTGCTTCGAGAATCGGCAAACTCGTTGGTAATCGTGATCATAGCACAGTTATCCACAGTTGTTCAAAAGTGGAAGAAAGACTGAAGATTGATGCTGGATTCAGCGATGAACTGGTTAGTATCGAAAACGGATTAAAGGTGAAAAGGGCATAAAGGATGTGCTTTTCGCTGATAGGATAAGTTTAAGCGCGGAACCTTGGTATAGTGGTTCTTGTTTATATAAATGAAATAAAGGAAGCCTGGCAAGTTTGTTTTTGCCTTGGCTTCCTTTTTCCGTCTATAATATCTGAACTATTAACTATCAACTCTTTTTTATCATCATCTTCTTCCATTTAAAGTATCCGGCTACGGCGATGATGACGTAGAGACCGTAAAGTCCTGCCTTGAATGGGATACCTTTGACGATATAGAGATAGAAGCAAACGGCATCTACGATAATCCAGAAGAACCACTGCTCGATATATTTGCGTGCCAGCGCCCAGAGCCCCACAAAGCTCAGGGCATTGGTGAAACTGTCTTGCAGAGGAACTGTAGAGTTGGTGAAAGTTATCAGTATATAATAGGTGATACTCCAGGCTGCCAGGAAGAACAGAAGAGTAGGGAGATAGAGCGACTTCTTCATATAGGTAATCGGAAGTTCTTCTTTCTCCTTCTGGTTGTGCTTCTTGCCATATTTCCATACGGCATAACCATATATACCGGCTATCGTATAGTAGACCGCCATACCCGCATCGCCGTAAAGACCATGACTCCAATAGAGCCATACGTCCAGGGCAGGCATGATGATGCCTACCAGCCAAAGCCAGATACTGGCACGGTACTCCAACAGGATATAAACCAGTCCGAGTACCGTGGTAAAGATGTCTAAACCATGTGATGCAATATAATCCATCATGATGATTTCTGATTAGAACTTCAATGTAAGATGCGTCATCCAGGTGGTATCTGCCATCGGGATGTAGGCTATCTGCTTGAATCGGTTGTCCAGTGTATATCCGTAACCTATAGCATTGCCCCAGGTGAATGCGCTGGCTGCATAGTGGCGGTTGAAGATATTGTTGATGTCTACACCGAAGCTTATCTCCTTGATGCCGAGTGCCTTGGTTACCTTAGCACTGTAGTTCAGGCTCAGGTCGCTCTGTGAATAGCATGGCAGTGAGAAGTCGCGGTCTTCTGTATTGGTAATATACTGGCGACTTACAAAGTTGGTGTGCCAGGTAGCTGAGAAACCGGCATAGTGGATATCGATGAATCCGTTCAGGATAGCTGATGGAGAATAAGACAGGGTTGAGTTGTCGTAATGTACTACGCCTGGCTTCTTGTCGTCTTCCCAGTTGCTTACATACTCATCAAAGTCCTTAATCTTGTTCTTGCTCAAAGCGGCATTTCCTTCTACAGACAACCATGACAATAGTGCCCAGCCGGCTGTCAGCTCTACACCCATACGGTAAGAATCCTTGATGTTGGTGGTCAGCGCCTCGCCGATGTCACTCAACTGTCCGGTCTGAGCTAGCTGGTTGTCATAATCCATATAGTAGAAGTTGGCGCCTGCATGCCAGTTGTCGCCCTGATACTGATAGCCGAACTCTACATCGAGCAACTTCTCCTCTTTAGGGAATGGATAGTTGAAGTTGTCGGTAAAGTTGTTGCGCTCTGGCTCGCGGTTGCTGTAGGCTACAGATGCGTATGCCTTGTGGCCATCCTTGTTGAAGCTGATACCTGCTTTAGGGTTGAAGAAGTTGTACTTCTCGTTGATGTTCAGCTCCTGGTTCTTGTAGCTGCCATCTGCCTGGGCGATAAATTTATCGTTGATACCGTCGGTCTTGTATTCTACACGGCGATACTGCAGGTCAGCGAAGGCATTCCAGTAGTCTGCAAAGCGATAGCTTGCCTTGACGAAGACGCTGTAGTCATACTTGTGGGCATCAGAATCATAGTACTTATACTGGCCGTTGCTGCCGAAGAACTTCTTCTCGGCATCCTGGTTGGCGATATAAGTAAGGTATCCCCAGTGGTTGCCGCGGAACTGCTGCAGGTTCAATCCGCCGATAACATCCCAGTGCTCATCCTTGTAGTTGGTATTGTATACCATGCCGTAGGTATGCTGGGTGAGTCCCTTCTTGCGGATGAAGTCAGACTTCTTAACCTTCTTGCCTTCTGCATCCTTGTAAACGAGTCCGAACTTGGCAAACTTGGCGTTGTTCTTAAACTCCTTGTAGTAGCCGTAGCCATAGGTATAATGCAGTGAGAGGCTGTGGCTCCAGTGGCTGCCAGGTGTCCAGGTAGCCGAAAGGATGTTGTGGTTCTGATAGAAGTTATCAGTAGTCTTGTCCCATTTGCTTCCGTCGCGCAGGGTATAAGGAGTGATGGTATAATCGCCCTTGCCGTTGCGAACCAAATCACCTGTCAGCACGTTAAACTTATCCAGACCTGCCTTATACATATCTTTATAGGTGCGGATGCCATCCTCAAGGAGGGTGAAGTTAGAGTTGTAATCTCCGCCCAGCACACCGTTCCAAGCCTGACCGGTCTTCTCGAAGTTGCCGATGTTCTTGTAGCTTACCTTGAAGTTATCGCTCAGCCAGGTCAGTCCGCCATAGTAAGAACCTGAGCGGCCTGCTGTACCGTCTACATAACCGTCGGTAGCTGTCTCGTGATAAGCACCGTCAAAAATCAGATGCTTGCCGAGCAGACCTGTAGAGAAGCTGGCGCCTGTATGATAGGTATTGTAAGAACCGAAAGAACCGGTAACTTCTGCAGTAGGGGTGATCGAAGGAGCAGCTGTAGCCATAGAGATGCTTCCACCGAAGGCACCGTCGCCATTGGTAGAAGAACCTACGCCGCGCTGTACCTGGATGCTGCCCAGGAGCGAAGAATAACTGTTCATGTTAGCCCAGAAAACGGTCTGGTCTTCCGGTGAGTTGAGAGCCACTCCGTCGAGTGTTACATTGATGCGGCTTCCGGCAGCGCCACGAATGCGCATATAGGTAGTACCGGTGCCGATACCGTTCTCACTCCAGGCGAGGATGCCCGGTGTACGAGAAAGGAGAAATGGCAATTCCTGACCTGAGCAAGAGAATTGTTTGAGTTCTGATTTCTTGATGTTAGCCACGGCGTATGGAGCTTCCTTTGCGGCACGTACGCCTTTTACAATCACTTCATTCAAATTCTGCACCTTCAAGGTGTCGATTTTTGTCTGTGCCAGTGCAGCCTGGCTTGCCAAAGAGCAAAACGCTACACTGAGTGCGATCCCGTTGAATCTTTTCATTTATTTAAATTAAAAACATCTATATAAGGGGGGAATGTGCCTTATTTTCCTACGCCAGCATTACCTGGTTCAGGTCGATGGGTATATTCTCAGCATCCGCTTTTTTCTCTTTTCTGGCGGTAGCACCCCTTAGTTAGCTCTCTGCTAACCGGGTGCAAAGTTACAAATAAATTTTAATCCCGCAAAATTTACGTAGTTTTTTACTATGTTTGTGTCCTTTTATCATTCTTTTTTCTTATATTTGCAGTCGGATTGCTGTTATTCGCAGTCTTGACAGTTTGAAACCTAAACTTCATGTGATATGGTTATGAGACGATATATTTCACATTTGTTCACGTGGGTCATCTCTTTCCTGACCCTGTTGGCATTCTCATCGTGCTTGAATGAGCATCCTAAGGATCAGCTCGATGGGGGTGGCAGCAATGGTTCTGCGTCTGAAATATTTGATACGACCATAGCTCCTTTGTATGATTTTATGGGTGGAGCGATAGATGGGGAAGGCATCTGCGATATTCAGCGTTTGGACAATCTGCTTTCTCTTTCTCCTGATGATGAGCAGCTTTATTCTTCCTGGCAATATCTTTATCGGGCTATCGGCATGTGCAACAAGTCGCTGGATATGATAGATTTCCAGTCTGTACGGCTTACCGATAACCAGAAGGCGCAGTTCAAGGCTGAGGTGCGTGCCATCAGAGCCATGATGTATTATGAGGCGATGGATTTGTATGGCAGGATTCCGGTACTCCTGTCTGCGGCAGAATCACTCATCTATGAACCGGCATCGGGCTCTTCGGTTACCGATGAAAAGCTGTCGGCTCAGAGCGAACGGAGCGAAATCTTCCATTTCATCTTCAGCGAATTGCAGCAGGTGTTGCCTTATCTTCCTCAGACGTCAAGTTTGGAGGAAGGCTCTCATTATGGGCGCATCACGCAGCCTGTGGTCAACTTCCTGCTGGCTAAACTGGCGCTGAATGCTGAAATCTATATGTACAATGATTGGGCGCAGGGTTACAGGAAGCGTCCGAAGGGTAGGGACCTGGAATTTATGGTGCGTACTGCCGATGGCGCCTCGCTCATTACGGGCGGCAAGGCGAGTGAGAACCGCAGCAGAATATTGAATGCATGGGAAACCTGCATCTTCTATTGCAATAGATTGGCTGATGAGGGCTGCAGTTTAGAGGAGGATGAAATCTTCAACAGTTCTGTGCGTTATAAGATGCCGGAAGATGCGCTGCTGATGGATGAGGCTGATTCTGTTCTGCATCCACGGCCAGCCAAACCTCTTTTCCGTTTCCGCTATACCGATGTGTTGCTGATGAAGGCTGAGGCGATGGAGCGCAACGATGGGGATGGCAGGGCAGAGTATAATATGGTTCGTGCGCATGCCGGTTTGCCTGCGCGCAAGTCATCGCTTGCCAATATTCTGGAAGACCGTCAGGTTGTGCTGGCGGGCGAAACCTGTCACCGTCAGGACCTTATCCGTTTCGGCAAGTTCCTCAAGTCATCGCATCTTCGCCGTTCTGTTCAGTCCGCTCTCTCGTCCTGTTCCATCGTCTTCCCGATACCTCAGCGGAGCCTTGCCTTCAATGGTAAGTTGGTTCAGAATAAAGGATATGAGGCAATGGAATAGCCAAAAACTCTTCACTCTTCACCCGATAGCTCGAACCCCCTTTATATAAAGGCATTGCGGAGGGTGAAGAGTTTTTTGTAACTCTTCACCTCTCTTCACCCACTCTTCACCTCTCGAACCCCCTTTATATAAAGGCATTCCCAGCGATTGGGTGAAGAGTGAAGAGTAAAATCAATTTTTCTTCTTCTTTTCTGATATCAGCCGTAACCGGTATGATATTTCGGTTATAGAAAAACCTGACAAACCGGTTTTCATTCGCTGTTTGGCTCAGACAGCCCACTGTTCTGCCTATCGCTAGTCTGCTGTTCTAGTTTCGCCAGTCTGCTGTTCCCGATAAATAAAACCATTTTTTTCGTCCTTTTATTCACTTTTTCCCCATTTCTCCCCTCCATTTAAAAATAAAATTTGTACTTTTGCATGCGTATTAACGTGTTAACGATAATCTTGGCAGATGCCAAATGATAAACTGTATGAGTCAAATGGTGTGAAGGAAGAATATATAGGTCAGTTCCTGGGAGCATGTTCTCATTATATAGATAAACTGGATAAGTTGCGTCTCCATGTCAATAAAATGGTAAAGAACCGTGAATATCAGGAACTTTATTCAATGACGAGAAGCAGTGAACTGAAGGAACACGAGTTGGGAGAACTCTATGCAAATTTCGATAAGGTCTTCCTGCATCTGTTCCCTGATTTCGTGGAAGACCTCAATAGCCTTCTGAAGCCGGAGGCACAAATCCATCTTACTGATGCTGCGAAACTTCCGGCAATGGTGAGAGTATTCGCCTTGATAAGACTGGGTATTGATGACAGTACGAAGATAGCAGAATTCCTTCATTATGCAGTTAATACGATATACAATTATCGGGCAAAACTGCGTAATGGAGCTATTGGTGAAAGAAATGAATTTGAGAAGAATGTGAAAGAATTAGGAACGATAAAAGGAAAAGAAAATATATTGAGCCCCTTTTTAAAGTGGGCTCAGTAAATGATGTAATAAAGTTGGTTAAAAATGTAGTAAATGCTTGTTTGCTTGTCGCTTTTTTAGTATCTTTGTGATGAAAAATAAAACTCAAGTGTGAAAAATGTGGAGAATTTCACAAAAGAAGTATCAGAAATGTGTAAGCTTACACATTTTCCGCACTTTAACGATGGAGGTGCTAAAAAATGTTTAATAGAATAATTATTCAAGAATTAAAACAATGGAGAGCTAAAAAAGATCGTAAGCCATTGATTATGCTGGGCGCTCGACAAGTAGGAAAGACTTCTGTACTTCAGAAGTTCGGAGAAGAATATTTTGAGCATTGCGCATATTTTAGTCTCAATGAAGAAGAGGGAGTCTGCGATATCTTTCGCAAGACCAAGAACCCGCTGCAAATCCTCGAGCAATTGTCATATCTTACTTCAGAACCTATTTTGCCTCAGAAGACTTTGCTTATTCTTGATGAGATACAAGACTGTCCGGAAGCCATTAGCGCAATGAAATATTTCTGCGAAAAGACGCCGGAATATGTTGTGGCTTGTGCTGGTTCTCTTTTGGGGTTGGCTTTTGGTCATCAAGGCTTTTCGTTTCCTGTGGGTAAGGTTGACCATATAAATATGTATCCTGTCACTTTTTCTGAGTTTTTGGAGCAGCGAGATGAAAGGCTTTACCAATATTATATGTCAATAGATAGCTTGGAACCTCTTCCTGACGTTTTTTTTGATAGACTTTCTCAGGCATTTACTGCCTATCGTATATCTGGTGGAATGCCAGCTGCGGCAATGAAGATGATAGAAAAGGATTTGAGTGGCGTGGAAACAACTCTACGTAATATCTTGCAAGATTATTCCTTGGACTTTGTGAAACATGCTACGCCTTTACTGGCTAATAGGATTTCGCATGTTTGGAAGTCTTTGCCGTCACAGTTGGCTAAGGAAAATAGAAAGTTTGTTTATCAGCTGGTTCGTCCTGGTGCAAGAGCGAGGGAATATGAGGATGCTCTTACATGGCTTAAAAATGCGGGATTGATATATAAGGTAAGCTTGTGCTCTACTCCGCAAGTTCCTTTGAAATCGTATGAAGGTTTGAGCATCTTCAAGATTTATAGTCTTGATGTGGGATTATTGAGAGTGCTTGCTGATTTGAGTCCTGAGGCTTATCTGGTTGATAATCCTATATTTAAAGAATATAAGGGCGCTTTGGCAGAGAATTATATTCTTCAGAGTCTAGTGGCTAATGGCGTTAATTGTTCCCATTATTGGGCTTCGGGTAATAAAGCAGAAGTGGAATTTATTGTTCAGCGTGGTTTGGAAGTTATTCCGGTGGAAGTGAAGTCGGGTACCAGTGTCACGGGGCGTAGTTTGATAGAGTATAACAAAAGGTACTCACCTGGTTTGCGCATCAGATATTCGATGCTTAATCTCAAGAGGGATGATTCCTTTATCAACATCCCTCTTTTCCTGGCTGATAGAACGGAGAAACTGATTTTTAAATAATTTTTAATGAGAAAAAAGATAAATGGGTGAAGAGGGGTGAAGAGTGGGTGAAGAAATAAAGAAAACTCTTCACCTCCCGAAACCCCGATAAGCAGAGGGGTTACGGGCGAGAAGGTGAAGAGTGAAGAGATAAATCGGGATTGCTTACAACTGATAGAACTTGGTGAAAGCCTTCATGCAATATTCGTGGTCGATAACGCTACCGGTTTCGCGGCAACTGTGCATAGCGAGGATGGCATTGCCCATATCCACACCCTTCAATGGGATGGAAGAGGCGAGGATATTGCCCAATGTACTGCCACCTGCTACATCGCTGTGGTTTACGAAACGCTGGCATGGTACACCGGCAGCATCGCAGATGTTGGCGAAGATGGCTGCTGATACAGCATCGCTCGCATACTTCTGGGCTGCATTGAACTTGATGACCGGACCACCGCCCAACTTAGGATGATTCGTAGGGTCGAATTTTTCGCTATAGTTAGGATGCCAGGCATGCGCATTATCGGCTGAAATCATGAAGGCACGCTCTACTGCCTGATAATAAGCCTCTTCTGTATGGCTCTGTGCCAGGGCAATGCGATGGAGCATATATGAAAGGAATGGACTTCCGGCTCCCTGTTTGGTCTGGGACCCCGTCTCTTCATTATCGAAGATGGCGAGAACCTGGGTGGTATCATTGGCATCTGCTGCAATCATCGCCTCTACACCAGCCCAGCACATAGACAGGTCGTCGAGTCTGCCTGAAGAGATAAACTCATCGTGTACACCGAAGGTGCAGGCTGGAGTGGCATCAGCCAGATAGAGATCGAAATCAAGAACATCCTCTTTCTGGATATTCAGTTCGTTGGTTATCACATTCATCAGGAGGTTACCCTTCTCCAGTTCATCATTGATGATGCCGAGGATAGGGAGCACATCCTTCTGCTTGCTCAACTTCACACCATCGTTTACCTGACGGTTGAAGTGGATAGCGAGATTGCTGATCTGCAGCAATGGGCGCTTCACATGAAGAAGGAGCGTCTGGGGATTCATCGCATTCTCGCCCTTCACGATAACTCTACCTGCCAAGGTGAGCGGACGGTCGAACCAGGTTGACATGATAGGACCACCATAAACCTCGGTATTCAGTTTTACGATACCGCCCTCGCAAAGCATCTCTGCATTTGGCTTGATGCGGAAGGTAGGCGAATCGCAGTGGGCGCAGATCATGTGGAAACCGGCATCTGCCAAAGGTTTCTTTCCGATTTGGAAGGCGTAGATGGAAGAGTCGTTCTTGGTAACGAAGAACTTTTCACCCGCTTCAATCTTGCCCAAAGGCTCCTGTGGGTTCATACGGCGGAACCCGTTCTTCTCCAATTCCTCGGAGATATTCTTTACTGCCAGGAAATTCACTGGCGATGCGTCTAGAAAGGATAATAATCTTTTGATCATAGTCTATATCTTTATATTAATATCTTGCAAAGATAATAGATTTTTTTCATTTTATCTCATTATTCTATTTGTTTTTCATTTTTTTGTATTATCTTTGTCTCCAAATAAGATCAATGAATGAATTATGAAACGATATAAATCCTGCACTCTGATTATATTGCTGCTGTTGGCATCGGCTCTTCAGGCATATGCGCATATTTCCAGAAATATGTTCATGCTTTCCAATCTCAATACAGACAATGGTCTTTCCAGCCCTCGTGTTTATTCTATTGTCGAGGCAGAGGATGGTGCCATGTGGATAAGTACTAAGCGTGGAGTTGACCGATATAATGGGCAACAAGTAACCAATTATACTTTATACACAGAGATGCCGTATAGTGATGCTTGTGGTAGAAGTATTAAACTGACTAAGGATGCGCAACATCTGATTTACGCCTACGACAACAAGGGAAAGGTGTATATATATGATAAGAGGAAAGATGCATTTGTCTTGAAATGTAATCTTCAGAAAATTTTAGGTGGAAGTATCGTGTTGAACGAACTGTTGGTAGACGAAAAGGGCAATTTCTGGTTAGCTATGGATAGAGGCATTTATTGCTTATCAGCAGCTACTGATGGAAAGGAGATAGTTCGGGAGACAGCTAAGGGTAGGTTTGTATTGAAAAATACCTATATTAATCATATCCAATTTATAGGTGAGAAACTCTTGATAGGAACATTTAAAGATGTTTATTGCTATTCGATGTCTGCCCGGAAGTTAGAAAAGAAGATTAGTGGCAGTTCCGTAGTTTCCTCTTATCATGATATTGTGGGACATCGTATCTGGCTGGGTACTTTTCACGAAGGAGTTAAAGTGATGGATGATCGTACTTGGAAGCTGATAAAATCTGCTGATTTCCAATCTTTGCAAAACATTCCTAAAATTCCCGTACGTTCAATCATTTTATATGATAAGCAGACTCTTCTGATGGCTGTAGATGGAGCAGGAATATATGCTTATGACAGTTCGAACAAACAAACCAAACTCTTGCTTGATACAGATGGACGTCCGGGTAACGTACTGAATGGTAATGGATTATATACCTTGTGCTGCGATCGTTTCGGCGATTTATGGACAGGCTCTTACTCGGGAGGAGTAGATTTGGCAATACCGATGAAACATACATTGGAATATATCACACATGAATATCTCAACAATCAATCACTGATAGATAATTGTGTGAACGATGTTTTCCAAAGCCGTGATGGGAAAATATGGTATGCCACAGATAAAGGAGTAAGTGTCTATGATGCGCAGACTCGTCTTTGGCATCATGGATTATATAATAAAGTGGCGCTTACGATTTGTCAGACTGTAGACGGCAGAATTCTGGTTGGTACCTATGGTAACGGTGTATATCAGGTTCATGCTGATGGCACTAGTATGCCTGCTTATTCTGTGGAAACAGGAATGTTGAAGAGTGATTACGTATTCAGTCTTTTTACTGATAGCGATGGTAATATTTGGGTGGGATGTTTGGATGGAGATATGGCTTGTTTCCCTTCAGATAAATATAATTTGAATGGAACGGGAAAGTCGGTATTCTATCTGCCTGTCAACGAAGTGCAATGCATCACGGAATCACCGGATAAGCGTTTTATTGCTGTAGGAACTTCGCATGGAGGCTATTTGATTGATAAGCGCGAACCTTTGCATCCTCGTCGTTTCTTTTATCCTGAACAGTATCCCGAAAAAGACATTAATTTGTTTGTCAACAGTATGTCTTTTCAGGATTCCCGTCATATCTGGATTGGAACGGATGGAGGAGGACTCTATGATTATGATTTACTGACAAAGAAGTTTAAGCGTTATACGAATCAGGACGCTTTGCCTTCTAATACTGTTTATGGACTTATAAAAGGTATTAATGGCAATTTGTGGATCAGTACGGACAAAGGATTGGCGTTCATGAAACAGGGGAAGATAGTAAACCTCAATATCTTTAAGGGAATGGAACGTGAGTATAACCGAATGTCTGTTGCGTGTACTTCAGATGGCAGGGTGCTTTTTGGCAGCAACGATGGAGTTGTCGCTTTGACTCCTATGTTTGCCAAAGGTTTGAATTATGCCGCTCCACTTCGTATTCATAGTGTTGAGGTTGAAGGTGTCGAACGTTCCGATCACTGGAATGAATGTCTCTTTGAAATGTTGAAGGAAGGCAAATTGAAACTTAGCCATAATGAGAATACGCTGGTTGTTTCTTTCGAGAGTATCAATTATCAATACCAGTATGATATTCAATATCAATATTATTTGGAAGGATACGACCGTAATTGGAGTAAACCATCTTCTAATCAGTTGGTACGATTTGTAAATTTGCCTTCGGGCAGCTATCTGCTTCATGTAAAGGCTATCTGCAGAAGTAATGGTAGAGAATTGGGAGAAACAACTTTGGAGATTCATATAGCCCAGCCTTGGTGGAATACCTGGTGGGCATGGATTATCTATCTCTGTATTTTTGCTGCCATCTTATATTTTGTCTGGCAGTATTACAAAGAGCGCTTACAGCGAAAGTATTATGATGAGAAAATCAATTTCTTCGTTAATACTGCCCATAACATACGTACTCCTTTGAGTCTCGTGTTGGCTCCTCTTGATAATCTGGCTAATGATTCCAGCTTGAGTGAGAAAAGTCGTGGATTCTTGGATATGGCGCATCGCAACGGCAACAAACTATTGAAGATGGTTACAGAATTGCTTGACTTCCAAAAGATAGAGCAGTCTGCCGAACAGGTTCGCCTGCAAGATATAGAATTGCCGATGCTTTTACGTGTGCAGTTGGAAAAGTTTGTATTGGCAGCTCAGGAGAAGCATATTCAACTGTGTATTGAAACGTGTCCGCAGCAACAGATTCATTCAGATGTCAAAATGATGGATCTGATATTGGAAAATCTTCTCTCGAATGCTATCAAATATACACCTCAAGGTGGAAAGGTTACGTTGTCGGCTTCTGTTGAAGGCAAGATGGCTATGATTCATGTATGTGATACAGGTATAGGTATTCCAAAGGCCGAAATTAAGAGTATCTTCAAGACCTTCTTCAGGGCTTCTAATGCGATAAATTCTCAGGAAATGGGAAGTGGATTAGGACTGATGCTTACACGGAAGCTTGTAGAGAAATTAGGAGGAAAGCTCAGTTTCGTAAGTGAGGAAGGAAAGGGTACTACTTTCTGTGTGAAGATGCCATTAGGTAATGTAACAGATTCTTCTGTCCGGCTTGTAGGAGAAAAGAAAAATGTTGCAACTGAATCTTCTTTAGCCGAAGATAAGCATGATGAAACTTGCCAGACTGTGTCTTCTGCGGTTCTGCAGGATGCTGATGTTTCAACGGATACACTTCTTTTTGTCGATGACAATGAAGATCTTCGCAAATATATCAGAATGACTTTTGGTGATTCTTATCAAGTAGTTGATGTGGAGAGTGCAGAGGCTGCCTTGAAATATTTGAAAGAGGGCGGGGTATGTGATATCGTTGTTTCAGATGTCATGATGCCGGGAATGCACGGAGATGAGTTCTGTCGCAGCATCAAGGAAAATAAGGAAACATCATGGCTGCCTGTTATCCTGCTGACTGCTAAGGCTGGTCGTGACTTTATGATAGAGGGACTCGGACTTGGTGCTGATGACTATATAGCCAAGCCATTTGATACTGCTATTCTTGCGAGTAAGGTTGCCAGTATTTTGAAGAATCGTCGCCGGTTGAGTCTGTATTATATGGACAGAAGCCTTGCTCTTGTTAGAGGAGAGGTTGCTTCTGAGTCTGCTTCTTCCGAGCAGATTGTGGGTTCTGATTCTTCCTATGAACACTTGGAACCTACTGGAACTTCTGAAGAGAAAAAGGATGATACTGTCTTGAATAAGCAAGGCCAGACATTCGAAAATGTGGCAGAAGCTGTTCTGGATCCGCAAGACCAGGCTTTTGTAGATAAAGCTACCCGTTTGGTGTTGACTCATCTGAGCGACACAGACTTTAATATCGACCGACTCTGTAGAGAGATGGCGATGAGCAGAACGCTTTTCTATGGTAGGCTGAAGACTCTTACGGGCCAAAGTCCGCAGGATTTTATGCGTTTGATACGTCTGGAGCAGGCTGCAATCTTCCTGAAACAGGGGGATAGTGTGCTGGATGTATCTGTGAAAGCCGGTTTTGTAAATGTGAAGTACTTTAGTACTGTATTTAAAAAACACTTTGGGGTTTCTCCGAGTAAGTATCTGTAAATTAGAGTTTTAAATTCAAAGAAAAGGTTTCTGTTTAGACGATATGTCTGAATTGAAACCTTTTTTGTTTGTTATCTAACCCTCTGAAAGTTCCTTTTCTTTATCTTTGCAACCAGATTCTGTTAAGTAAGTCAAACAGTTATTTAAAAAACGAAACAATAACAATATAAACATAAAAATGAAAAGGAACTTTTTGAAAATTAGCCTCTTTTTAATAGGCGTCTTCACATGTTTCTCATGCGAAGCAAGTACGTTGCCCTCATCCGGCAGTTCTGAAGGTGTAGGCGAATCCATACCTACTGCCCAGCAATGGAATAAAGATGTTGTGGGGTGGAATCTTGGCAACGCATTCGAGTGCTCAGCTCCTGGACAGGATGGTGAGTCGATGCAGATCGGCAACCCTGATGGTTCTATCCATGCAGAGACAGCCTGGGGCAATCCCGTTGTTACCAAGAAGATGATACAAGCCGTGAAGAAGGCAGGTTTCAATGCCATCCGTATTCCAATCCGTTGGCAGTGCCACATTACCAACGCTCAGGCGATGAGCATCGACAAGGCTTGGATTGCTCGCATCAAGGAGGTAGTGGGCTGGTGCCTTGACAACGGTTTGAAGGTTATCATCAATGTGCATCATGAAAAATGGCTCGAAGGTCGTCCTACCTATCAATATAAGGAAGAAAACTGCCAGAAGCTTGCGCTCCTCTGGATGAATATCGCCTCTGAGTTTGCCAATTATGACAGTCGCTTGGCTTTCGCCGGTACCAATGAGGTTCACATCAGGGACAACTGGGGCAAACCTACTGCCGAGAACCTCGAAGTGCAGAATGCTTACAATCAGATATTCGTGGATATGGTTCGTGCCACAGGCGGCAACAATGCCAAGCGCCACCTCATCTTACAGACTTACGTTTGTAACCCTTGGTTTGGCATAGAGAATGGAGATTTCATCATTCCGAAGGATGCCGAAGGCAATGGCAACAACTATATGAGTGTGGAATTTCACTACTATCAGCCATGGAGCTACGCTGGCGATTGCACCTACGATTACTGGGGTGATGCCTACAAGGATGCTGGCAAGATACCTGCTGAAAACGAGAAGACGATGACGGATTTCTTCGACAAGGCGGTGAATACCTGGAGCAACAAAGGACTGGGTATCGTAATAGGAGAGTGGGGAGTAACCGATCACTATAAGTCAAACTCAGAGAAAGTGCATGAAAACATGACCTACTACTGTAAGTTCTTGACTACGGAGGCTCGCAAACGAGGCTTCTCTACTTTCGTTTGGGACAACAACCACTTCGGCAACGGCTCTGAGAAGTATGGCATCTTCGACCGTTTCAAGAGTATGAAGGTGAATGCTCCTTGGATTCTCGAAGGAATCTTTGGGAAAGAATAATGTTAAACTAAAAACAAAAATATCAATTATGAGAAAGAAAACTATGTTTCTCGGCCTGCTTGGTGCAGGTTTGATGTGGATGCCTGCTTCTGCCATTCTCGCTGCCCAGATGAACAATGCAGCGATGAGCGTTCAGCAGAACCAAGGCATCAAGGGTACAGTGGTGGATGCCACTGGCGAAACCTTGATTGGCGCTAGCGTGAAGGTGGCTGGTACAACCAACGGTGCCGTTACCGATATAGATGGTAACTTTACGTTGAACTGCAAGCCTGGAGCAACGCTCGAAGTGAGCTACATCGGTTACAAGACGATGACCGTGAAAGCTGCTAATGGCATGAAAATCACGATGCAAGAGGATGGTAAGGCCTTGAATGAGGTTGTTGTTACCGCCCTTGGTATCAAGCGCGACCGCAAGGCTTTGGGCTATGGCTTGGAGGAGGTTAAAGGTGAGGAACTCACCAAGGCGAAGGAAACCAACGTCATCAACTCTCTTTCTGGTAAGGTGGCTGGTCTCGTTGTGCAGAACACCGCTGGCGGTGCTTCTGGTTCTACCCGCGTGCTTCTTCGTGGTAATACAGAAATGGCAGGCAATAACCAGCCTCTTTACGTGGTGGATGGTGTGCCTTTGGATAATACCAACTTTGGCAGTGCTGGTGAAGCTGGTGGTTATGACCTCGGTGATGGTATCTCTGCCATCAATCCTGACGACATCGAGACGATGACCGTATTGAAAGGTCCTGCTGCCTCTGCCCTCTATGGTAGCCGTGCTTCTCATGGTGTTATCTTGATTACTACCAAGAAGGCAGAGAAGGATAGAATTTCCGTGGAGTACAATGGTTCTTATACTATCGATACCCAGTTGGCTAAATGGGACGACATCCAGGAGATATACGGTGCTGGTTACAATGGCGAGCTTCCTACATCCAGCACCTCTGGTACGAACTCAAGTTGGGGCCCTAAGGCCGATGACTTCATGTTCAAATATTTCGATGGCGAAGAACGTCCATTCATGATGCATCCTAACAATGCTTCTGATTTCTTCCGCACAGGTTTCACCACCCAGAACTCTGCCATCCTCTCAGTTAATTCCGGTAAGACGGGTATGCGTTTCTCTGTTACCGATATGCGCAATAAGGATATCTTGCCAAATACCAATATGAGTCGTGACAACTTCAACCTCCGTGTGAATACCTCTGCAGGTCCTGTTGACTTCGACTTCACCGCCAACTATACTCGTGAGAAGGTAAAGAACCGTCCTGCCCTTGGTGACTCTCAGAGCAACGTGGGTAAGAACCTCATGACCCTGGCGGGTACCTACGACCAGGCTTGGCTGAAGCACTATGAGGATGCCGACGGCAACTACTCTAACTGGAATGGTAACGATCAGTATAACAAGAACCCATACTGGGATCTCTATAAGAACAGCAATACATCCGACAAGGACGTGTTCCGTTTTACGGGTAAGGCAATCTGGAACATCAACAAGCACCTCAAGTTGCAGGGTACTATCGGTACCGACATCAACAGCATGAACTTCCAGGAATTCATCGCCAAGACAACTCCAGGAACTCCTGCCGGAAAGCTTACCGACCAAATCTTCAACAACCGCACACTCAACGCCGAGATACTTGCCCTCTACAACAACTCATGGGGCGACTTCGATGTCAACGCTACCGCTGGTGGTAACATCTTCAAGGTGAACAACAAGACCACTACCAACGTCGGTCTCAACCAGCAGATGAATGGCATCCAGAACATCATGAACTATCAGGAACAGAACACTCGTGAGAGTATGTACAAGAAGCAGATCAGCTCTCTCTATGCCAGCGCGAGCCTCGGCTACAAGCATACTTACTATTTGGAGGGAACCATCCGTGGCGATAAGTCGTCTACGCTCCCTACAAATAACAATACATACGTATATCCATCTGTATCGGGTAGTTTGGTTTTCTCTGAGTTTATCAAGAACAAGAAGTTCATCAATTATGGTAAGATTCGCGCATCTTGGGCAAAGGTAGGTAGCGATACCGATCCATACCTGTTGGCACTCAACTATACCACGGGCAAGTACAGCTACTCGGGTTATACCATCGGTATGATAGCCAACTCAACACAGCCGAACAAGGATTTGAAGCCTACTATGACAGGTTCTTACGAGGTAGGTTTGGAGATGAAGTTCCTTAACGGACGCTTGGGCTTGGATGCCACCTATTACAACCAGAACTCCAAGAACCAGATTTTGAGTTTGGCTTCAACCACCACCTCTGGCTATGCTTACCGCCTCATCAATGCCGGTGAGATTCAGAACCAGGGTGTCGAGATTGCCCTCAATGCCCGTGCCTTGCAGATCAAGGACTTCGCTTGGGACTTGGGTGTCAACTTCTCGAAGAATACCAACAAGGTGAAGTCGCTCATCGATGGCATGGACTACTTCGAGTTGGCGAAGGCAACCTGGTGCGGTGTTTCTGTAGGTGCCAAGGTAGGTGAGAACTATGGAGCTATCCGTGGACACGACTTCCTCTACAACGACAAGGGTCAGGTGGTTGTCGATGCAGCTACTGGTCTTCCAAAGATTGACCAGAAGGTCAAGACCATCGGTAACTCTACTTGGGACTGGACAGGTGGTTTCTACTCAACCTTCAGCTACAAGAACTTCCGCCTCTCTGCATCCTTCGATGTGAAGGTAGGTGCCGACATCTACTCTATGTCCATGCGTTCTGCATACCAGACAGGTAAGGCAAAGGGAACATTGGCAGGCCGTGAGGAGTGGTACACTTCCGAGGAGGCTCGCAAGGCTTCGGGTATGGACCTTGCCGCATGGCGTGAAGCAGGTAACTGCAAGGGATTTGTCGTAGAGGGTGTCATCGACAATGGCGACGGTACTTATCGCAAGAACGACATCGCCGTGAACCCTGAAGATTACTGGAAGCATGTGGCAAATGGCGTGCAGAGTGCCTTCGTTTACGACAATTCTTACGTGAAGTGTCGTGAGATTACTTTCGGCTATACCTTCCCAGAGAGCATCCTGGGCAAGTATGTCAAGGGCTTGACCGTATCCTTCGTGGCTCGTAACCCATTCATTGTTTGGAAGAACATTCCTAACATCGACCCAGACTCCAGCTACAACACCTCAGGTCTCGGTCTGGAATATGGTTCCCTGCCATCTCGCAAGAGTTATGGTTTGAACGTGAACGTGAAGTTCTAGTCTCGAAAATATGAATCAATTTCTTTAGAAGAGTTCTAATATATAATAAGGTAAGAAAATGAACAATATAATCAAGAAATATATAGGTAAGAGCAGCCTGATGATGGCTTTCGCCCTGATGGCAACCGGCGCTGCGATGACTTCTTGCTCTGATGATACCTTGAGCAACATCAATACCGACAAGACCAAGGTGAACGAGCTCGACCCTAACGCACAGTTGACAACAGCTTTGTTGCAGACTTACGGTGACTTCAGTCTGATGGATACCTACCGTAACTATATATCTGGTTTTCCACAGTATTTTGCTGGTGGTTGGAATGTAACCAATTACGCTGGTTCTAATTTCAGAGAAGATGATATGTCCCGTCGAGTTTGGGACCGCTATTATGAAATCAGTATCAAGAACCTTGTGGATGCCATCCACAATTCTGCTGACAAGGCAAACTTGAATGCGGCACTTCGTATCCACCGTGTCTATCTCACGGCAGTTTTGGCAGATACCTACGGTGACGTGCCTTGTTCGGAGGCAGGTCTGGGTTATATCTCAGGTATCTCCACCCCTAAGTATGATACCGTAGAGGAACTCTACAGCTGGTTCTTCGATGAACTTGACGCTTGCGAGAAGCAGCTTGGCACAGGTACCGACCACATTTCTGGTGATGTCACCAGCATGGGTGGTGATGTAGCTCAGTGGAAGAAGTATGCCAATGCACTCCGTATGCGCTATGCCATGCGCATTTCCGATGTTAATCCACAGAAGGCAAAGGAGGAGTTTGAGAAGGCTGTGGCTGCCGGTGCTATCGCCAGTGCAGCAGATGATGCTTATATCAAGTATGCTGATGCTCCATTTACCTATTATGATGGAGCCAACGATTACGATTTCCGTACCAATGCCTTGGGAGAGATTCTCTATGGTCAGGATGCCACATCGCCTACCATGGTATGCTCTACCTTGTTCTATCAGTTGCAGAATACCAACGACCCTCGTCTCTATCGCATCTGCCGTCACTACTACAATATAAAGCGTAGTCAGGTGAAGCCAGATAAGGAGCAGAACATCGACTTGACCGATGATTTCCTGGCTTACTTCCAGAGCAAGAACCTCGGTGAGGAGCCTTGCAACCCTGGTGCAGCCTGGTACACAGACTGGATGAATACACCTATGGTGGATGACCTTCCTACTTTGAAGAAGTATGCAGAGATTGACGAGAACACTTATGCCAACTCTGATTATATAGCCCGAGCTAGTCGTCCTTGCCTGAACATCGACTTCGAGATGCCTTCTTGCCCTGGCGACTTAATGAGCTATGCTGAGGTAGAGTTCCTCAAGGCTGAGGCTGCAACCAAGGGTTGGAATGTAGGTGGTGGTGATGCTGAGAGTCACTACGAGGCTGGTGTTCGTGCCAGCATGGAGTTGCTCAACAACTACTATCTTACATCCAACAAGATTTCCAAGGAAGAGATTGATGCGTTCATTGCCAGCAATCCGTTGGGTGACAATCCTAAGGAGACCATCAACACCCAGGCTTGGATTCTCCACATGATGAACCCTTCTGAGGGTTGGGCTAACTTGCGCCGCTCTGACTATCCTGCCATCTTGAATCGTGATCTCTTGACCAAGAATGGTTTCACTTATACGGATTCCGATTGGTCAATGCCTGTCCGCTTGCAGTATCCTGAGTTGGAAGCTCAGTACAACAATGCCAACTACAAGGCTGCCATCGACCGTATGGGTGGTACCGACAACTGGCACAAGCGCCTCTGGTGGGACAAGGCTGATGTAAACCTTCAGCCAGACTTCAATCCTCCATTCGGAAAGGGCTATAGCAAGTAGTGTTTAATGTTAAGTGTTAAATGTTAAGTCTTATAGGACAATAGAATAGAATAAATAATTATGAATAAGACAATGAAACAATATAAGGGAAAAGTCTTGAAGGCTATGATGATGCTCTTAGCCGTGGGTTTCGCACTGGCTGGTACATCTACCTTGTCTTCTTGCTCTTCTGACGATGAACCATACTTCACAGCCAGCGAAGATGACAATCCACGTATCTTGAACACCGACTTGGCTGATTCCAAGATAGACCGCAAGACTAAGTATAAGTTGGAAATCAAGGTGACTCCAGTTCACTACACCACTGTGACATGGTTGCTCGACGGCACTCAGATTGCCGAAGGTAATACTATCGACCAGACTTTGCCTGTAGGTAATCATGAACTGAAGATTGTGGCAACCACCACCAAGGGCAAGAGCACATCCCGCACCTTGAAAGTTACCGTAACTCCTGCTGCCGATGACCCAGCCTTGGGTACCAATGCCGTCGAGCTTTGGGTAGCTCCGGGTGCTGAGACCACTATCCATAAGTGCAAGAATCTCGGTACAGTTACTAAAGTAATGGTTGGTGGCAAGGAAGTAGCCTTCGAGGTTCTCGAAGAGGGCACAGCCTTGAAGCTCACAGCTCCTACAGGTTTGGAGAATGGTGACTATGATATCACTTTGGTAGATGGTGAGGGCAACCAGTTCTCTGGCGGAATCATCAAGGTAACTACAGAGCCACGTCCATCTATGGAGAACACCATCTGGGAAGGTGAGTTTGCCGTGACATGGGCTACACCGTTCGATGCCTTGAAGGATACCTTCCTCTCAAAGGTGAAGGCTGGCACCATCCTCCGTGTCTATGTAGATGGAAATGGTCAGGGTACTGCTGCTACCTCTTGGTGGAATAACATCCTTACTGGTAAGGGCGACCCAGAGCGTGGCGACATCATGGTGAATGGACCTGCTAAATGGGAGTTTGAACTGACCGACTTGTCTATCCAACTCTTGACAGAGCAGAATGGTCTCCTCCTCGTGGGTGACGGTTATACCGTAAAGAAAGTAACTATTGAATAATATATTAGAAAGATTTCCGTTTTTAACATAAAACGTCAAACCTTTGAATTTATGAAGAAAATTTTATTATCTATTTCAATGTTGGCATTGGCTTATACAGCCAGTGCCAATGTTCCGGTTATCAAGAGCGACCCTAAGATTGAGGCTCAGGTAGAACAAACTCTGAAGAAACTCACCTTGGAGGAAAAGATAGGTCAGATGATGGAATTGGTGACCGACCTCTTTGGTGCCAACGACAAGAATGGTGTGTTCTATATCGACGAGCACAAGACCGATTCTATCCTTTCCCGCTATAAGATTGGCTCAATCCTCAACGCTCCAAATACCTGCGCTCCTACAGCCAAGCAGTGGGAGAAGTACATCGCGCAAATCCAGAAGATTTCGATGAAGCGCATCGGCATCCCTTGTGTCTTCGGTCTCGACCAGAACCACGGTTCTACTTATACACAGGGTGGAACCCTCTTTCCGCAGAACATCAATGTGGCTGCCACCTTTAATCGTGAGATAGCTCGCCGTTCGGCTGAGGCTACCGCTTATGAGACTCGTGCGGTGAGCGTGCCTTGGACTTACAGTCCTACCGTTGATCTCGGTCGTGATGCCCGTTGGCCTCGCATCTGGGAGAACTTTGGCGAGGATTGCTACCTCAGTTCTGAGATGGGCAAGGCGATGGTCTATGGTTTCCAGGGCGAGGACCCAAACAACATCGACCAGTATCACATTGCCACTTCCATGAAGCACTTCATGGGCTATGGTGTGCCTTGGACCGGTAAAGACCGTACGCCAGCCTATATCTCTCCTGCCGATTTGCGAGAGAAGCACTTCGCTCCTTTCCTGGCGGGTCTGCAGGCTGGAGCCTTGACCGTGATGGTGAATTCCGCTTCCGTCAATGGTATGCCGATGCATGCCAACAAGGACATCCTGACAGGATGGCTGAAGGAAGAGACTGGATGGGATGGTGTGCTCATCACCGACTGGGCAGACATCAACAATCTCTATACTCGTGAGATGGTGGCAAAGGACAAGAAGGATGCGCTCCGCATTGCCATCAATGCTGGTATCGACATGATTATGGAACCTTATTCTTGCGATGCTTGTGGCTATCTTGTAGAACTGGTTAAGGAAGGTAAGATTCCGATGAGTCGCATCGACGATGCCTGTCGCCGTGTGCTACGCATGAAGTACCGTCTCGACCTCTTCAAGAACCCAACCCAGAAACTGAAGAATTATCCTAAGTTTGGTGGTGAGGAGTTTGCCAAGCTCGCCTTGGAGGGAGCTACCGAGAGTATGGTGCTCCTGAAGAACGAGGGTAATATCCTTCCTTTGCAGCATGGCAAGAAGATTCTCCTTACAGGTCCTAATGCCAATCAGATGCGCTGCCTGGACGGTGGATGGAGCTATACCTGGCAGGGTCATCGTGCCGATGAGTTTGCCGGCAAGTACAATACCATCTATGAGGCATTCTGTAATGAGTATGGCAAGGAGAATGTCATCTTGAACCAGGGTGTTACCTATAATGAGAAGGGAAAATACTGGGAGGAGAACGAACCTCAGATTCAGGAGGCAGTGGCTGCAGCGAAGGATGCTGACGTCATCGTGGCTTGCATTGGCGAGAACTCCTATACAGAGACTCCGGGCAACCTGACCGACCTTTGGCTCTCAGAGAACCAGCGCAATCTGGTCAAGGCTTTGGCTCAGACAGGCAAGCCTGTCATCTTGGTGCTGAATGAAGGTCGTCCTCGTCTCATCGCTGACATCGAACCATTGGCACAGGGCATCATCAACATCCTTATCCCTGGCAACATGGGCGGCGATGCCTTGGCAAACCTGGTATCGGGCAAGTCAAACTTCAGTGGCAAGATGCCTTACACCTATCCTAAGGAAATCAATTCGCTCGCCAACTATGACTTCAAGAAGAGTGAGGAGGTGGGTACGATGGAAGGTGCTTACGACTACAATGCGAAGATTACCCAGCAGTGGGGCTTCGGATATGGTTTGAGCTACACCTCTTACAAATATAGCAACCTGAAGGTTTCTCAGTCTGATTTCCGCCACGGCGACATCATCAAGGTGAGCGTGGATGTGAAGAATACGGGAAAGGTGGCAGGCAAGGAGAGTGTCCTCCTGTTCAGCAGCGATCTCATCGCCAGTATGGTGCCTGATGGCCGTCGTCTCCGTGCCTTCGACAAGGTGGAACTTCAGCCTGGTGAGACCAAGACCATGACATTTGAATTAAAGGCAGACGATTTGGCCTTCGTAGGTTGGAATGGCAAATGGAGATTGGAGGAAGGCGACTTCAAATTGATGATTGCCGACCAGAGTGCTGATATCCATTGCACTGATACTTATCAGTGGCCTACTGCCAACAGATAATGTATATTTAAGATGATTTAAAGAAAAGAGCGTGCCAATAGTGGTGCGCTCTTTTTGTTTGCATAGTAAAATGCAGAAGAGTTAAATATCTACAAGAATCCCCCATGATGTTTGGTGTTATGTCTTGAAATGATTACTTTTGCAAATAATAATTTTTGCAGATTTACAGAATCATTCAAAACAAGGATAAATGGAAATAGTAGTTGGAATCATCATAGGGCTTGCCATCGGATTCTTCGTGGGGAAACTGATGGAAGCAAAAAGTGCGGGAGAAGAGAAAACGCAGCTTATAGCGAAGGCTCAGGTGCTGGCGGCTAACATCGAACAGATAAAACTGCATCATGCTTCTGAGGTTCAATCCTTGAAACAATCTCATGCTGCTGAGGTTCAATCCTTGAAAGCGCAGATGGAGAACGAGCGGCTGTATGCGGCGAAACTCAGGGCGGAAAGCGACCAGCAGTGGGCACAGAAACTCGAGAGTCTGAAGCAGGAAATGCAGCGAATGACGATAGAACAGCAGAAGGTGGCGGCTGAGCAGCTGGCTGCCAAGCAGTCGGCTCTGCAGGAAAACAACCGTCTGCAGATGGATGAACTCCTGAAACCTATCAAGGAACAGTTTGCTGATTTCAAGAAATCGGTAGAGGAGAGCAAGACCCAGAACGAGGTGAACAAGAAGGAACTGCAGAACACCTTCGAGGCAACGATGAAACTCTTCCAGCAGGAACAGCAGCAGGCTGTACTGAACCTGAAGGAGCAGACCGAGAAGATTGGCTCCGATGCTGCCAACCTGACCAAGGCATTGAAGGGCGACAGCAAGATGCAGGGCGACTGGGGCGAGATGGTGCTGGAAACTATCCTGGAGAACAGCGGACTTCGTAAAGATGAGGAATTCTTCATTCAGGAGAATACGAAAGATGAAGAGGGAAAGAACTATCGTCCGGATGTCATCGTCAGATTCCCGGAAGGCAGAAGTGTGGTCATCGATTCCAAGGTTTCGCTTACTGCCTATTCCGATGCTCTGGCAGCTGAAGATGAGGCTGAACAGGAACGCCTGATGAAGGCACATGCGCTGAGTGTACGAAAGCACATCGATGAACTGGCAGCCAAAGACTATTCCAAGCTGGTGGATGATGCCATCGGTTTCGTACTGATGTTCATTCCTAACGAGACCAGCTATATCGCAGCGATGAAGCAGCAGCCTGATCTCAGCCGCTATGCTTACCAGAAGAAGATTATCATCATCTCACCAAGCAATCTGCTCATGGCACTCCAGCTGGCGTATAATCTCTGGCAGTATGACCGGCAGAACAAGAATGTGGAGAAAATCGTGAAGACGGCTGCTGACCTGTATGATAAGGTGGCTGGCTTCGAAGATACTTTCCTGGGCATCGGCGATTTGATAACCCGCCTTTCGGGAACCTTCGATAAGGCGAAGAAGCAGCTCTATGATGGAAGTGGGAATGTGATGAGAAGGGTAGAGAGCCTGAAGGGACTTGGCGTTACGCCGAAGAAGCAAATCAAATCGCTGGAAGAATAGAAAAGCAGATTAAATCGCTGGAAGAATAGGAAAATGAAATCTAAAGATAAAAAGAAGAGGATGTGGGGGCGAGAACTTACGTCCTCTTTTCTGTTTTTCTGATGTAACCCTTTTTTATTTGATGTAACATAATCGTTAAAAAACGGGTTCATCTGATCCGTGACGTTTGCTTTTTCGTTCAAATATATTTGCAAATCGTTCATTTTATGAAATTATAGCCTTTAAAATGAGCGGGTTTCGATTTTTCTTTGTATTTTTGCCACGCCTATTCGGAAAGATAGGCGAGTACATGAAACAATCAAAAAATACTGTATAATCATGAAACTGAACGAAATTCTTTCAGACAGCTTTAATGCTGCAGAATGGGAAGCTAAGGGTTATGAGCTTCCTAAGTATGACATCGCAGCCGTAGCTAAGAAGACTCACGACGAGCCTACTTGGGTTCACTTCGGCGCAGGTAACATTTTCCGTGCTTTCCCGGCAGCCATCCTCAACGATGCGCTTAACACAGGCAAGTATGATCGTGGTGTAATCGTGGCAGAAAGCTTCGACTACGAAATTATCGATAAGGCTTATCGTCCTTACAATAATCTCTCGCTTCTCGTAAGCCTCCAGTCTAATGGTACTATCGAAAAGAAGGTTATCGCATCTATCACAGAAAGCCTCAAGGCGGATAAGCAGTTTGCTGACGACTGGGCGCGTCTGGTTCAGATTTTCCAGGCTCCTACTTTGCAGATGGTAACTTTCACCATCACAGAGAAGGGATATTCTTTCAATGATGCCGATTTGGCACGTGGTCTTGATGCAGTATTTGCTATGGGTAAGCTTACCGCTCTTCTCTATGAGCGTTATAAGGCTGGCAAGTTGCCACTTACTCTTCAGTCTACCGACAACTGTTCTCACAATGGCGACCATGTTAAGGCTGGCGTAAAGGCTTATGCTGAGCGTTGGGCACAGGATGGTATCGTAGAGGCTGGTTTCGTAGATTATATCAATGACAGCAGCAAGATTACCTATCCTTGGTCTATGATTGATAAGATTACTCCTCGTCCACACGAGAAGGTGCAGGCGATGCTCGCTGAGGATGGTTTCGAGGATAACAATACGATTATCACCGAGAAGCATACTTTCACCGCTCCTTTCGTAAATGCCGAGGAAGTGCAGTATCTCGTTTGCGAGGATACTTATACCAATGGTCGTCCGCCATTGGAGTTGGGCGGTGCGCTCTATACCACCCGCAAGACTGTAGATGAGGTTGAGACCATGAAGGTAACCACCTGTCTGAACCCTCTCCATACTGCGATGTCAATCTATGGTTGCATGCTCGACTATACCTTGATTTCTGCCGAGATGGCTGATGAGGACCTTCGTGCCTTCATCCAGAAGATTGGTTATATCGAGGCAATGCCAGTAGTAACAGATCCAGGTGTATTGAACCCATACGAGTTTATCGGCACCGTTATCAACAAGCGTCTGCCTAACCCATTCATGCCAGATGCTCCTCAGCGTATCGCTACCGATACCAGCCAGAAACTCTCTATCCGTTTCGGTGAGACTATCAAGAAGTACATCGACCGCGGTCTCGACAAGAACAACCTTGTGTTGATTCCTCTGGTATTGGCAGGTTATGCCCGTTATCTCAAGGCATTGGATGATAACCTGAAGCCATTCGAGCCATCTTCTGACCCATTGTTGGCAGAACTGCAGGCCATCGTAGCTCCTCTTGAGGTAGGCAAGGCAGATCAGGACTACTCTTGCCTCAAGAACCTCTATAGTCGCAAGGATGTGTTCGGTCTCGATCTCTATGAGGCTGGCTTCGGCGAGCAGATTGAGTGCATGGTGAAGGAACTCTTTGCAGGTAAGGGTGCTGTAAGAGCGACATTGCATAAATATGTTTCTGCAAGATAATTCATTTTTAAACTTATACATTATATAATATATATGGAAAGAACATGGCGCTGGTTTGGCAAGAAGGATAAGATTACACTTGCACAGTTGAAGCAAATAGGTGTAGAGGGCATCGTTACCGCATTGCACGATGTTCCTCTGGGCGAGGTTTGGACACGCGAGAAGATTCATGAACTCAAGGAGTACATCGAGTCTTATGGTATGAAATGGAGCGTGGTAGAGTCTTTGCCTGTGGTTGAAACCCTGAAATATGGCGGTCCTGACCGTGATCATCAGATTGAGGTCTATAAGCAGAGTCTCCGCAACCTGGGCGAGGAAGGCATCAAGTGCATCTGCTACAACTTTATGCCGGTATTAGACTGGGCACGTACAGATTTGTCGCACGACAATCCTAACGGAGCCAACAACCTCTATATGAACTGGGGCGAGTTTGCTTACTTTGATATCTATATCCTGCAGCGTGAAGGCGCTCGTGAGGATTGGGCTGAGTTCTCTAAGGAGCACAAGTGGGGCAGAGACCTCGTGGCTGAGGCTGATGAAATCAAGAAGACTTCTACACCAGAGCAGGATCATGCCCTGGTAGAGAATATCATCATCAAGACCCAGGGTTTCGTATCGGGTAACTTCAGCGAGGGCGATTCTGCTCCTGTCCAGAAGTTCCGCGACCTGTTGAAGCTTTATGATGGCATCGACAAGAAGAAGTTGCAGGAGAACATGAAGTACTGGCTGGAGGCTATCATGCCTATCTGCGATGAGTACGATATCAATATGTGTGTTCACCCAGACGATCCTCCTTATCCTGTATTCGGCTTGCCAAGAATCATCGGTCGTGCCGAGGATATCCAGTGGATGTTGGATGCAGTGCCAAACAAGCACAATGGTCTGACTTTCTGTGCAGGTTCATTCTCTGCCGGCGAGCACAACGACTGTGTGGCGATGGCTAAGCAGTTTGCCGACCGCACTCACTTTGTTCATCTGCGCTCTTGCTACATCTTCCCTAACGGCAACTTTACAGAGGCTTCTCACTTGGGTGGTCGCGGCCATCTCATTGAACTTTGCCGCATCTTCGAGAAGGCTGAGCAGGAAGGCAAGTGCAATTCCGGCCGTCGATTGCCAATGCGAGTAGACCACGGTATGACCTTCACTGATGAGCCAGGTGGCGTATTCGATGAGAGCAATCATGGTCACAATGCCGGTTACACTCTCCTCGGCCGTATGTTTGCCATGGGTCAGATTCAGGGTGTCATCGCAACAGTAGATGATGAACTGGGCATTGAGTATAAGCAGCCGGGATTCTATGATTAGTTGATAGTTTATAGTTGATAGTTTATAGGCTATTAAGTGATTTGAAATTCAGGTTAGATAAAATACGAAAAAGGCTAGCGTGCGTTTTTGCATGCTAGCTTTTTTTTGTGTGCTTGGGGTGCTTTATTCTTTTGTTTTGAGCTCCACTTCCTCCACATATTTCACCAGCGAATCCTTGCCATTGAGGAGATAGAAGTCTACACGAACCACGTGGTTGATGTCGGCATTGCCCTTCACCTTTATGTGTCGGGTCTTGCTGTACATCATCGTGTCGCGGCGTGAAGGATAGGATACGAGCTCGATGAGGTCTTTGGTAGAGTTGCTGCCCACATAATAGATGCCTACACTGTCTTTTCCGTTCTTGATAGCAGCAATCTTCGCCATCTTCTTGGCATGAGCCGCAGAGGTATCTATCGGGTAAAACTCGCTGGCAGCTACCGTGTCGCCGTCATGCTGGTTGGGTGCAAACTTGCAGCTGGTACCCATCGTAGTGATAAAGGATGCAGCAGCCAGGGCTGCCACAAAGTATAATATTTTCTTCATTGTTATTTCCTTTCTTTTCTTTAAAGAATCCTGTTTTGTTCGCAAAATGCGTTATCGGCTGCAAAAGTACAAAAAATAACTCGAAAAGCCATACTTTTTTATCTTTTTCCTTTTAATACTTCGGATGGAGAGACGCGTGCTGAAGCTTGGCGGAAGGAGTTGTGGGGATGGCATGGAAGGAGCGGAATGGAAGGAGTTGGAAGGTATGGTAGATATGGATGGAATGGATGGAATGGATGGAATGGATGGAATTCCGTGCAAAGATACAACTTTTCTCTGATACTGCCAAGTTTGGGGGCGTGATAAGGAAATGTTTGAACAGTGCTTTCAGATTGAAAGTAGTTAAACTTCCTTACTCATAGTTTTGCGGGTGACAACTCATAGTTTTACGGGTAGCAACTCATAGCTTTGTTCTCTTAAAGTATAGAGTTAAGCAGTAAATCAGGTGTTTATGAGGATTATGATGTTTTTACTGCAATGACTCAGTTCCTCAATAACTCAGTTCCTCAGTTTTTCTCTGACCCTTCACTTTTGTCTTTATTTAGAAGTTTATTATATATATATATAAATATATATATATAATAATATATAATATATAACAATTTAAAACAACTTTGAACTATAAGGGCTATATAC
>ERZ773241.108-NODE-108-length-95083-cov-4.523193_pt1 | contig 95083 bp, 94 predicted proteins | sample MGYA00580989_ERZ773241 | MGnify/ENA primary metagenome ERZ773241 (study PRJEB29015, sample SAMEA2737804) | human gut metagenome | biome: human gut; feature: human-associated habitat; material: faeces | place: China | collected 2012 ... | reverse complement strand
CAGGGACGGCCCCACGCACGGCATCCACAACCTCGACCAGGAACCGAGAGCGACCGGTCAAATCGCCACCATATTCGTCATCACGCTCATTGCTCAGCGGGTCAAGGAACTGAGAAATCAGATAGCCATGCGCGGCATGAATCTGAATCGCCTGGAAGCCGGCGGCCACCGCACGGCCCGCCGCCGCGGCGAACGCGCCGACCAGACCATGAATCTCATCCACGGACAGCGCGCGCGGCGTACGCAACCCACCGAACGCGATTTCAGACGGTGCCATGGTAGGCCAGCCGCCCGCCTCCTCCGGCACGCTCTGACCGTCGTAACCAACGGCAAAGCAACCAGTCGAAGCCTTACGCCCCGCATGGTTGAGCTGGATGGCAGGCACCGCACCCGCCTCGCGAATACCGTCCACGATCCAGCGCCAAGCATCAATCTGCCCGTCTTCCCACAGGCCCAGATCGCACGGCGTGATACGCCCCTCAGGAGCCACGGCGGTGGATTCGACAATCACCATGCCGAATCCGCCGAACGCGCGAGACACGTAATGCTGGTAGTGGAACGGCGTGGGCCTACCATCGCGGGCGAACGACGAATACGTGCACATCGGCGGCAACCAAATACGATTACGCACGGTCACCTCGCGCAGCGTCATTGGCGCAAACAGCCCCGGACGGTCCTTGCTGACTTTCTTATCTGCCTTGCTCACAGCTTCCCTTTCCTCATAATCCTCATAATCATCACCAAGCGCCGGCGAGGCATATCCAGCCGCTGCCGGCGTCATATAAAGCGGGATGATCTTATTGCGCTCCGGCTGACGCTGTGCAGCCTGCAGACGCGCACACTCGGCATCGAGCAGCTGCAGCGTCACAAAGCGGCCGTGATCATCCAGACGGCGCAGCTTCCAGAGCGTCTCCCACTCCTCAGGCGTCGGTTGGCCGGTGCTGCCTGTACCGCAAAACGTCTCGAGCGGAACGTGCAGCGCATCGCAGATGCGCAGCAGCAGCTCGAAATCGATCTTCATATTGTCGCGGCGGATAATGCTGTAGAGCGTCTGCGCCGGCACTTTGATCTGCCGCGCGAACTCGTTGACCTTGATCTCGCGTTCATCCAGCAAATTTTTGAGCGTGGTTCCGATCATACACAACACCTCTTTGGCCTCATCATAGCGAATTAACCGTTCTATGTCAAGGAATAAAAACAGCACAAAGAATTATGAAAATGAAAATTTTCATTGGATTTCGTTGAAATGGTTTACTTTACTGTGAAAATGTGCTTAAATATGGTGAGACGTAATCGATGCTCTTGTACATCATTACCAGCAAAATAAGGAGGAAATTTAGAAATGGTACGGTTTTCCACACGAATGAACCTTCTCAAGGGTTCCGCGATCCGTGAGCTGCTGGCGCTTGCCAACAAGCCGGAGATCCTTTCGTTTGCAGGCGGTATGCCCGCACCCGAGCTATTCCCCGTTGACAAGATCAAGGCTGCGACCGACGCTGTCCTTGAGGAGCAGGGCAAAGTCGCGCTCCAGTACTCCAGTACCAACGGTTTTGAGCACTTCCGTCAGCAGATCGCTGACCGCATGGAAGCGAAGCTCAACATCAAAACCACTGCTGATAACATCCTCGTGACCTCCGGCTCTCAGCAGGGCCTGGACTATTCCGCGCGCGTGTTCTGCGATAAGGGCGATGTGGTCATCATTGAGAGCCCCTCCTATCTCGGCGCGCTGAACGCATTCAAGGCCTGCGAGCCGAACTTTGTTGCCATCCCCACCGACGGCGACGGCATGATCATGGAAGAGCTGGAAAAGGTACTCGCCACGACGGAGAATGTCAAGATGATCTACGTCATCCCCGACTTCCAGAATCCGTCCGGCCGCACCTGGCCGCTCGAGCGCCGCAAACAGTTCATGGAGATCATCAACAAGTACGAGATCCCCGTTGTTGAGGATAACCCGTACGGTGAGCTCCGCTTCGAGGGCGAATACCTGCCCGCGCTCAAGAGCATGGACACCAAGGGCCTCGTTGTCTTCCTCGGCACGTTCTCCAAGATCCTCGCGCCCGGCTACCGTCTTGGCTGGGTCTGCGCCGACGGTGAGATCCTCCAGAAGTACAACTTCCTCGCGCAGGCCGCTTCCCTGCAGGCTTCCACCGAGGCACAGCTTGTTGTGTCCAAGTTCATCGATATGTTCGACCTTGATGAGCACGTTGCCACCATCAAGGAGTGCTACCGCAAGCGCCGCGACGTCATGATCCAGACCATGGAGCGCGAATTCCCGCCCGAGGCGAAGTTCACGCACCCCAACGGCGGTCTGTTCACTTGGGTCGAGCTGCCGGACTACATCAACACCAACGAGATGGCAAAGCAGTGCCTGGCGCGCAATGTTGCCTACGTCCCGGGCGACGGCTTCTTCCCGGACGCCGGCCACAACAACTGCATCCGCCTGAACTACTCCTGCATGCCCGAAGAGAAGATCGAGCAGGGCATGACCATTCTGGGCGAAGTCATCAAGGAAAACATCAAGAAATAATTTTCGCATCACATAAAAAGACCGTGTTCTCCGGAACACGGTCTTTTTTTATCCTATATCCGAAATCAAACTCCATGCAGGATATGCGCTCGAAGAAACGCCGCCACGCCGTCGCAGTCGTTGGTATCCGTCACATAGTCGCAGACGGCCCGCACCTCGGGCGCAGCATTGCCCATGGCAACGCTCGTACCGGCGGCGCGCAGCATCCGCAGATCGTTGGAGCTGTCCCCGAAGGCGACGGTGTCCTCCGCCGGGATGCCCAAGCGCTGCGCGAGTGCAAGCAGAGCCCTGCCCTTATCCGCATCGGCGGCATTGAGCTCAAGATTATTGCGAAACGACGACGTGACCAGAACGTCCGGAAACGCGGCCGTGATCTCTGCGCGCGCCGTTTCGCGCTCTGCCATGTCCCGAAAACACAGCTGCACCTTCTGCACCGGCTGACCGTTTGCGCGCACAAACGCTTTCAGATCCTCGACCGGCGCACGTGTGCGCCGCAGGAGTGTGACCACTTCCTCATCAGCATTATAATACCGCACACGCTCAAGAAATGCGCGGTCTACCCAGCCGGTGTCGTTCCAGTAGCAGTCATACATCGCGTCATAGCGCCCGGCGAAGTCCATCAGACGCAGGCAGGTATCCAGCGCAAGCTCAGCACGCAGGAGCGTCTCCCCCGTCTGCGTGTCGGAAACCTTCGCGCCGTTGATCGTAATGGCATACCGCAGAAACGGCAGCGCCATCACCTGCTCCGGAATCGCGCGCAGCGCACGCCCCGTCGCCGGGACGATCACATGTCCCTGCTCCGCCGCAAGCGAAAGCGCGGCAAAATTCCCTGCCGAGATGATCTTCTCGCTGTTGAGCAGCGTTCCGTCGAGATCCAGAGCGATCAGTTTCATGCGCACCTCCGAAAATAAAAAAACCTGCGTTCAGAGAACACAGGTTTTTGTGGTGGAGACTAATGGGCTCGAACCATCGACCTCATGCGTGTGAAGCATGCGCTCTAACCAGCTGAGCTAAGCCTCCAAAAGTGGTGACCCGTACGGGACTCGAACCCATGTTACCGCCGTGAAAGGGCGGTGTCTTAACCACTTGACCAACGGGCCTAAGATGGGATGCTGCGAGTGCAGCATCCCCTTGGTAGCGGCACCTGGATTCGAACCGGGGACACTTCGGGTATGAACCGAATGCTCTGGCCAACTGAGCTATGCCGCCATGTTGTGAGCGTCTCGCGAACCGCTAAACGCAAGGAGCATTGTACCAAACAATGCTCCCTTTGTCAATAAGTTTTGCGTCACTTTTTTAATTTTTTTGCGGCAAATAATCCAGAGGCGAAACGCTCTGCCCGGAGACCGAAACCGACAGATGCAGGTGGCTCTCCTGTGCCGATTCGCAGCCAGCGGAATCGCCGACCGAGCCGATCGTATCCCCTACCGAGACCGAATCGCCGACGTTTACCGTGGGGATCGCCTCCAGATTCGCATACGTGCAGCGCAGGCCGTCGGCGCGTTCCGTGACGACGGTCGTGCCGTAGCGGTCATCGTGATATACCTGCGTCACCGTGCCCGACGCCATGGCCGAGACGACCGCGCCGTAATCCGCCGCAATGTCAATGCCGTCATGCGTGCGCCAGTCAGCCATTGTCTCATCATAGGCCAGCGCCGTCATCGCATAGGCGCGCGTCACCGCGCCATCGACCGGCCAGAGGTACACATCCTGCGCCGCCGTTTCTGCAGCTTCCTCCGCCGGAATTTCCGGCTCAGGCGACAGCTCCGGTGTCGGCTGCGGTGTCTCCGTCACGGGTACGACCGGCGTTGGCACGACCTCCAGCACTGCGCTGTGTGCACGCTCATCATCCATAGTCTTCGTATCTGCCAGCAGTGACCACGCAGAGACGCCGATCACCGCCGCGCAGAGGACGAGGGCTATGTAGAAGCCCTTGCCTTCGATGAAGCGTACAGATCTTTTTTCGGGATTTTTGTCCTGATTCGGTTCCATCGTATTTCCCTCCAAGAAAAAAGGTGTTTGCATGGGTATTGTCACCCACGCAAACACCTTTTATACCGGTTCGGGAAATTACTTGATGCTGAAAAATGCGTCCTTGCCGGGGTACTGCGCCACGTCGAAGAGCTCATCCTCGATGCGCAGCAGCTGGTTGTACTTCGCAACGCGGTCGGTGCGGCTCGGAGCACCGGTCTTGATCTGACCGGCGTTGACGGCCACGGAGATGTCCGCGATCGTGGTGTCCTCGGTTTCGCCGGAGCGGTGAGACACGACAGCCGTCCAGCCGGCGCGGTGCGCCATCTGGATCGCGTCGAGTGTCTCGGTCAGCGTGCCGATCTGGTTGAGCTTGATGAGCACTGCATTGGCTGCACCGAGCTCGATGCCCTTCTTGATGCGCTGGACGTTCGTGACGAACAGGTCGTCGCCGACGAGCTGGATCTTCTTGCCGAGGCGATCCATGAGCATCTGCCAGCCTTCCCAGTCATCCTCGGCCATGCCGTCCTCGAGGGAGATGATCGGGTACTTCTCAACAAAATCAGCGTACATATCGACCATCTGCTCGCGGGTCATGACGATGCCGCGCTTCGGCAGGTGGTAGCAGCCGTCCTCCGCGTTGAACCACTCGGAGCAGGCGCTGTCGATGGCGATCATGAAATCGTCATACGGCTTGTAGCCGGCAAGCTCGATGGCCTTGACGAGCGCCTTGAGCGCGTCTTCGTCGCTGTCGAGGTTCGGAGCGTAGCCGCCCTCGTCGCCCACGCCGGAGGCCGGAACGACCTTCTTGAGCACGTGGAACACTTCTGAGCACATACGCAGCGCCTCGGCGAAGCTCTTGGCGCCGACGGGCATGATCATGAACTCCTGAATGTCAACGTTGCTGCCGGTAGCGTGTGCGCCGCCGTTGAGCACGTTCATCATCGGCACCGGAAGGGTCTTGGCATTGCAGCCGCCGATGTAGTTATACAGGCTCTGGCCGGTCGCCAGCGCGCCGGCCTTCGCACACGCGAGGGACACGCCGAGGATGGCATTGGCGCCGAGACGGGTCTTGTTCGGAGTGCCGTCCAGCTCGATGAGCAGCTTGTCGATGGAGGTCTGGTCGAGGACGTTCATGCCCTGCAGCGCCTCAGCGATCTCGACGTTGACGTTCTCAACTGCCTTGAGCACACCCTTGCCGAGGTAACGGCTCTTATCGCCGTCGCGCAGCTCGCAAGCCTCGTAGATACCGGTGGAAGCGCCGGACGGAACGGCAGCGCGGCCAACGGTGCCGTCGTCGAGCGTGACCTCGACTTCCACGGTCGGATTGCCGCGGGAGTCCAGAATCTCTCTGGCGCTTACATCCACAATTTCAAAATAGTCCTTCATGTCAATACTCCTTTATGATTTTTCGATAAGGCTCTCGCCTGTCATTGCGGGTTTCGGCTCGATGTGCATCAGCTCGAGCATGGTCGGTGCGATATCGGAAAGACGGCCCTGCGCGCGCAGCGGCAGCTCTCTGCCGACGAGCACCAGCGGCACGAGATTCGTCGTGTGCGCCGTGTTCGTTGACCCGTCCGGCTCAACCATGCGGTCGGCGTTTCCGTGGTCAGCGGTGACGAGCAGCGTATAGCCCATCTCTTCCGCCGCCGCAACGACCTCACCGAGGCAGCGATCCACGCACTCGACCGCCTGAATGGCAGCCGGCATCACGCCCGTGTGGCCGACCATGTCACAGTTGGCAAAGTTACAGACGATCATGTCATACGCACCGGTGCGGATGCGCGCCACAAGCTCGTCCTTGACCTTGACGGCGCTCATCTCGGGGACGAGGTCGTAGGTCGGAAATTCGCGCGGCGACGGGATAAGCACGCGATCCTCGCCGGGATACTGCGTCTCCGTGCCGCCGTTGAAGAAGAACGTGACGTGCGCGTACTTTTCCGTCTCCGCGATGCGCAGCTGGCGCAGGTCGTGCGCACTGACGATCTCGCCGAGCGTGTCGTGCAGCTCCTCGGGCGGGAATGCGATCGGAAGATCGGTGAGCTTCTCGTCGTAGCGCGTCGTGCAGACATAGTGCAGGTCCTGCGCAACGACCTTGCGCGCGAAGCCGTCAAAATCACTCTGCGTGAGCGCATAGGTCATTTCCCGGGCGCGGTCGGGACGGAAGTTCATGAAGATGACACTGTCACCGGAACAGATCTTCCCATCAGGAACACAGACGACCGGCTTGACGAACTCATCTGTCACACCGGCGGCATAGCTCGCCTCCATCGCGTGGATGGGGTCGGGATCCTGCACGCCTTCGCCGCAGACCATAGCGTTGTAGCTCGCCTCGATGCGATCCCAGCGCTTGTCACGATCCATGCCGTAGAAGCGTCCCTGCAGCGTTGCGATCTTGCCCGTGCCGAGCTCGGCACAATAGTCATGCAGCTGGCTGACATAGCCCGCGCCGCTCGTCGGCGCGACGTCGCGCCCGTCGAGGAAGCAGTGCAGGTAGACGCGCTCGATGCCGCGGTCATGCGCCATCTTCACCATGGCAAAGATGTGCCGGATGTGACTGTGCACACCGCCGTCGGACAGAAGGCCAAGGATGTGCAGCGCCTTACCGTTTGCAGCGTTATCAAGCGCCGCGCCATAGACGGGGTTTTCAAAGAATGAGCCGTCGGAAATGGCGTTGGTGATGCGCGGCAGATCCTGAAACACGACACGGCCCGAGCCGATGTTCGTGTGACCAACCTCGCTGTTGCCCATCTGACCGTCCGGCAGACCGACGTCCAGACCGGAGGCCGAGAGCTTCGTGTGCGGCCAGCGCTGCAGGAGACTGTCCATCACCGGCGTTTTGGCCGTGTAGATGGCGTTTCCTGCATTCGGCTCGCCGATGCCGTAGCCGTCGAGGATGATGAGTGCGACTTTCCCGTTGCTCATTCGCAGGCTCCCTGCGCCGTCGCGGCAATGATCTTCGAGAAATCGACCGGTTTGAGCGACGCGCCGCCAATGAGGCCGCCGTCGATGTCCGGCTGCGCCAGAAGCTCTGCTGCGTTGCCTGCGTTCATCGAGCCGCCGTAGAGGATGCTGATCGCCTTGGCCGTGTTGGCGTCATAGAGCTTGGCAAGCGTGGCGCGGATGGAGGCGCAGACCTCCTGTGCCTGTGCGCTCGTGGCGGTGTTGCCGGTGCCGATGGCCCACAGGGGCTCATAGGCGATGACGCAGCGCACTGCCTGCTCCGCCGTCAGGCAGGAGAAAGCGGCCGCGACCTGATAGGCAACATAGGTCTCGGTCAGGTCATGCACACGCTGCGCAAGGCTCTCGCCGACGCAGATGATCGGGATGATGTGATTCTCCAGCAGAATTTTCGTCTTGGCGTTGACCTGCAGATCGGTCTCGCCGTGATAGCTGCGGCGCTCACTGTGACCGACGATGCAGTACTGTGCGCCGAGATCGCTGAGCTGCTCGGCGGATACCTCGCCGGTGTACGCACCGTGCTGATGCTCGGACACATCCTGCGCGCCGACGCCGAGAGCGCAGCACTGACCGGCAGCCTCCAGCGCACCGATCAGCGGGTACGGGGCACAGATAACCACGTCACAGCAGCGCTCTGCCGGAAGATTCGCCTGCAGCTCCTGCGCGAAGGCCGGGATATCGGCCACGCGCTTATTGAGCTTCCAGTTGCCGGCGATGATTGCTTTTCTCTCTTTAATGTTCATATCCTTATTTCCTTTCCAACGCTTACTTATCCAGCAGGCACGCCACGCCCGGCAGCTCCTTGCCCTCAAGGAACTCCAGCGAAGCGCCGCCGCCGGTGGAGATGTGCGTCATCTTATCGGCGAAGCCGAGCTTCTCGACCGCAGCCGCCGAATCGCCGCCGCCGACGATCGTGACCGCGCCGGACTCCGCAAGCGCTGCCGCAATGGCTTCCGTGCCGGCGGCAAAGGCCGGGAACTCAAACACACCCATCGGCCCGTTCCAGACGACCGTTCTGGCGCCATTGATGGCGTCCGTGAACAGCTGGATCGTCTCAGGACCGATGTCCAGACCCATCCAGTCGGCCGGGATGGCATTGGTCGGCACGACCTTGCGTGCACAGTCGGCGGCAAACTGATCGCCGGCCATAGTGTCAACGGGCAGCAGCAGCTTCACGCCACGCTCCTTCGCCTTCCGGATCATCTCGAGCGCATAGTCCATTTTGTCAGCCTCGAGCAGAGACGTGCCGATCTCACCGCCCTGCGCCTTGACGAACGTGTAGGCCATACCGCCGCCGATGATGATCGTGTCGGCCTTTTCGAGCAGGTTATTGATGACGCCGATCTTATCCGACACCTTCGCGCCGCCGAGGATGGCGACGAACGGGCGCTTCGGATCTTCCAGCGCCTTGCCCATGACGGACAGCTCTTTCTCGATCAGCAGGCCGGCATATGCGGGCAGATACGCCGCGACGCCGGCAGTAGAAGCGTGTGCACGGTGCACCGTGCCAAACGCATCGGAGACATAAAGCTCAGCCATGCTCGCGAGCTCTTTTGCGAATTCGGGGTCATTTTTCTCCTCGCGGGGATCAAAACGCAGATTCTCCAGCAGCAGAAGCTGACCCGGCTGCAGCGCGGCCGCCTTGGTCTTGGCGTCCTCACCGACGATATCCTTGGCAAAGAGCACGTCCATACCAAGCAGCTCTGTCAGGCGCTTGGCCACCGGCGCGAGCGTGAGGCTTTCCTTCCACGTGCCCTTCGGCTTGCCGAGGTGCGAGCAGGCAATCACAGCGGCGCCGTGATCGAGCAGGTAGCGGATCGTCGGCAGTGCGGCCACAATGCGCTTGTCGCTCGTGATCTCACCGGTCGTCTTGTCCTGCGGGACATTGAAGTCGCAGCGCAGGAGCACTTTTTTTCCGGAAAGCGGGACGTCCTTGACGGTCTGTTTGTTGTAGTTCATCTTGCTTCCTCCTGGTTTATGATTTCACACAGGTGTGTGATATGGTATTCAAAGATCCAGATCAATCTGTCCGAGCAGGTTCTGCTGACGCAGCGCCTCATAGCACAAGATCGCCGCAGAGTTGGACAGATTCAGGCTGCGCGCCTCCGCGCGCATGGGGATACGCAGGCAGTGGTCGGCATAGCGCTCACGCAGCCACTCGGGCAGGCCCTTTGTCTCCTTACCGAACATGAGCGTCACCTTTGGCGCAGAGAGATCGGCGTCGGCATAGCTCACCTTTGCCTTTGTCGTGAGCAGCCAGAGATTTTCATCACCATTTTTGGCGAAGTACTCGTCGATGTTCTCATACACCGAGATATCGACCAGATGCCAGTAGTCAAGTCCGGCGCGCTTGACGGCGCGGTCGGAAATATCAAACCCGAGCGGTTTGATCAGGTGCAGCCGCGAACCCGTGCAGGCACAGGTACGCGCAATGGCGCCGGTGTTGTTCGGGATCTCCGGCTCCACCAAAACGATATCTACCATAATGCTTCCTCTTCGTTATTTTTTTCAAATTCGCAGCCGATTATATCTCTGTTATTGTATTACTTTGCTGCTTTTTTTGCAATCTCCCTTTTAAATAAAGCTGTCACTGGAAATCGCTGCATTTCTGAACTTTTCGTGAAACATGCCGAAGACCATTGCATAATGGATGAAAAAACTTTATAATATCCACAGAATCTATCGATTTCACGCAAGATTCTATGCGTGGGAGGTACTATGACGCAACTTTGTTCCGTCTGTCCGCGCGGATGCGGTGTTGACCGCGCAGGCGGACAATTGGGCTTTTGTGCAGTTCCGGATGCACCCATGGTGGCGCGCGCAGCGCCGCATTTCGGTGAGGAACCGTGCATATCCGGCACACGCGGCAGCGGCGCGGTCTTCTTCTCCGGCTGCTGCCTGCGGTGCGTATTTTGCCAGAACCGCGACATCAGCCGCGGCGAACACGGAAAAGAGATCACCGTCGCGCAGCTCCGCGCTATTTTTTTGCGCCTACGGGACGAAGGTGTGCACAACATCAACCTCGTTACCCCCAGCCACTACACGCCGCAGATCGCCGAGGCGCTCACGGGTCTGTCCCTTGGCATCCCGGTCGTGTGGAACAGCTCGGGCTACGAGTGTGTGGAGTCGCTGCGTATGCTCGAGGGGCTCGTGCAGGTATACCTGCCGGACATGAAATACGCCCTGTCCGGACCGGCAGCACGCTACTCCGCCGCCGCGGATTATCCGCAGGTCGCCCGCGCCGCCATTCTGGAAATGTACCGTCAGACCGGACCGTTCCGGCTCGATGGCGACGGCATGCTTCAGCGCGGCGTGCTCATCCGGCATCTCATCTTGCCGCAGCAGGGCGAAAACACCCGCCGCGTCATCGACTGGGTCGGGCAGACGTTTGCGCCCGGGCAGGTGCTCTTCAGTCTCATGAGCCAGTACACGCCCGTCGGCAATCTGGCGCAGTGGCCGGAGCTGCAGCACCCCGTCTCCCCCGCACTCAACGATGCCATGTACGAATACCTGATGGACAGCCCCATCACAGACGGTTTCTATCAGGATCTCGATGCCGCGACCGACGACATGATCCCGGCGTTTGACGGCACGGGCGTTTCAGCAGCAAATCCATCAATACAGTAAAGATATATGGAGGTACCCTCATGGAGTACAAAGAGATTCTCGAAAGCGCACGCACTTGTATCGGCCCGTACTGCAAGGCCTGCCCGGTGTGCAACGGCAAGGCCTGCGGCAACCAGGTCCCCGGCCCCGGCGCAAAAGCGCCCGGCAACGGCTTCACCCGCAACTACGATGCGTGGCAGAAGATCTGCGTCAACATGGACACCATCTGCCCGAACGAGCCGGTCGACACGGCTGTGGAGCTATTCGGCACCATGTACCGCTACCCGTTTTTTGCAGCCCCGCTCGGTGCGATGAAGATGCACTATGGCGACAAGTACAACGACCGTGAATATAACAGCATCCTCGTCAACGCCTGCGCAGACAGCGGCATCGCCGCCTTCACCGGTGACGGTGTGGATGCCGCGGTGTTCCAGGGCGCGATGGAAGCCATCCGCGCAGCCGGCGGTGTCGGCGTGCCGACGATCAAGCCGTGGAGCCAGCAGCTGGTTTTTGAAAAGCTCGATCTGGCCAGAACCAGCGGCTGCAAGGCCGTCGCCATGGACATTGACGGCGCGGGCCTCCCCTTCCTGAAAAATCTGACGCCGCCGGCCGGCAGCAAGTCCGTGCAGGAGCTGGCGGAGATCATCCGCTACGCCGCCATGCCGTTCATCGTCAAGGGCGTCATGACCGTGCGCGGCGCGCAGAAGGCCGCAGAGGCCGGCGCCGCTGCGATCATCGTCTCGAACCACGGCGGCCGCGTACTTGGCCAGACCCCGGCCAGCGCGGAAGTGCTCGCCGAGATCGCCGACGCCGTCGGCGGCAGCATGAAGATCTTCGTGGACGGCGGCATCCGCACCGGCACGGATGTGTTCAAGGCGCTGGCACTCGGCGCGGACGCCGTGCTCATCGGGCGTCCGTTCGTGCCGATGGTCTACGGCGACGGCGCGCAGGGCGTGGCGACGTACATCGAAAAGATCGGCAGCGAGCTGCGCGACACGATGGCCATGTGCGGCGTGCACACGCTCGGCGAGATCACGCGCGACTGCGTGCGTGTGCTCTGAGGCAAAACAACATACAAAAACCGAGGGAGCTACTCCCTCGGTTTTTTCTGTGTCTCAATCGTCCCAGACCATGGTCGCAAAGTAGTCCTCCGGCGTCTCGGCGCGGCGGATCAGGCGCGTGGAGCCGTCCGGCTGCAGCAGCACCTCCGCGCAGCGGAGCTTGCCGTTGTAGTTGTAGCCCATGGCAAGGCCGTGCGCACCGGCATCATGGATGACCAGCAGATCGCCGATGTCGATGCCCGGCAGCATCCGGTCGACGGCAAACTTGTCATTGTTCTCACACAGGCCGCCGACAATGTCGTACTTGTGGTCGCAGGGCACGTCCTCCTTGCCCATGACCGTGATATGGTGATACGACCCGTACATGGCCGGACGCATCAGGTCACATGCGCAGGCATCTGTGCCGATGTACTCCTTATAGATGTGCTTTGCGTGGATCGCGCGCGTCACGAGATGACCGTACGGTGCGAGCATAAAGCGGCCAAGTTCGGTGTACAGCGCCACATCACCCATGCCGACCGGCACAAGGATCTCCTCATACGCCCTGCGCACGCCTTCGCCGATGACGGCGATGTCATTGGCCGGCTCATCCGGCCGGTACGGGATACCGACGCCGCCGGAGAGGTCAATGAACGTGATATGGCAGCCGGTCTCCTGCTGCAGCTCCGCCGCCAGCCGGAAAAGCATACGCGCCAGCGCGGGATAGTATTCGTTTGAGAGCGTATTGGAGGCCAGAAATGCATGAATACCGAACTCCTCCGCGCCCTTTGCCTTGAGCAGCCGGAACGCCTCAGCGATCTGCGCACGGGTCATGCCGTACTTGGCATCGCCGGGATTGTCCATGACCTGAAATCCCTCACGCGTTTCACCGAGCGAGAACGTGCCGCCGGGGTTGAAGCGGCAGCCGATCTTCTTCGGGATATAGCCGATCGCGCGTTCCAGAAAGTCCACGTGTGTGAGATCGTCCAGATTGATGACTGCACCCAGCTTTGCCGCCAGCCGGTAATCCTCGGCCGGGGTCTCATTGGAAGAGAACACAATATGCTCACCGACACAGCCGATGCGTTCGGCCATCATCAGCTCTGTGAGCGATGAACAGTCGCATCCGCACCCCTCCTCCTGCAGAACCTTCATAATTGCAGGCGTAGGCGTCGCTTTCACCGCGAAATACTCGCGAAACCCCGGATTCCATGAGAAAGCAGCATTCAGGCGGCGGGCATTTTCCCGGATTCCCTGCTCGTCATAGATGTGAAACGGTGTGGGATACTGCGCTGCAATTTGCTCCAGCTGTGCTGCGGAGACAAACGTTTTTTTCTTTGGAATTCCTCCCTGCGAAAACTGAAATTGCACCCATTGTAGGAGCCGCTCGAGTCCATGTCAAGAAGGCAAAAACACTTTTGCCGTTCCATGCACACGCACTGCAAAATTGTCTGTCCGCTCCGTCATTTTGCACGGAACGGACAAATCTCCTCTCAAATATCGTCGAACGTCTCCGTCTCCACCGGCTGCGCCGCCTCGACAAAGCGCACCTGCAGCACCGCCTGCGGCCAATTGACCGAAATGGCAGCCGCTTGAGCGCGCGCGTGCGCCGCCGCATCGATCTGTGCGCACAGGTCAGTCAGCACCTCGCGCGTCAGATAGCCGCCGCGCCAGTGAAACACAAGACCCGGCTGCTTTTTGCGCAGCGCCTGATCGACCCGGCGCGCAACCTCCTCCGGCTTTGTCCACGACAGATGCTGGAGCTTATAGTAAAACTGCCCGCCATCCGTACAGGCCGGCGCCGGATACAGAAGCTTACGGTGGTCTCGGAAAATCTTCGTGTCGTCCAGATTGAAATAGTCATAGCGCAGCACGCCGTGCTTGCTGAGAGAATTGTCAAATGTGGCGTCCAGATGATAGCACTGTCCGCCGAGCTGCACGATGTTCCACGCGTGCAGATAGCGATCGCCGTTGGCACGGTCGCGGTCGCTGACGGCGATCATACACGGCAGGCCAAGCCCGTCGCACAGGAGCTTGACCGTCTTGGCCATGCCCTCGCAGACGCCGACGCCGTTGGTCAGCGGGCCGATGACCTCGTGCGAATACGGTTTTTCAAGCTTATCGTAGCGAACGTTTTCCACGATGAAATCATGGATCGCACGCTCCTGCTCCGCCGGTGGCAGGCTGCGCAGCGGACGCAGTAACCGCGCCGTGCGCGCCTCAATTGCCTGCCGGTGCTCACGGATGCGCTTTTTGTCAAAGCGATACTCGGGGCAAAAGTCCACAAACTCCGCCTCGGGCACAGCGCGGCACGAAAAACCGACGGCGTAGAAGATCTCCGGATGATCCAGCCGCAGCTGGAAAAAGAGCGTGCCGAGCGTCTCCATCGTGAGGCGAGGAATGCGCGCCGACGGCGCAAGCTCCCGCAGGCAAGTCAGCATCCCATGATACGCCGTGCGCTCCGGCGGCGGAAGCTGCTGATAATAATATTGCGGATGCAGCTGCATAGTCACTGCGCTCCTTTCGTCTGGTCGGCACGGGGGCTGACCTGAAACCGTTTTTTATACGCCCGTGAAAACGCGGAGTAGTCATGGTACCCGCACTGATAGCAGGCATCCGTCGTGCGCATGCCCCGGGCGATCAGGTCGCGCGCCACGCGCAGGCGTTTGTCCGTGAGGTAGCCGTGGATTGTAAAGCCGGTCTCGGCACGAAACAGGCGCATCATATAATACTTGCTGAGATAAAAGGTATCCGCGAGGGCATCAATGCTGATGTCCTCGGTCAGGTGCGTGTTGAGGTATTCGAGTATAGCAGCCGTCTTTTCGTTGCAGTGTTCCGAGGGGGCGTAGCTTGACCCGTCGTCATTCAGGCCGCGGCCGAGCATGACCAGCAGCTGCAGCATCTGCGCGCGTGAGAGCAGATCATGTCCGTAGGCCGTGCTTTGCTCCTCCGCCTCGAGCGCGTCCAGTGTGCGCAGCAGTGCAGTACGGCGGTCAGCCTCCGGGCGCAGAACAAAGCTCTCCCCATCTGCCGGCAGATGAAAACAGGCGTCGAGCGCAGACACTGCCGTTGACTGCGCGCGCAGAAAGTCCGGCGATATGTAGAGGATCACGCGCTCATAGCGCTCATTCGGGTCGATCTGCGCTTTGTGGATCGCGCCCTGCCGCACAAGCACCACATCATACGGCCGCAGCACATGTGTGCGCCCTTCGACGATATAGTTTCCGCGCCCGGCCAGAAAGAACACCAGCTTATGAAATTCGTGATAGTGGAAGGCCGTATCCTCAGCCAGCGCACTGCTCAGATGGAACAGACGGTAGTCCTCATGCAGGTATCCCCTGCGCTCATAATCAGTCTGTTGCATAGCTCGCCTCCAAGAAAGCATCTTTTGCAATATATGATAGCATTTTTGTACAATTATTGCAAGAAAAAACTCTATATACTGTCACCAAAGCGCTGTTTCGGCGCAAACTACGCACTGGGAGTGTTGCATTTATGTCCAAGGCAAACAGTTCCAAGTCTTTCTTTAAGACTTACGGATTCCTGATCTTCATGATCTCCGGCATCGTGGCCGGCTGTCTGGTGGGCGCTTTTGCCCCAGATTTCGGCGGCAAGATCAAATTCCTCGGCACGCTGTTCATCAACATGATGTTCTGCGTGGTCGTGCCGATGGTGTTCTGCTCCATCGCCTCCGCCATCGCCAACATGAAGAGCGTCAAGCGCGCCGGCAAGATCATGGGCGTGACCATCGCCACGTTCCTCGTCACTGCTGCCATCGCCGGCATCCTGATGTATATCGTCTGCCGCATCTTCCCGCTCGTGGATGGACACTACACCATCACAGAGGGCGAGATCGGCGACACACTGGGCTTCGGCGACATGATCGTGAACTTCTTTACCAAGCCTGACTTCACGGAACTGCTGAGCCGCAAGGCCATCCTGCCGCTGATCGTTGCGGCGGTCATCTTCGGCTTCGGCATCCAGATGAACGGCGGTCCGGAAACCAAGACCGCGAAGCTCCTTGAGGACATCACGGGCTGCATCATGAAGACCGTGAAGCTCATCACCTACTACGCCCCCATCGGCTTCTTCGGCTTTTTTGCCGATCTGGTCGCCACCTACGGTCCGGAGCTGGTCGCGGATTACAGCCGCACGCTCATCATCTACTACGTCATGAGCTTTGCCTACATGTTCGTCTTCTTCCCCATCTACGCCCAGTTCGGCGGCGGTAAGGGCGGCGCGAAGATCATGTTCTCCAAGCTGTTCCGTCCGGCAGCCGTTTCCTTTGGCACGTGCTCTTCCGTTGCGACCATCCCGACCAACATGGAGGTCGCGGATGAGACCGGCATTTCCAAGGATGTCACCGACATTGTCCTGCCCATGGGTGCCACCATGCACATGGACGGCTCAGCCATGTCCGCCATCATCAAGGTCGCATTCCTCTTCGGCGTGTTCGGACTGGACTTCACGACGGAAAAGGCCATTCTGGCCATCGTCGTGGCGGTATTCTCCTCCGTCGCCATGAGCGGCATCCCCGGCGGCGGCGGCACGGGTGAGCTTGTGGTCTGCACCATCTTCTTCCCCGATCAGCTGGCTGTTGCTTATCCGATCGCGCTTGCCATCGGCAACCTTGTCGACCCCCCGGCCACCATGGTCAACTCCGCCGGCGACTACGTCGTGTCCTTCATCGTCTCCCGCTATGTAGACGGCAAGGACTGGCTGCAGAAGACCTTCGCAAAGAAGAAGGAAAACGCAGCCATCGAGCAGTAACCCGCTCAGTGACCTGCCAATGTATCAAATTCCTCCCACCCGGAAACACTACGCTGTACCGGATGGGAGGAATTCTTATGCTTGGAAAAGTCGAGATCTGCGGCGTGAACACGGCGGATTTAAAAGTTCTGAGCAGCGATGCCTGCCGCGCGCTGCTCATCCGTGCAAAGCACGGCGACCATGACGCGCGCGAGCAGCTCATCGCGGGAAACCTCCGGCTGGTGCTGTCCGTGATCCAGAAATTCACCGGCCGCGGCGAGAGTGCGGACGACCTGTTTCAGGTCGGCTGTATCGGGCTGATCAAGGCCATCGACAATTTCGACGCGGAGAACCATGATGTGCGCTTTTCTACCTACGGCGTGCCGATGATCTCCGGCGAGATCCGGCGCTACCTGCGCGACAACAGCCCCATCCGCGTCAGCCGCTCCACGCGCGACACGGCATATCAGGTGCTGCAGGAAAAGGAGCGCCTGACCGCCGCAACTGGCCGCGAGCCGTCACTCGATGAGATTGCAAAGTCGCTCGGTCTGCCGCGGCAGACAGTGGTATTTGCGCTCGATGCGATCAGCGATCCCATCTCCCTCTACGAACCGATCTACACAGACAGCGGCGAGAGCATCTGCGTCATGGACCAGGTCGGCGACACAAAAAATACCGACGAGCAGTGGCTCGAGCGGCTGGCGCTCTCGAGCGCGATGGGCACGCTCAACGCGCGCGAGAAAAAGATCCTCTCTCTGCGCTTTTACGCCGGCAAGACACAGATGGAGGTCGCCGGTGAGATCGGCATCAGTCAGGCGCAGGTGTCACGGCTTGAAAAGCAGGCTATTGGCAAGATCCGCGGCAGCGTCTTCCCCTCATAAGCTGCGGTGCCGCGCCATAAACTGTTACAAAAACGCTGCGGAGGTGTCCCCATGAAATGTTGTCTATCCGACCTGCGATATAAAGAAGTCATCGATCAGAGCACCGGTCAGCGGCTCGGCTACGTCTGCGATGCGGAAATTGACTTGGATGACGGCAAGATCGTGTCGCTCATTGTGCCCGGACAAAAGAAGCTCGGCGGCCTGCTCAGCGGCGACGACGACTACATCCTGCCGTGGGGGTCTATCTCGCGGCTGGGTGAAGATATCATTCTCGCCGAGGTCTCGGGGCAGCAGCCGCGCCGCCGACGCGAAAAGCGCCAGAATCATCTCTGAGCACACGCAAAAAATGCAAAAAACCGGCCAAATCCTCTTGCATTGGCCGGTTTTCTCTGGTATAATACCAGAGCATTACGCACGGGAGTGGATGTGCGACCATGTGGTTTCGGCCTGGTCGGGCACAGAAGAAGCTCCCGGAGGTAGCAACTAATTAAAGGAGGAAACAAAAAACTATGGCAGTCGTATCTATGAAACAGCTTCTTGAGGCCGGTGTCCACTTCGGTCACCAGACCCGCAGATGGAACCCGAAAATGGCGGAGTATATCTACTGCGAGCGCAACGGTATCTACATCATCGACCTGCAGAAGACCGTCAAAAAGCTCGAGGAGGCTTACAGCTTCGTGCGCAACCTCGCTGAGAATGGCCAGACCATCCTCTTCGTCGGCACGAAAAAGCAGGCTGCTGACGCTGTGAAGGAAGAGGCTTCCCGCGTCGGTATGTACTACGTCAACGCCCGTTGGCTCGGCGGCATGCTCACCAACTTCAAGACCATGCGCACCCGCATCGACCGTCTGGCTCAGCTCAAGAAGATGCAGGAGGACGGCACCTTCGATATGCTCCCGAAGAAGGAAGTCATGAAGCTGCTCGGCGAGATGGAGAAGCTCGAGAAGTATCTCGGCGGCGTCAAGGAAATGAAGAAGCTCCCCGGCGCTCTGTTCGTCGTTGACCCGCGCAAGGAGCACAACGCCATCGCCGAGGCCCGCAAGCTGCACATCCCGATCGTCGCCATCGTCGACACCAACTGCGACCCGGACGAGATCGATTACGTCATTCCCGCCAACGATGACGCCATCCGCGCCATCCGCCTGATCGCTTCCACCATGGCCAACGCCGTGCAGGAAGGCCGTCAGGGCATCGACGCTGAGGATGCCGCTTCCGAGGAAGAGGCTCAGAAGGTCGAAGAGTAATCGGAAACTGTAAGGGCGGGCCTCGTACCCGCCCTTCTGATAAAAATAACAAAGGAGAAAGAATTATGGCATTTTCTGCTGCTGATGTGAAAAATCTGCGTGAAATGACCGGCGTCGGCATGATGGACTGCAAAAAGGCTCTGACCGCTGCCGATGGCGATATCGATAAAGCCGTGGAATGGCTCCGCGAAAAGGGCCTCGCCGCCGCTCAGAAGAAGGCCGGACGCATCGCCGCCGAGGGCATGGCTTACGCCGTTGACATTGACGGCATCGGTGTGATCATCGAGGTCAATGCCGAGTCCGACTTCGTGGCCAAGAACGACCTGTTTGTGGAGTATGTCAAGGGCGTCGCCGCTGTCATCGCAAAGGAAAACCCGGCCGATCTCGACGCGCTGTATGCCTGCGCTTACGGCAACGGCAAGACCGTGCTCGAGGAGCAGAACGACAAGGTCCTCGTCATCGGCGAGAACATCAAGGTCCGCCGCTTCGCGCGCTACGACACCGGCCTGAGCGTTCCCTATGTCCACATGGGCGGCCGTATCGCCGTGCTCGTCAACCTCGAGACCGAGTCCACCGACGCTGCTGTCATCGAGCTCGGCAAGGATATCGCTATGCAGATCGCGGCTCTGAACCCGACCTACATGGACAAGAGCGACGTCTCCGAGGAGTTCATCGCCAAGGAGAAGGAGATCCGCCTGGCTCAGGCCAAGGAAGATCCGAAGAACGCCAAGAAGCCCGACGCCATCATCGAGAAGATCGTCATGGGCGGCATCGGTAAGTACTTCAAGGAGATCTGCCTGCTGCAGCAGCCGTTCGTCAAGGACGACAAAGTCTCCGTCGAGGATCACATCGCCGCTGTCGCAAAGCAGATCGGTGCCTCCATCAAGCTCGTGGGCTACACCCGCTTTGAGAAGGGCGAAGGCATTGAGAAGCGTCAGGATGACCTCGCTGAGGAAGTCGCCAAGCTCGTAAAGTAAGCTTTTGAGCTGACAATATCGATTTTCCGGTTCCGCAGTTCTATCCGAGCTGCGGAACTTTTTTGCCTTTGGGGAGCCAGCATCCGATTTTCTTCCTATTTACGTCTGTTTCTGGCGGTAGAGTGACTCTACAAAGCAGTAGAGACACATATTTTTGCGTAGAGACTGTAAAAACGGAACGTAGACAGGGAAAAATGACAGTAGGTTGAATTTGCACACCCACGGGTGTATGGATAAAGAGCGCACAATGTGCAGCACTTTGAGCAAAACAAAGGAGCACCCATATGATTCAGATCTTTACCGATACGTCGGCGAACCTGCCGGCCTCATACATTCAGAAATATGCCCTGCGCGTGATCCCGCTGACCTACCTGATCGATGGTGTCGAGGCGCATCAGGACCCGACTGTTGACTTTGACGGCAAGGCCTACTATAACGCAATGCGCAGCGGCACGTCCGTGACGACCGCCATGATCAACATCGCCGGTTTTCTCGAACCGCTGCGTGAGGTGCTTGCGGCCGGCGACGATGCGATCTACATCGGCATGTCCGGCGGCATCAGCGGCACGGCACACGCTGCCTCCCTCGCTGTGGAGGAGCTGAAGGAAGAATTCCCGGAGCGGAAGGTTGCCTCCATCGACACATATGCCGCCTCTCTCGGCGAGGGGCTGCTCGTGGTCGAGGCTGCGCGTATGCTTGAAAACGGCGCGTCCTTTGACGAGATCACGGAGAGAATTTCGCAGCGGCGTCATGTGATGTGCCAGTATTTCACGGTCGACGACCTCGCCTATCTCGAACGCGGCGGCCGCGTGAGCAAGGCTGCCGCTATCGTCGGCACGGTGCTGAAGATCAAGCCCCTGCTGCGCGGCGATGAAGAGGGCAAGATCGTCCTGTGCGGCAAGACGCGCGGGCGCAAGCAGTCCCTCACTTCCCTTGCAGACTTCTACGAAAAGCTGGTCACGAACAAGACCGAGGAGATCGGCATCGCGCATGCAGATGACGCGCAGAGCGCGCAGTTTTTGCTCGACGAGCTGCGTAAGCGCGGCTTCACCGGCGACTGCCTGACCGTATGCTATGAGCCTGTCACGGGCTGCCACGTCGGCCCCGGCACGGTGGCGCTGTTCTTCTACGGCGTGCACAGATAATCGGACATGATAAGATCCCGGAGCGTGATTGTTAACACGCTCCGGGATCATCTTTTTATGTGTCGCTCCGATCGACCTGCCGGATCATTTTTTCAAACTTTGCACGCGGGCCCATGACCTCGCGACCGCAGCCCAGGCAGCGAAGCTTAAAGTCCGCGCCGATGCGCAGCACCTCCCAGCGCTTTTCACCGCATGGGTGCTGTTTTTTCATCGTCAGAATGTCGCCGACTCGAATGTCCATCGCTCACTCCCCCTTGATGCGCTGCCAGTAGGCGCGCGCAGCCTGCTCGGTCTTGTTGTCGCCGTACTCGTAATAGTGTTTTCCCTTGAGCTCATCAGGCAGATACTGCTGCTGCACCCAGTGCCCCGGGTAGCTGTGCGGATATTTGTAGCCTTGCTCACGCTCGAAGCCCGTTCCGTCTGCGTGGACGTTTTGCAGCTCGCGCGGGATCGGCCCTGCCTTCCCCGCACGCACGTCCGCAATCGCGGCGTCGATGGACATGACGACAGAGTTGGACTTCGGCGCGGTCGCCAGCAGCAGTACCGCCTCCGCCAGCGGCAGACGCGCCTCCGGCAGACCGAGCTGCAGCGCCGAGTCCACGCAGGACTTGACGATCATGGCGGCCTGCGGGTAGGCAAGCCCGATGTCCTCGCTCGCCGAGCAGAGGATGCGCCGGCAAGCACCGATCAGATCCCCCGCCTCGAGCAGGCGCGCGAGATAGTGCAGTGCCGCATCGGGATCCGAGCCGCGCAGCGACTTCATAAGCGCGGACACAACGTCAAAGTGATCGTCACCCGCGCGGTCGTAGTGCATGGCGCTGCGCTGCGTGATATTTTCGGCATCCGCGCGCAGGAGCTGAACAGCCGCGCCGTCACGCGGCGCTGCAGAAAAAAGCAGTTCGACTGTGTTGAGCGCCTTGCGCACATCGCCGCCGCAGACAGAGGCGATATACCCCGCTGTGCCCGGTTCGATGTCCGCCGTGACATTCTCACGCGCGCAGAGAATGGACACTGCGCGCAGCACCGCCTTTTCCACCTCGGCAGCTGGCACTTGCTTGAACTCGAACACCGTGCTGCGGCTGAGCACCGCGTTGTAGACGTAGAAATACGGGTTTTCCGTCGTGGAGGCGATGACCGTGATGCGGCCGTCCTCCATGAATTCGAGCAGCGACTGCTGCTGCTTTTTGTTGAAATACTGGATCTCATCAAGATACAGCAGCACGCCGCCGGGCGTGAGCATGGTGTCGAGCTCCGCGATGATATTGCGGATGTCCGAAATGCTCGCAGTCGTTGCGTTCAGGCGGCGCAGGGTGCGGTTCGTGCTGGCAGCGATGATGCTCGCGACGGTGGTCTTTCCGGTGCCGGACGGGCCGTAAAACACCATGTTCGGGATCTCGCCGGACGCGACGATGCGCCGGAGCATCCCGTTGGGACCAAGTATATGTTTTTGCCCGACCACATCGTCGAGCGTGGTCGGCCGGATATCATCGGCCAATGGTCTGTACATAGTGCGCCTCCTGTGTTGCGATGGCGATATTATAGCGCATTTTGCCCGCCTTGGCAACTCGTCGCACTTGGCAGGCGGCGTAAAATGTGCTACACTGCCGGAGAGGTGAAGAAAATGCGCACACCCGAACAGGTTCGGGAGATCCTCCGCGCGCTGGCCCAAGCCTACCCTGCGGAATGCTCCCTGCAATATCAGAAGGATTACGAACTGCTCTTCGCCGTGCGGCTGGCAGCACAGTGCACGGACGAACGCGTAAACCAGATCACGCCCGCGCTGTTTGCGCGCTTTCCGACACTCGAGGCGTTTGCCGCCGCAGAGCCGGAGGATGTCGAGCCCTATGTGCGCTCGTGCGGGTTTTTCCGCGCAAAAGCGCGGGACATCGTGCTGTGCGCGCGTAAGCTCGTCGCAGAATACGGCGGCCGCGTGCCGGACACGATGGAGGCGCTCACTTCCCTGCCCGGCGTCGGGCGCAAGACGGCGAACCTCATCCTCGGCGATGTGTACCACAAGCCCGCCGTGGTCGTGGACACGCACTGCATCCGGCTCTCAAACCGGATGGGGCTCGTCGACGGGCTCAAGGACCCCGTCAAGATTGAGACCGCGCTGCGCAAGATCCTGCCGCCGGAGGAATCGTCCGACTTCTGCCACCGGCTCGTGCTGCATGGCCGCGCCGTGTGCACCGCGCGCAAGCCGCTATGCAGCACGTGCTGCGTGCGCCACGTATGTCAAACCGCAGAGGAGATGGAGCTATGAGACCGATCGCACACATCCACAGTGATTTTTCCACCAAATTCGGCATCCCGCGTCAGAGCGGTGTCGTCGAAAGTCTGCAGGCCGAGATCGTCTTTGAGCCGGAATTTCGCAGCCGTGAGGCCGTGCGGGGGCTGGACGGCTACTCGCACATCTGGCTGATCTGGGAGTTTTCCGAAAACGTTGACGCCCCCTGGTCGCCGACCGTGCGACCGCCGCGGCTGGGCGGCAATGTGCGCATGGGCGTGTTCGCCACACGCTCCCCGTTCCGGCCAAACCCCATCGGCCTGTCGTGCGTGCGGCTCGAGCGCGCCGATCTCACTGATCCGCGCGGGCCGGTGCTCCACGTCGCAGGGGCAGACCTCATGGACGGGACGCCGATTTTTGACATCAAGCCCTACATTCCCTACGCCGACTGCCGTCCGGAGGCGGCCGAAGGCTTCACCGGCCAGGTGGAGATGCAGGAGCTGACCGTGACGATCCCGCCGGAGCAGCTCTCCCGCTTCCCTGCCGACAAGTGCGACGCGCTCATCGGCGTGCTCACGCAAGACCCGCGCCCCCGGTATCAAACAGACGCCAACCGCGTCTACGGGCTGGAATTCGGCGGCTATGAAATCAAATTCCGCGTTGACAGCCAGACGCTGACCGTCACGGACATCGCAAAAAAAGACTCGTGAAAATCACGAGTCTTTTTCATATTTGAGCTGATACAGGTCCGTTCGCCGCGCGCGCAAAACCGGGATTTGCGCACGAACGGCATCCACCTGCGCAAAATCAATGTCGCAGATCAGCAGCTCCGGCGCTGCACCAGTCTGTGCCTGCACACGCCCCCACGGGTCACACACGAGCGAATGTGCATAGGAGACATAGCCCGCCGTTTCGTCCCGCGCCGGGGCACAGCCTGCGAGGAAGCACTGGTTATCGAGCGCCCGCGCGCGAAACAGCAGCTCCCAATGCGCCGGACCGGTCGTCATATTGAACGCCGCCGGAACAACGATCAGCCGCGCGCCTTCGAGGGCAAGGATGCGAAACAGCTCTGCAAAGCGCACATCAAAGCAGATAGCGACGCCGATCTTGCCGAACGGCGTGTCAAAGAGCGTATAATGCTGTCCGGGCGAGAGTGTGTCGGATTCGAAAAACCGCTGACCGCCCGCCACGTCGATGTCAAACAGGTGCACCTTGCGGTGCTTTGCCTGCTGCATCCCGTTCGGGTCAAAGACATAGCAGGTGTTGTAGATCGCATCCCCGTCACGCTCCGGAACAGAGCCCGCGACGAGCCAGACGCAGCATTCTCGCGCAGTGTCGCGCAGCAGCTGCCACGTCTGGCCGCCCTGCGGCTCAGCATAGTCTGTGAACGCCGCATTGTCATATGGGCAGCACCACATCTCCGGCAGCACGACCAAATCGCAGCCGGCAGCGGCGGCATCGCGCACATAGCGGCACATGGCCGCATGATTCTCCTGCTGCGACGCCGTGACCGGCATCTGGCACAGACCAAGCTTCATGGTATTCCCCGCTTTCACACCGTTATGTGACCAGCATAGCGAAAAAAGTCGGCGCTGTCAAACATTTCTGTCCGCACACACGTTACTGCCGACACCGCGACCGTGGAAAAAGCGGGTGAAATGCAGCGATTGCATTTCACCCGCGAGCATATGGGAATCTATCTACAGCGCTCGGCTGACCGCCGAGATCACCAAACCGACAATAAATCCGATCAGCGTCCACTTTTCAAGCGCCTTGGCGCGCACAGGCATCGTCTTTTTGAAGCTCAAGTACATGATCAGACCAATCAGCGGGAACAAAAACGCCAAGACATTCAGCCCCGTCGACGGCTTATCTTCCTGCTGATTGATCGGCTCCTGCACAGTGCAGCCGCAGTTCGGGCACACGACCGCCTGATCGACCAATTGACTTCCGCATTGCTGACAATACTTCATCTCTTTCCCTCCGTTCACATATCTGAGTGGAGACTCACTCCACGCTTGTATGGTATCACGGCGTGATGGAAACGGCAATTCGGAATTCACAAAATGTTCATTTTCCCGACAAAATAGCACTTTTATGTATAAATTATGGTAATTCACGTGGTAAACCTTACGCTCGCCTCTGAAAACGCAAAAAGGATGGAGAGACAGGCAATCTCTCCATCCTTATTTCTGATCCATAAAAACGGGTGTTTACTCTTCCCAGTTGTGCCACACGTTCTGGACGTCATCATTGTCCTCGAACATATCGAGCATCTTCTGGAGGTTTTTGATATCGCCCTCGTCGGTAAGCTTGATGGTGTTCTGCGGCACCATCTCTGCCTGCGCGCTCAGCAGCTCATAGCCGTCATTCATGAGCGCCTCGGCCACCGAAGCCACATCATCGGGATCAGTGTAGACCGTGTAGACACCCTCGTCGGGCGCAAAGTCTGCTGCACCGGCTTCGAGCGCATCCTCCATGACCTTGTCTTCCTCGAGCTCCTGATCCTCATCATTGATGACGATGACGCCCTTTTTGTCAAACGACCACGACACGCAGCCGGTCGCCCCCATGTTTCCGCCGTACTTATCAAAGTAATGGCGCACCTCGGAGGCGGTGCGGTTGCGGTTGTCGGTCATCGTTTCGACGATGATGGCGACACCAGACGGGCCGTAGCCTTCATAGGTGATGGACTCGTAGTTATCCGTGTTACCGGAGCCGAGCGCCTTATCGATCGTACGCTTAATGTTGTCGTTCGGCATGTTGGCGGCCTTCGCCTTTGCAATGACAGCTGCGAGGCGGGAATTGTTATTGGGGTCGCCGCTGCCGCCCTCTTTGACGGCCACGATCATCTCGCGGGCGATCTTCGTGAACGCCTGCGCGCGCTTGGCATCCTGCGCGCCTTTGGTTTTCTGTATGTTATGCCACTTGGAATGTCCGGACATAGTTACAACTCCTCTTGCTAAAATGCTTTGAACATTTTAACACAAACAGAGCCGCGTGGCAAGGAAAATCCGCATTTTTGCGCGAAAACTACGCCTCTGTTTTGGGAATCAGGAGATATTGCGGCAGTTCGACCGGTACGTCGTCATCCAAGAGGCCGTTCGTCTCGCGAATGCACCGCTCACTGGAGCAGTAACGCTTCGAGAGCTGCCACAGATCCTCCCCGTTCCAGCGCACGATCGTCAGCGACGGCAAGGCTGCATAAGGGCAGACGCGTTCCTGCACCGTCACGCCGGTGACCTGCCGGAACTCAGTCGGACAAAACCGCGCCACATCGACCGTGACCGCTGCACGCAGCTGAAAACCGTCTGCTGTTGCTGTAACCGCCGGTGCTTCCGGAAGCGCATACAACAGCTCTCCCCGCGTGCCACCGGTCTCAAACTGCAGGTGCAACCGTTTCTCCAAGCAGGACACGTGCTGCTCGGCGTCCGTCACGAGCAAACGCACAAGCACATCGCAGCCGTCGGACGCAGCGCCGCAGAGCTCAGCTCGCTGCGCGCGCACCGTCAGCGCGGCGGCATCGCACGCGATCACGCCCTCAGCAGCAAGATGCAGCGGCTCTGCCTGCTGCACCGTTCCGGCCGGGATCGTCTCCCATTCGAGCTGCAGCTGCGCGGTATTGCAATAGGCGTCCGTCACGCACTCAGCTGTAAGCTCACCAAAGCATACCGTCTGCGCGACCAGATGGTATTCCGCCTCCAGCGTCGCACCGTCGGCTGCGGTGCTCACGTTCAGATAAGCCGCAGTCAGGCTGACACTTGCCTGCACCATGCAGGGCTCGGCGTCCGCCGGACAGTCGAGCAGCTGCGAAAACGGTGTCTCAAACGTCTCAGCGACCGGACAGGACTGACCCTGCTGCAAATAGCTGACCGACGTGCGCACGCGCCCCTGCACGACTGCACGCCCGTCGGCGATGTGCATCTCGTCGAGCAGCACGGCCTCCGCATGGCACAACAGGCGGTCAGTTTCCGGCTGCCCGTCGGAAAAGCGGTGCATTTGCGTTGCGGTGAATGTCTGTTCCTCCACGGCCACCGGCACGTGCACGCACAACGGTTCTGAATGTGTGAATACGGCACCGCTGTCACTCTCGATCCGCTCCGTGAGCGCGAGCTCCGTCTCCCGGTAGGCGCGCAGGCATAGACTCAGCCGCGCCGTCACGCGCACCTTGCGGGAATTGACCGCGCGCGCATCCAGCGCCGCGAGCGTGCAGCGCAGCCACGGGCGCACGTCCTCTGCGAGTGTCTCACCGCTCATATGTACCTTGACCGGCAGCTCCACGGGGAAGCTGCGCAGCGCGCCGCTTTCCTCGGCATAGACGACATCCGCCGCAATGCAGCCCTCAATCTGTGCGCTCTTGTCCGAAAACGCGAGATTCCAAAGGCAGAACGTCCCCTCCGTGACCACGAGTGCGCTGAGATCACCGAGCGCGTCGGGCACGACGGCATCCACGCTGCACGTCTCCTCCTCGGTGCGGTCAAAGACCCGCGTATACATTCTGTGCTCCTGCTTGCCCAGTTGTAGTTCCATAAAGATGTGCTCCTTATCGTTTTTTGTACATCCTTATGCCGGGCACACGGCGGTTATGCCGCCATCAGCACCGCAGCAGCCACACACCGGCCGCAATGAGCGCACCGCCGAGCGCAAACCACCAGAATCCCGCCGGCAGCACGAGCGCCAGAATGATGAGCACCCCGGTGACCACGCACGCAATGCCGGTCCAAAAACAGATCCCCCGCCGTCGAAACATAAAGCACCGCCCTCCGCTTGCAGGTTATCCCTACAGGATATGCGGAGGACGGTGCGTTTGTGCGTTATTTTTTCTTTTCCCAGTCGCAGACCTGCGCCGAGAGCGCATACAGGCGCGCATAGCTCTCGTGGCGCTCGGGCGCGATCTCGCCCGCCTCCACGGCGGCGAGCACTGCACAGCCGGGCTCTTTCAGGTGCGCGCAGTCACGAAAGCGGCACTTGCCGATATATGGCCGGAATTCCCGGAATGCATACTGCAGATTCTCGCACGAGATGGGGTCGACCATATCCACCTCAAAGGACGCGAAGCCCGGCGTGTCAGCAACAAAGGTATCCTCACCGAGGGCATAGAGCTCTACATGGCGCGTCGTATGCTTACCGCGGCCGAGCCGCTCGCTGACAGCGCCGGTCGCAATGCCGAACGATGCGTCGAGCGCATTGAGCAGACTCGATTTGCCGACGCCGGAGTTGCCGGTGAAGGCACTGGTCTTTCCGCGCAGCGCATCGCGCAGCGCATCCAAGCCGAGGCCAGTCGCAGCGCTCGTGCGCAGAACGCGAAAACCGATGGAGCGGTAAATGTCATAGAGATGCTCCGCCGGGTCAAGGTCGCACTTATTGAGGCAGACGACCGGCTCGCAGCCCGCGTTTTCCGCGATGGCGACCACGCGGTCGATCAGGAACGGATCGGTGATCGGATTGACGTTCGCGCCGATCATGATGAGCTGGTCGATATTCGCCACCGCCGGACGGATGAACGCGTTGCGCCGCTGCTCCACCGCTTCAATGCGCCCCTTTCCGTGCGCATCGAAGCTCAGCTGCACTCGGTCGCCGACCAGCGGGCTGCACCCGTCATACCGGAAGCGGCCGCGCGCCTTACACTCCACGATCTGATCGCCGGCGGCCACATAGTAAAAGCCGCTGAGCGCCTTGATGATGACACCCTGCACCATAAGCAATGTGCTCCTTTGTCTGTTACGGTTTTTCCGGCCCGTCGGAGACCCAGATATAGACCTTGCTGTACTCCGTGAGCTTTGTGTTGGCCGGTGCGCTCTGCTTGAAGACCGTGCCCTGCTTTGCATCATTCGCCTCTTTGTACGTGCCGCCATAGCAGAGACCGCTGCTCTCGATGCGCGCGATCGCGGCCGACTCCGTGAGCGTAGACAGGTCGGGCACCGTGACATCCCGCAGCGTCGGTCCGCCGCTGACGATGAGCTTCACGCTCGTACCGACCGCTGTCTTTTCGCCCGGAGCAGGCTCTGAGCGGATGACATACTTCGCCGTCACATCCTTGGAGGCCTGAAACTCCGTCGTGACGGTAAAACCGGCTTTTTCGAGCATCTCCGTCGCCGCCTCATAGTCCTCATTAACCACATACGGGACTTCCGCCATGACAACACCGGTGCTGACGGTGAGCTGTACACTGATGCCCTCCGGCACGCGCATGCGGCTCTTTCCGGCTTCCGGGTCCTGAGCGATGATGACGCCGTCCGGCACCTCGGGGTCAACGGTATACACGACGGTAAAGCGATAGTCGGAATACTGCTTGTCGTTGACGACTGCCTCGTAGGATTTCCCGGTGAAATTCGGCACATCCACGCGCTCCGCGGTACGGAACAGATCCTCGAGCCAGAAGTTCCACAGGAACACAAACAGCAAGACGGCAAACACGCCAACCGAAAAAATGCCCGTGAAGTAGCTAACGCGCTTGGCGCGCTTGCGCCGCCGTTGATACTCTTCTTCCGTGAGGTCATGCCTCACGCCGAAGAAGGACTCTTTTTTCTCCGCGTTCTCCTTGCGCCGCTCGGCGAGCGGACGCTGCTGATTGAGGTGCTTTTTGCAGGCGTTGAGTGCTTTGAGCAGCTCCCCCGCCGACTGATAGCGCTTGCGCAGGTCGGGCTCCATTGCCTTGAGCGTGATGCGTTCAAGCTCCTCGGGGATGTCGCTGTTCCACTCCCGCGGCGGCTTGGCGCTGCCGGCGATGTGCTTGAGTGCGATCTCCTCCGGAGTGTCGGCGTCATACGGCAGGTGGCCGGTCGTCATCTCATAGAGCACGACGCCGAGCGAATACAGGTCGCTGCGCGCGTCGGCATTGAGCCCCTTCGCCTGCTCGGGCGCAATATAGTGCACCGAGCCGATGGCCTGGCCGCTGCGCTCCTCGCGGATATTTTCCAGCGCGGCGATACCGAAATCCGCCACCTTGACCATGTCGTCATTCGTGATCATGATGTTCTGCGGCTTGATGTCGCGGTGAACGATGCCGTGCGCATGCGCGTGCTGGAGCGCTTTTGCGATCTGCGTGGCATAGCTCAGCGCCTCCTGCGCGCTGAACACGCCGCGCTCCGCGAGGCGCTGCTTGAGCGTCACGCCCTCGATGAGCTCCATGACGATATACTCCGTGTCGCCGCTGTGCCCCACGTCATACACCGAGACGATGTTCGGCTGCGAGAGCATGGCGACGGCGTGTGCCTCCGCCTGAAAGCGGTTTTTCAGCTCGGCATCCTCCGCCATCTCATCACGCAGGATCTTGACGGCGACATAGCGGTGCAGCTTATGGCACATGGCCTTATAAACGACCGACATGCCGCCGCTGCCGATGACCTCCAGGATCTCGTAGCGATCGTCCAGCATCTGGCCGATATAACGATTCATTGATTGTTCCATAGTGTTCCCCCGTTGCCGCGCTTAGCGGAAAAGAACCAGCGCTGTCACATTGTCACGCGCACCGCGCGAGAGCGCCGCCGCGATCAGGCGGCAGCAGATCTGCTTTGCATCTCTGGAACTGCGGCAGAAATCATGCATCTGCACATCCGTGAGCGTGTTGGACAGTCCGTCCGTGCACAGCAGCAGCCGCGCGCCCAGCGGAAACGGCATGCTGCGGCAGTCAGGCTCGACCTTGGCCCCGACGCCGACAGCGCGCGTGATCACATTGCGGCGCGGGTGACGATGTGCCTGCTCCGGCAGCACCTGACCGCTTGCGATCAGCTCCTGCACAAGCGAGTGATCCGTCGTGATCTGCTGCATACGGCGCAGGCCGACCAGATATGCGCGGCTGTCACCGACGTGCAGCACCGTGAGCCGTCCGTGCCGCACGCAGGCGGCGACGATCGTCGTGCCCATGCCGCGCAACTCGGGATCGGCACAGGCGCGGCCGTAGACCGCCTGATTGGCAGCGTCGCAGGCTGCGCGCATCGCAGGCTCGACCGCGCTGCCCGCCATCATCTCCCGGCGAAACTGCGCCAGAAAGGTCGACGCGGCAAGCTCGCTCGCAAGCTTCCCGCCGGCAGCGCCGCCCATACCGTCGCAGACGACGCCGACAACGCAGCCCTTGCGCCGGATGCGCGCACCGGCAGCACGGTCCTGATTCTCCTTGCGGACAGCACCTCTGTCCGACTTTGCAAAGCATTGCATGGGCTCTCCCCCTTCAGGCGCGGTGATCCGCGACCTTCTTGCGCAGCTGGCCGCAGGACGCGTCCACATCGCTGCCGAGCTTGCGGCGCACGGTCACGTTCACGCCGGCCTGCTCCAAAATGCGTATGAATGCCTTGAGGTGCTCCGGCGTGGACGGCCGGAACGCACGCTCCTCCACATGGTTGAGCGGGATGAGGTTCACATGCGCGCAGACGCGCCGCGCGTGCTTTGCCAGCAGCCGCGCGTGCTCGGGCGTGTCGTTCACGCCGTCGATCATCGCGTATTCGAAGGAAATGCGCCGTCCGGTCGCCTGATAATATCTGGCGCAGGCGTCGATGAGCGCCTGAACGCCGCGGCCGCGGTTGGCCGGCATGATCTTCGAGCGGGTCTCGTCATCCGGGGCGTGGAGCGAGACCGAGAGCGTGAGCTGCAGGTCGCGCGCCGCCAGATCATCAAAGCGCTCGATAAGTCCGCACGTGGACAGCGAGATGTGCCGCATACCGATATTCTCTCCATCGGGGTGGTTCACCAATTCGAGAAAGCGCATCACATTATCAAAGTTATCAAGCGGTTCGCCGATGCCCATAAGGACGATATTCGAGATCTTGCATCCAGATTCTCGCTCGGAGTAAAGCACCTCGTCGAGCATCTCCGAGGGCTCAAGGCTGCGGATCAGGCCGCCGATCGTGGACGCGCAGAACGCGCACCCCTGCCGGCAGCCGACCTGCGAGGAAATGCAGATGGTGTTGCCGTGCTTATAGTGCATGACGACCGTCTCGACGGCGTTGCCGTCATCGAGCTGCCAGAGGTACTTGATCGTGCCGTCTATTGCGGAGATCTGCTTGCGCAGCATCTCAAGCCTGGAGATGTAAAACTGCTCCGCGAGCGCTGCGCGCAGATCCTTGGACAGGTTCGTCATCTCGTCAAACGACGACGCACCGCGCGCAAGCCACTGGAAGATCTGCTTGGCACGGTATTTCGGCTGCCCCATTTCGGCGAGCGCCGCCGCGATCTCTTCGGGGAGCATGGCTTTGATGTCTCTCATTCGTGTCTCCTCAGCTTACAGACAAAAAATCCGTCCGTTTCATGTTCCTGCGGCCAGAAGGTAAACATTCCGCCCGCCGTATCCGCCGCCGGGAGCGGCAGCGAAAACGCCTCCGGTGCAAAGTCCGGATGCGTGCGCAGAAAGTCACGCACCACATCCTCGTTTTCGCGCGCAAGCACCGTGCACGTAGAATACATCAGCACACCGCCGGGACGCACGCACGGTGCAAGGCCCTCGAGAATGTCGCGCTGGATGGCCGGCAGCTGCGAGAGCTCCGCCGGGTCTTTGAAGCGGATCTCCGGCTTCTTGCGGATAACGCCCAGTCCCGAGCACGGCACGTCCGCCAGCACGATGTCCATCGTGCCGACCAGATCGGCATCCGGACGGCGGGCATCCATCGTGCGCGTCGAAATGCACGACAGTCCCAGCCGATCGGCACCGGCGCGGATACGCTTCCATTTATTCTCGTGTATATCGCAGGAAATCATACATCCCTGATCGCGCATCTGCATGGCAGCAGCGAAACTTTTGCCGCCTGGGGCGGCGCAGGCATCGAGCACGCGCATCCCCGGACGGACACCAGCGGCAAGCACTGCGCAGTGCGCGGCCGCGTCCTGCACATAAAACCAGCCGTCGGCAAAGGCGCGTGCAGCCGCAAGGTTTCCGCCGCGGCAGAGCAATGCATCCGGCAGCCACGGGTGTGGCTGCGTCTCGATGCCGTCGGCGCGCAGAGACGCAGCCAGGGCATCGGGTGTTGTTTTCAGGGTGTTCACCTGCAGACAGGCAGGCGCGTCGGCGTTGTTGGCCAAAAGCGCGCGCTCGGCAAAGTCATAGCCGTGCGCGTCGATGAGCATCTGCGCCAGCCACTGCGGATGGCTGGTGCGCACGGAGAGATAGGACGCCGTACCCGCCCCCGGGATCTCCGGCAGCGCGTCACGGTGCTCCGCCACGCGGCGCAAGACCGCATTGACCAGTCCTGCTGCGCGCGCACAGCCGCCCTTCCGGCAGAGCGCGACCGCCTCATTCACGGCAGCACGCGGCGGGACTTTATCCAGTAATACGATCTGATACGCCGACAGCCGCAGCAGGTCGAGTACCTTCGGCTCGAGTTTTTGCAGCGGCGTCGTGCAGTATGCCGCAAGGTAATGATCCAGCAGCGCCAGATTTTGCAGCGTCCCGTAGCAGATGCGCGCTGCGAGTGCAGCGTCACGCGGCGCAAGCTGCGCATTTTGCAGCACGATGTTGAGCGCGGCATCCGACCATGCGCCGTTTTTGCGCCAGCGCTGCAGTGCGGTCCATGCAGCTTCCCGTGCAGTCATAGCCATGCTCAGCTCTCAACGGGCAGCGTGTGCCCAAGCAGGTAGTCGGCTGCGGACATGCGCTTTTTGCCCGGCGCCTGCAGCTGCGTGATGCGCACCGTCTGCCCATCGGCACAGGCGACGGTGACACCGTCCTTACCGGCTGCCACGATCGTTCCGGGGGCTTTGCGCGTCGTTCGGTCTGAATAATCGGCGGCGTGGATCTTAAACGTCTGCCCGCCGAGTTCCGCAGTTGCGACCGGCCACGGCTCGAGACCGCAGATATGCTTGATGATCGCGCGCGGGCTCTGATCCCAGTCAATGGGCGAATCATCACGTGTGAGCGGGCGGGTATACGTCGCCGCGCTGTGATCCTGCGGGGTGCGCGGGGCAACGCCAGCGTCAACATCCCGCAGCGTGCGCACGAGCAGATCCGCTCCCATGACGGCAAGGCGGTCGAAGAGCTCTCCCGCCGTCTCGAATTCGCCGACCGGCGTCTGAGCGGTATAGATCACGTCGCCGGTATCCATTTCGCGGTCGAGGTACATGGTCGAAACGCCGGTCACGGCATCGCCGTTGAGCACCGCCCACTGGATGGGCGCTGCGCCGCGATACTTCGGCAACAGCGAGCCGTGCACATTGATCGCGCCGAGGGGTGCGGCGGCAAGCAGCTCGTCCGGCAGGATGCGACCGTAGGCCACGACGACGAGAATGTCCGGCTGCAGGCTTTGCAGCGCTGCCAGCGCCGTGCCGTCACGCATCTTTTCCGGCTGAAAGACCGGCAGGCCGTTTGCCAGTGCGATCTCCTTGACCGGGCTCGGCTGGAGCTTCATGCCGCGGTTTTTGGGCTTGTCCGGCTGTGTGAACACACCGACCACGTCAAAGTGGGCATCCAGCAGGCGCTGCAGGGACACAGCCGCAAAATCCGGCGTGCCCATGAATACGATGCGCATGCGCCTCACCTCTTCGACGACTGCTCCAGCTCCTCGGGAGCGAGCATCCGCGTGGCCTTGTCGGTGAACAGAACACCGTCAAGGTGATCGAGCTCATGGCAGAACGCACGCGCCGTCAGACCGTGCCCCTCGACCTCAAACCATTCGCCGTGGCGATCCTGCGCGCGCACCTTCACATAGTCCGGGCGCGCAACGATGCCGTACTCATCCGGCACGCTCAGGCAGCCCTCGGCGCCGACCTGCTCGCCGGCCGTTTCGACGATGACGGGGTTGATGAGCTCGATCATATACTCGTCCTTTTCATCAGGGACGTTCGTTTCCAGCACGATGACGGCGCGGCGCAGCACGCCGACCTGCGGCGCGGCAAGACCGACACCGTTGGACTCCGCCAGCGTCTGGCGCATATCGTCGAGCAGCATATGCAGACGGGGATTAAAGTCCTTGACCTCATGGCAGTGCTTGCGCAGCTGGGGGTCGCCGTTTTTCAGGATCATTCTTGTAGCCATTGTATACCTCTCCTTAGTCCAGCGGGTTGTCATCGGCAAAGACGGTGACATCGCGGAATGATTTTTCAGTGTTGCAGTACATGACGATATTCGCCGCCGCGCGGCGCACCGCCTTGCTCTGGTTGCAATAGAGCGTGACGCGGTAACGGTAGCGGTTATTCATGCGCACGACCGGCAGCGGTGCCGGTCCGAGCACCTCCGCGCGCTCACCGACGGTCTGCCGGAAGTAATCGCGGATATAGGCGCAGCAGCGCACGACCGCATTCTCCTGTGCGCCAGAGACCGTGACGGCCAGCACCTCGCTGAACGGCGGCGTGCCGTTGAGCTGCCGCAGCGCGATCTCCGAGCGGTAAAACGCATCGTAATCCTGCCGTGCGGCCTGACGGATGGTCTCGTTTGCGGGTGTGAATGTCTGGATCACGGCGCGGCCAGGTGCATCGCCGCGTCCGCTGCGGCCGACGACCTGCGTAATGAGCGAAAATGTGCGCTCATTGGCGCGGTAGTCGCCGACATACAGGCTCTGGTCGGCATTGAGCACGCCGACGAGCGTGACATTTTCGAAATTCAGCCCCTTCGTGATCATCTGCGTGCCGATCATGATGGGGATGCGCTCTCGCACGAACCGCTGCAGCAGCGCCTCGTGCGTGCCGGCCATGGCGATGGCATCGGCATCCATGCGCAGCGTTTCCACGCCGGGAAAAAGAGCGTGCACGTCTGCCTCGATGCGCTCCGTTCCGTCGCCGAGAAAGCGCAGCTCCCCGCCGCAGACCGGGCACCGGTCGTCGACGCGCTGCCGGTAGCCGCAGTGGTGGCAGACGAGCATCTGGTTACCCTGATGGTACGTCAGACTGACGCTGCAGTTCGGACACGAATACGTCGCGCCGCATTCAGCACAGGTGACGAGCTTACTCGCACCGCGCCGGTTGAGAAACAGAATGCTCTGTTCACCGCGGCGGAGGTTTTCCTCCAGTTCGGCATAGAGCACGGAGCTGATCGAGCCGGAATTGCCGTTTCGCAGCTCCTGCTTCATGTCGGCAATGATGACATCAGGCAGCTTGCGCGCGTTGAAGCGATCCGGCAGCGTAAAATAGTGATAGCGGCCGGTCTCGGCGTAATAGCGGCTGACAACGTCCGGCGTCGCCGAGCCGAGCAGCAGCAGCGCGCGATGCTGCGCACAGCGAAATTTTGCCACGTCGCGCGCATGGTAGCGCGGTGTGCTCTCGGATTTGTAGGTATCCTCCTGCTCCTCGTCGATGATGAGCAGGCCAAGGTTCTCCATGGGCGCAAAGACGGCGCTGCGTGTGCCGACGACGACGCGCGCAAGGCCGGCGCGGATGCGTTTCCACTCATCATAACGCTCCGAGAGCGGAAGGCCGCTGTGCAAAACGGCCACCGCATCTCCAAAGTACGCGGAAAACGCCTCGATCATCTGCGGCGTCAGCGAGATCTCGGGCACGAGCAGGATCGCCCCCTGCCCTGCCGCGAGCGCCTGCTCGATCAGGTGCAGGTAAACGAGCGTCTTGCCGCTGCCGGTCACGCCGAACAGCAGCGCCGCCTGTGGATCCGGCGAGCGCAGCAGCGCCTGCAGACCGGAAAACACCTCTGCCTGCGCCGCCGTGAGCGCAGGGATGGGCTTAGGCTGCCCGGTATAATGCGTCGGGCGGCGGAAATAGGGCTCAGTGTCGATGTGCACGAGCTCCTGCTGCACAAGCGTCTTCATAGACGACTTCGGTGCACCGGTAAACTGACACACCTCGTCGGCAGAGGCGCGGCCGATCGTACACAGCAGCTCCAGAATTGCGACCTGATGCGGCGCGCGTCTGCGGCGGCGGATCTCCTCCTGCGCCTCCTCAAGCGAGACGGCAAGGCTCGCATACTCGAGCTGCTTGTCACGCACGACGCGCTTTTCCGCCCCCTCGACGGTCAGGAGCTTTTGCTCCACGAGCCAGTGCAGCGCACTCGCCGGATCATTGTCGCCAAACGCCGTCTGCAGCGTCTCCAGCGGGCAGCGTCCACCGTGCGCGAGCACGGTCTCCAGCGCCAGCCGCCGCTGCTTGGAGCGGCCGCAAAGCGTGAGTGCCGCATCGGAATCCAGCTCCGGCGCAGCGCAGTAGATCGTGCTGACCCGATACCAGACACCGGCCGGCAGGATCGCGTGCAGCGCATCGTAGATGGTGCAGAAAAAGCGGTCATGCATCCAGATGGCGAGCCGGATCAGCTCCGGTGAGAGAATGGGCTCAGGGTCAAGCTGACGCGTGATGGGCTTGAGTTTTGGGTCATCCTGCGCCTGATCCAGCGCGAGCACCATACCCTCGCACGGGCGGTTGCCGCGCGAAAACGGCACCATGACGCGGCAGCCGGGGCGGAGCGTATCCGTCAGCGGCTGCGGGATCTTATACGTATACGGTCGGTCAAACGCAAACGTTGCAGCCAGAACGGCGACCTTTGCGACCGGGATCTGCAGCATCTGCGCGCCTCCTCTCCGAAAAAATCAGGCGGGTAGTGCCCGCCTGAAGGATTATTCCTTGTGCACGACCTGAAGGCGGCCGTCATACACCTCGTCGATCGCCATGGACACCGGCTTAGTATCCAGCGGCTCGCCGGCGGCCTGTGCGGCGGCGGCAATGTTGCGCGCACGGCGCGCGACCAGGTTCACCAGAAGATAGCGGCTGCCGGCCTTTTCGGCCAGAACGCTCATGGGGGGATACAGCATCATTTTTCAAGCACCTCTGTAAAATAGTTTTTCCGATCGGGATAGCGGCAGCACTCTGCCGTGATGATGGCGTCAAGCTCCTTGGCTGCAACGTCAGGATCGTCGTTGATAACAACGTAATCATAGGTATACGCCAGCGCGCATTCACGCCGCGCCTGTGCCAGCCGCTCGCAGATCTTCTGCTCATCGTCCGTATGGCGGCCGCGCAGGCGGCGCTCAAGCTCCGCAAAGGACGGCGGCATCATAAAAACGCGGATCGCGTCCGGCCGCTTCTCGCTGATCTGGTGCACACCCTGCACGTCGATGTCCAGCAGGACATGCACACCCTCAGCGCAGCGCCGCTCGACATAGCTCTTCGGCGTACCGTAGCAATTGCCGACATATTCGGCATGCTCAAGCAGCTCGTCCGACGCGACCATAGCGTCAAACGTCGTGCGTGTAACGAAGAAGTAGTCCGCTCCGTCGACCTCGCCGGGGCGCGGGGCGCGCGTCGTGGCAGAGACGGAAAAGCACACGTCATCGCGCAAGCGCATCAGGCGCGAGATGACCGTGCTCTTTCCGGTGCCCGAGGGGCCGGAGATCAGGATCAGCTTCCCTGTCTGGTGGTTCATATCATATCTCCTCCGGTTTCCGTATCTATGGCCTCAACACGGGCCTGCACCGCATCCGGCGGCAGCGCCGAGAGCACGGCGTGGCCGGTATCCATGATGAGGACGGCCTGCGTTTTTCGGCCGTAGGTCGCATCGATGAGCATGCCGATCTCCCGGCTGTCCTGCACGATGCGCTTGATGGGGGCGGAATCCGGACTGACGACAGCCAGCAGCCGCTCCGAGGAAACATAGTTTCCGTATCCGATGTTGATGAGTTTCAAGTCGCCGCTCCTTACTCGATGTTCTGGATCTGCTCACGGATCTTCTCGATCTCAGACTTGAGGTCCACGACCACCTTTGCGATGTCCGCATTCTGGCACTTGGAGCCGATGGTATTCGCCTCGCGGTTGAACTCCTGAATCAGGAAGTCCGCCTTGCGGCCGACCGGGGAACCACTCTCAAGCATCTGGCGCAGCTGGGCAATGTGGCTGCGCAGGCGCACCGTCTCCTCATCAACGGCGACATGGTCGGCAAAAATGGCTGCCTCGGCAATGATGCGTGCCTCGTCAATATCGGTCGCGGCGAGCACCGTCTCGAGTTTCTGGCGCAGGCGCGCCTCATAGGCGGCTGCCGTTTCGGGAGCGGCCGTTTCTACGCGCGTCACCAGCGACTCGATGCGCGCGAGCTTTTCGGCCACGTCCGCACGGAGCTTTTCGCCCTCGCGCTCACGCATCTGGTCATAATCCGCCAGTGCCTGCTGCGTCAGCTCAATCAGGCCGGAACGGATCTTATCCTGATCCGCCTCCGCCTTTTCCACGGACAGGATGTCCGGAAAACGCATGAGCGACATGAGCGACATGTCGTTTTTCAGATCATAGCGCACGGCGAGCGCGTTGAGCGTGTCAATATAAGCGCGCAGCAGCGGCTCGTTCACACGCAGGACGGTGTCCTCCGCCTGCGAGGAGTCAATCGTGACGAACACGTCCAGCTTGCCGCGGCTGACGTGCTGCTGGATGGTGGATTTGACCGCGTCCTCGGCGAAGAGGAAGTTGCGCGGCATGCGCACGGCAATATCCAAGTAGCGGTTGTTGACGCTCTTGAGCTCGACCGTAACGCTCAGTCCCTCGACGGTGCCCTTCGCGCCGCCATAGCCGGTCATACTTCTAATCATTTGCTCTTACCCTTCTTATCTCAAGTCTCCAGGACCTGAATGATCTCAAATGTAATGGGGCTCGCTTTCTTGCGGCGCTGGTATACAACATTGCACGCCACGCCGAGCGCGAAAAACGCAAAACCGATCAGCACGCAGCCGCCCTCACCCCAGCCGAGCGCGCTGCCGATGGCATAACCCAGAAACAGGAGCACAAACGGCACCAGATACAGCAGCGCAGCCGCACCGAGCACGTCCGACGTCTTGCTCTCAATGACGACCTTCTGACCCGGCAGCGCCGAGACCTTATTGAGTGCCTCGGCCCGGATACGACTCTGAAACACGCACGCCTCACACGACTCACACGTGCCGCCGCAAGCCGTGCCGCGCTCCACCTCCACCTCCGCCACATGGCGGCTGATCAGTTTGGTCACCACAGCATTCTGCGTCATCGTATCATCCTCCTGTAAAACGCACATTCACGACATACTCTCCGACCGCACCGGCGTTGGAGAAGCCGTCCACATAGATCTTCGCCGGAACGGCGACCGTGCCGCTCGTGGCCTTATAATTGGTCAGATCCACGACCACGCGCACGTTCTCCGCCGTGATCTGCGAGATCACATCCTCCGGCGCGCGGACAGTCACAGCCAGCGACGTCGTCATGATCTCAACACTGCGGGTCGTGCCGGTCGTCGTGATATTCGTCGCCGTGATCTTCTCCGTCGCCAGGCCTCGGACAGAGACGCGCACCGTCGCCTCCGTAACGCCGCTGAGGTTGCGCAGGTCATTTTCCAGCGGGATCGTGACCGTCTTCTCATACGACGTAGCAAAGCCGGACAGATCGATCGTCGCAACGACGATCTGATTGAGCTTGCCGAGCACATCCGTGTCACCGGCGACCTGAATGCTCTTCGGCTCGATATCGACGACGCAGTTTTCCTCCGTCGCTCCGGCGCCGCCCACAAGTGATACCTTGAGCGGCAGCTCCTTATTCATCAGCACCGGCATCGACACGCTGACCGTGTCATAGTTGCCGGAGATCTCCTTGGGCTTGAGCTTATTGCCGTCCTTATCGAGCAGGACATAGGGGCAGTTGGTCGGTGCGATGGACTTATCCAGATCCGTGCGCGTGACATACACACAGATGCTGTCGACCAAGTCGAGCTCCTCCTGCGGGCCGTAGAGCGTAATGGACGACGGCTCCACCTTGATGGGCTCAGCTGTGTAACCCTCCTTGACGCTGCCGGTAAAGACACCCTTGACCTCCAGCGTCTTGTTGGCCTCCTGCACGACGGAAAAACTGATGGTCTCTGGCGACTTGCTCAAAACCGTGATGCTGCTCTTGTCGACATTGGTCGGATACTGCAGCGAATAGCTCACCTGCATCTCGCGCGCCTGCGAAATGCCGGACACGTCAATGACCGCAGACAGATCCGCAGAGCTGAGATTTCCGAGCACACGCCGCGTGCCCTTGAGACGCACGGTCACGCTGTCGGCATCGGCATCCGTCACGATCAGGCCGCGCGCGGCGCGCAGATCGTCCGCGCCCTGATACACGACCTTGACATTGGAAAACGTCTTTTCGATCGTCGTCTCCTCCGTGGACATGATGTACATCCACAGCAGGAACGAGCCCAGCAGCGAAATGATGATCCAAAACGCCTTACTGCTGATGATTTTGTTGATTGTCGTCTTTTTTGTCATAGCGGTTCTCCCGGCGAAGCGGATTGAGTTTCTTCACGAAATCGACAAAAACGTCCCAGCGCCTGCGCTGCTGCTCCTCCTCGGGCAGAAGCTCACTGCGCAGGATCGCCTCAAAGGTCTCTGCGGAAAGGCGGCGCTTGAGCATGCCGTCCACAGCGATGGAGATGCCACCGGTCTCCTCGGAGACGATCACGACCACAGCGTCCGAATGCTCGCTCATGCCGATGCCCGCACGGTGGCGCGTACCGAGATCGGGGCTGAGATTCGTGTTGCTCGTCAGCGGCAGGACACAGCCTGCCGCCGCAATGCGGCCGTCGCGGATCACGACTGCGCCGTCATGCAGCGGCGCTTTGGGATAGAAAATATTCTTGAGCAGCTCCGCCGTCACATCGGAATTGACGGTCGTGCCGCTGCGCATCTGCTCGTCGAGCGTTACACCGCGCTCAAAAACGATGAGCGCACCGGTCTTGGTCGATGACAACTGCGTGCACGCGGCGATCGTCTGCGAGATGACGTTATCCATACCCAGCGTTTCGAGCGGCTTTGACCCAAAGCTCGGGAACGTTTTGCTGCCCATGCGCTCGAGCAGACGGCGCAGCTCAGGCTGGAAGATGATCACGAGCGCGATGAGTCCGAGCTCGACCGTCTTTTGCAGAAGGCGGTTGAACATCGTCAGCTTCAGCACACCCGAGAGCCAAAGCGCAATCAGGATCAGCAGAATACCGCGCGCAAGGCGGAACGAATTCGTCTTGCGGATGAGCATGATGATATTGTAGATCAGATAAGCGACGATCAGAATATCCACGATGTCCGAAAACCGCATCGTCGACACCAGCATCGTCAGCTTCGCCCAGAAGGCTGCAAGTTGTGCCATAAGCATTCCCTCGGCTGTTGGTTTCCGTTTTGCGGGCGCAAAACGCCAATCTTATGAATTATAATATTATACCCTACGCGCCCGTGAATTTCAATACAAAAATCCGCTTTTGCCTGTACGCAGGATGTCATGAAACGCACGAACCGTGTGCGCAATGTCCGCGTCCGTCGTAAACGGCGACAGGCTCAGGCGCACCGTGCCGGTCTCGAGCGTGCCCGCAGTGCGGTGCGCGACCGGTGCACAGTGCAGCCCCGCGCGCACGGCAATGCCGCTGTGCGCAAGCGCCTGTGCCAGCGTCTCGCAGTCCATATCGCGGCAGCGAACGGACAGCACCGCCGTCTGGCAGGACACGTCCGGTGATGCAAACACTTCCAGCCGTGTCTCCCTGCTCAGGCGTTCGCTCAGATTCTGCGAAAGTCTTCGCTCCCGCCGGGCGATATTGTCCACGCCCTGCGCGGACACGTAGCGGACGCCCGCCAGCAGCCCCGCGATGCCGGGGACATTGTGCGTGCCCGCCTCAAGCCGGTCGGGCAGCTGTTCCGGCATGGTCTGGAGCATGCTTTGTGAACCGGTACCGCCATACAGCAGCGGCTCCGGCTGCGCGAAGCACAGCAAAATGCCCGTTCCCTGCGGCCCGAGCAGCCCCTTGTGCCCCGGCATGGCGACAAAGGCCGCACCGAGCGCGGACGCGTCCAGTGCGACGCAGCCGGCCGCCTGCGATGCGTCCACGATCAGTGGGACGCGTGCCGCTGCGCAGAGCTCCGCGATCTCTTGCACCGGCAGCAGATAGCCGAACACGTTCGACACCATCGTGCACACGGCCGCCCTCGCTCCCGGCAAGGCGCGCCGGAAAGCATCGACCGCCGCCGCAGGATCGAACAGCGGGCTCGCCGCAACGCGCACCTGCGCGCCCAAGGCATATAACGGGCGCGTGACGGAGTTGTGCTCATAGCCGGAGATCACGACCGGATCACCGGGCGAAACGAGCGAGTGAATGGCAATATCGAGCGCGTGCGTCGCGTTTGCGGTGAACACGACGCGCTCCGGCTCCGGCACATGAAAGAGCGCCGCGGCCGCCTCCCGGCAGGCAAAGACCGTGTCGGCCGCACGCATGGCGGCACTGTGACCGCCGCGGCCGGGGCTCGCCATCGTGCGTATGGCCATCGACGCTGCACGTGCCACCGACGGCGGCTTGAGCAGGCTCGTGGCCGCCGAGTCCAGATAGATCATACCGTCACCTCCTGGTAAGTACCGTCTTCCAGCAGGCGATAGATTTTTCCCCGCTGGATCGCTGCGCGGTCCAGGAGCAGCAGAGCGCGTTCCAGTTGGGTTTCCTTCAGTTTGACGCAATACGTGCATCCGGTTTTGGAGACGCTTAGCGGCGCTTTATGCACGACGGCAGTGATGCCCGCGCGCTCAAGCACCCGCGACGACCGCTGTGCATAGGTCAGCGACCGGCACAGGATCAGACAATAGCGCTGCATCATGAGCTCCCTCCCACATGGTGATGCACCATTCTATGCGGGAGCGGCGCCGGCGTTTACGCCTGTTTCTCGAGCAGCACGACCGCATGCGCCGCGATACCCTCGCGCGCGCCGGTGAAACCGAGTCCCTCCTCGGTCGTCGCCTTGATGCTGACACAGTCCGTGCCGATGTCCAGACACTTGGCCAGATTGCGGCGCATCTGCGCAATGTGCGGCGCGAGCTTCGGCGCCTGTGCGAGCACCGTGCAGTCTAAGTTGCCAACCGTATACCCTTCGGCGTGCAGGCGCGCCACCACCTCGCGCAGCAGCGCCAGACTATCCGCCCCGGCAAATGCGGGATCCTTGTCCGGGAAAAGCTGACCGATGTCGCCCATGGCGGCCGCGCCGAGCAGCGCATCCATGACGGCGTGTGTGAGCACGTCGGCATCCGAATGACCGAGCAGGCCGGTCTCGTGCGGGATATCGACCCCTCCGAGGATGAGCCTGCGGCCGCGGACGAGGCGATGCACGTCATATCCGTGTCCAATGCGCATCATGCCTTGCCGCGCCTCCTCAGGATGAGCTCGGCAAGGTCAATGTCGATGGGCGTCGTGATCTTGATGTTCTCCTCCGAGCCCTGCGTCACGACGGGCTTCACGCGCAGCTGCTCGACCGCCGAGCAGTCGTCCGTGATGGCCAGATGCTTGCGCATGGCGTTGGTAAGCGCAGCCTTGATGAGATCCGCCTGAAACACCTGCGGCGTCTGAATGGCGGAGAGCGTCGAGCGGGCGGGCGTGCCGGTAATGATCCCGTCGGACGTTACCTTGACCGTGTCGCGCACCGGGATGCCGGGCGCGGCCGCACGGCTCTTTTGCGCCGCGCTGATCGTATCGGTAATGATCACATCCGTCACGAGCGGGCGGGCAGCATCATGGACGCCGATGAGCGTGGCACGGTTGCTCGCAGCCAGCACACCGGCCAACGAAGACTCCGCGCGCGTCATACCGCCGACGACAACCTTCGCCATCTTCGTGAGGGCATATTGGTCGCGCAGCGCCGCGATCTCCTCGAGGCGCGACGTGCGCGTGACAACGATCAGCTCGTCGACCGCGGCGCAGTTTTGCATGGCCTGCAGTGAGCGCACAAGCACCGGTATGCCGCCGACCTCCATCATCAGTTTGTCGCGCCCCATTCGCTTGGACGAGCCTGCCGCCAGCACGACCATCGTGCAAAACGGCTTGCCGCCGAGCTTTGCCCTGATCTTCCCGTAAAGTGTCATAGGATCGCTCCTTTCTTTCCGTTGCTGTTATGTACATACACAGTTGTTATGGTTTCATTATAATCAGAAACACGCCCCGGCGCAAGGTGCGGGCAGCAAAAAAAGCATCCCTGCACGCGTGTGCAGGGATGCTTTCAAAACCAATTACTCGTCGACATCGTCGAAGTCGATCTCGGGGATGTTGCCGGTGGCCTCACCGGTAGCAGAGATCTCGTAGACGAGGGCGTCCGCCTCGGGAGCCATCGGCTTCTTGGCCGGGCGCTCACGCACCGGAGCCGGCTCGGGAGCGGTCAGCGCGCGGATGGACAGGGAGATCTTGTGCTTCTCCTCGTCGATCGCGGTGATCTTCGCATCGACAATGTCGCCGACGGTCAGGACCTCATCGGGCTTGCCGATGCGGCGGTTGGCGATCTGGGAGATGTGGATCAGGCCGTCCACACCGGGCAGCACCTCGGCGAACGCGCCGAAAGGCATGAGCTTGACGATGGTGACCTTCGCCACATCGCCGACCTGGAAGGTGGACATGAACTTGTTCCAGGGGTTGCCGTTGGGATCTTTGTAGCCGAGGGAGATCTTGTGGTTCTCCGGATCGAAGCTGATGACGTAAACATCGACCTCGTCGCCGACGGACAGCACGTCGGACGGCTGCTTGATGCGGCTCCAGCTCAGCTCGGAGACGTGCACCATGCCGTCAATGCCGCCGATGTCAACAAACGCGCCGTAGGACGTCAGGGACTTGACAACACCGTGATAGTGCTTGCCGACCTCGATCTCGCTCCAGATCTTCTCGGCGCGCTCGCGGCGCTCCTTCTGGGCGACGGCACGGATTGAACCGACGACGCGCTTGCGGCCGCGGTTGACCTCGGTGATCTTCAGGCGCACGGTCTGGCCGACGAGCTCGGACATGGCCGCGTCCTTCGGCAGGCCGGACTGGGAAGCGGGCACGAACACGCGGATGCCCTTGACGGACACAACGATGCCGCCCTTGTTGTCCTCGGTGACCTTGCCTTCAACGATCTCGCCGCTCTCCTGCGCCTCTTCAATGGCGGCCCAGTTCTTCACGGCGTCCAGACGCTTCTTGGAGAGCATCGCAGTGCCTTCGACATCGTTGACGCGCACAACGCTCGCCTCAATGCTGTCGCCGACGTGCAGGACATCTTCAACCTTGATGCCGTCGTCGGTGAACTCGCTGGTCGGGATGAAGCCGGAATACTTGGTGCCGATATCGACACTGATCTCGGTGGCGGAAATGGCCACGACCGTACCGGTTACCTTTTCTCCATTATATATAGGCTTGAGAGATGCCTCCAGCATTTCATCAAAATTTTCAGTCTCCATGGGATTTTCTTGAGTCAGGATCTCGTCGCTCATCTTTTGTTTTACCTCCTTAATGATCCATGCAGGCACGGAGGCCCCGGCTGTCAGGCCGACCGTATCCGCATGTACGAACGCGCTTGTATCAAGCTGCGCTGCGTTTTCAATAAATTGCACGTTTGCACACGCACTGCAGCAGATCTCGTAGAGATGGCGGCTGTTTGCACTGTGGCTGCCGCCGACAACGACCATTGCATCGCAGTTGCGGGCCATCTGCGCGGCCTCTGTCTGACGTGTAAACGTAGCACCACATATTGTATCAAACAATTTGGCGTTTGTACACTCTTTTTTTATAATTTTCTGACATTCCAGCAGTTTTTCTTGCGTTTGGGTCGTCTGGATAACAACAGTCAGCGGTTTTGCACAGTCGATGGTGCCGTCAGCGATGCGCGCGGCGAGCTGTGAGGCGTCATTGACCACAATTGGGGATGTGCACCAGCCGCAGATCGCACGCACCTCCGGATGGTCGGCAGCTCCGATGATGACCGGCTGACGCCCCTCAGCGGAAGCCTCCGCCACGATCTCATGGATGCGCTTGACCTTCGGGCAGGTCGCGTCATACACCGTCGCGCCCGTATGCTGCACGGCCTCAAACTCTGCACGGCTGACGCCGTGGGAACGGATGATGACCGACGCGCCCTGCGGGATCTGCTCCGGTCCGTCCGCGACCGTGAGCCCCTCGGAGCGCAGGTGCTGCACAACATCATCGTTATGGATCAGCTCACCAAGGCTGTAGCAGTTTGCCTCGGCCGCAAGCATCTCCTCGGCCATTTTGACCGAGCGGCTGACGCCGAAGCAAAAACCGGCAGACTTGGCGACGCGCAGCTCTCTCATGCGTCCGCCTCCAGTCCGAAGCGCGTGCGGATGGCTGCGCACACGGCATCAATGCTCTGTTCGAGCGTGAGATCGCTCGTGTCGATGTGCACGGCGTCCGGCGCTGCCTTGAGCGGCGCAATGGCACGGTGGGTATCGTCGTAATCGCGCTGCTCGAGCTCACGCAGCACGTCGGCATACGGCTCCTGAATGCCCTTTTCCTGCAGCTGACGCCAGCGGCGCTGTGCGCGGCACTCCGCCGAGGCGGACAGAAAGATCTTCAGCCCGGCATCCGGCAAAACAACCGTGCCGATATCGCGCCCGTCCATAACGACGCTGTGCGTGCGGGCAAGGCTGCGCTGCATATCAAGCAGGAACGCGCGCACGACCGGCAGCGCCGACACGCGCGAGGCAAGCAGCGACACCTCCGGCAGACGGATCGTTTCCGAAACGTCCTCTCCGTTGAGCAGCATCCGCTGCTCCCCCGCCGCATCATACACGAGCTCGATGCGCAGCGTCGGCAGCAGCGCCTGCATGGCATCGGCATCCGAGCAGTTCACGCCGGCGCGCTCTCCGGCAAGACCGACGGTGCGGTAGATCGCACCGGTGTCCACATAAATCAGACCAAAGCGGCGCGCAGCCGCGCGGGCGATCGTACTTTTTCCGGCACCGGAAGGGCCGTCAATGGCAACGGTAATGTGTGTATCCAAAGCGTTGATTCCTTTCCATGTCATGTGCAGACGGCGCTGCCGGCCACATAGCCGGTGCTCCACGCGATCTGCAGGTTATAACCGCCGGTATAGGCGTCCAGATCGAGCACCTCTCCGGCAAAATACAGCCCCGGCATCCGCTTGGATGCCATGGTGCGGGGATTGATCTCCTTGACCGACACGCCGCCGGAGGTGATGATCGCCTCACTGATCGGGCGCGTACCGCACACGGAGACCGGAAAATGCTTAAACAGCTCCACGAGCTTGTGCCGCTGTTCGCGCGTGACAGTGTTGACCTTCGTATCCTCCGGAATACCGGACAGGCGCACAAGCACCGGGATCATGGCATGACCCGCGAGGTCGTAGAGCGCGTTCTTAAAGTCCCGGTTGGCATATTTCTGAAAATCACGCAGGATGCGCGCGTCGAGCTTCTTTTCATCCAGCGCCGGCTTCAGGTCGATGGACAGGCGGTAGCTGTGCTGCGAGAAGTCGCGCATATGCGCGCTTGCCGACAGGACCAGCGGGCCGGAGACACCGAAATGCGTGAAGAGCATCTCGCCGAGGTCGGAATAGACCTGCTTATTGTGCTCATCATAGACCGTGAGCGTCACGTTGCGCAGGGAAAAGCCCTGCATCTCGGCGCACCAAGGGTCATTGGATTCCAGCGGCACGAGCGAGGCGCGCAGCGGCGTGACCGTGTGGCCGAATTGCTGCGCAAAGCGATAGCCGTCGCCGGTCGAGCCGGTGAGCGGGTACGACATACCGCCGGTGCAGACAACGGCTGCATCGCAGTCAATCGTGCCCTCCGTGGTCACGACGGCGGAAACTGCGCCGTCGCGCGTCAGAATATCGGTCGCAGCGGCGTGCAGAACGCGCCCCCCTGCGTGTGCATAGGCGCGCTCAAGTGCATTGGCGATGTCGTGCGAGCGGTCGGAGACCGGAAACACGCGGTTGCCGCGCTCGGTCTTGAGCGGTACGCCGAGGGATTCAAACAGCGCCATCGTGTCGCGCGGCTCGAACCGGTTGAGCGCGCTGTAGAGAAAGCGTCCATCGCCGGGGATGTTTGCAAGCACGGTTTTGATGTCGCAGTTATTTGTCACATTGCAGCGGCCTTTTCCGGTGATGCGCAGCTTCTTGCCGAGCATTTTGTTCGGCTCGAGCAGCACAACATGAAGCCCGCGCTGCGCCGCCGTGAGCGCGCACATGGACCCGGCCGCACCGCCGCCGATCACGACTACATCAGCTTTCAACGGTTCCATACACCTCATATTCTTTCCAGACATTCTCCAGCTCCCGGAAGGTCTCGAACGTGCGCGCACGGTCGCGCGCGCTGACCGCCATGATGAGCGCGTTGATCATGCTCAGCGGTGCAACGAGAGAATCCAGGAACGAGACCATCTCACTTTTCGTATACAGGCAGACATCCGAGATCTCATTGAGCGGCGAGACCTTGCCGTCCGTCAGGCCGAGGCAGCGTGCACCGCGGTCGCGCGCAAACTTCATGGCGCTGATCGTGCGCTTGGAATAGCGCGGGAAGCTGATGCCGATGATGAGGTCGCCCTCACCGATGCGCAGCAGCTGCTCATAGACCTCGCGCGCGGCGATCTCCTTGACAACGGTGACGTCATCGAGCAGGAGCTTAAGATAGATCGCCAGAAAATCAGCCAGCGTCGTGGACGTGCGCATGCCGATGATGTAGATGTGCTTTGCGGACAGGATCATATCGACCGCCTGATTGAAGTAATCCTGATCGATCTCGTCGAGCGTGGCCTGAAGGTTATTGATGTCGGCCCGCAGCACCGCTTTGAGTACATCATGCCCGTCCATGGTGCTCTCAGCCGCCTCGATGCGCTCGACCGAGGTCAGACGGTTGCGCACGATCTCCTGCAGCGCTTTTTTCATGCCGGGATAGCCCCGGTAGCCGAGGTCGGCCGCAAAGCGCACGACGGTCGACTCACTCACGCCGGTCACTTCGCCGAGGCGCGCAGCCGTCATGAAAGCCGCCTTATCATAATTCTTGAGAATAAACTGTGCGATCGTCCGCTGCCCCTTCGAAAAGGAGGGAAATTTATGTTCCAAAACAGACAATATATCCATTTCCATATGTTCACCTTGCAAATACGCATTTTTTGCTGCTATGTCGCAGCGTATTTTTATATTTTAAGCAAATGCCGGGTATTTTGCAAGTCACATCTGCAACTTTTGCGCGAAAAACTTGCATAAACTTCCTCGCCTCAAAGGTGCGATTTTAGGTAGGCGACCTCCTCGTCGGTCAATTCCCGCCACCGGCGCGGCGCGAGTGTGCCGAGGCGCAGCTCTCCCTCCGCCACGCGCACAAGGCGCAGCACGCGCAGACCCGCGAGCGCGCACAGGCGGCGCACCTGCCGGTTACGTCCCTCATGGATCGTGACGGACAGGCGGTCAGGCGCGAGCACCGTCACCTCCGCCGGACGGACGCGATAGCCCTCCAGCTCCGTGACGGCGTGCATGACCTCTGCTGCGGCTGCAAGATCACCGCCCGCAACGTCGACCTCATATGTCTTGGTGATCTCGTGCGACGGGTGCATGAGGCAGTTTGCGATCTCGCCGTCATTGGTCAAAATGAGCAGCCCCTCGGAATCCAGATCCAGCCGGCCGACCGGATACAGCCGCTCCCCCAATGATGCTACGAGATCCGCCACCGTTTTGCGCCCGTGCTCATCGTGCAGCGTCGTGACATAGCCGCGCGGTTTATTGAGCATTATGTACCGCTTCGGCGCTTTGGACGGCAGCGGACGGCCGTCAATGCAGATGACGTCGGTCTCCGGGTCTGCCTGCGCGCCGAGCTGTGCAACGCAGCCGTTGACGGTCACACGGCCTGCGGAGATCATTGTCTCCGCCGCGCGGCGGGACGCAACGCCCGCCTCGGAAATGCACTTTTGCAGCCGCTGCTGCATGGTCATCACCTCAAAATTCAGGATAGTAAGCGGAAAAATACCGGCTGACGCGCGTCCACAGGCGGCCAAGCCGTGCAAACGGCGTGATCTTCACATCCGGGTCGAGCGCCGCGGGTTTGGCATAGCAGAGCGCCACGGAGACGCTTTGCCCATCCGGCCCGGTCGCCGTCAGTGTGCCCGCCCGCGTCCCTTGCTGCACCGGTGCAAACGCAAAGCGCGGCAGCTCCGCCGTGAGCGTCACCGTGTCCTCCGGACGCAGGAGCAGATAAGCCTCCCGCTCCGGTGTTACCGCGCAGACCTGCACCGTGCCGGAGAGCACCGGAACGGCATACACCGGCGTATCTCCGGCGACGGCGCGATACGCATAGTTTTCAAACGCCCAGTCGAGCAGGCGCGTGTGATCATTCCAGTCGTCCGGATCCGAGAGCGTCACGCAGACAAAGCGCGTCGCGCCGCGCTGTGCACAGGACACAAGCGTGCGCCCGGACGCCTTCGTGTAGCCGGTCTTGACGCCGATCGCGCCGTCATAGCAGCGCAGCAGCCGGTTGTGATTGACGAGCGTTTGCCCTCCGATAGTCGCGCGCTCGGTGGCCACGATGGTACAAAATGTGTCGTTCGCCATGGCCGCACAGGTGAGCGCCGCCATGTCGCGCGCCGTGGAATAATGCCCCTCGGCATCAAGCCCGTTGGGGTTTTGAAAGGCGCTGCCGGTCATGCCGAGTGCACGCGCCTTATCGTTCATCATGTCCGCAAACGCCTGCACCGAGCCCGCCGTGTGGCATGCGAGCGCGAGCGCGGCGTCATTGCCGGACACGAGCATCATGCCGTAGAGCAGCTCCTCGACCGTATACGTCTCTCCGGCGCGCAGATACATCGACGAGCCCTCGACCGCCGTGTATTCCGGCAGGATCTCGACCGGTTCCCCGAGCGCACAGTGCTCGAGCACGACAAGCGCCGTCATAATCTTCGTCGTGCTGGCGATGCCGAGGCGTGCGTCTGCATTCTTTTCATAGAGCACCGTTCCGGTCTCGGGATGCACGACGATGGCGGCCTGTGCCGCATTGTCCGCCCCGGCGGCATAGGCGCGCGGCGCACACGGCAAGAGTATGGCGAGCGCGCACAGGAGCGCAAATATCGTTCGTTTCAAAACAAGCACCACCCTTTTGAAGTTTCGGGCGGTGCTTATTATGGGCGCTCAGAGCGCGGATTATGCTTTGTCGGCCTTGCGCTGGTCGATGAACCGGTCGATGCGGTCAAAGACCTGCGGGGTCATGTCGATGAGCCGGTCGAACGTGTTCGAGGCGGGCGGCATGACGTTGAGCATACGCACATTGCCGTCCTTCACGATCAGAAAGCCCATCGGCTCGACCTTGACGCCTGCGCCGCTGCCGCAGCCGACGCCGTTTTGGTTCTCCTTCATCGGAAACTCCGACCCGCCGCTGGCAAAGGCGAAGCTGACGCGGGAGAGCGGAATGAGCGTGATGTCGTCCGGCGTCGTGATCGGTTCGCCGACGACGGTGTTCGTGTCCACCATTTCCTTGATCTTGCTCATGGTCGCAGTCATGACTGCGCTGATTTGATTATCCATTGCTGACCTTCCTTTCCTGCGTGTCCGGCGCGGTCTTTGCGCGCGCGGCACGAGCCTTCTTTGCCTGCAGCTTCTGCTTCAGATATCCGGCGCCGAATATGAGCGCGACGGCGACGATCTGCCCGACGCGGATCGTGCAGACGATGCGTGCGTCGATGCGCGGACGCTCGGCGTCAAAATCCACGCCGGTCTGAATGTCCCGCTCGTCGATGCACAGCGTCCGCTCAGCCAGCGGCGTGAGCGCTCCGAGCGCGGCGTTGACATAGCCGAACGCCAGAGCAGTGTCATACGGGTCTGGCGCACCGGACACAAATACCAGCCGCAGCAGCCGCACGTGCAGCTTCTGCCGCAGACGATCGAGTGCCTGCAAGCCGAGCTCCGCCAGCTTGAGCAGCGTCTGCGCGTCCGGCGGTGCAGACTTTGTCTTCTCTTTTTTCTTCTTCGGTTTCTTGGTTTTTGCCTTCCCGGGCTTTGCATCCGGTGCCTTCGGCAGCAGGTGCAGCCGCGCCGGACCGATGCGCGCCGCGAGGGAAAATGCCCCCTCGGCATACGCCGCATCCACGCCGACCGGCAGCAGATTCAGCAGCGTCAGCACCAGCGCGATCGCCAGGATGATCCACAGGGCCGTCAATCGGCATCACTCCCCTGTCGGTTTTTCCTCCGTGTCGGTCAGCTCCATCTGTTCGCCGCGGCCGCGCAGCTCCGAGATGGCCTGCTCGAGCTTTTCCGCGCCCTCATCGGACGACAGATCCGGAAGCACAGGCAGCTCGTCGAGCGACTGCATACCCATGGTGCGCAAAAACAGCGCACTCGTACGGTACAGTGACGGGCGGCCGGGTGCATCGAGCTTGCCGCAGGACTCAATGAGCCCGCGCTCCAGCAGTGTCGTGACCGTGTAGGCGCTGTCCACGCCGCGCACCTGATCGACATATGCGCGCGTGACCGGCTGAAAATATGCCACGATCGCCAGCACCTCCAGCGCCGGCTGCGAGAGTTTGGGCGGCTTGCGCTGCTCGAGCGTGCGTCGGATGTAGTCGGCATACTCCGGTGCGGAACAAAGCTGCAGCAGATCGTTCATCTGCACCAGGCGCATACCGCAGCGGTTTTCCTCATACGCCGCAGCAAGTTCCTTGGCAGCCGAGATGATCGTCTGCGTCTGCTCGCCGGTGACGAGCGCGATGCGCGACGCCGGCACGGGATCGCCCGCTGCAAATAAGATGGCCTCAATGACCGAAAGCAATTCATCGTGTTCCATAAAAACTCTCACTCAACAATGGATTCCAGAATATCGTCCGTCGTGCCGCCCGTGAAGCTTGCGACATACTCGCCGTTTTGCTCTGAGAGCATCAGGTGGCCGAGACTGCACAGCTCGAGCACGGACAAAAAGGTCGCCACGATCTCGCTGCGGCTCGCGCACTGACCGTAGAGCGCATTGAGCGGCATGCTCCCCCGCTCACGCAGCTCGTCAATGAGCGTGCGGCACTTATCGCGCACACTGTAGATGATGCGCTTGGGCGCTGCCATTTGCAGCGCTTCCGTCGACGCCGTGCCGCCGCGCGTGAACACGGACAGCAGCGCGCGCAGAAGATCGGTCTCCTCGATGCGGTAGCGGTACTCCCCCGCCGCCTTCGGGAGCGGCTCCGGCGGGCGCGACAGATAGTGCAGTCCGGTCTGCGCCGCGGCCTCGAGCATCGGCGTGACGGTCTTGACCGCCGCATACGTATCCTTGCACTTGAGCTGCTCGAGCGAGGCGATGAGCTGTTCGAGCTCCGTGACCTCCTTCTCCTCGGTGAGGAGCATACGCGTCTTGATATAGAGCAGATACGACGCCATCTGCACAAACTCGCTCGCGATCTCGAGATCGAGCTTTTCCATGGCGTTGAGGTACTCCAGATACTGATCGAGGATGTCCGAGATCTTGATGTCGCGGATCTCGATCTTATTCTTCGACAGCAGCAGCAGGATCAGACTCAGCGGACCTTCAAAATCCGCCATCTCGCTCTTGTCATGGATGATGCCCTCGAGAAAATAAGTTGGATCGCCCGGCTTAGCCGAAGATGCCGATAAGTTCATAGCCCCACTCCGCAAATACAAAGAGTTTGTCAAACGCGGCCTCCGTCACCGTGGTGAGCGGCTTGCCGAGCACGCCGGTGGCGACCAGCACGAGCAGCAGGATCATCCCGTAGCGCTCATAGCGCATGAGCTTTGCATAGGCCGCGTCGGGCAGCAGCGCAAAGAGCACCTTCGACCCGTCGAGCGGCGAGACCGGGATGATATTGAAAATAGCCAGCGCCAGACTGATGTACGCCGTCAGCCAGATCATGTCCAGCAGAAACTGCACCGAATACAGCGCCCGGTACAGCAGGCCGTATAAAAACAGAAACACCAGCGCGAGCAGCACATTGGACGCCGGTCCCGCCAGCGCCGTAAGCGCCATGCCACGCTTGGGATTGCGAAAGCGCATCATGTTCACCGGTACAGGCTTCGCCCAGCCGAACTTGAACACGACCATCATCAGCAGACCCATCATGTCAATATGCTTGAGAGGGTTGAGCGTGAGGCGGCCGGCGTCCTTCGCCGTCGGATCGCCGAGGCGATACGCGACCCAGCCGTGCGACACCTCGTGAAACGTGATGCACAGCAGCGCCGGAACGACCGACAGCACGATATTGAGCAGATACGACCAGTCCAGCCCGTTCCAGATCGATTGCAGTGTGTTCACGCACGCACCTCCCATTCCTACAAAGCTGCATTATAGCAAGTCCCCGTCAAAAAAACAAGTGCAGAGCGTGCAATCGCACGCTCTGCACAGCGTTTCTGATTCAGCCGACGGCACGCAGGATCTCTCCAAGCAGCGCCTCGCGCCCGGTGCCCTTCTCCGCCGAAAACGGCAGGAGCACCGCGTCATCCGGCAGCAGCAGCGTGGCGCGGATGCGCGCGAGATTCGGCTCGATCTCCGACTTTTTGAGCTTGTCGCACTTGTTGGCCACGACGACCATCGGGCAGCCGGTGGAATGGAACCACGCGGCCATCGTCTCATCATCCGCCGTGGGTTTGTGGCGGGCGTCGACGATCATGACGCCGAGCGTGATGCGCGCAGGGTCAGCGAAGAAATCCTCCATGAGCTTACCCCAGCGGTCGCGCTCCGTTTTGGCGACGCTGGCATAGCCGTAGCCCGGCAGGTCGACAAAGTACGCACGGCGGTCGATGCAGAAGTAATTGACATGGACGGTCTTGCCGGGCTGCGAGCCGACGCGGGCAAAATTCCTGCGGTTGAGCAGCCGGTTGATGACCGAGGACTTGCCGACGTTCGACTTGCCGGCAAAAACGATGCACGGCAGGTCAGCCGTCAGAAAGCCGGACGGGCTGACGGCGGACTTGAGAAACTCCGCCTTATTCAGGTTCAGGGTCGGCATATGCTCACCTCACTGGCGCAGGTTGACGTTCGCGGTATCGGCGTGCGCGTCGGAATGCGCCGCCTTGACGGCCGCGGCAAACCGGCGGCCGAACGCAACATCGAGGATCTTATCCACATGGTCGGTCGTGACGAACTTGAGCGCGCTGCGCACGGTCGGGTCAATCTCCTCCAGATCCTTTTCGTTCTCACGCGGAATGATGACCGTCGTGATGCCGATGCGCATGGCAGCCATCGTCTTTTCCTTCAGACCGCCGATCGGCAGGATACGGCCGCGCAGCGTGATCTCACCCGTCATGGCGAGGTCGCGGCGCACGGGCGTGTTCGTGAGCGCGGAAATGACCGCGATGCAGATCGTGATGCCGGCCGACGGACCGTCCTTCGGTACGGCGCCCTCCGGGAAGTGGATGTGGATATCCTTGTTCTTATAAAACTCCGGGTCGATGCCGAGCAGCTGCGCACGGCTGCGGATATAGGTGACGGCGGCCTGCGCCGACTCCTTCATGACGTTGCCGAGGTTGCCGGTCAGCTCGAGCTTGCCCGTGCCGTCGAGCACGGCGACTTCGACATCGAGCACTTCCCCGCCGACGGACGTCCACGCAAGGCCGCGCACGAGGCCGACCTCATCCTGCGCATAGACGCGCTCCGGCTCATAGCGCGCGGGACCGAGATAATTGGCCACGCTGCCGGCGCGCAGCTGCACGCTCTTGCACTCGCCGAGCGCGATGCGCTTGGCAGTCTTGCGGCAGACGGCGGCAAGGTTGCGTTCGAGCACACGCACACCGGATTCGCGCGTATAGAGCGCGATGATCTCGCGGATGGCGTCATCGCTCACGCGCAGCTGTGCCTGCTTGAGACCGTGCTTTTTGCGCTGCTTGGGCAGCAGGTGCTGCTTTGCGATCTGGAGCTTTTCCTCATCGGTATAGCTCGAGAGCTCAATGACCTCCATGCGGTCGAGCAGCGGGCGCGGGATGGTGTCGAGCGTGTTTGCCGTGAGCACGAAAAACACGTCCGACAGGTCGACCGGGATCTCCATGAAGTTATCCCGGAAATGATCGTTCTGCTCCGCGTCGAGCACCTCGAGCAGCGCCGAGGACGGGTCGCCGCGGTAATCGCTGCCGAGCTTGTCGATCTCATCGAGCACCATGACGGGGTTCATGCTGCCGGCGATGGTCAGACCGTTAATGATGCGGCCGGGCATCGCACCGACGTACGTCTTGCGGTGGCCGCGGATCTCCGCCTCGTCGTGCACGCCGCCGAGGGAGATGCGCGAGAGCTTGCGGTTCGTGGCATGGGCAATGCTCATGGCGATGCTCGTCTTGCCCGTGCCCGGAGGGCCGACCAGACACAGCACGCCGCCCTTGACATCGGGCGCGAGCTGGCGCACGGCCAGATATTCCGTGATGCGGTCCTTGACCTTTTCGAGGCCGAAATGCTCATCATCGAGCACCTTGCGCGCGGCGCGCACATCGAGCCGCTCCTCGGTGCGGGTGTTCCACGGCATCTCGAGGCAGATGTCCAGATAATTGCGGATGACGGACGCCTCCGACGAGCCGAACGGCTGTTTTTTGAGTCGGTCGACTTCCTTGAGCAGGCGCTGCTCGGATTCCTCCGGCAGGTGCAGCGCCTGGATCTTCTCCCGATAGGCGGTGCTCTCGGAGTCGGGGTCGTCCGCCTCGCCGAGCTCTGCCTGAATGATCTTCATCTGCTCGCGCAGCAGATACTCCTGCTGCGTCTGGTTGAGACGATCCTGCGCCGCCTCCTCAAGCTGATGCTGCAGGCCGAGCACACTCGTCTCATGCAGCAGCATTTTCGACAGCAGCGTAAGCCTGCGGCTCGGCCGCGTCTGCTCAAGCAGCTCCTGCTTCTGCTCGGGACGCAAAAATACGTGCTGCGCGATAAAATTCGACACAAAGCCGGCGTTCGTGCTGCCGAGCACCGTGATGACCGACTCCGGCGCCATGTTGCCGGACACGGTCACATAGGCGTCAAACAGGTTGCAGCAATGGCGGATGAGCGCCTCGATCCGCGCGGTCTTGCGCTCGGCGACGTCCGGCATCGGTTCGACCTCCGCCACAAAACAGGGCATATCGGTGCGCACGGCCAGCGTCCGGCCGCGCTCGATGCCCTCGGCCATGACGCGGACAGTCTTGCTGCCGGGCTGCTTCATCATCTGCTTGATGCGGCAGACCGTGCCCACGCCATAGACGTCCTCAGGGGTGGGGATATCCGTCGCAATGTCGATCTGCGGCACCAGATAGATGATCTGATCGTCACTCATGGCCATGTTCAGCGCCGCGATGGACATGCTGCGCTCGACCTCAAAGGTCAGCATCATGCCCGGGAACACGGTCAGGCCGCGCAGCGCCATCATCGGCAGGCTGCGCCGGTCGGTAAATTCCACATGATCCATAGAAGTTGTGTTATCCATTCAGATTCCTCTTTCGCTCAGGGGTACAGGGGTGCAGTCAGCGCCGGCTCACTGCTCCCGATGCTCGATGCGCGGCGGCTCGGTGCCGTCCACGCACGCTGCGGTGATGGTGATCTTGCTGATCGTCGGGTCGGACGGCACGGAATACATCAGATCCGTCATGACGCCCTCCATGACGCTGCGCAGGCCGCGCGCGCCGATCTCCATCGCGATCGCCTTATCCGCAATTCTGCCCAGCGCCTCATCCTCAAATTCCAGCTCGACGTCGTCAAACTGCATCAGCGCCTGATACTGCTTGGTCAGGGCGTTTTTGGGCTCTTTGAGAATGCGCACCATATCCTCACGACTGAGGCTCGCCAGCGCCGTGATGACCGGCATGCGGCCGATCAGTTCCGGGATGATGCCGAACTTCAGCAGATCATGCTGCTGCACATTCTTCATGATCTCGGTCAGGTTGCGCTCCTTGGCGCTCTGGATCTCGGCGCCGAAGCCCATGGACTTTTTGTCCATGCGGCGCTCGATGATCTTATCCACGCCGTCAAACGCGCCACCGCAGATGAAGAGGATGTTCGTCGTATCGACCTGAATAAACTCCTGCTGCGGGTGCTTGCGCCCGCCCTGCGGCGGGACGTTTGCAACCGTGCCCTCAAGCAGCTTGAGCAGCGCCTGCTGCACGCCCTCGCCGGAGACGTCGCGCGTGATGGACGTGTTCTCGCTCTTGCGGGCGATCTTGTCGATCTCGTCGATATAAATAATGCCGCGCTGCGCACGCTCGACGTCAAAATCCGCCGCCTGCAGCAGCTTGAGCAGGATGTTCTCCACATCCTCACCGACATAGCCGGCCTCGGTGAGCGTTGTCGCATCCGCAATGGCAAACGGCACGTCGAGCATCTTGGCCAGCGTCTGGGCGAAGAGCGTCTTACCGCTGCCGGTCGGTCCGATGAGCAGGACGTTACTCTTTTGCAGCTCGACGTCACTGTCCTGATCGCCGCGCAGGATGCGCTTATAGTGGTTATACACCGCCACGGACAGCACCACCTTGGCACGGTCCTGGCCGATGATATAGTCATCGAGCGTCGCACGCATCTCAGCCGGCTTCGGCAGCTGGTCGCGCCGGAGCGTGACCTGTGCCGTAGAGACGCTCTCGGGCTCATAGCCCTCGTCGATGATGCTCATGCAAAGGCGCACGCACTCATCGCAGATATAGACGCCGTTACCGGCAACGAGCCGGTTTACCAGCGACTGCGGTTTCCCGCAAAAAGAGCAGCGCACGCTCTTCTTTTCGTCATTTCTGGCCATAAAAACCTCACATTTTCTACATTTGAAACAGGGAGGGAACGGCGGTTCCCTCCCCTGACAGATTATCGCTTATAGATGACCTTGTCCACCAGACCGTAGGCCTGTGCTTCCTCTGCGGTCATGAAGTTATCGCGCTCGCAGTCCTCGGCGATGGTCTCGACCGGCTTTCCGGTGTTCTCCGCGAGGATGTGATTGAGGCGATCCTTGATGCGCAGGATCTGCCGTGCCTGGATCTGAATGTCCGTGCACTGACCCTGACTGCCGCCGGAGGGCTGATGGATCATGATCTCCGAGTTCGGCAGCGCCAGACGCTTGCCCTTCGCGCCGGACGAGAGCAGAAACGCGCCCATCGACGCAGCCAGACCGACACAGATGGTGGAAACATCCGCCTTAATGTACTGCATGGTGTCATAGATGGCGAGACCCGCAGTCACACTGCCGCCGGGGCTGTTGATATAAAACTGGATGTCCTTATCGGGATCCTGCGCCTCCAGATACAGCAGCTGCGCCACGATCAGGCTGGCAGTGGTGTCATTGACCTCCTCGGACAGCATGATGATGCGGTCGTTGAGCAGGCGGGAAAAAATGTCGTACGAGCGCTCCCCGCGGGAGGTCTGCTCGACAACGTACGGTACTAAACTCATGGTACGCTCCTTTCGGTGTTTCGCTTATCCAAGAGAGCATAACCGTTCTGCCCGGAATCCAAACAGCTTTCGGGGAATTACTCGGCTGCCTCTTCCTTGGCCTCAGCGGGCTCTTCCTTCACCTCGGGCTCCTTGTCCACCGCGGTGTCGCGGATGAGCTGGGCAGCCTTGCGGCGCTTCATATCCAGAACGATGATCTTCTCGTCGACATACTGCTTGATCTGGTCGACTTCCATCTTGTACTCGTCGGCCATCTTCTGGTACATCTCGTCGAGCTCGCCCTCGTCGAGCTCGATGTTCTCGGCCTTGACGATCGCATCGAGCAGCAGATCGGTGCTGATCTCAAACATGGCCTGCGGGCGCATGATCTCCTGGAAGGTCTTCTCGTCGAGGCCCATGGAGGCGAGCACCTGCTCACGGGTGAGCTCGGGGCTGACACCCATGGTGGAGATGTAGTTGCGCAGCTGCTCGTCGAGCTTGGCCAGGATCATGGGCTCGGGGATCTCGACGGTCATGTTGTCGACGGCGGCCTTCATGAGGCGGGTCGCATAATCAGACTCCTGCTGCTCGGTAAACTCTTTCTCCAGATCCTCACGGACATGGTCGCGGTACTCGGCGATGGTCTCGTAGTCGGAGATATCCTTCGCCAGCTCGTCGTCCAGCTCCGGAAGCTCAGGCTCCTTGACGCTCTTGACGGTGACCTTGAAGGTGGCCTCCTTGCCGGCCAGCTCCGCAACATAGTTCTCGGGGAAGGTGACGACGACGTCGCGCTCGTCGCCGGCCTTCATGCCGACGATCTGCTCCTCAAAGCCGGGCACAAACGTGTTCGAGCCAAGCTCGATGTCATAGTTCTCAGCCGTGCCGCCGTCGAACTGCTCACCGTCGATGAAGCCGGCAAAATCGATCGTGGTGTGGTCGCCCAGCTTCGCCTCGCGCTCAACGTCGATCAGACGGGCGTTGCGCTTCTGGACATTCAACATCTCCTCGTCGACCTTGCTCTCGTCGAACGTCTCATGATTCTGGGGGACTTCAAGGCCCTTGTACTGGCCGAGGACGACCTCGGGATAGACGGCGACCTCAAAGGTGTAGATGAGCTCCTTGTCGTCGTTGATCTGCTGATCGAGCAGGCTGGGCGCGCCGACGCACTCAAAGCCGCACTCGGCACGGCCGGCCTCAAAAGCCTCCTGCGCCAGCGTCTCGATGGCTTCGGGATAGAACACGTCCTTGCCGTACATGCCCTCGATGACGGCGCGCGGTGCCTTGCCCTTGCGGAAGCCGGCCACATAGAGCTGGCTCTTGTTCTTTTTATATACTTCGTTGACCGCGTTATCAAACACGTCGGCCGGGACCTTCACCTCAAAGGTCGCCATATTCTTTTCTTTCTTTTCGATGTTCTGGATGTTCATTGGATTTCCTCCTCTAATCATTTATCGCCGGGTATCTTGTGTACATAAAAATTGGTATGAAAGAACATGCCTAAATACTATAACAGATTCGCATCTCAAAATCAACACCTGTTTCACGGGAGAATCCTGCGCGGACAAAAGGAAATGTAGTCCGCCGACAGCAGCCGAAACTCCGTATCATGATACATCCCCTGAAAGGCGCTGCGGCAGCCGCGGCTGTGGATATGCCCGTAACAGCACAGCGGCACATGGTAGGCATCGAGCAGCGCCAGGATCTCCGGGCACTCATAACCCAGATACTTCGGCGGGTAGTGCAGAAAGACAAGCTTGGTCTTGTCCCCCGCCGCCTTGAGCGACGCCTCGAGCCGGCCGACCTCGCGCAGCATGATCTTGCGGTCATGCGCCTCACCCTTGGCCTCCTCGTAAAACCAGCCGCGCGTGCCGCAGATGGCATAGTCACCATAAAAATAGCAGTTGTTGTTCAGAATATCCATGGTGTGCATGTCATGTGCCTCGAAAAAATCGTAGGCTTTTTTTGCCGTGCTCCACCAGAAGTCGTGGTTGCCCTTGAGCAGGATCTTTTTCCCGGGCAAAGCCTCGATGAACTGGAAATCCGGCAGCGCCTGCTCCATCGTCATGCCCCACGCGAGATCGCCGCAGAGCACGCAGACATCGTCGTCATGCAGCGCCGAGAAGCCGAGCCGGATCTTTTCCACATAGTTTTCCCACGGCCCGCCAAACACGTCCATGGGCTTGTCAGCACCCAATGACAGATGCAGGTCGCCGATCGCATACAATGCCATTTGCGTTCCTCCGTATATTTCGCGCCCCGCCGCACACAATAGATCCGACCGGCAAGGCCGGAATCTGATCTGGAGGCACGATCATGAGCGACCATACCAAAGACTGCTGTGAGCACAATGTCGCGTGCGATGTGAGCAACTGCGCCTACAATGCCGACGGCAAGCGCTGCCACGCGAACCACATTCAGGTCAAAAACACGCAGGGCACCTGTTCCTGCAAGGATGAGACGTTTTGCAGTACCTTTACCAAGAAAGGCAGTGCGGCGTTCTGACCCGGCGGACGGGTCTCCCCGTCCGTTACATATTCTTTCGTTATTTCAGGAATTCGTCCACCGTGTGCAGCATCTGCGTCCGATCCACACAGCCGCCGAAGCGCACCGGGCGCGCATCCAGACCGGTCAGCGGCGCGGGTGCATCGATGCGTGTCTCGCAGGTCAGGCGGCGGATCAGCTCCGGGCCGAAGGCGTCAGCCGTGCCGCCGATACCGCGCAGCACCTGATCGCAGAACTTGAAGGGGCTCGCCGTAGACACGACGACCGCCGGGGCGGCATCTCCGGTCTCGCGGCGGTACTCGTCGAGCACGTGGTAGGCGACGGCCGTGTGTGTGTCGATCAGATAGCGATGGTCGCGCCACGCGCGGCCGATCTTCTCGCGCGTCTGGATGTCGTTGCAGCAGCCGCCGGCAAACGTCTCGCGGATCTTGGCGAGCAGCGCGTCGGAAACGGTATACCGTCCCTGCTCGCGCAGCTGCTGCATATAGCCCGCGACCTCCGTGTCACTGCCGCAGAGCGAATAGAGCAGCCGCTCGAGGTTGCTCGACACGAGGATATCCATCGACGGGGACGCCGTGGTGTGAAACGGACGGTTTTTGTCATACGTGCCGGTGCGGATGAAATCCGTGAGCACGTTGTTGGCATTGGACGCGCAGACGAGCTTGCCCACCGGCAGACCCATCTGCTTTGCGTACCAGCCGGCAAGGATGTCGCCGAAGTTGCCGGTCGGCACGACGAAGTTGAGCTTGCCGCCCATTGCGATCATGCCGCCGTTGACGGCATCGCAGTACGCCGAGAAATAATAGACGATCTGCGGCAGCAGACGCCCCCAGTTGATGGAGTTGGCGGAGGACAAAAACCAGCCGCGCTGCGACAGCGCGCCGGCAAATGCCTTGTCGCCGAAGATCTGCTTGACGCCGGTCTGCGCGTCGTCAAAGTTGCCGCGCACCGCGCTGACCGCGACATTGCTGCCGGTCTGCGTGACCATCTGCAGGCGCTGGATCTCCGACACGCCGCTGTAGGGATAAAACACGAGGATCTTCGTGCCCGGCACATCGGCGAAGCCCTGCAGGGCTGCCTTTCCAGTATCGCCCGAGGTGGCAACGAGAATGCACACCTGCCGCTGCTCGCCGCACTTTTTCAGGCTCGCCGTGAGCAGATACGGCAGGATCTGCAGCGCCATGTCCTTGAATGCGCAGGTCGGCCCGTGCCAGAGCTCGAGGAACGCGGTGGTATCATCAAGCCGGTGCAGCGGCGCAACGGCCGCATCGTCAAACTGGCTGCCGTAAGCTGCAGCAGTGAAGTGCGTGAGCTCCTCGTCGGAAAACTCGCTTAAAAACGGGCGCATGATCTCGACGGCGCGCTGCTGATACGTCATGCCGCACAGCGCCTGAAGCTGCTGCGCAGACACCGCCGGCAGTGTCTCCGGCACGAACAGACCGCCGTCTGGCGCGAGGCCGCAGGCGATCGCCTGTGCTGCAGAAACAATGTGCTGATGGTCTCTTGTGCTGAAATAGTTCATATCCGTTCCCTCGTTATTCAAATGCATTTTCGATCTGATTGATCCTGCGCTGGCGGCGCGGCGTGTCCGCATCGCCGTAGATCTCGATCACGTCAAAGCGCGGCTGCAGCGGCGTGTCATGTTCCGCCAGCCAGAGCGACGCCGCCGTGCGGATGCGCGCCTGCTTTGCCGGTGTCACATACGCGCCCGCGCGCACGAACCGGTCGGACGCGCGCAGCTTCACCTCCACGAACACGACATAGTGCCGGTCGGAGGCGATGATGTCGATCTCGCCGAAGCGGCAGCTATAGTTGCGCGCGAGGATGCGATACCCGTGCCGGCGCAGGTAGGCCGCCGCGTAATCCTCACCCCACGCGCCGCGCGTTCCCCTGACAGCACCGGCCATATCAGTGCATCTTTTTCAGGAACGACGGCCGGTGGATGGGACATGGCCCATATTCCCGGATGGCGGCGTAATGCGCCGCCGTTCCGTAGCCCTTGTGCTTTTCAAATCCGTACTGCGGGTAAGTCTGCGCCATGCCGCGCATATAGCGGTCACGCGTGACCTTGGCGAGCACGGAGGCTGCCGCAATGTCGGCGCACTTTCCGTCGCCGCCGACGACGCAGCGGCTCGGCACGGTGATGCCGGTGCTGCGGTTGCCGTCGATGAGCGCGAGCGCCGGCTGCGGTGTCAGCTGCGCGATGGCACGGTTCATGGCCAGAAACGTCGCGCCGAGGATGTTGTATTCCTCGATCTCCTCCACGGTCGCAAACGCGATGCCGTAGCTGAGCGCCTGCGCGCGGATGGTGTCATAGAGCGCCTCACGCTTTTTCTCCGAGAGCTTTTTGGAGTCGTTCAGCCCCGGGATCACCAGTCCCGGCGGCAGCATCACCGCCGCCGCGCACACCGGCCCTGCCAGCGGGCCGCGCCCGGCCTCATCCACGCCGCACAGCGGCTGCGTATCGGGTGTGCAGAGCCCTGCCTCCAGTGTCCACAAATCGACCTGCGTCATGCTTCCGCCTCCGGCATCTCAAGCGTGATGCGGCCGAGTTTGCCGCCGCGGTATTCATCGAGCAAAACGCCCGCCATGCGCTCAAGGTCATACTCACCGCCAGAGATGAGGAAGCCGCGCTTTTTCGCCGCCTGCTCCAGCAGCTCAAACCCGTTGCACGCAGGGTCCGGGCGGAACTTATAGCGCTGCTCCACGGCATCGGGATAATACCGCGCGAGCCGGAGCATGAAGTTAGCCGCCAGCGTCTCGCGGTCAAGCACCTCGGCCTTGATCGCGCCGGTGATGGCCAGCAGCTCGCCGACCTCCTGACTGTCAAAGCGCGGCCAGAGGATACCCGGCGTGTCCAGCAGCTCCAGTCCCTGATCGACTGTGATCCACTGCTTGCCGCGCGTGACGCCCGGCCGGTCGCCGGCGGCGGCTGCCTTGCGCCGCGCCACCTTATTGATAAACGTGGATTTGCCCACATTCGGGATGCCGAGCACCATGACACGCATCGCGCGCCCGACCTGCCCCTTGGCGGCATACGCCTCGATCTTATCGTGCAACGCCGTGCGCACCGCACCGGAAAAGCCGTTGACGCCCTTGCCGCTGCGGCTGTCGGTCTCGAGCACGGTCATGCCCTGCCGCTGAAAAGCAGCGCGCCACCGCGCCGTCGCCTTCGGGTCGGCGAGGTCGGTGCGGTTGAGCACGACGATGCGGGGCTTATCGCCCGCGAGACGGTCAATGTCCGGGTTGCGGCTCGCCATCGGGATGCGCGCATCGAGAATTTCGCACACGGCGTCGACCTGCTTCATGTGCTCCTCGATCATGCGCTGCGCCTTGGTCATATGCCCCGGAAACCACTGTATATTCAGTTTTTCAAAATCCTGCGCCATATTATTTCACAACTCCGATATTCTTGACCGGGAAGAGCGTAAAATACACCCTGCCCATGATATAGCGCGTATCCACGCAGCCGAGGCGCGCGTCACGGCTGTCGGTGGAGGCATTGCGGTTGTCGCCCATGACGAACACACTGCCTTTCGGCACTGTGATCTTGCCCTCAAAGTTTTCACGGTCGTGCACGGGCGCGTTCACATACGGCTCGTCGAGCGCCTTGCCGTCCACATAGACGACGCCGTCGTCAAAATCAATGTCCACGGTCTGCCCCTCGGTCGCAATGATGCGCTTGACGATGGGCTCATCCATGAGCGTCTGCTTGCGCAACACAACGATGTCCCCCTGCTTGGGATGATAAAACAGGTTGGAGATGATAACCTTGTCGTTTTGCTCAAGCGTCGGCACCATGGAGTGTCCGACAACGTTGACCATGCGCGCGCCAAACACAAACAGCAGCACGCAGAACACCAGTGCAAAGATGATGCACTGGATCCAGTCATACACTTCGGCGCGGGTATTGGCGCCGTTCGGATTTTTGCTGTCCATTTCTCAATACCTCGGTGTCAAAAATTCGTAAACTATATTATACACGCTCAGACCCGTTTTCGGCAACTAAAATTGTGTGAATTCTTTTCCGGCCGGATCGTAAAAACACCCTGAAAATGCAAAAAAAGAGGCCGAAGCCTCTTTTTTTGCAGTATCCACTTAGATAAGCTCTTTGACCTTGGCTCTCTTGCCCACGCGGTCGCGCAGGTAGTACAGCTTGGCTCTGCGGACTTTGCCGCGGCGAACGGTATCGACGGACACGATCGTGGGAGAGTGCACCGGGAAAACCTTCTCGCAGCCAACACCGTAGGAGATGCGGCGGACGGTGATCGTCTCGTTGATGCCGCCGTGCTTCTTGGCGATGATGGTACCCTCGAAGGCCTGCGTACGCTCGCGGTTGCCCTCGTTGACGCGGACAGTAACACGCACGGTGTCGCCGACGCGCATGGCCGGCAGCTCGGGTTTCATGTACTGCGCGGTCAGAGTTTTGATGAGATCCATAATGAAATCCTTCCTTTATCAGACGTTCATACCGGTGGACAGAGCCGGTCTCGGCAGCGGACCGTCGTTATCTTGCGAAACGCTGTTTCGCACAAGCCATAAGATGATAGCACATCTTTTCTGCAAATGCAAGTGTTTTCAGCGGAAAATTTGCATATCTTCCGTATAAACCTCCTGCCGGGTAAAGGCCGCAAAATCCGGCGCCAGCTCCGGCGTCAGCTGCTGCAGCGCCGCGACGAGGTGGTCGGGGTTGAGCGTCGGCTCCTGCGCGGAGACGACGGCCTCGACCGTCACGCGCGTCTCGTCAGGGCGGATGTGCAGCTCCGCGATCGCGGGCACAATGTCCATCTGTCCCTCCCCGCGCTTGGTCTTGCGGGTGATGACGATGGCGTCGCGCGCATAGAATGCGCTGAGCTTTTGCGCCATTTCTGCGGGCTCTGCATGGTCATATTCATAGCGGCCGGTCACGCGCAGCCACTTGAGCTCGCGCACCTTGCGTCCGGCCGGATATGCCTCGAGCGCACGGATGCCCTCGGGCATGACCGCCGTGAGCCGCTCGGGAAGCGCAGCGAGATCCACGTCCTCACGCAGCTGAAAATCCATCAGCTCGCACACACTCCCTACGCCGACGGACAGCGGCAGCAGGATGGAAATGAGTGCATGCGGGTTAAAGCCCTCGGAATACTTCAGCGGGCAGTCGGCGCGCAAAAACACGCGCTGCATCGTGCGCATAAGATCGAGGTGCGAGATATAGATCGCGCGGCCGGTCTTTTCAAACCGCAGTCTGAGCTTTTCAGGCATCGCACTTGCCCCCTTCCGTCATGAGTGAGAGCGCACCGCAGCCGGTGCACTGCTTGCGGCAGTCGGGCGAGAGCTCGGCCTTATACGCCTGCTCACGCTCGTGCCACAGGTGCGCGCGGCGCACGCCCATATCCACGATGTCCCACGGCAGAAACTCATCCTTGCCGCGCTCACGGCAGGCGTAGCGCATCGGATCGACGCCGCAGGCATCCATGGCGGACATCCAGCGCTCGAACGAGAAGTAATCGCCCCATGCCTCGAGCTTTCCGCCGCGGCGCCAGACCTCCTCGATCACGTCGGCAATGCGCCGGTCACCGCGCGAGAGCACGGCCTCGACAAAGCTCGTATCCGGATCATGCCAGTTGTAGGTCACGTTCTTGGCCTTGATGTTTTCACGCAGGAGGTTGACCTTGCGTTTGTACTCGTCCATCGTCACCTGCTGCTCCCACTGGAAGGGGCTGTGCGGCTTCGGCACGAAACAGGACGTGCTGACCGTGATGCGCACGCCGCGCGCCTTGTTCGTCGCATACATACGCCACGTGTGCAGCACCTGATTGGCCAGCTCCGCGATGCCGAGCACATCCTCATCCGTCTCCGTCGGCAGACCGAGCATGAAGTAGAGCTTGATGCCGTTCCAGCCGCCCTCGAAGGCGACGCGGCAGGAATGGAGCAGATCCTCCTCGCGCACGTTCTTGTTGATCGCATCGCGCAGGCGCTGCGTACCGGCCTCGGGCGCGAAGGTCAAACCGCCCTTGCGCACCTTCTGCAGACGGCTCATGATATCCATGGAGAAGTTGTCCGCGCGCAGCGACGGCAGCGCGAGACTCATGCTGCGCGGCTCGCAGTATTCCAGCAGGCCGTCGCACACCTCGTCGAGCGGGCGATAGTCGCTGCTCGAGAGCGACAGCAGTGTCGCCTCCTGATAGCCGGTGTTTTTGAGCGATTCGATGCCCTGGCGGATGATCGTCTCCGGTTTGCGCGGGCGCACCGGGCGATAGACATACCCTGCCTGACAGAAGCGGCAGCCGCGGATGCAGCCGCGAAAGAGCTCCACATTCACGCGGTCGTGCACGATCTCCGTGCTCGGGACGATGGGGTCGGTCGGATAATAGCAGGCGTCCAGATCCTGAATGATGCGCTTGGTCACCCGCGCAGGCGCGCCGTGCGTCGGGGTCAGGTCGTGCAGCGTGCCGTCCGGATTCCAGTGCGGAACGTAAAACGACGGGACGAGCACGCCCTGGATCTTGGCCGCCGCCTCGAGAAACTGCGTCTTGCTCCAGCCGGACTTCCGCGCCTGCCGGAACAGTTCGAGCACCTCGTTGTTGACCTCCTCGCCCTCACCGATGATCATGAGATCGAAAAACGGTGCCATCGGCTCGGGGTTGCTGCACGCCGTGCCGCCCGCCATGACCAGCGGCGTCAGCTCCGGACGGTCGGCGCTGCGCAGCGGGATGCCGGCGAGGTCGAGCATATTGAGTACGGCGGGATACGCCATCTCATACCCGAGGGAAAACGCCACGACGTCAAAATCGCTCACGGGGTCGCCGCTCTCAAGTGCATAGAGCGGGATGCCGGCCTTGCGCATCTCCTGCTCCATGTCGCCCCATGGGGCGAACACACGCTCGCACCAGACGCCGGGCATCTGATTCATTGTGGCATAGAGGATGCGCATACCGATGTTCGACATGCCGATCTCATAAATATCCGGGAAGCAAAAAGCGAGGCGCAGGTCCACCTCCGCCTTGTCCTTGATGATCTGGCGGTATTCGCCGCCGGTATAGCGCGCGGGCTTCTGCACGCGCGGCAGGATGCGTTCCAATCGCTGATCCATACTACACTCCTACATTTGATAGTAGGAGTATTTTACATCATGTTGTGCGCCTTGGCAAGTCATTCCCGGCTGCAAAAGTGCCAGCCACGCGCCGAACACCCCCGCTGCGAGTCCGAATCCGCGCGCAAACAGTGCCAGGCCGAGCACCATGAGCGCGACCGGCAGCACCAGGCCGAGCACGTCGAGCGTCCGCTCCGCCGCACGCTCCCCCGCCAGAGCCGAGAGCGCGGCATACAGCGCGCGCCCGCCGTCAAGCGGCAGCACCGGCAGCAGATTCACACACGAAAAGAGCAGACTCAGCTCCGCACACGCGATATAGCCGAGCCCGCGCAGAATGCAAAACAGCCCCGTACCGGCGGCCGGGCCTGCCAGCGCCGCCGTGACCGTGCGCAGCGCGCCCTCCGGCGGCGTGCACCGCAGCACAAGACCGCAGCCTTCCATACGCAGACCGCAGACCTGCACGCCGCACAAGATCAGCGCCGCGACGTGCCCGAGCTCGTGCACCGTCACGGTCAGCGCCAGACGCGCACACCAGCGCAGCGGCAGCAAAAAATACAGCCCGGAGAGCAGCACGACTGCCCCCGGGCGCACCTCGAGTGAAAAGCGGCGGCGCTTCATGCGGCAAGATAAAACTCCGGGTTATAATAATACCCGTCGTGCATGAGCTCGAAGTGCAGGTGCGGTCCGGTCGCCTTGCCGGTCGCGCCGACGAGCGCGATCGGCTGACCGAGCGTCACCGTCTCACCGGCGCGCACGAGCAGCTTGCTGCAGTGACCGTAGAGCGTTGCATAGCCGCCCGCATGACCGAGCTTGACATAGTTGCCGTACCCCTCGCTCTGCCCGGCGGCGAGCACCGTGCCGTCAGCAAAGGCACAGACCGTCGTGCCGGAATTGGCCGCGAAGTCTGTGCCGTAGTGAAATTTGACCTTGTTTTCCAGCGGGTGCAGCCGGTAGCCAAAGCCGGACGAGGTGTAGCCCGCGACCGGAGAGCCGTGCGCAAATGGCAGCTCGCTGACCGCGTAGCTGACGTTCGCCGGGACGGCATAGCCGGAATAGACCGCCTGCGCGTCGAGAAATGCCTCGCGCGCGGCGAAGGCGGCCTGCAGCTCCGGGCTCTCCGTCGGTTCGGGCGTCGGCGTCGGAGTTGGTTCCGGAGTCGGTTCCGGTGTTGGTGTTGGCGTTGGCTCCGGCGCAGGCGTCGCCCATGCGGACATATCCACATCCGGCAGATACGGCTGCAGCCGCGCATCCTGCTCCCCCACCCGAGCGGTCGAAAACGCGCTGCGGATCTCAGCGAATACGGCACGGTAATCGTCGTCCGCGCCGATGGCCGGAACGAGCACCGCGCGCGCATCCGCAGCCGCCGCCGGCGCGATCATCTTCACCGCCGTCAGCAGCAGAAACACCGCCGCGCAGCCGTAGACCTTCCAGCGTTTCATGCACATCACCCCCGATAACAGGAGTGTATGCAGACAGGCTCGGGGTTAATACGGAAAATGAAAATCAGAAGCGTTTTGCAGCATACTCTTTGAAACTAGTCGGCTTGAAGCAGACACCATGCGATATCCACTCTTCTCCTGTTCGGATAGCATAATCTGAATCGATCATATACTCTTCATGTTTTTCGTAGAGCTTTATTTTTACAATACAGTCAGCACCCACGACATATTCCCACCAGTAGTTATTGTTCTCGTCCATTTGCGAGTAAAGCAATTCCATGGGCTTCAAACAGTATTGCCACTGTGTATTGAACTGGCACTTTTCATAATTTGAATATGCAGCCCCACTAGAACCAGAACGATATACATAGCCGTCACCGCCTATAACAAACCGGTCACGTTCCTGCCCCTGAAAACTCAGGATGGGGCTACTGCCAGAGAGCGTATAAACAGCAAATACATAGCCATCTTCCATTGGGCAAAACGAACCGCCAATCCAGCCCAACATGAGCTCATTTGCTCCGTCTTGATTCAAATCCCAAAAGGCATATCCAATCCGCGTCAGAACATCTTCCGCGTTTTCCCAAGACCAATATGGGTTAACAATGCTCTCCGCCAAACCAAGATTCAGTATGTAATTACTCGAATCCCAGTGTGTAGCCGCTGCTTGATGCTCACGTAACGCCTGATAGTACAAATCTAAAACACCGGCATACCGTTGTTCATCAGCGCTCAACAGATTAACATGCTCCATTCCCGGAGTCTCTGCCGGACGCTCGTCAACATTCGGAGTTTCTGTAACAACGGGTGCAACCGTCACTTCTGTTGGTTGCTCTGTTCTTTCTGGATCTGCACCAACATCTTGCGAAGAGGAGCAAGCACCGAGTAAGACGAAAAAGCTAAGTAGAAAGCAAATTGCTACAGTTTTGCATATTTTCACGCCGCAAATCCTCGCATATTTTGGTTTCAAATGTGTAACGACTCACTCAATGCCCTGCTGCCTGCACCAGATGTCCATGACGGTGTCTACCGGCAGGAGCTTGACCAGGCGCACCTGACGGCGCACGGGATGGCCGAGAATGGAAACGCTCTTTTTCTTCTTGAGATCCTTCATGGCCTGCGCCGCCACCTCATCAGGACCGTACCACTTGTCCACGTAGCGGATGAACTCATCATGGTGCGCGACCTGCTGGAACTCCGTCTTGATCCAGCCGGGACAGACGCACATGACATGGATGCCCTGCGGACGCAGCTCACGGCCGAGCGCGCGGGAAAGGCTCAGAACATAGCTCTTGCTCGCGCCGTACACTGCCTGAAACGGCACGGGCTGCCAGGCGGAGTTCGAGCCCATGTTGATGATGTTGCTGCCGGAATGCATATACGGCAGGCTCGCGTGGCACATGCCTGTGAGTGCGAGCGAGTTGAGCTGCGCGCTCGAGATGAGCTTCTTGCGGTCCGCCTCGGCAAACGGGCCGAACACGCCGCAGCCGGCGGCGTTGACCAGCATGCGGATCTCGGGCTGCTCCTGCTCGAGCAGCGCCTGATAGGCGTCGATGCTGCTCAGATCCGAGAGGTCGAGCGCGATCGGCCGGATGGGATTGCGGCACTTGCCGCGCAGCTCCTCGAGCCGCTCTTTTCTGCGGGCGATGACCCAGATCTCGTCATATTCCGCGTCCTTGTCCACAGCGTAGACGAGCTCACGGCCGATGCCGGCAGATGCGCCGGTGATGACAGCAATGTTCATAGTTTCTCCTCCGTTATTCAAATATCGGTGCATCTATCATACCGCCTTTGCGCCCGTTGCGCAAGCGTGTGCCGGAAAGAAGCGGTGCAGCCGCCGGGAAAATCCGGCGGCTGTGTGCATTTTGCGCCGCAGAGCGGGCTCAGCGTTTCCCGCCATGCTTTCTGGCACGGAAATCCTCGTCGATGCGCTCCTTCCACGCTGCACCCAGCGGCGCACTGCAGCGCACGGCGGACACTGCCTCGCTCAGCACCTCATAGTTGAGCTGCGTGCCCGCGCGGTCGGCGTGGTAGTTGACCGCGCGATCCGCGCCGATGCCGAAGCGCCCCGCCGTCTCGACGGCGTCGATATTCGCGCCGAGGAACAAAAACTCCCAGCCGTGACGCGCCTTTTGCCGTTCGATCATCTGTTTGACCCGTTCGCTGTCATAGCGGCGGCTGGCATTTTCCATGCCGTCGGTCGTGATGACAAAGAGCGTGTGCTCCGGTACATCCTCGGTTCTTGCGTACTTGTGGACGTTGCCGATGTGGTGGATCGCGCCGCCGATGGCATCGAGCAGCGCCGTGCAGCCGCGCACATAGTAATCCCGCTCTGTCAGCGGTGCGATATTCTGCACCGGTACACGGTCGTGAATGACAACGCTCTCATCGTTGAAGAGCACCGTCGAGATCAGCGCCTCACCGGGCTCTTTTTTCTGCTTTGCGATCATGGCGTTGAACCCGCCGACGGTGTCCGCCTCCAGGCCGGACATAGAGCCGCTGCGGTCGAGGATGAATACGATCTCCGTCAGGTTCTTTTTCATGCTGCATACCTCCGTATAAAAAATATGACTGCTTGGCTTTGCCTTACAGTCATATCTTACGACAGGATGCGCTTTGTCCGGTCGCATGGCAGGCGACATTTTCCGGACACGCTGCGTCACGCGCCGATCAGGCTCTGATCAAATGCAAACAGCGCCTCGTTGATCTCAAAGACGTTGTAGTTGCCATGCGCGACGAAAAACTCCACGATGATATCAAACTTGTTCGAATGCGAGAGTGCAAAGCCCGCCTTGCGAAGCATATCCTGCAGCTCATTAAGCGGCAGCTCCAGAGCGATGGCAAAGGCGATGACCGTCGGCTTGGAAGGCTTATAACCCTTGTCCGAGCGGATCTTCGAAAAGAGTTTGCGGTCGATGTTCGCCTTTTTGTAGCACTGCGCGTCCGTCATGCCGCGCTCGTCGATCTTGCGCAGGAGCATCTCGGAAAAGCTCTCGTCGAGCTGCTCGAGTGCGTCTTTGAGCGCGCCTGGGTGCTGCACTCCGACGGCGCGCGGCGCCGGCGCTGCATCCGCCTGCATGCACACGGATGCGCCGCAGACCGGATACGCCTCCATGCGGCGCTGACGTGCACCGCGCTCATCCGCATGCGCCGCGGCATAGCGGTCGTCAATATATGCCGTGATGTCCGCAAACAGCTTGCTGCCGATCTGATACGCCTTGCGGTCAAAAATGACGAGGTAGACGGTCATATCGTGCGCAAGCAGGAAATCGCCGATAGTGTCGATCGCCGTCCTGAGCGCCAGATCCTTCGGAAATCCGTAGACACCGGAGGCGATGAGCGGAAACGCGACCGACGCACAGCCGTGCTCCAGCGCGAGCGCAAGCGACGACCGGTAGCAGGCAGCGAGCAGCTCTCGCTCTCCGTGCGCGCCGCCGCACCAGCGCGGCCCGACCGTGTGGATGACGTACCGGCACGGCAGAGCATAGCCCTTCGTGAGCTTCGCGTGCCCAGTCGCGCAGCCGCCGAGCGCTTTGCACTCTGCCAGCAGCTCCGGACCGGCGGCGCGGTGGATGCATCCGTCCACCCCACCGCCGCCGTCTGAGAGCGAGGCGTTTGCGGCGTTGACGATGGCATCGACCTGCATATGTGTAATGTCGTTTCTGACGATCTGCAGCGGCATGGTATGTCTCCCTTTCGTTCAAAGCGGCATCGCCGTGCGGGCAAGCAGAATGACGACCACAACGGCAAGCGCGAATGCCGCGACGCCGATCAGCACGGCTGTTTTCTTCCCCAAGCGTTTCTGCGATGCCCGCGCGATCAGCGCGGCGGCGGCCACGCAGACCGCTGCTGCCGCGAGCGCGATGCCCAGCAGCGTCCATAGCCAGGACAGTTCATAAATGATCTGCATACGTTCACCTCGCCCTTTCCGCAGCGCGCACGACATTTCCGTCAATCTGTTCATCGCCCGGCGCCGCATAGCCAGCGCCGATCACCGCATAGACAGGTAGCAGGAAAAACTCATCAAAAAACATAATATCCAGCGCCATCCACGGCAGCACAACGCCGACACACATGAGCAAAAAGGCATTTCTCCGGCAACCGCTCCTGCCGCTTGTCCGCTTGAGCGTCATTACCAGCCACGCACACAGCACCGGAAGCCCGATCAGGCCAAACTGGAACACGCCCTGAATGATGGTATTGTGCGAGGCCTTTGTTCCGAGCGTGACGCTCGTAAAGCCGGAGCCGAGCAGCATCAGCACGGGATCGTGGCTAATGTCATGCAGATACATCCGCCATATTTCCGACCGGTGCGTCGTCAGATCCGAAACGTTGGCCGCATACGAAAAGCGGGACATCACCATACGCAGCAGGTCCTGAACCGCTGCGGACAAAAGCATGACCGCTGCTGCGCACGCAACGCCTGCAAGGATGGCGATGCCTCTTTTCACATGACCTCCGGTGAGCAGGACCGGAACCCAGACAAGAAACAGGCAGGCCAAGACGACCACGAAAGATTTCGAGGCTGAGAGCAGCCCACAGTAGACAAGAACCATCATAACGCCGATCCAGACGATCTGCCGGCTGCGCCGCCGTTCCCTGCTCATAAGCAGCTGGACGCCGGCGAGGCAGGCGGTAATATGCGCGCAGTAGAAGTTCGGGTCACGATAATAGCCGGAAAGCCGCGTGATCTTCAGATAGGAATCCACTTTGATGTACTGAGAAATGTTCGGGTACGCAGCGATCTGCCGGGCGGAAAGCGCGGCCATAATGATGCCGCAGGCAAAAAACAGGGTCAGTCTCGAAAAACTGACTGCGCCGGAAAGCCCCTTTGCCACGCACGGGAACAGCAGAAGCATCATGAAAAAGAACAGATAGTGATTCTCAATGGGGTTCGAGCGGATCGCCTTTGCGATCAGCGTCGTGACCACGAGAAATGCCGTCACCAAGATCTGATACAGCGCCAGGCGAAAACCGTCTCTCTGCCAATAATACAAGCATGTCACAAGCAATGCAATGGTAAAAAACGAGATGCTGCCGCGGTCTGTCCGCAAAAGCGGGCTCCAAGGGAGAAAAAACAGCAGCACGCACATAGCGTCATTTTGAAAACATGACCAAAAATGAAAGGCCAAAAAGGCAGCCAAGCAGGCCGCTATCAGCATCTTGCTCCCGCTGATCTGCACAATGCAAAGCAGCAGCGCGATCAAAAGGCAGCCAAACAGCGTACCGACACCGCCAATGCCCGTCCTTACAACACCGCCGTGATCAAGTTGTGTCTTCATCATAACCGTTGATCAACTCCGAAAATTTACGTTTTGCCGCTGTCACATCAAACGCGACTCCACCAAGTGCCTCGCGCTGCGTCTGCAGCATCTGCGGTTCATCCAGCAGTCGCCGCAGCCCCTGCGTGATACCTTCCTGCGTATTCGGACACACCCAGCCAAAGCCTGTGTCTTGCACCATCTCGACCGCCGATGAGGTCTCGGTCGTTAAAATCGGTGTACCAAGCAAGGCGGCCTCATGGATGACCATCGGTGCAGCCTCTGAAAAAGATGGGATCAGGAGCACATCCGCTGCCCGCATATAGCCATATGGATTTTCCATCGCGCCAAGCAAAATGGCCGTACCGTCAAGCCCCAGCTCTGTTATGACCTTTTGCGCCTCGGCATACTCCAGACCGTCTCCGATGAGATAGTAACGCAGCCCGCCGCGCAGTGCCCCCAGTGCGGCCACTGCATGCAGCGCGCGCAGGATCCCCTTTTCGCGCCCGAATCTGGCGACAGTCAGAACATTCAGCCGTCCATGGTCCAAATTGACCGGCTGTGCTTTTGCCAAGCGAACAATCGCCGCATCATTCTGAAAATTCGGAATAACGCACGTTTTGCCTGCAAGCTGCGGATGGACATTCAAAAACGCGCGCCTGCAGCCGTCGGAGCACGCCACGATCTCGTCAAACCGCTGGTAGAGATCGGCATTATACATCGAAGCGGCACGAATCTGTCCATAATCGCAGTGAAGATATGTGATCTTCTTTTCCGCATCCACGCAGTTGAGGACAAACGCATTGCACCCGCCATAAAACGTATGTGCAGCCCCGCTGTGCAAAAAAGAGATCGCCGCATCAAACCCCTGTATGCGCGCTTGCAGCAAACAGGCGAGCCGTGTGCTGATGGGCATTCCAAGCACGCGCGTCGTACCTGCCCAAAACGTGCGCAGCAGCCGGTCTCGAACCGTCGACACATCGTTTTTCGTCATGCCAAAATAGCGAAACGCACCGTCTGCAGCACACACGCGGACATCCGAAGGCACTTCGTTGAGCAGCGCGCCGCCGCGATAAAACAAAAGCAGCGTAATATCATAGTCGGCATGCAGTGCCTGCAGCAGGTTCAGCAGCGCTTTTTGCACACCGCCGATATGCATATTGTTATTAACGATCAGAATTCGTTTCATGTTTCGCTTCCTCGGTTCGAGATTTCCGGCGCCGCCGTCACAACCGCAAGGCTGCAGCAAGCAGCTTAATGCGCTCGCAAACGCTGAGCCGACACCGAATCTCTCTGTAGTATGGACGCCACTGTTTTTCGATCCCGCCCCACGGGTACTTGCGGAGTATCTGCCGTTCACGCGCCGTCGCGCAGCTTTTGCGAACGCCAAAGTATACGCTCAGATACATCCTGAGCTGATACAGCGCAAGCAGCTGTTGATGGCTCCGGTCGTTCATACCCCACCGCTCCATGTAGAGAGAAAGCACGGAAAACATTTCCTGGGAGAGTTTTCTTGAAATATCCCGCACGTCAAAGCTGTGTACTGTGCTGTCTGCGCGGTAATAATAGCTGTACAGGCAATTGGGAATATATAAGATATTTGCCGCCTGTGTCAAGGGGTAAAATAGCTGCACCTTATCCTCACCGCAATGCACCCCCGCAAGAGATGAATAATCTGTATCGTCACCAAAAAACAGTTCCCGCCGAAAGGCCTTCAGCCACAGCGAATTCAATTCATCCCCGGAAATGAGCATTTCTTTCATTTGCGAAACGGTAAGCCATTGCTCATGCTCGAAAACATGACCGATCATCTGCGCGCCGCCAGGCCCCTCACGGATCACCCGTCCTGTGTAGAGGATCATATCCGGCGCATGATTTTTGATCACAGCATGAAGCGTCTGCAGACAGTCAGGCATCCACGCATCATCACTGTCCAGGAAAACAAGATAGTCACCTTGCGCAGCATCGATGCCCCTTCTTCGGGCAAAAAATTGACCGTTGTTCTTCTGATGAATCACTCGAATTCTCGGATCCTCTTTCGCGTAAGCATCCAAAAGCGCCGCGCTGCCATCCGTAGAACCGTCATCCACAACGATTAGCTCCCAGTCGGTTACGCTCTGTGCCCGCACCGAAGAAATGCATCTGTGTAAAAATTGGATCGAATTATAGGCAGGAACAATCACACTAAATTCCACTGTTCCCCTCCACACCTGCTCGATGGTCACACTGTCTCACGTTGTTTGGAAACCTCATACCATTCCTCTTTTTCAGTTATACGAAAATATGTGCGGGGCCGATCAGCCTGTCTGAGGCCCCGCACACGGATCATGTTTGTTTACTTGCCGGTCATCCTGCCCTCTGCATCAAAGTAATGCATTCCGGGCTCGACGCCGTAATCATTGACAGGCACCCACATATTTGCGTCCTTGTACATCATGCCGCTGCCGGCGTTGAAGAAGTAGTAGTCCTCGCCGATCTTCGTCAACCCCTTCGCGCGCACGCCGTCGGCGTAGTAGTAGGTCTTTCCGTTGCCGATCACAAAGCCGGTCATGATGAGCTTGCCGTCCGCGCCGAAGCCGTACCAGCCGTTGCCGCTCAGCTCCGTGGTCTCCACATATGCAGAGCCATTGGTCACGAGCGTACCGTCGTACCGTGCAAAGTAGTACGCACCGTCCAGCTCATACAGACCGTTGACCATCTTCACGCCGTCGATGGTGAAGTACAGCTTGCCGTTTTCGGCAACGATCTTCTTGACGCCGGTTTCCACGTTGGGAACGAACATCTTGCCCTCTGCATCAAAGTAATGCATTCCGGGCTCGACGCCGTAATCATTGGCGGGCACCCACATATTTGCGTCCTTGTACATCAGGCCGCTGCCGGCGTTGAAGAAGTAGTAGTCCTCGCCGATCTTCGTCAAGCCTTTTGCGCACTCGCCCTTAACAAAGTAGTAAGTACCGCCATTGATGTCCACGAACCCGTCGATCACCATCTTGCCATCGGCATCGAAATGATAAGTCCGCGCCTCGATCGGATAACCATTCGTCTTTGCAATCCAGTAATCGCAGTTACGAACGATCTCGCCGGTGGATGTGCGCGCATAGTAGAAAGCGCCGCCAACACAAATCAGACCTTCGCCAACCTTTACGCCGTCGACATAGTAGTACTTCGAGCCATCGCCCGGGCAAATGCCGTTTTTGGATGTATCGTCGTCATGAATGATGACGCCATCGGCATCAAAGCAATACTGGTAAGCCGGCAGCGGCAGGTCGTTATTCTTGTCCACCTTATAGTTGCCGTCTTTTACCGCCTTACCGTCTTCGCCAAAGTAGTAATAGTGATAATGCGGCTGTGCCTCGCTGCCGACATTGATGCGGATCAGACCGGGGAATGCAACATTCTCGCCGTTGGCGATCCAGTAGGTATCCGCTCCCTCGACACACAGACCGTTTTTGCCAACCTGGGTAAACTGTGCAGTATATGTCGCATCGGAAGTAACGGGAACGATCTCCTGATCCCAACCCGCAAACACATAGCGATAACGCGCAGTTTCGGGTTTTTCGGGCGTGCCCGGGAAGGTCGGTGTTTTCCCCTTCTCATACACTTGAGTGGTTTGCGTACCGTTAACGACCCAAGTGATCACAGCGCCGGATTTGGGAATGACTTCACCCTTTTTCAGAAGCTCATTGCAAACACTGCAGTAAGTATCACCGGTATAGCCTTCTTCTGTGAGCGTAGCATCTTTGGCATCACGGATAACCGCCTTGTGGCCGATTGCAGGGATGATTTCCTGCGCGACGATGACCTCGTTGCAGACGGAGCAGTGCTTGCCCTCCGTCTTACCGGGCTCGGTGCAGGTCGGCTCGACTGCCGGGTCAACGACCACGGCGTGCCCCTTGGCAGGGATTTCTTCCAAGCCGGAAAGGACCGCACCGCAAACAGAGCACTTCGTGCCGGCCTTATGGCCGGGCTCGGTGCAGGTGGCCGGTTTTTCGGGGATCTGAACAGGCGTGTGGCCGGTCGCGCTGATGGCCTCTGTTTTGGTCTCCTTGCAGCGCGTGCAGGTAAACGTCTTGACACCGGCGTTTTCACAAGTCGGAGCGGTCGTGATCACACCATTGTCCCAAGCGTGGCCAAGCGCGGGAATGACCTTGCCGTCTGCGATCTTTTCGTTACAATCCTTGCAGTAGGTGTCGCCAGTATAGCCGGTCGTGGTGCAGGTGGCATCCTTCGCGCCGCGAAGCTCCTTACTCTCATGCGCGCAAGGCTTTCCGCCCCATGTGCCTCGGACATAGTCGATGGTATTGCCGGTCTGAGCCTTCGCAGTCTCAAAGTAGGTGCCGTCAGCGTTGTGCAGCTTTGCGGGTGTGATGGGGATGTCGTGCTTGGTCGGACCGCCGTCGTACTGATACGTCATGGTCTCCCTGCCGGGAGCGCCCTGCTGGTTGTAGACGCCGGTACCGGCGCTGGAGCAGATGTCCGCGCCGCCTGCGGTGGTGTAGATGCCGCCGGTGGCGGTCAGCTTACCGTTGACGTCCACCTTTACATCCGCCAGAGGCGCACGGGAGCCTGTCCGTCCGGGGGCATGGACCACCTGGATGTACTGGTTACTATAAGTGCCGCAGTAGCCGCCCCACTCGTCCACGTCGTAGATGTAGATGTTCTTGCCGCTGGACACCACTAACTCGGCGTCCTTGGCGATGGTGGTCTCCACGCCGGGCAGCAGTGCCGCCGTCTGGTTGATGGTCAGCTTGCTGCCGGTGTTCAGATTTATGGTCATGTTGTTGGTCAGCGGCAGAACATAGCTGCTGGAGCTGACGCTCATGCCTGCCAGCTTCAGGTTCAGGCTGTTGAGCTCTGCCTCACCGTTGATGGTGTAGATGATGCGGTCGGTGGCGCCGTCATACGCCTTGGTCAGACTGCCGGAGACGATGTTGAACATGCCTTTGTCCCCGATAAAGGGAATGGAGGTTGGGTTGATCTTCCTCACGGCGTATACCGCAGTATACACCGTCTCGCTGGCGCCGGCGTGCAGGGTCAGGGGTACCTCCACATTCTGCACGGCGTACTGGTTAAAGGGGAACACCTCGTTGCCCATAGCAGAAGATGCCGAGCCGCCGCGGAAGTCCAGCACCTGATACCACTCGTAAACAGAGCCGCCGGACTCCACGGTGACAGAGCCGCTGCCGGAGATGAAGCCCCATGCGTACAGGCTTGCGCCGGACTGCACGGTGATGGCGCTATCAGATTCCATTTTGATGTAGCCATAAGGCCCGACGATGCGGCCCTGCTGACCGCCGGAGGCGGCATAATACTGGCCGCCGATGCTGATGGCCGCCCCGTTTGCAAGGGTGAGGGAGCTGCCCGCCGCCATGGTCAGCGTCCGGAAGGGCTTAGCGGCCGGGGTAGAGGTGATGGCTGTCGGGGTACTGGTATAGCAGGTCTTGGCCTCGTCGAAGGGGATCAGCAGGGTGACCTTGCTGGGGATGGTATAGTTCCCCGTGATCTTACCGCTCTCGGCGAGCGTGATGGTCGCGGGCAGCTTCTTCTGCGCCTCCGCGATCGCGTCGTTCAGGTCGTCAAAGATCTGGCCGCCGGCCTCAAAGAGCGCCAGCTCCTTGCTGACGAACCGCGCCGTGATGGTACGGTCACTGTCAAAGTTCAGAGCGGTCTTGGCATCGGTGCTGATGCACTTTCCGCTGGCCACATCGTACCACCCCTTGAAGCGGTAGCCCTCCGCCGGGGTCGCCTCCACCTGATAGGCGGTCATGGAGCTCTGGGTGTGGGTGTACACCTCGGTGATATTCCGCCCGTACACGGTATAGGAGCCGTTCTCGGCGGGCTGGAAGGTCACGGTGGCGCTCACATCGGCCACCAGCTTCACGTTGGTCATAGTGATCTGGGTGTCGGCGCTGGTGCTGCCGGATTCGATCTCCCCCTCAACGGTGCCGCCGGCTGCAAGCTCCATGCTGAAGCTGCCGTTTGCGGTGGTCGTGGTGTTGTTCACCAGAATCGTACCTTCGCTTACCACGACGGTATAGTCAAAGGACAGCGTCGCCTTTGTGGTCTTCTTGTTGGTGATGGTCAGCGTAGAACGATAGTTACTGCCACCGCCGCAGCCTGACCCAGACGTAGACCGAGCCTTACCGATGATCTGCGTGCTGCTGGCGCTCCACGCGTTGTCCGCAGTGCCGGAGAAGCTCAGGCCGATGCTCTCGTCAGCCAGCCCGATAACGGTGCCGCTGTTCGCCGCATACGCAGGCATGGCGATGTTGGGAAGCAACACGAACACCATGCACATACACAGCACAAGGGAAAGGAAGCGCCGATACATATTTTTCATTTCCTTCCTACCTTCTTTCCTTTCTTCACTCTGTGATTTCTATTATTGACCTCTATGTAAACACTGAGTCCTGCCGCAAATGCAAGCGCGGCCCAGATATGGGACAGATGAAACAGCATCCCCGAGCTCGATGTCCGAAAGAACTCGATAACAAACCGGAACGCACCATAGCTTGCCATGTAGAGTGGGTAACAGGTGCCGGGGTTTTCATCCTTTTTCACACGGGGAATGAGCAGGATCAGCATCACGATGTAATACACCAACTCCAGCTCCCTTGTTGGACAGCGCAGCTGCGTTCCTGGTATGATCAGGCCGGTGCAGCACCCGGAAAGGATGCAGTTGATGCGGGCGCACATGACTGTAAAGATCATGCAAGGCGTAAAGACATCAAACACTTCTTTCATCGGGCGCTTAAAGATTTTAGCACCGAGCCAGTAAGCCACCGGCATAAAGAACACTCCGCCAAACAGGCTCATGTTGCCGAGGGTGGCTTTGTCAAATCCGGTTTCAAGAAAGGCGAATACCTTCACCGTCAGCACGCCGAAAATGGTATGAAAAATTGCCAAAGGGATCGCCGCATACCATGCCATATTTAGCCGATCCCGCATGAGAACAAGCCATGCGGCGCTGCCGGCAAACCCGATGCCGAGCAGGATCCACAAGGAAACTTCGATGGTACTCACCTCATTTCTTCTATTGCACCTCGACGCCGCATTGCTTACGCATACGGATCACCTGAGCAGGCACTCCTGCAGCGATCGCATAGTCCGGGACATCCTTTGTCACGACCGCGCCCGCCGCAATGATGCAGCCATTTCCGATGTGTACGCCCGGCAAAATCAAAACACGGTCTCCGATCCAAACATCGTCTCCGATACAGACAGGCAACTCGGCTTCAAACCCCTGTTCCATCATAGGAACATCCGTCCCCATCATCACACAGCGGCCAATGTGACAAGTACCATAAATTTTGGCATTGATGCCGATTCCGGAATCGTCACCAAGAGTCACTTTTGCAGAAAAGGTAGCATTTTTCTCAATATTTACCCGTTTTCCACAATCGGCCAGCATCCATCTTCCGCAAAACCGGCGTAAAGCCGTCTGGCCAAGCTTTAAGCTGCTATAGGAAGGCGGTAAGTGCTTCGCAACCGTATGATACAGCAAAGCACCGAGTCTGCGCTTTAACTTTGGGATAGTCATCCCGCACCTCCCTGAAAGCCTTCCAGATGGTTGATCTGCTCGATGAGATCATTGACGAAACTCTGCAGTGCATTGATATGAGCGTATTCGTCCGCCGTCCACGCAGCGTCTTTCGGGATCTCGTGGATATCCAGCCAGATAGCCGTCTGCGCACCGGATGCATCCGGTGCACTGCCAAGAGCATAACCGCTCCCGTTTTCGCCGACGGACAGCACAAACAGCAGCACGTCATCCGTTCCAACCGGCGCAGATACGCGCACGGCATACTGCCCATCCGCAGAGACATCCTCGATCCGGCAGACTGCTGCCAACTCCTGCGGCAGCACAAGGTCTCCGACCGGAGTGGACAGCTTTGCATCCGCGGATACGGGTATTGGCTCTGCGCTCTGCAGCGGTGTGAGCGTGTCCGCAGGCTTATGGCCGCGAACCAGCACCACAACGAGAACGGCAAGCGCGATCACAGCGATCACTGTGATCACGATCGGCAGCGGTTTTACACCACCACCAGATGCTTTTTTGACCGGTTGATTTTCTTGTTTCAAACGGTTTCCCCCCCTTTGCATTTGAATCGATCGAACCAAAACATCAGAAACGTTATGGGTTTCTTTCTCTTGGCGTTTCCCTGGTACCCCGGCGCATTGCCCGCAAAGCTTGGGAAAAGGTCATCTCTTCTCGGTATGCACCGTACCGCTTCAGGCAAAAGCGCAGGCACAGCGGCACTGCAGCCGCACCGAATGCCGCCCGATACAAAACGCCCTGATCGTAAAAATACTTTTCATCAAAGCCGTGAAAACAGGTGGACGCGTCCTTGGCACAGGTACCCAGGCAGAAGCTGCTCGTATACACCCGAAGCCCTCGACGAAACGCGTCACACAAAAACAGCGTGTCCTCCCCGTGGGCATAGTTCGTGCCGCCGCCGAAGATCGTGGAAAACCAAATGTTCGCACGGCGCTGGCTGTCACGGCGGATAGAGCAAACGCACGTCCCATACCGCAGAGCGCGGTGAAAGCGCAGGCGTCCGTCGCGGTTTTTGATCCGGCGGATCACACGCCCGCCCTGCGTAATGTCCAGGGAAAAAAGGAGCATATCCGCATCCGGATGCTGCGCATAGGCGCGGCGCACACCATCGGCATAACCGTCGGCATAGCAGATATCATCGTCGGCAAAAAGCAGGATATCTCCGGCAGCGTGCAGCAGCGCAATGTTGCGGTTGAAGCCGACGCCCCGCGTGTCCGTGGTGATCATGCGCAACGTGCGCCCAGCGTTTAACTGTGTCTCTTTGCGGTATCCGTCGGCCTGATTTCCAAACACGGCATCGCCGGTAATGTGCATTTTATCCGCGATCGTTAAGTCTTTCTGCCCCATGGTGACGCAGACAACCTCTACTCTATCCATACATTCCTCCGGCAGTCAGCGGATGCTCCGCGTGTAGACATCAATACGCATTGCCTGCTGTGCAGCAAGATAATGCGTGTAGGAGCGCTCGAGATCGATGATTGCCGCGTGCTCCTTACACCTGCGCTCCGACGGAGACGGAAGCGCACGCCAGTTGCCGTACAGCTGCGTCAGCAGCGCGTCATAATGCGCCGTGACCGGAAACACGCCATCCTCAAACGGGAGCTCGACCGACTCTGTCAGCCACTCACGCGGGAGCAGGTTTTTCTCAAACCGTTTTCCGGCCGCCAGAAACGAATGAAGCAGCGCGGTCCGGTCGTCTCCTCTGCGTATACAGAGCGTTTCCAACGCCCGGCGCGGCAGCAGGCGGCAAAGCTGCATGAACACTTTTTTCGCCGCGCTGTCCGTCTCATAGCCGCGCGCATAGAGTGCCTTTGCAATGATCGCCTTGGACGCCGCAAATTGCAGCCGCCGCATCAGCGGCCGATCCGAAAGATTGTCGCACGGAAAAATGTCTATGTAGACGCCCTGATGGACAAGCGGGTCTTTCGGATGATATTTTTCGATGCAGGCCGTGTGGTTTCTGCGCAGCTTGGAAAACTGCATGGGCCAGTGCGCGCTGTTTTCCCGCTGCACATAGTAGCGCTCAGGATCAAAGTCCCCCGCCGCCTCCGTAAGCAAGCGGTCATATTCGCTGCGCATGAGGATCACATCCACATCATCGTCCCACGGGATGAAGCCGTGGTGACGAACGGCGCCCAACGCCGTTCCGGCGAAGAGCTGATAGGATATATGGTGCTCACGGCACACGGCGTCAAAGTCCTTGAGCATCTCCAGCAGGAGCGTCTGATGCGCAGTCAAAACCTTCACTTCTCCCATGGTTAGATTCTCCCGTGCTTACGCACGCCATGGAGTGCGTAAGAAAAAAACGCGCAAGCGGATCGTGGCAGCGAGAGCCGCTCAACATCCCGGTAGATCCGCCAACGGTATCTGGCAGATTTGAGCTTATCGCTCGAACGAGAGCCCTTCGCAACACGGTAGTCCGCCAAAGTTTCTCTACTCGCCAAGGTCCGGAAGCCGGAACGCATCAGCTCCAGCCAGAGCGCATAGTCCTCGTGATAATACTGCGCACAAAAACGATGGTCACGTAAAGCATCCCGCCGAATCAGCACAGTGGAACAGCTGAGCACACTTTCCTCGAGCATGGCATGATAGGACGTCGTTTCCGGAACGATGAAATCCGACAAATGGCAGCCGTTTTCATCTATCATCGCATACGAACAATAGACAATATCCGCATCCGAACTCCTCGCCACGGCAAGCTGTTTTTCCAGCTTCTGCGCACGCCACCTATCATCACTGTCAAGCAGCGCGATCCATTCCCCCTGCGCGAGATCAAAGCCTCGGTTTCTTGTGCGTGCAACACCCATGTTCTGCGGATTGCACAAGACCTGAATGCGTGCATCCTGTTGCGCATAAGCCTGCGCGATCTCGGCTGTGCGGTCAGCAGATCCGTCATCCAGGATCAGCAGCTCCCAGTTTTCATACGTCTGGGCGCACACGGAAGCAATGGCTTCCCCGATGTATTTCTCAGCATTGTATGCGGGCATGATCACGGAAACCAGCGGCTGCTTGTCGGCCGCACCGGTCAGAGTATCTTGTTTCATGGCACTCTCTTTTCCAGCAGCCTTGCACATTTCTCCCAATCCTGATAGCCGCTGCCGAGCATATGGATGTCGCTGCCGAGATAGCGCACGCAGCCGCCTTCGATCCAGGTGAGATAGCGCTTGCGGTGCAGCGGCTTTGTCAGGCACGCGGCATTGAGCTGCAGCGGCACACCGTCGCGCGCCAGCTGCTCGATGTCCGCAGCCGGATAGCGCTCGGCGTGTGCGAGGATAATTTGTATATCCTGCAGATCCAGCAGCTGATACAGCGTGTCCCAGATAGACTCCGGCCACGCATAAAACGGCATTTCGAGCAGCAGCTCATTCGTGCCCTCGCGGCACAGACGGTGCAGGCCCTCAAGCCGCTCCATCCCGTCGCAGATGAGCACCTCCGCACCGAGGCAAATCTGCGGCGCTTGTTCCGGCAGATGCGCACGCAGCAGCTGCGCGCACTCCTCCCTGCGGCGCAGGAAGGATTCCGCCGATTCCTTGTGCGGGTAAAAGTGCGGCGTCGCGCAGACCGTTCGGATGCCGGCCGCAGCCGCCATATCCAGCTGCCGCAAAGACGTCTCAAGCCTGTCGCTCCCATGGTCACAGCCGGGCAGGACGTGTGCATGATAGTCCAGCGACAGATCGATCCCGCCGTTACTGCGCTTCATAGGGATCGGAATACGAATACTTATATCCGTACTTGCCGCCGTATTTGTACTTATACTTATAGGCGTATTTTCCGGACTTCATATTCATGTCGTTGAGCACCACGCCGCACAGGTTCCCGCCTGCGCGCAGCACGGCGTCCTTGGCGTCGCTGAGCTCGTCCGTGGTCGTCACACCGGATTTCGTCACGAGCACCACACCGTCCACATAGGTGGAAATGATCTGCGCATCCGCCACCGTGTTGATCGGCGGCGTGTCGATGATCACATAATCGTAGGTCTTGGCACTCTCCGCCACGAAGCGTCTCATCCGCTCGGACGAGAGCAGCTCGGACGGGTTGGGCGGGATCGTACCGGTGCAGACGATCCACAGCGGCAGATCCGTCACCTTCACAAGCTCGAGCCGGCTGATCTTCGCCAAAAAGTCACACAGGCCGGCAGTGCTTCGCACTTTCCACAGACGCCGCTGCGTCGGCTTGCGCATATCCGCGTCGACAAGCAGCACGCGCTTGCCGAGCATGGCGTAGCTGATGGCGATGTTCGCCGCCGTGAGGCTCTTGCCCTCTGAGGGCTTTGCGCTCGTGATGGCAAAGGTCGAGCAGGGGCGCTCCTTATCCGCCGTCATGCAAAACAACAGGCTGGTGCGCAGCTTTACATAGGCCTCCTTGATCGCAAACGGCGACTCATTGGTCAGCAAACGCTTCCGGTTTGCCCGAACCGTTTCCCTCGTTGTTTTCCGAGCATTTTTCTTTTTCATGGTAAAGCACCGCACCTCCTTCCGTCAGCGCCCACTCCGCACAGGCGTCATTTGTGATGTTGATCTCCGGTATCATGCCGAGGATCGTCACATTCGCCGCGCATTCAATATCCTCCGGCAGGTAGATCGTTGTATCCGCCAGCATACGCAGCACAAGAATGACCGAGATCACGATCACGCCAATCACAAAGCCGATCGCACTGTCAAACACGGTTCTCGGCGCAGTCTTTTCCGACGCGACCTCCGGCTGGTCGACGACCTCCACGCCGCCTGCCTTGGTGATGCGGATGATCTCTGTCGGCGCGACCTTCGCAAATGCGCCCGCGATCCGGCAAGCAAGCTTTGGGTCGGTAGAAGTCACCACCACCTCCAGCAGCTGCGTGTCCGAAATGACGGAGACCTTCACCATGCGATTGAGTTCTTTTCTCGACAGTGCCGTCTCCCCACGGATATCCGTCAGGACGGAATCCAGGACGGAATTGCTCTCCAGGATCTTGGAATAGGTTGTAGCAAGGCTCTCCGCAGCCTGCAGGTCGCTGTTGTTGATCGTTCCTTGCGCGGTATTATTCGTACTGTTGTAAACGTAAAAGCTCACGCGGGACTCATAGGTCGGCGTGACAAACACGCTGATCGCCATGTAAACCAGCGCAGCCGCAACGATGCCCGCCAGCAGCACCCAGTGGAGCTTGGACAGCAGGATCTTCGCAACGTCCCACAGCGACAGTTCCGTGCCACCGGCAGGTCTATGCGTTCTTTGACTTTCATTCATACAGTGGGTCGTCCTCCAAATGTATTTTCTTCATCGCGCACCGTCTCCGCAAAAAACCACGCGGATCGTTTTCAGAATACAGAGCAGATCCATCCAAACCGACCTGTGTTCGATGTACTCCATGTCGTACACGATCTTTTCCTCCGGCTTGAGGTCGTAGCCGCCGTTGACCTGCGCATAGCCGGTCAATCCGGGCGTCACGGCCAGACGGTTGGAAAAGCCGACGATGTATTCCTCAAACAGCCTGTAAAAGCACGCGCGCTCCGGCCTCGGACCGACAAAGCTCATGTCGCCCTTGAGGATGTTCCAGATCTGTGGCAGCTCATCCAGCCGCGTCCGGCGCAAAAACGCACCAAAGCGCGTACAGCGCCCATCATCCGCGTCCGCCCAGCGCGGTCCGTCCCGCTCGGCGTCTTGGCACATGGAGCGAAACTTATACATAGTAAACGGCTTGCCGTCCTTGCCCAAGCGCTCCTGCCGAAAGATCGGATCGCCCGGCGAGTCGAGCGCAATGATCAGCGCGATGACCGACATCGGCAGTGCCAGCACAGCCAAGCCCACCAGCGCACCGGAAATGTCGAACGCGCGCTTGAGGGCAAGATACGCCCGCTTTTCGGCGACACGCGGCCGCTCTATATACATCGCGCGCTGCGCGGTGCAATTTTTCACGCCCGGATAGGAAACCACAGTCTCCATCACTCTCGCCCCATCTCTTTCTCTTCTCAGCTCTACCCACGGCGTCCGAAGCAGGCGCATTCCACGCCGCCGGAAACCGAACACCGTGTTGATTACCCACGGGGGGGTGGTAGACAACACCAGTTAAATTATAGCACATTTCTGTAAGAAATCAACTTCTTCGGCAAAAAATATGCGTTACATCTTGAATTTTCAAAACCATTGTACGCGCCCGTCTCCGCGCCGGCCCCGGCAAGGACGCAGTGCATGGCCCGGCCGAAATCTGCACGAGCCGGCCGCTCTTGTGCGCTCACGCCGGACAAGTGTGCGAGCGCGCGCCGCGAAGCGGTACTTTTTCACATATCAGCGAAAAAATACCGCGATCGGTCGGAATTTTTGTGCCGTGCTCCCATGGAAAATGCTGCGTCGGGAATTGACTTTTCCTGTCGCGTCTGAGATAATGAACACATTGAAAGCACAGGCAACTGACGGAACGTGGAGCACACCACATGGGAGCCTGCTGTAATACGAACTGTCGACCGTCTGGGCAAACCTGTGACCATGGGACTCCATGGGCAACGGGTTTACCCTTTTTTTATTTTCATTTCATCTTTTTAAGGAGGATCTCATGAAAAAAGTAGCAGTCATTATGGGCAGCGACTCTGATTGGCCGGTCGTCAAGGCGGCCTGCCAGCAGCTCGACGCCTTTGGCATCCCCTACGAGACGCACATCCTCAGCGCGCACCGCTCCCCGGTCGCTGCGGCGGACTTCGCCAAAAACGCCCGCGCCAACGGCTTCGGCGTGCTCATCTGCGCAGCCGGGATGGCGGCGCACCTCGCAGGCGCATTCGCCGCCAACTCCACCCTGCCGGTCATCGGCATCCCCATGAAGGGCGGCGCGGTCGACGGGCTGGACGCCCTGCTGTCTACCGTGCAGATGCCCAGCGGCATCCCGGTTGCGACCGTGGCCATCAACGGCGCGAAAAACGCCGCCGTGCTCGCGGCGCAGATCCTCTCCGTCAGCGACGAGGCGCTGGCCGAAAAGCTCGACGCGCAGCGTGTCGAGATGGCGCAGCAGATCGCCGCAAAGGAAGCCAGGCTTCAGGCGGAGCTGTCCTGCTGAGCGACGGCGCAGCGCCCCTCTTTTCAGGACAACGAACATCCACACAACCCCGATCAACAATTATTTTGGAGGTATCATCATGGAACTTGTTTACACAGGCAAAACCAAAAATGTCTACGCGCTGGAAAACGGCAACTTCCTGCTCAAGTTCAAGGACGACTGCACCGGTAAGGATGGCGTGTTCGATCCCGGTGAGAACGCCGTGGGCCTGACCATCGACGGTGTGGGCGATGTGAACCTGCGCATGAGCATCTACTTCTTCGAGAAGATCAATGCCGCCGGCATCAAGACCCACTATGTCAGTGCCGACCTGAGCAACACCACCATGGAAGTCCTCCCTGCCAAGGTCTTTGGTCACGGTCTGGAGGTCATCTGCCGCCGCAAGGCCGTCGGCTCGTTCATCCGCCGCTACGGTGACCTCATCGAGTCCGGCGCTGACCTGCCCTACTATGTCGAGACGACCCTGAAGGACGATGCCAAGGGCGATCCGCTGATCACCAAGGACGCGCTGGTCGCGCTGGGCGTGATGAGCGACGCGCAGTACGAGGATCTGAAGGCGCAGACCCAGCAGATCACGAAGATCGTCGCCGACGACCTGAGGGAAAAGGGCATGGAGCTCTACGACATCAAGTTCGAGTTCGGCTACGCGCCCGACGGCAGCGTCATGCTCATCGACGAGGTCGCCAGCGGCAATATGCGCGTCTACAAGGATGGTCAGTACGTGGATCCCATGACGCTCTCCGAGCTGTTTTTTGCGTAATGGGCGGATATTTCGGAGCGTTTTCCCACCGTGAGGTGGGACTGGATGTGTTTTTCGGCACGGACTATCACTCCCACCTCGGCACACGCCGGGGCGGAATGGTGGTCTACGGGCACGAAAACGGGTTTGTGCGTGAGATCCACAACATTGAAAACACGCCCTTCCGCACGAAGTTTGAGAGCAACCTGCACGAGTTCAAGGGCTACGTCGGCATCGGCTGCATCAGCGACACGGACCCGCAGCCGCTGCTTGTGCGCTCGCACCTCGGTCTGTATGCCATCTGCACGGTGGGCATCATCAATAACATCGACGAGCTGATCGACACCTACTTCTCCGACCACGGACACCAGTTCATGGCGCAGAGCAGCGGTAAGGTCAACGTCTCTGAACTGGTCGCCGCCCTCATCAACATGAAGGAAAACCTCGTGGAAGGCATTTTGTACGCGCAGGAGATGATCCGCGGCTCCATCACGATCCTGCTGATGACGCCGGACGGCATTCTGGCCGCCCGCGACAAGCTGGGACGGCTGCCCGTTCTGGTCGGCAAGCATCCGGACGGCAGTCTGTGCGTCTCGTTTGAATCGTTTGCCTATCATAAACTCGGCTACGAGGACGCCTACGAGCTCGGCCCGCGCGAGATCGTGGCGCTGACGCGAAACGGCTACGAGACCGTCTCGCCCGCGGGCGAGGAGATGAAGATCTGCGGCTTCCTCTGGACGTACTACGGATACCCCAACTCGAATTACGAGGGCGTGAACGTCGAGGTCATGCGCTATCACAACGGCGACATCATGGCGCGGCAGGAGCTCGCGCAGGGTCGCCTGCCCGATGTGGACTACGTCGCGGGCGTGCCGGATTCCGGCGTGCCGCACGCCATCGGTTACGCCAACCGCAGCGGCAAGCCCTTTGCCAGACCCTTTGTCAAGTACACGCCCACATGGCCGCGCTCGTTCACCCCGGACAATCAGGAGGTGCGCAATCAGGTGGCCAAGATGAAGCAGATCCCCGTGTCCGAGCTTATCGAGGGGAAAAAGCTGCTGTTCGTGGACGACTCCATCGTGCGCGGCACGCAGCTGCGCGAGACGGTGGACTTCCTCTACGAGTCGGGCGCGAAAGAGGTGCACATGCGCTCTGCCTGCCCGCCCATCATGTACAGCTGCAAGTATCTGAACTTCTCGCGCGGCAATTCCGACATGGAGCTGCTGGCACGGCGCGTGGTGCAGGAGCTCGAGGGCGACGAGGGGCAGAAGCATCTCGACGAATACGCCGACGCCTCTACCGAGCGCGGTAAGTGCCTGCTGAGCTCCATCTGCGAAAAATTCGGCTTTGACTCACTCGGATACCAATCTCTTGACGGCGTGCTGGAGGCCATCGGCATCGACCGGGACAAGGTCTGCACGTACTGCTGGAACGGAAAGGAATAATCGACATGGAAAACTCTCGATCCGCCGCTTACGCGGCAGCCGGTGTGGACATCACGGCCGGTTACGAAGGCGTCAGGCTCATGCGCGATGACGTCAAGCGCACCCACATTCCCGGCGTTGTGTCGGATATCGGCGGCTTCGGCGGCCTGTTTGCCCCCGATGTCTCCGGCATGAGCGAGCCCGTGCTCGTCTCGGGCACGGACGGCGTCGGCACGAAGCTGCGTCTGGCCGAGCTCATGGGTAAGCACGACACCATCGGTATCGACTGCGTGGCCATGTGCGTCAACGACGTGATCTGCTGCGGCGCAAAGCCCCTGTTTTTCCTCGACTACATCGCCATCGGAAAGAACGTGCCCGAAAAGGTCGCGTCCATCGTCTCCGGCGTTGCCGAGGGCTGCGTGCAGGCCGGCTGCGCCCTCATCGGCGGCGAGACGGCCGAGCACCCCGGCATGATGGCGGCCGACGACTACGATCTGGCCGGCTTCACCGTCGGTCTCGTGGACAAGCCGAAGGTCATCGACTCCGGCCGCATGGCGACGGGCGACGTGGTGCTGGCTCTGCCCTCGTCCGGCTTCCACTCCAACGGCTATTCGCTCGTGCGCAAGGTGTTCGACGTGGAGAACACCGATCTCAACCGCTACTATGACGAGCTCGGCGAGACGCTGGGCGAGGCGCTGCTGCGCCCGACCGTGATCTACGTCAAGCCCGTTCTGCGCTGCATCGACGCTGCCGACGTGCGCGGCGTGAGCCACATCACCGGCGGCGGCTTCTACGAAAACATCCCGCGCTGCATCCCTGATGGCCTGTGCGCCAAGATCGACAAGGCCGCGATCCGCACGCCTGCCGTCTTCGGTCTGCTGCAGGCCAAGGGCGGCATCGACGAACATGACATGTTCAACACCTTCAACATGGGTGTGGGCATGGTCGTCGTCGTCAGCCACGAGACCGCCGAGGCGGCGCTCGGCGCGCTCAGGGCCGAGGGCATCGACGCCTACGTCTGCGGCGAGATCGTCACCGGCGAGGAAAAAATCAGTCTATGCTGAAACAGCATGCCGGCAAAGGAGAAGACCTGATTATGAACAAAGCGAAGATCGCCGTGCTGGTCTCCGGCGGCGGTACAAATCTGCAGGCGCTGCTCGACGCACAGGCAGCGGGCACGCTTGCCCACGGTGAGATCACGCTGGTGGTCTCGTCCAACGAGGGCGCTTACGCGCTGACGCGGGCAGCCAACGCCGGCATCCGCGCGCAGACGATCTCACCGAAGCAGTGCGGCGGTCAGGCCGCCTTTGAGGCGGCGCTGTCGGCACTGCTGGCGGAGTGCGAGATCGATCTGATCGTGCTGGCCGGTTTCCTGACCATCCTGAGCGCGGACTTCACCGCGCGCTGGCCGTCGCGCATCCTGAACGTGCACCCGTCCCTGATCCCCGCGTTCTGCGGCAAGGGGATGTACGGCCTGAAGGTCCACGAAGCGGCGCTTCGAACGGGCGTGAAGGTCACGGGCGCGACGGTGCATTTTGTCAATGAGATCCCGGACGGCGGACGCATCCTGCTGCAAAAAGCGGTGGAGGTCCTGCCGGATGACACGCCAGAAACACTCCAGCGCCGGGTCATGGAGCAGGCGGAATGGCAGCTCCTGCCGCGAGCGGCGGAGCTGGTCTCGGAACAAATCGTAAAGGAGAAGCGCAATGCTTGACTTTCTCACCCTTCTGCGGGAAAATCCCTATCCCGGCCGCGGCATTCTTGTCAGCCGTGACCTCGTTTACTATTTCATCATGGGGCGCAGCGCCAACAGCC
>ERZ773241.92-NODE-92-length-102699-cov-11.971201_pt1 | contig 102699 bp, 153 predicted proteins | sample MGYA00580989_ERZ773241 | MGnify/ENA primary metagenome ERZ773241 (study PRJEB29015, sample SAMEA2737804) | human gut metagenome | biome: human gut; feature: human-associated habitat; material: faeces | place: China | collected 2012 ... | reverse complement strand
CGCATCATCGAAGGCATTGCCAAGGATATCGAAGTCGGCGAGGTTTACACGGGCAAGGTCGTCCGCATGATGAACTTCGGCGTGTTTGTCGAGCTGCTGCCGGGCAAGGACGGTATGGTGCACATTTCCAAGCTGGCGAAGGGCCGCGTGGAGAAGTGCGAGGACGTCGTGAAGATCGGCGATGAGCTTGAGGTGAAGGTCGCGGAGATCGACTCTCAGGGGCGCATCAACCTCGTTCGCAACGATATCGAGTATGACAACGCGGAGATGCCGCGCCGCAGCGCTCCGGGCCAGCGCCCGCCGCGCCGCGATGCGAACCGCCGCTAAGCTATGAATCGGGGCTGTCAAGCCAATAAACCGGATAGATCAGGAACAAAGCGAAGCATTTGCGCCCGAAGGTTTCCAAAGGGCGATGGGGTAAAGCCTCGTATTCAAAAATGCTTGGGGATTTGTTTCTTGGAATATCGGGTTTACGCATGACAGCCTCTTGATTTTTTCTCGAGGATCGTATAATCTGAAATAAAACGAAAAGAATAGGAGAAATTATGATCGGAGGGACAAAGCGCATGTGCGAAGAGTTCGTGCTTTCCAACGGTCTGCGGGTCGTTGCCGAGCCTATCGAAAATTTCCCATCCGTCAGCGTCGGGCTGTGGATCGGCGCGGGATCCATGTATGAAAGCGCGGAGGAGAACGGCCTTTCGCACTTTGTCGAGCACATCCTGTTCAAAAGCACGGAGCGCCGCACGACGAAGGACATCGCCGTGGAGATGGACGCGCTGGGCGGACAGGTGAATGCGTTTACCGCCAAGGAATGTACCTGCTACTACGCGAAGGTGATCGCCGAGCATCTGCCGCGGGCGATGGATCTGCTCTGCGATATGCTGCTCAACGCGCGCGTGGACGAAGCGGAGTTCGAGAAGGAGCGCGGCGTTATTCTGGAGGAAATCGCCATGTGCGAGGATACGCCGGAGGATCTGGTGTATGATCTGCTGGCGGAGGCGTATTTCGGCGAGCATCCGCTGGCGCGCCCGATTCTCGGCTCGCATGAACAGATTGCTTCCATCAGCCGCGAGGCGCTGCTGGCGTTCAAGAAAAAGCACTATCGCCCGGATAACACCGTTCTGGCGATTGCGGGTCAGTTCGACATGGCGGCGTTTCGCGAGATGGCGGAGCGGCTGCTGGGCGGCTGGCACGCGGAGGGGGAGACGCACATCCCCGCGCCGGTGGAAGGCACGACGCCGCGCGTGCTGACGCGCAAAAAGGACATCGAGCAGGTGCACATTTGTCTGGCTTTCCCCGGCGTGGAGCAGGACGACGAGGATCTGTACCCCATCAGCGTGATGAACAACCTGTTCGGCGGCGGCATGTCCTCCCGGCTGTTCCAGCGCATCCGCGAGGAGATGGGCGCGGCGTATTCCGTATACAGCTTCCCGAGCACCTACACCAACTGCGGCACATTCACCGTGTACGCGGGCACGTCGCCGGAGACGGCGCAGCAGGTCGCCGACGAGTTGCTGCGCCAGATTCGCCTGCTCCGCGACGGCGGCGTGACGCAGGAGGAATTTGACATGGCGAAGGAGCAGCTCAAGGTCAGCTATGTGCTGGGGTTGGAGAGCAGCTCCGCCCGCATGAGCGCCATCGGCCGCAGCAAGCTGCTGCGCGGCGTGAGTCTGTGCCTGGCGGCGGTATGCCTTGCGGCAAGCGTCAGCTTCCAGCCGGCCACGGCAGCCACCAGCATGGCCAGCCTGCAGAACAAGCTGAACAGCCTTTCCAAATCCATCGACCAGCACAAGAAGGAGCTTTCGGACGCAAAGAAAAAGGAAGCTGCTGCAAAAGCGCTGGAAAGTGAGCTGAAGGAGCGCGTGGGCGTCATTCAGTCTCAGATCAGCGTGCTGAGCACCCAGATCGCTGCTGTGCAGAACAACATTGGCCAGACCGAGCAGAAGATCACCGCCAAGGAAGGCGAGATCACCCAGAAGCAGGCCGAGATCGACAGCCAGTGGGGCGATTTTAAAAAGCACATGGCTGCCATGCAGGAGCTGCGCGACGGCGGCGGCGTGGCCATGCTGAGCGCAGTGAATGACCTGTATGAGCTGCTCACCTTCAACGAGGTCATGCAGGATATCTCCATCAAAGATACCGAGATCATGGACAACATGAAGGCCGCCAAGAGCGCTCTGGAAGCAGATAAGGTGGAGCTGGAGGCCCAGCGCAAGGAACTGCAGAGCCAGAAGGCGGAGCTGGATACCCAGAACTACCAGATGAAGGCAAAGCAGAGCGAGCTGAACAGCAGCATTTCTGCGGCGCAGCTTTCTGCACAGGATGCCCAGAAGGCCCAGCAGACGGCACAGGCCGCTATTGAATCGGACGAGCTGAACTATGAGGCCGTCAAGAAAGAGATCCAGAAGCTGATCGCGGCGGCTGCATCCAGCAAGCCGCAGCTGAGCTTTACCGGCTTTGCCTGCCCGCTGAAGAGCTATACCCGCATTTCCAGTGAGTACGGCTGGCGCAAGAACCCGGTGTCCGGCGTGAACAGACTGCATGCCGGCATTGATCTGGCTGCGCCGGGCGGTACCCCCATCTACGCAGCCGCAAGCGGCTATGTGCAGGTGGCGGGCTGGTCCAGCGGCGGCTATGGCAACTATGTCATCATCTACCACGGCAGCATGTCGGACGGCAACGCCTACAGTACCTTGTACGGCCACATGAGGTCGGTCGCCACCAGCGCAGGCAAGTATGTCAAGCAGGGCGAGTTGATCGGCTACGTTGGCTCTACCGGCAACTCTACCGGCAACCATCTGCATCTGGAGGTCTGGAAGGGCGGCAAAAAGGCCAATGCGGTCAATCCGCGCGGTTATATCCCGTTCCCGCACAACTGAGTGTGTTTATAAGGAGTCTGGTATTCTATGAACGAACAAAAACACAAGCGCTGGCTGCGTATCGGCTGCCTTGTTCTGGCAGGCGTGTTTGCACTCTCGCTGCTGAGCAGTGTGATCATGATGCTGCTGTATTAACAGGGAGGGGCAAGCATGAACCGTAAGATCTCTGTGGGCATGGCTGTCACCATTGTGATCCTTGCCATGACCGTGACCTTTTCCATTACCATGCTCATTGCCATGCGTCTGTTTGACAGCACGGTGAGCAGCGTGAAGGAAAAGGAGAGCATGTACAACAAAGTGGCCGAGGTGGACCGCTATGTGCGCAGCAACGACTACTACACCATTGATGAAACGATGCTGTACGATCGCCTGACCGCAGGCTACCTGCTGGGTACCGGCGACAAGTACGCCCGTTACTACACCGCCAACGCCTACACCGAGCTGATGAACCAGCAGAGCGGCAAGGTGATGGGCATTGGCGTGGAACTTGGCATGGACCAGACCGGCTATGCCAGAGTGACCAGGGTGTATGAGGACTCGCCTGCGCAGGAAGCCGGTATCGTGGTGGGCGATTACATCACTGCTATTGACGGCACCGATGTGAAGAGCCTTTCCGGGGTGGATGCCGTGCAGTCCCGCCTGCAGGGCGAAGCCGGCACCATCGTCAATGTTACATGGCTCGACAGCAAGGCTGCTTCCCGGACGACGGACCTGACCCACTCCGGCTACACCAGCACCACCGTGGACTACCAGATGCTGGACAGCGTGGGTTACATCAAGATCCGCCAGTTCGACGGCAGCACGCCCAGCGAGCTGGACTATGCCATCCGGTCTCTCACTACCAGCGGTGCCCAGAGCCTTGTGTTCGACCTGCGCGATAACGGCGGCGGCGTGTTGGATGATGCCATCAGCTGCATCGACCTGATCGCCCCGGAAGGCACTGTGGCCTATGCCGAGGATAAGAACGGAAACCGCACCATCATTGGCAGCAGCGACGATGAGAGCAAGGTGGAGCTGCCCATCGTCTGTCTGGTCAACGGCAACACCGCCAGCGCAGCAGAGCTGTTTGCTGCCAGCCTGCGCACTATGAACGGCGCACGTCTGGTGGGCACCACCACCATGGGCAAGGGAACCATCCAGAGCAGCCCGCAGCGCCTTTCGGATGGCAGCGCCGTGAGCATCACGGTGGCAAAGCTCATCTGCGGCGACGGCTCCTGCTTTGATGGCACCGGCCTGAGCGTGGATGTGGAGCGTGCCCTCAGTGCCGAAGAGACCACGAATTTCTACGATTATACCCCCGAGGATGACCCGCAGATCCAGCGTGCGGTCAGCGCAGCACAGCAGCTGAGCGGTACCACGACTCTGGGCGGTGTCAACGAAGCAGCTTCTTCGGCTGCTGCTTCCGAAGAAGCCGACAGCGCTGCCACTGAGCCGGAGAACGCTTCCTCTGAGGAAACGGCTTTCTCCACCGAAGCAGAAGCTGGCAGAGAAGCAGCATCCAGCGCAGAATAAAGGGTGAAACCGGCAGAAATGCTGCATGGGCTTCTTTTTGTAAAAAGGAAACCGGTTTATTGCGGTGCTGTTTGCCGTATTGATCCCTTCTCGTGAAAATGCAACCCAGCCAGACCCGCAGGTTTGGCTGGGTTGCCATATTATAATAATATTTCCGCTGAATATGCCCAAAGCGACGCGGAGGGCATTCAAATCGTACTATGAAAAAGGATGGAATCTATGCCCGAACTGACCGACCTCTCGGTGATCCGCGCCCTGTGTGAAAAATACGATTTTGCACTCTCCAAGGGTTTTGGACAGAACTTTATCATCAACCCGGGTCTGCCGCCCAAGATCGTGGATGCCAGCGGCGTGGATAAGCGCTATGGTGTCATTGAGATCGGCCCCGGCATCGGTGTGCTGACCCGGGAACTGGCAAAGCGCGCCGCCAAGGTGGTGTCCATTGAAGTGGACGAACGCCTGCCGCCGCTGCTGGCCGAAACGATGGCCGGAGTGGACAATTTTAAACTGGTATTACAGGATGTACTGAAAGTTGACCTGAAGGCTCTTATTGCGGAAGAGTTCCCCGGTATGCCGGTGGCTGTGTGCGCCAACCTGCCCTACTACATCACCAGTCCCATCGTCATGAAGCTGCTGGGCGACCGCCTGCCCATTGAAAGCCTGACCGTCATGGTGCAGAAGGAAGCTGCCGACCGTCTGGCTGCTGCACCCGGCACCCGTGCATCCAGCGCCATCAGCTGCGCGGTGAGCTACTATGCCACCTCCAAAATGATGTTCACCGCTGCGCCCGGCAGTTTTTACCCGGCCCCCAAGGTGACCAGCGCCGTGGTGCGCATGGAGATCCGTCCGCAGCCCGCTGTGCAGGTGGAGGACGAAGAAGGCTATTTTGCGCTGGTGCGTGCCGCCTTCGGACAGCGCCGCAAAACGGCTGCAAACGCCATTGCCAGCGGCCTGGGAATGCCCAAGGACGCGGTGACAGCCGCCATTGAAGCCGCCGGTTTTGATGCCCGCATCCGCCCGGAAGCCCTCACACTGGAGGATTTTGCAAAGATCCAGCAGGCCCTTGCCCGCTGAAGCAGCCCGCTGCTCAAAAAAGAATACAACAGACTTTGAACCCCACAGGAGCCGTCCGCGGTTCCTGTGGGGTTTTTATGATAATAGAATCGAATGGTTCGATTTTATTATCGATGTATTGCGTTGAAAATTCCTGGTATCAAAACGTGATACAACAGAAAAGAATGCTAAAAGCAGACGAAAGCATGAACTGATGGCAATGGCACCTCATTTGTTAAACGGTATAGTATACTGTTTGGGGAATGGGTTGTTTTTTTGCGCGCCAAGAAGATATTGACAAGCCGCGCGTTTTTTGGTATTCTATCAAAAGACCGCTTGGTCCATGCTGGTGTGGCGCAATGGCAGCGCAACTGATTTGTAATCAGTGGGTTGCGGGTTCAACTCCTGTCACCAGCTCCAAAAATAAACGCACGAACGATAAAAACAAACCGTCCGTGCGTTTTTCTTTTTGCTTAAAACGCCTTAAAATCTCCTGAATGAGCGTGATAATCTAACAAACAATCCAACAAATCAATACTTCATTTTTTGCATTTCCTGCAACAGATAAGCCGGGTCATTGTGGGAGACGTACTTGTTTGCCGTGGTGGAGAAATTTTTGTGCCCGAGGATGGCCTGCACGGCGGTCTTTTCCAGGCCGCACTCCACCATCTTACTACTGGCCGTGTGGCGCAGCGTGTGTGGATGCACGCCCTCTATATGGCATTCCTGCATCAACGCTCGGAACTTTGTAGCCACGTTGCGCTTATCCAGCTTTGTGCCGGCCTTGGATGGAATCAGCCATTCACACCCGCTGTCAAGCATCCAAAAGGCAATGATCTTGTAAACGGGGTCAAGGATGGGGATGATGCGGTTCTTGCCCGCTTCTGTCTTTTCGCCGCCCTGCATGTACCGCTCTTTCAGGTGCACATCCTCGCAGCGCATGGAAAGCAGCTCGTCAATGCGCATACCGGTGTACAGCAGCACCATGGCGATCTGTGCCGTCTGCCCAAACCTCGGGTCGTCTTGTCGGCTGCTGATCTGCTCGATCTCTTGGGCGGTCAGTGTGCGCTCCGCTTTTCCTGTAGCCGCCGGGAGCTGCAGCAGCATGGCATAATTTTTGTTTATGATGTCCTGCGCCATTGCCCACTCGCAGATCTGGCTAAAAAGCGTTCGCTGTTTTTCACAGGAGCTTCGGGAGAGTCCTTTTTCCACCATTGCGTCAATGACCTGTTGATAATCTGCCGCTTTTAAGTCCCGCAATTGTCGGTCGTATAGCGGCGCAGCCTTTGCATAGGCCAGCTCGTACCCCTTTTGCATGTCCGTGCTGAGCTTTTGAAACTTTGGTTGAGCTTTCCATTGGGTATAGGCATCTGCAAAGGTGCATTTCAGAAGCGCAGCGGGGGTGTTCTGGGCGTTGTAAGCGTCCAGCGCTTGTACTGCTTCGCCTGCCGTTTCAAACGTGCCCAGAACATCCCTGCGGGCTGTGAGTGCAACATACGGTCTTGCCCGCGTCCCACTCAGTTTATACACGCTGCCGCTGCCCTTTGGACGGCGGCGCTTTTTTCTTTGCTGCGGGGCGGCTTCCGGCTGTTTCTTCCCGCACCACGGACAAAAAGAAGCACCATCCGGGATCTCCTTCCGGCAACATGGTCTTATGCACTTCATAGCTTACTCCTTTTTTCGCCCGATGTAACCCTGCGCGCCTTTTTCCGAAGCTTCACGCCCGGCCTTGTAATTTACCTTCAAATCGTCTATTGGCGGCTGTGGGTCGTCCGGGCAGGGGTCTAATCCCATGTTCTGGGCAAAGTTGTATTGGTTGATGATGATTCCGCACACGCTGACCCGGTTGTTGAGTGGGCAGTGTAGGTTGGCGGCTACCTCGGAAATCACAGCGGACGGGCTGCTGCCATGGTTGCCCTTCAGCACGAAAAGAAGCAGTCGTTTCGTCAGCGGTGGCAAGTTTACCACAAAGCGGCACAGCTTTGCGTCCAGCTCTGTGTCGGTCTTTCCGTCATCGGGTGCCGCGTACAGCTCCGGGTGGATCATCTCCATAAACACGGCGATGGGGGATGCCCCGCAGGCCGTACACCAATCCATGATCTCGTCGCTGTCCGGGCTGGTGCAGCCTTTTTCCCAGCTCTGCACCGTCCGCTCACCCTTTTCGATGCGTCTTGCGATCTCCACTTGGCTCAGGCCGGCAGATACCCGGGCCTTTGCAAGCGCTTTCCCGATCTGGGTCGCCGTAAAATAACTCATACTTTCACCCCCATGAAACCAACGTGTTTTTAACAGAAAATGGCGCAGAAAAAATCTGCGCCATTCGACAAAAAATATCCGTATTTTGTTTTCCAACGGCGCATGGTAAAATCTGGATTATAAATCGTAGATGTGCACAAAAGAAAGGAGAAAACAAAATGGATTTTGAGCAAAGAAACGTCAAAGAAGCTGAAATGACCATCATCGATGGAATGCCCGCCAGCATCCTGACCGGCACCGACCACACCCCTGCACCCTGGGAGGAATGAGTTATGAAAAAGCTGTCACACTTTCGCACCCATGCCCGTGCCCTGCTGGCCTGTTATTTGGATATGACCCCGGAGCAGCAGCGCCTTGCTCGCGCTTACATTCAAGATAAGGCCCTGCCGGAGGTGCAAGCTCTGCGTAACGCAGCCGGTACGCCCGGCGGGGCACTGGCTGCTGATCTGTTGCAAAATTTGCAGCAGCCTTGCAACCACGAATAGCAACGTGCATTTTTTGCACATTGTTCGTGCATGTCACGCGTATCTTGCAAATGCGCATTTTTCTGTGGATTTTTCCACCGAAAACAGTACACGAATGGGGATTGACGACCACAACCGGCTGTTTTATAATATGGTTGTGAACAGGTTTACAGGCCAAGCAACTGAGATTTCTTTGCGTTGTACTCCGCTTCCGTGATGGCCCCCATATCCAGTAGCTGCTTAAACTTCAAAAGTTCATCGGCGGAGCTGGGGGCAACCGGAGCGGTGCCCCGCGGCTGTTCTGGAGAGCTTTTGCAGCTCTTGAGAAACGCAGTCATTCCGCCTGGATAAACCGTTGTCGGCAAGTTGCTTTCGCCTAGTGGAAGAGCAAAGCGGATAGACACGCTCTCTTTACTGCGACCCTTGCGGGTCTCTGTTTTAGCGGTGGTAGCGCCCACGATCGCACCCACAGGCCCGGCAACGGCTGCGCCGATCACGGCACGGCCGATACCACCCTTTGTCTCTGTCACCGTCAGATCGTCAGGCGCGTCAGATTCATAACCGGCGACTTCATCAAAGCTGTAGATCATGCGAGGGCCTTTATCACCGCTGCGGTGTCCAATGCAAAACAGCCGGTTGGGCTTGTCAATTGACACAAAGAGCGCGTCACCATCATAGATGGAATCGGTTTCTTTGAACGTTATTCGGCGGCTTTCCAGTGTAGCCCAGTAGTCCGCAAGGGCAACTGTCGGTTGCTTTGCTGCCCGGATGCCCAATTTTGAAAAGAAAAAGTTGCTGCACCCGGCACAGATCGGGCCGTCCGCGCTCTTCTCGCGGTTCAGCAGACCCAACTTGCCGCCGCAGACAGGACAGGCATTTGCCATAATAAGCACCTCACATATACAAAAATAGGCAGCCAACCAGCTGCCGAAAAACTAAGTTATCAAGGAAAATGCCAAAGGAGGAAAATAAAGTGCAAGAAAATAGCACAAAGTTTGCAAAATGTGATACAATGGAAGAAAAGTGCCGTCTCAAAGCTTTATTTTCTTCTCTGTCGGCACAGGAAAAACAAGAGGTGCTTTCCTATGCGGAAAGCCTGCTCAACAGCAGAAAGGAGTAAATCTGTGGATAAGTACGAGATTGAACTGGGCCGGTACAAAACCAGAATTTTTGCTCTTCTGGCAACGGAAGCGTCCGGCCTGCCCGGAATCAAAAGCGAAGAGTGCGCAAATTGCGACCACCGGTGCTCTCTTGAAATCGGGTGTTACTGCTTCAACTACGGATGTGGAAAGGGTAAGACCACGGAAGAGCTGCATGAAGCATTTGACCGCGTTTGTGATGCGCTTAAAATTTCTGACCGAAGATGGTCACCAGCAAATCCAATGCGGCCTGAAGTATTTGATTCTCCCGATCTGCTCGAAGTTCTTGAAGATAGGCTTCTCCAGCTAGCGGAAGAGAATAAATGTACTCGCTGGGAAGAAAACCACCCACCCCGTCAGGAATATACTCTTTGCGGCGCTCATCAATCAGGCCGCGGCCCTTCAAGTTCTGAATGTACCGATTCTGGCCGTTGAAACTGAAATCCTCGCCAGAAATGAGGCAGACTTCGTGCTGGTTCATTTTCCCGTTGTGCTTCTCCATATATAATAGGAGCGCAAGGCTCGTTTTGTCCAAAAACTCAGCCATTGGGGTTTTCCTTCCTCTTTGCAACCTTAAATTCCATATACTCCAGCAGATCTGCACGGTCTGCATCGGTCATCTGACTTAGCAGCGAGTCAAACCTTGCATCCAGCTCACTCCCTTCACTGGGGGCGGGCTTTTCTTTTTGCTCTTCGCCCATAAGCTCTTCAATAGAAATTTGTAGAAAATCAGACACAAGCAGTAGCTTATCTTTCGGCGGATAGCGCTTTCCATTAGCCCATTTTCCTACTGTTCCGTTGGCGAATTTCAAATCTTTCTCCATTTTTGTAATGGAGCTTCCTTGATTTTTGCACGATGCACGGATAAATTCTACCAGTTCAGGCAAAGAACGCATAAAAAATTCCTCCAATAGCCTAATTTTCTATTGACAACTAGAAAATTAGGCTATATAATAGAGAGCGTAAGGAGCAGACAAAACCAAAGCCCCTGACAATATTATATCGGGCAGACGCTAGATTTTATTCACTTTGTACCTCGCAACTACATAGTAGCATATTTTCTAGTGATTTTCAAGCCCGGAAAGGAGAATTGCTAGTGAATGTTTCAAAAATTGACCAGTTTTGCAAGCTGCACGGGCTGAGCCGCACCGATCTGGAGGCGGCGGCAGGCCTGAGCAACGGCGCAATCGGCAAGTGGGAGCGCTCGATTTACGGGCCTAGCCTTTCGCAGCTGCTCAAGCTCGCAAAGTATTTCAAGGTCACACTGAACGAGCTTGTGGTCTACGATGAGGAAGGAGGAAAGCCTGAATGAACGACATTATCTTATCCACACAGAACGGCGAGCCAGTTGTTTCCAGTCGGGAAGTCGCCAAGAACTTTGGCAAAGAGCACAAGGACGTGCTCAAAGCCATCAACAATCTCGTGGCGCAAAATTGCGCCGCCAAATCTATGTTCCATCTTTCCGACTTTGAGAATCGTGGCAAGAAGTACCCCATGTACCTGATGAACCGGGACGGCTTTTCGCTGCTGGCGATGGGTTTTACCGGCAAGGAAGCTCTGGAATGGAAGCTCAAGTACATCCAAGCCTTCAACGAGATGGAGAAGCAGCTGGCACAGCGCCCGCAGCTTTCCCGCTCTGAGCTGATGGCGCAGGCCTTGATCGCCGCCCACGAAGAGTTGGAGCACAAGGACAGGCAGATTGCAGAGCTGACCCCGAAGGGCATCTTTGCCGACGCGGTGAGTGCCAGCAAAAAGAGCATCCTTGTGGGCGAGTTGGCAAAGCTGCTGTGTCAGAACGGCGTGCAGATCGGGCAGAACCGGCTGTTCAGCTGGATGCGTGAGCGCGGCTACCTTATCAAAGACCCCAAGCGCAGCGACTACAACATGCCCACCCAGCGGGCCGTGGAGCAGGGCCTGTTCGAGATCAAGGAGACCACCGTGGTGCACTCCGATGGACACACCAGCATCAACAAGACGCCCAAAGTGACCGGAAAAGGTCAGATCTACTTTGTGAACCAGTTCGTGAAGCGGTAAAGCCACGGCGTGGCGTAAGCAATATATTTTGGAGGCTACTATTATGAAAAAACTGCATGTGAAAGCTACGTTTATTGAGCCGGTGCTTGGCACCTGGCCCGCAAACCCCAATGTGGCCCGCGAGTTTATCGCCAGCAAGTCGCCGGATGCTGCAAGCATCGAGGATGAAGTGGCGGCTCTTGGCCCTGATGCGGTAGCTGATAAGGGCATGACCGTTTTCCCGCGTGACCCGGACGGCAATCCGATCTTTTACGATTACCAGATCAAGGGCATGTTTAAGGATGCTTGCGGTATGCTTTCCCGCATTGGTGGCAAGACCGAGACCGGCAAGAAGAAGGCCGTGAACGAAAGCGGCAAACTGACCGCTTACAAGAAGGTCATTGACGGCCTGATCTTCGTTCAGCCCCGCATGATTCCGATTCGGACAAACGGAGAGATCGGCGACTGCCAGCGTCCGTTGCGTGCCCAGACCGCACAGGGCGAGCGCGTGAGCCTTGCCAACAGTGAGGAGATCCCGGCGGGCAGCAGCTGCGAGTTTGACGTGATCCTCCTTGACGACAGCCACGAAAAGGTTGTGCGTGAGTGGCTGGATTATGGCATTCTGCGCGGCATCGGCCAGTGGCGTAACAGCGGAAAGGGCCGGTTTACTTACATCGCATATGAGGTGAAAGCCTGAGAGCAAGGGCATGGCATTGACGGCCCGGATTCGCGGAGGCGGTGCGATGCACGGCTTGGCAATGGCAAGGCTGAGTTAGATTGGCCGTGCGATGGCTCTGCGCAGCGCAACAGTGATTTGCATTGCAGCGGCATTGCCGTGATTTGAGAAGATGCGCAACGGCAACGCAAGGAGCGGAATGGCAACGGCATGGCAGGGCGATGCTTTGCGAAGGCTATGAGGTGAACTGCTGTGCAGTGGCAGCGCACTGCGACCTACCGCATCGCGGCGGCACTGAGAAGCACAGACAGGCAAGGCAAAGGCAAGGCGAGGCAGAGCGACGTTTTGCGAAGCAAAGGCAAAGCGTTGCGGGGCTGGGCTGGGCGAAGGCATTGAGTTGAGACGAGAAGCAAAGGCAAAGCGTTGATTAGCTCGGCAATGGAATGGCGAAGCGAAGAAATGCGAAGGAATGGCGAGGCCAGGAGCCGCAGCGGCACAGCGAAGAGAAGACATTTTATTAAACATTTTATTAAAAGGAGAAACGAGCATGAAAAAAATTATTGTTGGGGTAGCGTCCGTATTGGCAAGCGCTTTGCTGATGGCCGGATGCAATAAGCAGATCGTCGATTTGACTTATGAATACAACTGGGCACAGCTGAAAATGCCTGATGGAACGATTGTCGAGGGGAAGTTGAACAGTTGGGACGATTACGAGGGCGACCAGCTGCAAGTGAAGATTGACGGTGTGACCTATCTGGTTCATTCGTCCAATGTTGTGCTGCGACATTGATAGAAAGGAGGATCTTTATGAAAACCACGATGCGCGATAAGGTTTGCCAGCTGATTGGCAAGTATCAGTTCTTGGAAGAGGACTTCCGTTCAAAGTCGTTTTTCAAGCCCGGGCCATTTTGCGGCCCGTATGGACAGGCTGAACGAGCTTCCCGCTGTCGAGGAGCAGCCAGAGCAGACCGCGTTTGACCGCACTTGTGCCCCAGCGGGGAAGCTGATTGATACACGGGACGCCGCAATCAGAGGATAAGGAGGACACCCATGAGTGAAAAGATCATCGCATATAAGGCCATGGACAAAAATATGCAGTGCCGTGGCAAGCAGTACGAGGTGGGCAAGACCTACCACGAGGACAAGGCCGACTGCTGCCACGCTGGTATGCACGCCTGCGAGAACCCTTTGGATGTGCTGCACTACTACCCGTTGAAGGATGGCCCGCGCTTTTTTGAGGTCGAGTGCGGCGGGAACGTGGATAAAAGCGAAGAGGACAGTAAACTGGCCTGTACTGAGCTGACGGTGAAAGGTGAGGTAAATTTTGCAGGGCTGGTAAAAGCTACGGTGAATGCCGTTTTTAATCGGGTGAAGGGCAAAGAACCTTTTTCGAGCGGCAATTACAGTACGGCTGGTTCGAGCGGCGATTCCAGCACGGCAGGCACCAGCGGCGATTCCAGCACGGCAGGCACCAGCGGCGATTACAGCACGGCAGGCACCAGCGGCGATTACAGCACGGCAGGCACCAGCGGCTATGCCAGTACGGCAGGCACCAGCGGCGATTCCAGCACGGCGGCAGCCACTGGGGCTTATTGCAGCGCAAAAGCAGACGGAAAAGATAGCATTGCCGTTGTAAACGGTGCTTGCGGTAAGGCGCGCGGCGCACTGGGCTGCTATTTGGTGCTGACCGAGTACGACGATGACGGCAATATGCTGTGGGCAAAGATGGAAAAAGTAGACGGCGCTCACATCAAGGAAAACGTCTGGTACACGCTCAAAAATGGTGAGTTTGTGGAGGACAAGCCGTGAGGAAACACTACAACAAGCGTTGGCTTGAACAGCGCTGGGATGCAAGGCAGCCGGAACGGTTGGAGCACATCCAGATGAAGCGGCAGCTGAGAGGAAAAAAGGAGGGGTGCGGCAGTGAAGCCGAGCATGGGAATTGCAGAGTGCTGCCAGATCATGCGTGACAATAACATTTCGGTGAGCGAGCCGATCTTTACTGGTATGATTCAGGCCGGCAGCTTCCCGGCATGGGCGGTGCCGTCTATTGACACCAAAAGCGCCGCCCCGCTGATCTCACGCGCCGGATTTATGGCGTGGATGAAGGATTTCTACAAACTTGAGAAGATCTACACAAAGGAGGACCCGAAAGAATGAAACTCAAATCCACTACTTACTACTGGCTGGCTGTCATTTTTGGCGGCGTTGGAATGGGTGCAGCTATGGGCGCAGAGGGTACCGCGCAGACCACCGGATACATCTCCGGCACGCTGTTTGCGGTGTCGCTGGTGCTGATTTTGGCCGCTGTTCTGCTGGCTCGTCTGGGCTTTGCCGCAGAGGACAGGGAGAGAGCCGCAAAGCGGCGCAAGTACGGCAAGATCAGCCGCAGCCACGCCAGCAACCCGGAGTATCCGGAGAATCAGGAGCGTGGGGCATGATGACGGTTAAAGAGTACGTTGAGGGCAAAGTCAAATCCTACACGCGGCTTGCCGAACGCTGCAAGCGAGAAGCCGAAGCTTCAGACGACATTGTTGTCCGGGCCGGATACTCCGCACGGGCAAACGTCTGGGAGATGTGCGCCGAAGAAATGGACAACGTGCGGGAGATGCTGCAAGAGGAATCTGGGGAGATCACGTATGTATGACACTGTTCATCATGTCATGTGGTACACCGTGTACGATGCCAAGACCGGAGACCTGATTGCCAGCGGTACGTCTGAGATGTGTGCCAGACGGCTGGGTTACAAAACCGCAAACAGTTTTGCGTCCGCAAGCAGCCACAGCCGCAACGGCAGGCGTCGGGCTCGCAAGTACATTTTTGAGAAAGAGCTTATTCGACGTGATGAGGTAGACAGTCTGCCGCCGATACGCCGTAAAAAAAGAAGAGCCTGCCCGTGCTCCAACACGGACAAGCCAAAAGGGTGATGAGTTTTGCCGCCCATCACCACAAAAATAACACAAAACAGGAGGTTTTACAAGTGGCGCTTTTGCAAATCTATGACGGGCTTGAAAATCCGCCGAAACTTTTAGAGAGACGCTCTGCGCAGACAGTGGGAGAGCTGATCCAGCGGGCGGATACGCTGTCCGAAAAGGAACACGCGCAAGGTTATCCCCGCAATACCTACATCGTATATAACAACGATGGCGAGAGAGTTTATCAGAGGTGGTGAATATTTATGCAAGAAGAATTGACCGTCCGGGTGGAGCACCCGGAGCTGCCCGCGATCCGTTGGAACGAAGCTGAGGTGCAGCAGAACCTGACCGAGATGCTGGCCGCCTACACCGGCCGCGTCTACACCCCGGAGACCATCAAGGATGCCAAGGCCGACCGCGCCGCAGTGAACAAGCTGGACAAGCAGCTCAGTGATGCCGCCCGCAGCGCAAAGGCCTTTTACATGAAGCCGTTGGAAGAGTTCTTGCAGAGCGCCAAGCAAATGCAGGGCCAGTGTAAGGCCGTCTCCGGTGCCATTGACCAGCAGGTCAAGGCGGTGGAAGAAGCCGAACGGCAGGACAAGGCCGACGCCCTGCGGACTGTCTATGCGGACTGCATCGGCGAGCTGCGGGAGATGATCCCCTTTGACCGCCTGCTTGTGCCCCAGTGGCTCAACAAGACCTATGATTTGGCAAAGGCCGGCCGGGAGCTGCGCAAGAGCGTGGAGACCCGGCGGGAGGAGCTGCGGCTCATCCGGGAGAACTGCGGCGAGGACACCGAAGCCTGCACCACCGAGTATCTGCGTGAACTGAATCTGAACACCGCCCTCGTGGAGCATAGCCGCCGCCAGAATGCCCGGGACGCGCAGCGCCGCGCAGAAGCCGAGAGAATGGCCGCAGAGCGGGCGCAGGCCACCGCTCCGGTCGTTATCCCTCCGACCGATGAAGAACGCCAGATCGCCGAAGAAGCAGTCCAAACGGCGCAGGCCAATGCAGCCATCACGCCGGATGGTAGGTTGAATTTCAGCATGCTTCAGAGATTCGCAGAGCCTGAACAGCAGAAGGCTCCGGTCCGCAAGAAATACAGCTTCTGGGTAGAGTTCACCCGCGAGGACATCGCATGGTTCAAGCAGGGAGCCGCAGAGCGCGGCTTCCGCTATGGTTCTATCAAATAATTTTGGAGGTACTTACTTATGGCACTTACTCGTCCCGGCGCATCCGCGCCTACTTCGTCCGTTTCCAACGCACAGCCTCTGGTAAACCGTTCCGTTCAGAATGCCAACCGTGCAGGCAGCACCGCCATGCAGGCCGCGTCTCCGTCCGTGCCGGTGGAGATCACTGCTGCCGATGGCCAGCACCTCGTCGTCAGTTTTGACGAAGTACGTCGTTTTATTTGCGACAAAGCCACCGACACCGAGTGCAAGATCTTTCTGGAGACCTGCAAGCAGTACAAGCTGAACCCCTTTACCAAAGAGGCTTACCTGATTCACTACGACAACAAGAACGATGACACCGCCAGCACCATCGTGCTGGGCAAGAACTGCTACATGCAGATGGCCGAGCGCAACCCAAACTTTGACGGCTTTGAAGCTGGCGTGATCGTCCTGACCGCAGATGGCCAGCTGCTGAACCGTGAGGGATCTATTGTCTATGATGGAGACGGCGGCGAGACCCTTCTCGGCGGCTGGGCAAAGGTCTACCGCAAGGACCGCACCCGCGCCAGCTATGAGGAAGTCAAGCTCAGCGAGTATGACACCGGCAAATCCCTCTGGAACGGCAAAAAGGCCACCATGATCCGCAAGGTGGCTTTGGTGCACGCCCTGCGTGAAGCGTTCCCGTCTACCTTTGGCGCTTTGTGCGATGAGAGCGAGGTGCGTGTGGATGCCGAAAGCACCGCTCGTGAGGTGCCGCCTGAAGAACTGCCGGTGCTGGATCCTTACGCAGGTTCCCACCGCTACCGCAAGACGGCAGGCACCCTGATCCCTGCCCCGGATGCACCCTCTGCAGAGGAAAACGCAGATGATCCGTTCCGGGGTGATGATGCATGATCGTCCAGACCAAGAACGGCGTCATGCTGCACGGCGAGGTCAGCAAAGACCCGGTGATCCGGGATGCCGGGCAGAAGCGGGTGCTGAAGTTTGACCTGAAAGCCAGCCGCACACAGGACGAGACCGGAAAATGGCAGAGCTTTTTTGTAGGCGTGAATCTCTGGCACGGCATCGACCAGTGGGACGGCATGCTACAGAAAGGCGATCAGGTCACAGTTTTTGCTCAAAAGCTGAAAGAGCGGGAGTATAACGGCAAGATCTATTACGACGTGGACGCGGATGATGTTCAGCCCGGCGGGCTGGTGACATTCCGCTGGCTGCAGCAGATGATCGACCTGATGGCACAGCCTGGCCCGCCGCTGGAACCTGCAGAACCGGCAGCAGAACCGGCAGCAGAACCGGCAGGCCTGCAGGGCGCGCAGATGTACCCCGATGAAACGCTTGCGGATTACGCACCGCACAGCACTGCCGCGCCAGAACCGGCTCCCTCTGCCGAGTATGACCCCATCAACGATGATGCCGACGACCTGCCGTTCTGACCTCGCAAGCTGTGCTATCTGGCTATACGAGCGTGCAAAGGAGGTGAAAGCATACGGCTACCGGAAAAAGATACTACTGGTTGAAACTCAAAGACAGCTTTATGCGGTCTGATGCGGTGGATTTTCTCATGGGGCAGAAGAACGGCGCAAACTATGTGGTGTTGTACCAGATGCTCTGCCTTATGACTATCAACACCAACGGCAGGCTTTCGCGGCAGATCGGTGAAGTGATCATTCCCTATGACGTGGACAAGATTCAGCGCGATACTAAGTGGTTTTCTACCGATACGGTGCGCGTTGCACTGGGACTTTACGCGAAACTTGGGCTGATTTATCAGGAAAAAGACGGCACACTGGTGCTTGCAAACCACTCTGAAATGGTCGGAAGCGAGACCGATTATGCAGCGCAAAAAAAGTTGCAAAGAACGAACCAGCGTCAAATTGAAGCAGAATCCTGTGGACAATGTCCACAGGATGTCCACGCAGATGTCCACAAAAATGTCCATACAGATATTAGATATAAGATATTAGATATAGATAAGTCGTCGTCATCTAAAGATGACTCCTCCTATACAGGGACGAAGACGACGAAATATCTGGTGGATTTTTTTCGGGATAACGTCGGCAAGCTGAGCAAGACCGGAGAAAAAGAACTGACCGGATACATAGAGCGCATGGATGCAGATCTTGTGTATGCGGTCATAGACAAGTGCGCAGATCTGGGCGGTAGCAGCTGGGCGTATGTCCGCAAGGCACTGGAAGAAGCGGAAAGACTGGGCTGCAAGACCGCTGAGGAGTATAACCAGCTCTGCCCAATCGGCGGAAGCCGGGCAAAAGGCAACCGCGTGGACAGGGCACAGCCGTCCGGGAATGGTATTTTAAGCCCGGAGCTCATGGCACGCAGCCGGGAACGCCTGCGAAAACAAAGAAAGGGAGATTGAAAAATGAGCGATAAAAGATTGATTGACGCGAACGCTTTGCACAAGCGCATTGAAATGAACCTTCGTGCAAGCAATCCGTTCACTATTGAAGAATGCTGCTATAAGGATGCCCTGAACAGCGTGGACGAGGCTCCAACCATCGACCCGGAAACACTGCGGCCGACATGGCGCAATCCTGAAACGGACCTGCCGAAGGTCGAAACCGAGGTGCTGGTTTTGTACCGGCGTGATGACTATTTGGGCATTACAACGGCGCACTACGAGGACGGCAATGTTTTCTCCGAGGACAGCGAATGGAATTGGGAAGATCTCCCTGATTGGGGAACATACGACGAGGAACGGGATGACTACCGAATCCCGGAAGGCTGGTGGGAATACCGTCACTTCAACCCGGACGACGTTTACAACAACAAGATAGACTGCCCCGTGGTGGGCTGGATGCCGCTGCCGCCGGAGGTGCTGAAAAATGATGATGATACCGTGTAAAGACTGCCCAGACCGGCACCCGATCTGTCACGACAGCTGCCCACGGTACGCCGAGTACAAGCGTCAGCTGAAAGCGCAGCGCATCTACACCAACGGGAACCACGCGGCGGAACGGATCAGCCGCAACGATTTCGGCAAAGAAGGATGGATGGGAGGAACAAAACGGTGAAAGTTCTGATTGCCTGCGAAGAATCGCAGGAAGTCTGCAAGGCATTTCGGGCAAAAGGCCACGAAGCCTACTCTTGCGATATTCAGGAACCGTCCGGCGGGCATCCCGAGTGGCACATTCTCGGGGATGCGCTCAAGGCCATTGAGGGTGGGCAAATCGTAACGATGGACGGCGTGGCGCATGAAGTCGGAAAGTGGGATTTGCTCATTGCACACCCGCCCTGCACTTATCTAAGCAACGCCGGAGCAAGGCATCTTTGGAAAGGGCATGAGCTTCAGGCAGACCGTGTGATGCTTGGCATTCAAGGCCGAGACCTGTTCATGCGTTTCTGGTGGGCAGATGTTCCACGGATTTGCATAGAGAACCCAGTGCCAAGCCGGGTATTCTGCCTGCCGAAGTATGCGCAGAGCGTTCAGCCGTATCAGTTTGGTCACCCATACACCAAAAAAACCTGTCTTTGGCTCAAGGGTCTGCCGCCGTTGACCCCAATTAACATTGTAGAGCCTGTTGCTACATGGTGTCCGTCCGGCTCGTATAGTCATAAACACGATGCAAAAAATAAGGGAATGTTTACGACTGATCGGGCGAAAAACAGAGCCAAAACATTTCCGGGAATCGCAAAAGCAATGGCTGAACAGTGGGGGTAAAATATGAAAGCTGTACTTTTGAGCATTCGGCCTGAATGGTGCGACCTCATCATTCGGGAGCAAAAAAACATTGAGGTGCGCAAGACCCGTCCGAAACTGGAAACGCCGTTCAAGGTGTACATCTACTGCACAAAAGCTCCGCAGCAACTCATCACCATTTTCAAGGATGGCGAAGAAACGATGGACGGCGAAATCCATCACGGAAAGCCTGTGTTCGTAAAGTTCAATAAGCTACTGCCGGACAGCATACGCGGTAATACCCAGATGGTTATTGGAGAGTTCATCTGTGATGACATCCGGCGCATCGGCCCTGAGTACTGCATCGTCAAAGAAGATATCGAAACAGCAATTGCTGGAAGTTGCCTCAGTATCAAGCAAGTGAAGGAATACGCCGGCTGGGATATCGGTATGAACTATGCCGATATGAAAGACCTGTATGGTTGGCATATTTCAAACTTCAAACTCTACAAAAAGCCAGTAAAGCTTAAAAATTTCTGGGCGATACAGCCATGTACGCATCGCGGAGACTGTTGCACCTGCCGCAGATGGGACGCAAAAAAGCTGATTTGCCGGGGAGAAGTATTCGGAATCGAACGCCCGCCCCAAAGCTGGTACTATGTGGAGGACGGCAGATGAAGCTGACCCTCTACGGCGACCCGCGCACCAAGAAAAACTCTGCCCGCATCCTCAAAAGCCGCTCAGGCGGGCGCTTCGTGGCTCCCAGCAAGGCCTACGTGGATTATGAAACGGACTGCCTGCGGCAAATCAAAAGGCCGCGCAGCCCCATCTCTGCCCGCGTGAACGTGCGGTGCGTGTACTACATGAAGACCGCCCGCCGGGTCGATCTGGCAAACCTCATCGAGGCGACCACGGACATCCTGGTAAAAGCCCGCGTTCTGGAGGACGACAACAGCAAGATCGTCGCCGCCCACGATGGCAGCCGGGTGGAGCTTGACCGGGAGAATCCCCGGGTGGAAATCGAGATTAAAGAAATGGAGGAGTAAAATGCTTGATATGCTATTTGAAATTGCAAGCACGCTGTTCATGGCAACACTTGCGGGATTTTTCATCTGGTTTGTTCTTAGCGATGGCAACCCAATTGAACATTTCAAGCGGCGGCTCAACCGCAACAAACCTTGCCTTTGCGACCGGTGCGTTTTCTTAAATCAAAAATTTGGGGCGTCAGAATCCGGATATCACTATATCTGCCGGAGAAGTGACAAAGACGAAGGATACATAAATCCGCCCGAATATTGCAACGATTTTGAAGAAAGGAGCAACAATGACCCGCACATGGACACCTGACACTGACACCCAGAAGCAGGACGGAACCGATTACCGGTCTGTCAAGGCATGGCTGAACCGCTACCGCGAAGCAGAGAAAAGATACTACTTGCTGTCTGACCGTCTGGCCGAAGCACAGGAGGCCACCCGGCACATCACCCAGAGCCTCAGCGCGGCCCCCGGCGGCAGCAAAGATGGCCAGAGCCTTGCCCGGGCTGTGGAACGCGAAGAGGAAGCGGAGCGCCGCGCCTATGAGCAAAGAGCGGTCTGCGACAGGCTGTTTCTTGAGATCAGAAACGCGCTCGCCCAGATCCAGAACGAAAAAGCATACACGGTGCTGTACAAGTACTATCTCGATTGCCTCACGTGGGACAGGGTCGCAAAAGATATGAATTACTCTCTGCGCATGGTCTATGTTTTGCGGCGCAAAGCAATGGATGAACTGAGCCTTTGAAAACATTGCACTGTCATTACATTGCGGTTTCACTATCGCATGGTGTAAAATTGTATCATCGGAAAAGCCAAAAGGCAAACCGATGCACGCAGCCTCCGAAACGTGTCCCTTCTTAGCATTTTCCTCCTTTTCTGCTTGCAGGTACCGGGCTTTGCTCTCTTCACGTTTCGCGGGCTGCTTCTATGCGATACACTGACACAAAGGCAGCCTGCCGCTCATGAGAGACAGGAGGCGGTTCGATTCCGCCGTATCGCACCGTATGGCGCATGGACTAGACAACCCGCAAGGCCGCACGTGCAACCTCCCGTGCCAAGAAAAGGCCTTAGAATCCTTGCCAAGGTGGAGCTTTCCTGACAGGATGTGCGCCAACCAACAGCCCCGGCGGAGAACCGGAGCTGTTTTTATATGGCCGTCTGAGCGCAGTTTGGAGCGCGGCGCGTGTGTGTAGACACGGCTGGTTCGATTCCAAGGGCGGCTTTTATACTCCGGTAGCTCAAGCGGTAGAGCAGCGGTCTCCAAAACCGCATGTTGCAGGTTCGAGCCCTGCCGGGAGTGCTTGCGTGCCCTAGAGCGGGCCGCGCAATAGCGGGGCATCTGGCCGCGAAAGTTCCGGATGCAGCAGCACCCGCCGTTTGACGCATGTCCAACGAACTGAATGCACGGGTGCTGCTTATTTTGATACTCTGACCGTTCGGATCTTCCGGGCGGTTTTTCTTTTGCATGAGTTTAGAGAGGTGGTGGCGGTGAGTGCGAAGCGGCTGACAGACAGGAAAAAAAAGAAGATCGTTGCTGACTATGTGCAGCTGCAAAGCTACGCCAGAGCCGCCAAGCTGAACGACGTGGCAGAAAGCACCGTGCGGAAAATCGTGAAAGATAATCCCAAGTGTGCGGATTTGTGCGCCTTAAAAAAAGAGCAGAACACACAGGACATGCTTTCCTACTTAGGCAGCAAGCGCGAGGAAGCACAGGATCTTCTCGGTCTGTACCTTCAGGCGATGGCAGACCCTGACAAAATCGCAGAAGCGACGCTGCCGCAGCTGTCCACGGCGTTCGGAACCATCGTGGACAAGTTTGCTATGCTGGGAGATCAGAGCGGCATAGAAGCCCCGGACGATGGTCTTGTGGAGGCACTGAGCGCCGCCGCAGACATCAGCCCGCCGGATGACGTGGAGATGCTGCCGGAGGAAGAGGACGACCATGCGGAAAAGTAACGGTTTTCGCTGGAAAGCCCTCAGCCAGCGGCAAAAGATGGTTCTTTGCTGGTGGACACCGCAGAGCGCATACAGCGGTTACAACGGCATCATCGCCGATGGAGCTATCCGATCGGGCAAGACCTTTGCCATGAGCTTCTCTTTCGTCCAGTGGGCTATGACCTGCTACAGCGGCCAGCAGTTTGCCATGTGTGGCAAGACCATCGCCAGCTTCCGGCGCAACGTGCTGGGGACGCTCAAGCAGCAGCTTGCAGCCCGGGGGTTCAACGTCAAGGAGCATCGGGCAGAAAACTGCATGACCGTCAGCAAGGGCGGCAGAACCAACGAGTTTTACTTTTTCGGCGGCAAGGACGAGAGCAGCCAGGACCTGATCCAGGGCATCACCCTTGCTGGGGTATTCTTCGACGAGGTGGCCCTGATGCCGCAAAGCTTCGTCAATCAGGCCACAGCCCGTTGCTCTGTCACTGGGTCAAAGTTCTGGTTCAACTGCAACCCAGGCAGCCCACAGCACTGGTTTTATCTGGAATGGGTGCGCAAGTGCCGTTCCCGCAAGATAATGTATCTCCATTTCACGATGGACGACAACCTGTCACTTTCCGAGGACATCAAGGCCAGATACCGCAGCCAGTACAGCGGTGTTTTCTATCAGCGTTTCATTCTGGGCCTGTGGACGGTGGCCGAGGGTCTTGTTTATGACATGTTCGACCGCAAGAAGCACGTTGTTGATGTACTTCCGGCGCTGTCTCCAAAGAGCGCCTATGTGGGGTGCGACTTCGGCACCCAGAATGCAACGACCTTTCTGCTGTTCCAGAAGCAGGCAGATGCAGACTGCTGGATCGTCACCCGGGAGTACTACTACAGCGGACGCGAACAGAAGCGGCAAAAGACGGTGGGCGAGTACGTCACAGACCTCAAGACATGGCTGAACGGTCTCAAGCCGGAAAGGATCATTGTGGACCCCTCTGCCCTGCCCCTGATTACGGAACTGCGCAAGAATGGCTTTACCCAGACCCCCGCAAACAACGACGTTCTGAGCGGCATTCTGGACGTGCAGACCATGCTGCAGACCGGCCGGCTGAAAATCTACAAAGACTGCAAGCGCACGCTGGAAGAGTTCGGCGTGTACGCTTGGGATCCAGATAAAGACGACACCGTGCTGAAGGTCAACGACCACTGCATGGACGCTATCCGCTATTTCGTGCGCACAAAGCGCCTTGTGAAACTGAGGGATTGATTTTGAGCACTGTATACACATTCCAGACTTTCCAGCAGGCGCAAGCCGCCGGGGAGCAGCCTGATTTCATCCGGCGCTTCGTGCAGCAGCACTGCGCTTCCAAGCCCTACAAGATGGCTCTGGACGCTGACCTGTACGATGCCCAGAAAAACCCGGGGGCTGAACGCTTCGCGCAGGCCTACGCTTTGATGCTGGAACGCCTATCCAAAAACACCAAGCAGGACACCCCACACCCCGATATGGTCAAGAGTAATCTTTTCCGGCGGCTCAACAAGCAGCGGGCGACCTACTCCCTCGGCAACGGTGTGGTCTTTGCAGACGATGGCGTGGACAAGGAAAGGCTAGGGCAGAACTTCGACGAGCAGATCCAGAAAGCCGGATATTTCGCCCTGATCCACGGTGAGAGCTTCGGATTCTGGAACAACGACCATCTGGTTGTTTTCAAGCTGACCGAGTTCGCGCCCCTGTACGATGAAAAGACAGGCCTTTTGCAGGCGGGTGTGCGCTTCTGGCGGCTGAACCCGGACACGGATATGCACTATATCCTGTACGAGCTGGACGGCTTTACCGAGTACACGGAAAGCAAAATTGGCAATGTGATGCAGGAGACAACGCCGAAGCAGGCATACAAGAGCGTGACCGTCACCACACCCGGCGGCGGGCTGGAAAGCGTAGAGGGCGAAAACTACAGCGCCCTGCCCATTGTGCCGCTGTGGGGCTCCGACCTGCACCAGAGCACCCTTGTGGGGCTGAAAGCCTACATTGACAACACCGATCTGGTGATGTCCGGCTTCTGCAATGACCTGCAGGACTTTTCGCAGATCTACTGGCTGTGCGAGAACTTCAACGGCATGACCGATGACGAACTGCAGGAGTTCCTTGTCAAGCTGAATCTGTACCACATTGCAGGCGCAGACACCAGCGAGGGCGGCAAGATCACCCCCTACACCAACGAGATCCCCGTGACGGCCCGGCAGGCTCTGTTGGAGCTGCTCCACACCAGGGTGTATGAGGACTTCGGCGGGCTGGACGTGCATTGCGTCAGCGCGGACAGCACCAACGACCATCTGGATGCGGCCTATGAACCGCTGAACCAGAACGCGGACGACTTTGAGGCTCAGGTCAAGCCGTTCATCCGGCAGATCTGCGCACTGGCTGGCTTTGACAACGCCATGCCGGCATTCAACCGCAGCAAGATCACCAACACCGCCGAACAGGTCAGCATGGTGATTTCCGAGGCACCGATCATCGGGCAGGACATGGCCATTGACCTGCTGCCAAACCTGACCCCGGAACAAAAGGAGCAGGCCAAGGCCGCGCTGATGGCTGAGAGTGCAGCACGGGAGACCGTGGACGACTAGGAGGAAGACACCGATGAAAAAAAACAGCAAAATTTATGATCCTCTTTATGATCCTCTGGGAAGATTGATTGATGTGATGCTTTTTGTCGCTGATTTTGCCATTGTGGCTGGGTGCTTTCTGGCCGTTGTGCAGGCGATTGGCTTATGACCGACCGTGACCGCATCTCTACCCGCCAGCTGAACCGCCTGCGCCGCCGTATCCTCCGGGTGTACGGCACTGCCCGCCGGGAGATGCAGGAGCAGCTGACCGAGTTTCTTGCAAAATATAAGCAACTGGACGAGCGCAAGCGGGCGCAGCTGGATGCAGGCGAGATCACCGAAGAGAATTACCGCATCTGGCTGCAAAATCAGGTCTTTCAGTCCGATTTGATGCGCCAGAAGCTGGACGGCATCACGCAGACCTGCACCACAGCCCAAGAGACGGCCTACAAGCTGGCCCGGGACGAGCAATACAATATCTTTTCCTTTGGCGCAAACTGGGCTTTCTACGAGCTGGAACAGGCCGCAGGCGTGACGTTCGGGCTTACCCTGTACAACACCGAAGCGGTCAAGTTGCTGCTGAAGGAGAGCCCCAAGCTGGTACCCAACAAACGTATCAAGAGCGAGAGCAACCGCACCTATGACGCCAGGGTGTTCAACCGCTACGTCATGCAGGGCATCGTGCAGGGCAAGAGCGTCCACGACATCGCCGTGCAGGCCGTAAACGGCATGGCAGACACGGAGATCCACTGGGCTATGAACAACGCCATCACGGCCCTTACCAGTGCCCAGAACGCCGGGGCTTTGCAGCAGATGAGAAACGCTCAGGCTTTGGGCATCGAGGTCAAAAAGCGCTGGAACTCCACCCACGACTACCGCACCCGTGAGATGCACCGTCTGCTTGACCAGCAGACGGCAGAGCTTGACGAGCCGTTCAAGGTCATGGGTTACGAGATTCAGCGCCCCGGCGACCCAAACGCAGCGCCGGAGATGGTTTACCACTGCCGCTGTGTGCTGTCCTCTGCTCTGGGCAAGTATCCCAGGCAGAACGCCATGCAGCGGGACAATGTGACCAAAGAGACCACCCCCGTCATGGATTACACCGAGTGGTACAAGGCTAAGGGCGGCACAGAAGCCGAACAAATGTGGTGGGCGAAAGAGAGAAAGCGCAAGAAGGAGGCGACTGGAAAATGAACTTTGTCGAAAATTTCGAGAATCTTGCAAAGGCATTTTACAATGCCGGCGGAACTGCTAAAAATTTCGCCGAAGCAGTCAGGAAGGCTGAAAAGGTAGCGAACCGGCCCGATTGGCCGAAAACTTATTTTGAAAGCAAGAGAAAGAGGAAGGTTGCAAAGCATGAAAAATAAGAAGTTTGGGATTGTCGTAATCAACGATGACTTTTTCTTGAACTTTTGCCGTGATTTTAAGCCCCCGTGTGGTTACATTAAGCCAAAGCACGTGCGGCCTTCCTACGGAAATGGCGCAAAGCCGCATGGAGCACACAAACGCCTTATTAGAACAATGGAAGGATTCAGAAAATGAATGTCTTAATGTCAAATGCCGATTATGCGCCGTGGCTTATGGATGCGCTCAAGCTGATTGAAGAAGAGAAGGTCAAAAAACTTGCAGTAGTAGGCATTACTGCCAAAGGTGAGGTCATGACCGGTTATTATCACATGGAAATGTCCGATAAAGCTCTTGTTTCTGCTCATATACAGGCTGACGCTGTACTGGATTCGGTTTGTTCCAACGGAGAACTGATCCAAAGACGTTGGGCAGAGCAGGAGGAAGAAGGGGATGAACCGTGATTCTGCCGATGGAAAACACCGAAAAGATGATTTTTCCGGGCGTGGGTAAGTATGGCATCCCTGAAATCAAGCCAGAAACGGACATCCGCATTGACAAGCTAGAATGGATCCCGGTCAATTATGCGCTGACCGCCAAAGACAAGGCCACAAAAGGCGTGCATTTTTACAAGGACGATTACCAGTTTGAACGGTTCTGGAACAATCCGGACAAGTATATCCCGCTTTTGCAGCAGTTCGGCGCGATATGTTCGCCGGATTTTTCGCTTTACAGCGATATGCCGCTTGCGGTGCAGATTTTTATGCACTACAAAAAGCACTGGCTGGCTGCTTACTGGCAGATGCACGGGATCCATGTGATTCCTACGCTCTGCTGGTGCGGCGAGCAAAGTTATGACTGGTGCTTTGATGGTGAGCCTAGAAACGCCATCGTGAGCATTTCGAGCCACGGCACACAATCTGACCCATACGAAGCGGAGTGCTTTGCAAAGCATTGCCGCGTGGCGCTGGACAGGCTCAAACCGACAAGTGTTTTGTGGTACGGCAAATGCCCGGCAGAATTTGACTGGAACGTGACCAAGGTAAAACCGTTTCAATTTGAAAGAAAGGGGTATCGCAATGAGTAAACGAGGAAGCGGCAGCTCTGCGAGAGCGGGCGGAGGATTCAAAATTACAAAAAAGGAAAGAGAAACGGCCCAAGGATATATAGACCAAGTCATAAAAAAGCGCTGGGATTCTTTGGACAACGTAAAAATCACAAAAACACATGAAGACCGTATTGATATTTCATATGATGCAAAAAGGACCAGAGAGCATTACAGAATGGGCAGAATGAATGCCTATTATGACACGATTGAAACTGTTGCACACAGAGAAAATGTGCTCTTTTTTCAAAAAGGAAAGCTTGTCCATATTGATACAGGGTCGCTTAATCCCAAAAATGTTTCAACTGAACGAGTGATTAAAACTCGCAAAGAGGGCGGAACAACAAGGCGAAAGAAGAAAAAGTGAGCCATGAAATTTGAGTACGACATCAAATTCACCGACAACACCCCGCAGCTGCATGAGGCGCTGGACTCGTGGGCGGAGCGGGTGCTGACCAGCTGGGGCATGAAGGTGCAGGACTACGCACAGCTGCTTGTGCCCACAGGCACGGCAGACAGCACGGGCATTGAGGGCTACGTGGGCGGTGCGCTCAAGCAGAGCCTGACCTTTGCCCTCGACCTTGCAAAAAAGACCGTGACCATCGGATCAAATCTCTTTTACATCGTCTACGTTGAGCTTGGCACGGGCATCTTTGCCGAGAAAGGCAACGGACGCAAAACGCCGTGGGTCTGGAAGGATTTCAACGGCAAGTGGCACTTTACCCGGGGCATGGCCCCTCGCCCGTTCCTCCGCCCGGCGGTGGAGGAGCACATTGACGAGCTGCGAGAGATCGCAGTGGAAGAGGGAAACAAGGAGGTATAAGAATGACAGAGCTTGAAATTTTGAGCGCATTGCTTGAAGCTGCTGCGAAAAGGCAGATGGAAGCCGATGAAGCATATCACAAAGCCGCCGAAGAGGTGGAAAGCATAAAGGCAGAAATGGTGAGAGTAAAAAACAAGCGAGAAAAAGAACTTGATGCTGTTGGCGAGTTGCTTTGCAAGGGAAGAACGGCACGAAAAGAACTTCAAAAAATTTGCGATGTTGCGTACGGCAATGAAGCCAAAATCAAAATTTCGGTGTATCTTCCAGCTTCTGAGCTTAACGATACAGATTTTCAACTCTACCTCTAAAATTTAATATCTAGCGGTTGGCGCACAGCGTCAGCCGCTTTTTTATGCCGTTTTAGCTCAGTCTGGCAGAGCACCGGACTTTTAATCCGGGGGCCGCGGGTTCGATTCCTGCAAGCGGCACCACACCGGCAGCACGTCCGGCAAATAAACCTTATTGCCAAGCATGGCAGCCCGAGCAAGGGCAGAAAGGACTATCACATGGCACTCGAACGCAAGACTCTCCGGGCGATTCTGGAAGATGAAACGACCGACACCAGCGGCAAGCTCAAGAAAATTCTGGACGTGCTGCATGAGGAAACGGACACCTTGCAGAACCAGATCGATGAGAAGAACGCAGCCCTCGCCAAAGCCGAAAAGGACCGTGATGCAGCCAACGGCGGCAAGCAGGCCGCTGAAAAGGCACTGACCGACTACAAGGCCCAGCAGACCAAGAAGGACGCCCACGCAGCCAAGGAAGCCAAGTTCCGGGAGCTGCTGAAGTCCGCCGGGGTGCTGGACAAGTATGCAGATCGGGTCGTGCGGCTGTCCGGCGAGGATATCGACAAGCTGGAGCTGGATGATAAGGGCGAGGTCAAGGACGCCAAGAAGCACACTGACAGCCTGAAAGCTGATTGGAGCGACTTCGTAGGCACCACGACTACCACCGGCGCAAAGGTGGACACCCCGCCCACCAACACCGGCTCCAAAATGACCAAAGACCAAATTTTTGCAATCAAGGACGCTGGCGAGCGCCAGGCGGCCATTGCAGCAAATGCCGACCTGTTTACAGGCGGCGGAAAGGACTAACACATGGCAGCAAAGACCAATCTGATCACCACTACCGAGATCACCGTCAACCCCCGGGAAATCGACTTTGTGACACGCTTCCAGCGCAACTGGGAGCACCTGCGGGAGATCATGGGCATCATGCGTCCCATCCGGATGCAGCCCGGCACCGTGCTGAAAAGCAAGTACGCCCAGGGCACCCTGCAGAGCGGCACCGTGGCAGAGGGCGAGGAGATTCCCTACAGCCAGTACACCGTCAAGGAGAAGGACTACGGCAAGATCACAATCGAAAAGTACGCCAAGGCCGTCTCCCTGGAGGCAATCCAGAACTATGGCTATGATGTGGCCGTGCAGAAGACCGATGACGAGTTCCTGTTCGACCTGACCGCAAAGGTCACGGACAAGTTCTACAAGTACCTGAACACTGGCAGCCTGAAGGGTACCCCCAAGACCTTCCAGATGGCTCTGGCCATGGCAAAGGGCAGCGTGGAGAACAAGTTCAAGAATATGCACCGCACCGTCACCGGCGTTGTGGGCTTTGCCAACGTCCTGGACGTGGCGGAGTACCTTGGCACCGCCCCGATCACCATCCAGAACCAGTACGGCTTCCAGTACATCAAGGATTTCATGGGCTACAACACCATCTTCCTGCTGTCTGACGGCGAGATCGCAAAGGGCAAGGTCATTGCCACTCCCGTGGACAACATCGTGATGTACTACGTTGACCCCTCCGACAGCGACTACGCCAAGGCTGGGCTGGTGTACACCACCGCAGGCGAGGCCAGCAACCTGATCGGCTTCCACACCCAGGGCAACTACACCACCGCCGTCTCTGAGAGCTTCGCCATCACCGGCGTGACCCTGTTTGCTGAGTACCTGGACGGCATCTCTGTCCAGACCATTACCCCGGGTGAATCGGTCTAACCTGCAAGGGGGTGACTTTGCATGACCGTCCCAGAGCTGTGCGTTTACACGCACAATTTTTTTGACCGGGCAGATGATCCCGTTGCCGGGGAGTTTGCTTTTGAGCCGGATACCGTGCCCGCCGGGGTAGTGCCGGGGCAGTATTTCCTCGTGTGTGGATCCATTTTCAATGACGGCGTGCACAAGGCCGGGGACGGCGATCTGACTGCTGAGACCTTCACCGGGACGGTGCAGCCCATGCGCGTGCCGCCTGATTTTGTGGCGCTGGCTGAAAAAATCGACGCATACGACAAGGTGCTCCCGGCCGGCGGCGTGTATGTGTCCCAGTCCTTTGCCGGGTGGTCCGGCACGATGGCTACAGGCGCGGACGGCCTGCCTGCCGACGGCAAGACTCGCTATAAATCCGAGATCAATCATTGGAGGAAGATGTGACATGGTCAACGCGTTCACTGCATCCACCGTGATGCAGAGCTTTACCCAAAAATACCGTTTTCAGACCCGCAGCTATGAGCCGGACGGCGTGGGCGGCTTTGTTTCCGGCTGGAAGGACGGCCCCGAGTTTGAGGCCGTGGAACGCCACGACACCACCGTGGAAGCTCAGGTGGCAGAGCAGGCTGACACGGCATCTACCTATACCCTGCTGGTCAGCACCGGCGTTCCGCTGGCTTTCCCGGACTACATCAAGCGGGTAAGCGACGGGCAGACCTTCCAGATCACCAGCGCAGCAGACGAAACCAAGGCCCCGCCGGAATCCGGCATGGGGCTGCGAGCCGTCAAGTGCAAAAAGGCGGTGTTGCCGTAATGGGACCGTCTGAGAGCATCAACCGGGCGCTGAACACGTTCTTCAACGGGTTTGGCATCCCCGGCTATCTGGAAGATAACATCCCGCCCGCCGCTTTCCTGCCCTACCTGACCTACAAGCCCACCATCCCCGGCGGGTGGAACGAGACGGCATCCTTCCACGCCCGGCTGTGGTACCCCAGTAAGGGCGGCAGAGCCCCCATCCTGCAAACCGAAGATACGATCAGCGCGGCCCTCCCAAGAGGTGGTTTGACTATCAAATGCGAGGGCGGCGCTATTCTTTTGGACAAAGACGATAAAGATTGGGCGCAGCCGCTCAACAACACGCCTGAAGGGTATCTGTGCGAATACCTTATTTTTGAACTTACACGGCTTATACCGTGAGTAAAGGAGCAATATGGCTGAAACTTTAGCAAAGAAGTTTAGCGTCAACGTTTTGACAGCGGAGGCTTTCAAGAGCATCCCCAAGGGCTCGGGCAACATTTTGTCCGATTTCTCGCTTGAGACCCCGAAAATTGATGAAACAAACGTCATTCACGCCACACAGGGCGGCGTAACTATCACCTATCAGAACTCCACCGAGGATACTCTTTCCGAAATCGACAACGCCCCCACAAATACAAAGCAGGGCGTGGAAGTCACCGGAACCACCGCAACCATCTCTTACACGACTCCCAACGCAGACCCTAAGAGCATCCAGCTCGCTATTGGCACTGCGGACATCGACCCGGAAGACCCCACCCACGTGGTTGCACGCCTGAAAACCGCTTTGACGGATTTCAAGCCCATTTGGTGGGTCGGCCCCATGATCGGAGGCGGCTTTATCGCGGTCAAGCTCTATAATGCCATGTCCACCGGCGGCCTGAGCCTGAAATCTGAGCATCGCGGCGGCGGCTCGATGCAGATCACGCTGACCGCTTTTGCAGACCTCGAGAACCCTGAACAGGCCCCGATGGAGTTCTACTCTATCACAAAGGCCGCGTCCTGATGTAAGGAGGAAAGACATGAAGGAAATCATTGATCTGGAAGGCAAGGAGTACCTTGCAAAAACTTATAAGCTGGCAAAGGCATACAAGCAGTGCCTCGTTGACACGGGCGCGGTGGCGGTAGCAACTCAGCTTGCGCCGCTGACTGGCAACGAAACCCCGGAGGAGAAGGCCAAGAAGATTGCAGAACAGGGCGCGAAAAATGCGGAAGAAATGATGCGCATGATCTACGAAGAGCACGCAGACATGACCGAAAAGGTCCTGCCGCTCTTTGTGGTGCTGGATAAGGGCGAAGAGCTTCCGCCCACCAGAAAGCTCGTTGCAGCGATGTCCCGCGCGCTGTCCGATGACGATTTCATGGCTTTTTTGAGATCCTTGATGTGATCGGCGTGGAAGGGTATAAACGGATGGTCTCGACCATTCGTCTGGATTTACTGGAACTTTTCGGCAAGTCCTATATCCTTGACCACATCAAAAAAGAGATCAGAAACCACGATGAAGTTCAATTCTACCGCGATTGCGTAGCAGATGCCGTTGGCGGTCTTGCGGGAGCTAACGCTCTTTATTCCTACGTTGCTTCGTATACATTCCCGCTTTATGTAAAGCAGATCGACAAGCGGTCTGCGGCGGAGATCACGGAAGAAAACAGAAAGGCTCTTGAAGAGCTGTGCGGAGGGGGTGATGGAACCTGAAACTTTTTGAATTAAGTGCCACCCTCGGGCTGGACGACAGCGCCTACCGGCAGGGCATCCAGAATGTACAATCCGAGACGAAAAAAACCGTTTCTTCACTGTCAGGAGAGTACAGCAAGGCCGCAAAGGCCGTAGTGGAGCTGACCAGACGTTACAACGAGTCGGTGGGCAAGACCGGCAAAGCGTCCTCTGAGACCAAAAACCTCAAGACCATGTTAGCACAGGCAGAAGCGCAGCTCAGGGCAACCACGACCGCGCTGAAAGCCGCAAACAACGGCATGGATGGCTTTGCCAGCTCCACGGATAAAGCGTCCGGCAAGTCTCTGGCCGGTGCTATTGCACAAGGCACGGTCATGGCGGGCATTTTCTCGAAGCTCGGCTCTGCTGCACTCAGTGCCGCAGAGGGGTTCATCTCTTCCGGCATCGAGTATAACGCCCAGATCGAGAAATACACCACCGGCTTTACCAATATGTTGGGCAGCGCGGAAGCCGCCCAGCAGGTCATGAGCCAGATCCAGGAAGACGCGGCAAAAACCCCGTTTGATGTCGAGTCCCTGACAAAGGCGAACCAGTACCTGATCTCTGCAGGCGAGAACGCTTCCTATGCCCGCAGTACCATCATGGCACTGGGTGACGCGGTCTCTGCGACCGGCGGCGGCAACGACGAGCTGAACCGCATGTCCCAGAACCTGCAGCAGATCGCCAACACCGGCAAGGCTACAACGGCTGACATCAAACAGTTTGCTTATGCCGGCATCGACGTCTACGGCATTCTTGCCGACTACACGGGAAAAAGTACCGCCGAAGTGCAGAACATGACCATCAGTTATGATCTGCTGACGCAGGCTTTGCAGGCCGCATCTGAAGAGGGTGGGCGTTACTACAACAGCATGGACACCCAGAGCCAGACCATGAATGGCCGGGTATCCACGTTGAAAGATAACGTGAGCCAGCTGGCAGGATTGCTGACCGGCGATTTATCCAGCGGCTTCGGCGTTGTAATCGGCAATCTGAACGACATGCTCGTCGCAGCACAGGAAGCTTACAAAACGGACGGCTGGATTGGTCTCGCAGGCGCGATCACCGGCCTGACGGAGCCTATCAACACGGCAAAAAACGCTCTCAAGGACTTCGCAAGCAAAGCCACCACATGGCTGGATCAGCTGAGCTACAAGCTCAACCGTTTTCTCGGAAAAGCTGCCACAGCAGACTTCGATACCTACGAAGAGTACGCGGATGCAAATAACCGGAAGAGCAACAAAAACCGTTTACGGCAAAATGCTCTGAATGGCATTGGCATCAGCAACAAGAGCTGGTCGGAGCGTCAGGCGGAGCTGGCGGCAGCCAGCGGCAACGGCGGCAGCTCCATTACAACCAGCCCGTCTGGTTCTTCCGCTGGCAAAAAATCCAGATCCTCCGGCTCCAAGTCCACCACCGAAACGGTCATTTCGTCCATCTCCAGCACAGCTACCACCACCGCGCAGAATGCGCTGGGCGCTGTGACCACCAGCATCCAGACCCTTACCGAGAAGGTCAAGGACAGCGCGGGCAAGATCAAAGACCGCATCACCGAGACCACCACCACGACCGGCAAGGAGATGGTGAACGGTGTTGCAACAACCTTTAAGCAGGTCGAGACCAAAGTCAACGGCACGGTCACAAAGGTCACAAAGACCTATGACGACATGTCAAAGTCGCTGCTTGGCACCTTTACCAACGTCTCGGAAACCACCGTTGACGGCATCACCACAAAGGTGCAGCAGGCGGTGGAAAAGTACGCGGACGGCAGCGAGCATATCAAAAAGAACGTCACAGAGACCGGCCAGCGCATCGGCGAGAACGGCGCGGAGACCTACGAGAAGATCATCACCTACATCGACGGCGTTCAAGACAAGGTGACGGAGACCTCTACTCTTATCGACAAGAGCGTGAAGGGCACCCAGAACCGCATTGACCAGCAGCTGAGCGAGGCTTCCGGCCAGCTGGATAAGGGCATTTTCGGGCTGGTAAAGAACACCTTCAAAGACGCCAAAAACGGCGACTGGGCAAGTCTTGGGCTGGATTTTGTCAATCTGATCTGGGGCGAAGTGTCGCAGGGGCAGCGTGACGTGATCTCTAAGTGGCTTACGGACGCACTGACCGCGGTCAACGAGGGCTACTTCAGCGGTGGCATCGGCAAGGCATTTGATATCTTCCAGAAGCTTTTTTCTGACGGCGGGGTAAAATCCGATATCGACGGTGTGACCAATTCGGTCAAGGCTTTTGGTGAGATCGTCAACGGTCTTGCAGGCTCCGGCGGCGTGGGCGGCGCTCTAGGCAGCATCGTCCAGAGCTTTTCCGGCATGGCTGGCGGCATCACCTCTGCACTGGGCAACATCGTGTCCTTTGTGGCAGCAAACCCCGTCCTTGCCCTGATCCTGGGCGTGGGCGCAGTCGCCGGCGGCATTGGCCTTGCCATGTGGATGGACAAGAAGAATAATCAGAAGCCTGTCAGCCACTACCAGAGTCCCTTTGACAAAACCGGCGTGTATGACAGTCTGGGCACCTTCTCCACCCGTGCGGCCCTGCAGTACCGCGTTACCGGCCAGCAGTCCATTGTTGACCGGCAGACCAGCATTCTGGAACGCATCGAGGGGATGCTGGACGAGCATCTGCCCGACATCGGCAAGGGTCAGGTGGTCATGGATTCCGGTGAACTGGTGGGCGTGCTGTCGACCCGCATGGCGACCAACGTAGATGCACGCATCGGCGTGACAGTGGAACGGAAAGCGAGGGGTGTGTAATGGCAAAGCTTCTGGGGGCAAAAATCGGCAATTTTCACACCCTGACGGATTGGGGGCTGTACCTCAAGGTAGGCAGCCCTAAAATCGGCGCGGCAGAACCGGAAGAATACCTTGTGCAGGTCACCGGATCCGATTCACTGCTGAACCTGACCACATGGGACGATGGCAAGGTGCACTATAAAAAGCGCACCATCACCATGGAACTGCTGTGCAACGCGCCAAAAAGCAAGTGGCCCAGCATCGAAAGCACCATTGCCAATGCCATTCATGGCAAGTGGTTGCAGTGCCGTTTTGATGAAGACCCGGCGTGGTACTGGGAAGGGCTTTGGAAAGTCACACCATCCCGCGACCGGCTTTCCAGCGCCTTTACCATCACCGGCACCTGCAACCCCTTCAAGCGCAGCGTCTACGACGGCACCAACGACTGGCTGTGGGATGACTTCAACTTTGAAACGGACATCGTGCGCAACTACACGAATATCCCGCTCAAGGCGGGCGAGGACAAAGAGGTGTCCATCACCGGTGCACCGCGTGCGGCCGGCATCTACTTCCAGCGCAGCGAGACCGCCGCAAACATCGCGGTGTCTCTCAATGGCTTTGAGGTGGGCATTCTGGCCAAGTCCACCGACTGGCAGTATATCGAGGGGCTTACTATGCCGGATGGCGTAGTGGGCACCCTCGTTTTTGCTGCATCGGCAGACTGCAGCATCAGTATCAAGTATTTGGGGGCAAGCCTATGAGCTACAAAGTTTATGCTGGTGTGCAGACGGATGTAGACACATGGAAAACTAAGGTCTGTATCCACGATATCAGCGATATTACCGACACGAAAAAGCTCATCAGCCCCACGCTGACCCGCGAAGTGGGTAAAGCTGGCTCTTTCGAGTTTACCATGCCGCTGGGCAATGTGGCACACTCTGCGCTGCAAAAGCTGCGCACTACGGTAGAGGTGGAACAGGACGGCGTTTCCATCTGGCAGGGCCGTCCCATGAGCCATGAGCAGGATTTTTTGATGCGTCAGAAAATCTACTGCGAAGGGGAGCTTGCATATCTGAATGACAGCGGAGCTGCGCCGTACGCTGCAAAAAATGTGAGCTTTTCGCAATTTTTGGAATGGATCTGCGATAACCACAACGGAATGGTAGATGCATACAAAGCTTTTACTCCCGGCAATGTGCAAATGGACATTCCCATGATCGTGCCCTATATCGACGGCATCAAAGTCGTGCAGGTGGGTTACAGCTACGATTCTAATGATGGAGATTACATTTACCATTGGGGAATTGTAGATCCCGTGGATGGAAAGACGAATATTTTCTATGAGGAAACAGAGATCAACAAAGCTTCCTGCCTGAGCTGGGAAATCGATGAAGAGCACATTGCGGAAGGTCGCATTATTTCACGGATTGGAAGCAACAATTTCCGCGTGCGTCTGTTTGCAGCCTATGTAAAGGGCAAAACGTACGCTGCAAAGGTCGAAGTGAAAAAAGCCGAAATCGTCTGCGGTACTTGCAACAAGAATTTTGGCACGTACTCCATTTATAACGTTGAGCAGGCATCTGAATCCAAAACTTTTAAAATCACCGAGCAAAACGGGAAATATAGTCTTGCTATCAACGGCAAGACGGATCCCCGCTTTTTGTTTGATGTGAAGGAACCTACATACAGCTTTGGCGATGGAAAAAACTACGGCGTTACGTGGGACATCTTGCAGAGTGAGCTGGTGGAAAAGTACGGCGGATATCTGGTGCTGCGCCATGCAGAGGATCCTAACGGAAAACCGCGCCGGTATCTGGACTATCTGCAGGCGATCACCGATAAAAACAGCCAGACGGTGGCTTTTGGAACAAACCTGCTGGATTTGACCAACAACGTCAAAGCAGAGGATATCTACACGCGGGTGATCGCGGTAGGTGCCAAAAAGATAACATGGCTTGTTTTTTCGTGGGGCGAGACCATCACAGAAACCGCAAACGATTTGGCTGCGCAAAAGCTTTTTGGCATCATCACAAAAGTGATCTTTATTGAAGGCATCGAAAGCACGCCGCAGTCTTTGCTGGATGCGGCAGAGGAAGAACTTGCCAAAAATCTGCGCTATCTGAACGGCATGACAGTCAAAGCGGTCGATTTGAAAGACGCTGATATTGATGTCAGCCGTATTGCGCTTGGAAAGCAAACGCACATTTTCTCTGCACCGCATGGTGTAGATACCTGGTTGCTGTGCTCCAAGCTTGTTGAGCCGTTGGATTCGCCGGATAAAAAGGAGTTTACATTTGGCACTGAGTTTTCCAGCATCAGCGACCTGCAGGCTTTGAGTGCACGCAAAGCGTCCGATGCTTACGATTTGAGTCGATCGCTCAAAGGGTACATGTCAGGCTAATAAGACAGGAGGTGTTTTATGGATAAAACTTTTGATGAAGCCATTGCGGGAATCCGTAAGGCTGAGCGCGGCGTGGAAGTCCGTGAGGACATCGCACAGGGCATGGAGTACGTCAAGCAGTACGCCGAGGAAGTGACAGGCCAGCAGCAGGCTGCTTTGCAAGCCGCTCAAACCGCTGCCGGAGCAGCCAGCACCGCGACGAAAAAGGCCGCAGCAGCTGCAGAGAGCGAAAGCGCCGCCCGGACCTCCGCCGCCGAAGCAGCCCAAAGCGAACGGTCAGCGTCCGCAGACGCAAAGAGCGCGGGAAGCTCTGCCGCTTCTGCCAAAGCTGAAGCGGACAGGGCTGCGGCTATTGTACGCACCGACAAGACGCTAAGCGTCGAGGACGCTCCGGCTGACGGAAAGGCTGTTGGTGACGCGCTGAAAGGCATCAAGCTCCCTATTGCCACCGCAACCACGCTGGGCGGTGTGAAGGTGGGCAGCGGTCTGACGGTCGATGCGGACGGAACACTTTCTGCGGACAGCGCTTTGGCGGCCTACCCCGTGGGCAGTATTTTTCAAACAGTCAGTACGACCAGCCCCGCCGCCCTGTTTGGCGGTACATGGCAGGAGATTGCGCAGAACCGGGTGCTGATGGGTGCGTCCTACGCCCACGCAGCGGGCACCACCGTGGAAGCCGGACTGCCCAACATCACGGGCCGTGCTGGCCCAGATGAGCAAGCTGGTTTTTATAACGTCAATAGACCAAATGCATATGGTGCATTTTATGGAGGTGGAAAATCCTACGACTGGGCTGCTTCAGGCACTAGCACCCCCGGCAAAGACCTTTGTTTCGACGCTTCCCGCTCGAACCCTATCTATGGCCGCAGCAACACCGTGCAGCCTGCCGCATACTATGTGCACATCTGGCGCCGCGTGGCATGAGAAAGGAGGTTTTGAACCATGAAGATCATTGACGAGACCGGCGCGGTCGTGGAAAACCCCGACCTGACCCTTGGGTATCTGGTGGACGACACTGAAGAAGTCACCCACCCCGCCGTAGAGGGCGTGGAGGAGCAGTGGCACTGGGAGACCGTGACCGAGTATCCGAACGGTGGCAAGGACGTGCAGAAGATCGTTGACCGCCCCGGCGTACAAGCGCAGGAGGAATGGGTGGAACAGGTGCCCATCCAGAAGTACATCCGCTACACCGCCGAAGAGCTGGCCGCGCAGGAAGAAGAGCGCAAAAAGGCCGAAGCCTGGAAGAAGCTGCCGGACACGGTGGCAGCATTGCAAAAAGAAAACGAGATGTTGAAACAGTGCTTGCTTGAAATGAGCGAGATTGTTTATGCATAAAATCACACAAAAATTAGAAAGGATGGTACGTATGATGGCAATGTTATGGGCACAGGAAATCATGTCTGCTGAGACTATGGAGGATGCAAAGGCTCTGTACGAGCGCTGCCCCCGCCTGCTGAAGGAGAAAGTCAAGGCAATTCTTATCAAGAGCGGCTTTGAGGAAATCACCCAGTAAGGAGGACACTATGGCTGAAATCATGGATGTGTCCCGGCATCAGGGCACGATCAACTGGGACAAGGTCAAGGCAAGCGGCAAGGTGGACGGCGTAATGATTCGCGCCATGGGCAACAGTGCAGCGGGCAGGCCCAGTGCCCCCTACACCGACCCGCAGTTTGCTCGCAACTATTCCGAGTGCAAGCGGCTGGGCATCCCCTGCGGCGTGTATGGCTATTTCAAGGCGGTCAACCGGGAGCAGGCCGACAAAGAGCTGGCCTACTTCAAGAAGCTGCTCACCGGCCGGAGCTTTGAGCTGCCGGTGGCCGTGGACATCGAGGACGAGGTGCAGCAGCCGCTAGGCAAGGCCGCGCTGACCGACCTGACAGCTTACATGCTGAGCACGGTGGAAAGCTGGGGCGTGTACGCCATGCTGTACACCGGCCTGTGGTTCGGCAACACCTTCCTGTACATGGGCGGCGCGGCGCTGAAGCCCTACGACGTGTGGCTGGCTGCCTACCGCACGAAGAAGCCCGCACCCAGCTGGTCTTTTGGCATGTGGCAGTACACCAGCAAGGCCCGTGTACCCGGTGTGACCACCAACGTGGACATGTCCCACGCATACAAGGACTATGCGAGCATCATCAGCAAGAAGGGTCTGACCCGTCTCCGGGAGGGTAAATGACCGAAAAAGAAGCTCTCCTGTGGGTGCTTGGCATCTTGGGTAGCCTGTGCGCTGCGGCCATCACCATCGACAAGGTGCTGGAAATCATCCATAAGTACATCAAGAAGGCGCAGGCCCCCGACGATGCGCAGAACAAGCGAATGGATACGCTCGAAAAAAGACTTGGCGTGCTGGAACAGGGACAGCTTCAGCACGCACAGGCCCTTGCAAGAGACCTGCGCCGCTTTGACGGCCTCGATGAAGAGATGCGTCTCGTCCTTGTTGGCGTGCAAAATCTTTTGGATTCGCAGCTGTCCGGCAACAACCGCGAAGGTATGCAAAAAAGCAAATCCGATATTAACAACTACCTACTGAAAGGAGTAACAAATCATGGAAGCAATGTTTAACTTTATCCCCGCACCCATCGCACTGGTACTGATGTTCATCGGCTTTGCCGCGCTGGCCGTTGGTGCCATCCGGCTGGGCTACAAGCAGTACGTCAAGGACTGGGCACTGGAGCTCGTGACCATCGCCGAGGACAGCATCATGGGCAGCGGTCAGGGCGCAAAGAAAAAGGCGCAGGTCTTTGCCGCACTGCGCGGCGCACTTCCGGACTGGCTGAAGCCTTTCATCACCGATGAAGTGCTGGACAGTGTGATTGAAAAGGCTGTCAGCATGATGAAAAAGGCACTGGCAGAAAAGAAGCCTACCATCAACAAGGAGTAATTTATGATCGAGCAAAGCGTATCTCTCGCATCCAATGGCGTCGTCAAAGTGCCGGGCTATGAGCAGCTGGTGCGCTTTGGCTACACCAAGAATCGGGGCGTGTACAGGCTTGCCGTCACCGCTTCCGGCGAGTGGGAGGGTCTGACCATCCGGGCTTTCTGGCACGTCCCAGACGGCAAAGACCCGGCATCCTCGCTGGTGGTGGACGGCTATGTGGACGTGCCCGCCAGCGTGACCGCACAGCCCGGCAATGGCTGCATCACCTTTGAGGGCAGCAACGGCACCAAAACCGTGACCAGCAAAGATCTGCGGTATCGTGTCAGCGCCAACAGCGGCACGGAGGACGGCACAGAGCCGGAGCCGGGCACTCCTGCATGGCAGCAGCTGGTGGATGCCGTGCACACCGATGCCACCGCCGCAGAGCAGGCCAAGATCGATGCACAGACGGCTGCCAGTGAAGCAGCCACCAGTGCGGGCAATGCAGACCAGAGGGCTCAGGAAGCCGCTGGCAGCCTGCAAGAGCTCAAGGACGGCATTGCCGCTGGCGACTTCAAAGGCGAGAAGGGTGACAAGGGCGACACCGGCCCCATCGGCCCGGTCGGCCCGCAGGGTGAGACAGGCCCTCAAGGCCCCACGGGTGCTGCGGGTGCCACTGGCCCGCAGGGCGAGACTGGTCCTCGTGGTGAACAGGGGCCGCAAGGCATTCAGGGCGAGCGTGGCCCGCAGGGTGCACAGGGGCCGCAGGGCGAAAAGGGTGACACCGGCCCGCAAGGCCCTAAAGGCGAAACCGGCCCTGCCGTAGCACTGGACACTACCCTCACCCACGAGGGCGAAGCCGCTGACGCAAAAGCCACAGGTGACGCGATCAGCGCAGTAAAGGTGCGGCAGAACATCCTTGTGGGCAGTGAGACAGGCAACCCGCTCAGCGTTGACGATGCTTTCGCTACACCCCTGTGCGGTCTGACCGTGTACGGTAAGAGCACTCAGGACGGCACACCCACGCCGGATGCCCCTGTGCCTATCGTGAGCGCTGGTGACGGCGGGACGATTGCAGTGACCTTGAGCGATGGAAACGGTAAAACGCAAACTCTCACCCTGCCCACCCCCACCGGCTTACCCGGTATCCCTGTCACCTCTGGCGGCAACTACACCGACCCGCAGGGCCAGCAGTGGGTGTGCGACGAGGTGGACTTGGAGAGAGGGGTGAAGGTGCAGAGGATAAATCGACTAAAATTGGATGACTTGTCGTGGCGATATGAGCTCACACCGACAAACAAAAGCGATACTTTTATTTCTGACGTTCCTGCATCGCAAGACGGCACAATATGGGGATTCTCTTTGTGTCAATATGCTGTTTTTGACGGTGTTGCTTATGATATTGAAATGAAAGAGGCTTGTAGATGCTATGTGTGGGTCAAAAGCGTAACGCTACAGTTTAAGGCTGGTTCAGGCGTTAACTCGGTCGATTCCTTTTCTGAATGGCTTAAAGCGCGCCCAGACGCAAGCATATCTTACTGTCTCGCCACCCCCATCGAAACCCCGCTCACCCCTGCCGAAATCGCCGCCTACAAGGCCCTCACCGCTTACGGCCCTGACACTGTGGTGCAGGCCAGTGACGGTGCGGGGGTCAAGCTGGACTACCAGCGGGATGTAAATCTCGTCGTCAAAAATCTTGAGGACGCAATTGCGTCCATGACTACCACATAAGGAGGTACTTATGGCAATTAAATCCAAAGCCCGGCATGACCTGACCCTGCGGTCAATTAAGCGGGAGATCGCCGCTGGACGTGACGTGGCATACTGGCTGGACAAGTCGTACACCCATCTGGACAGCGGCCTGCTGACAGAGGACGATATTGCAGAGGTGGAAGCCCTTGCGCAGGCGTACTATGACGCTCTGGACGCTAAGGACAAGGCGAACGCTGAGGAAATCACACTGTAAGGAGGATATCATGGAAAGCACTACATACCGCCATCTCGGTGACGTCACCGGGATGTTCGCCGCACAAGAACAATTTCGTGACATCACGAAAATGGTGACAAAACGTCACCAGTTTACCGTGCTTGGCACTATGGTGCGCAACGCCGGACAGCTGCCGCAGCCCTTCTGGCTCGGTGCTGCCCGTGGCGGCGGCTCGTGTAGTGCTGCCCGCTGCGCTGCAAGGACTTGACCGACAGCAGATGACCGTCGCTATCAAAAGCGCACCGCTTGGGAGGGTAGACCGTAAGATAGCCTTACTGCGGTACGTTGAGCGGCTTCCGCTGCCGGACATTGCAGCACAGACACATTACAGCCGGACGGCGATAGGCTATCGGCTGAAAAGCATTGAAAAAATGCTGGATGTGTGATATACTAATCATGGTTATAGGATTAGTTTTGAACTTCTGCTCAGGCAATTCAAAAACGGCAGGCTTTCGGGTCTGCCGCTTTTCTTTTTTACGATTTGTGGTATAATAGTCTCAACAAATCCACCCGGCCTCTCGAAGAAGCGCATTAGGGTGGATATTTGAAAGGCTACGGCCTTTGTAGAGAGCGGCATTGTCTGTGGGCAGTTCCGCTCTTGATTTTACAAAAAATCCCCTGCTTTGTAGGCAAAGTGGGGGATTTTGTTTTATTCGCACTAGTTTTGTCGAAGCTCTTGTCTTGCAAGTCAAAACGTGATATTTTATTTTTGCTTCCAATGTGAAGCCCTTAACAGTTAAGCGCTCATGCGGATTTTTCCGTGTGGGCGCTTTTCTTGCTTTACAGAAGATTATAATGCTCCGCCAGCAAAAGGCGGACGTATGCCGGGCACGCACGCTTTTCACAGCACCAGTCCTGCACGGTTCGCAGCGGAATGCCTGCCTGCTTTGCAAATGCGGTCTGCGACAGACCAGTGCGGGCCACCAGCTCACGCATTGGAAGATGAGCTAAATCCCAGATGGTGGACAGCCTTTCTTTCTCGGTGTCCAGATCCACGCACCCGTCGGCATCATCCGGGATGCTGAGGGTGACATTGTTGAGGAACGCTGCCCGGGATGTTTCCGGGTCGGTTGCCATATTGAAAAGTTCAGCTGTGTACATTGCCTTTCTCCTTCTTAAATCTCCCCGGTCGATGTTCGCGCATCGGCTTGGAACTTTTCTTTACTCCATATCTTCCAGAGCTTCAAGATACTTCGGGTAAAGGTCTTCCACTACGGCCTGTCTCTCAACGTCGTCCAGATTGCCGTCCATGAGTGCCTCACCCTCTTCATCGGAGAGTTCGATGCTGGTAGTGACCATCAGGTCGTGAGCGTCCAGATGAGAGGTTTTGACGTCGCCATCATCGGTCAGGTGCGCGTAGATCATCCAAACGCCGTTGTCGTACTCAATTTCGGTACCGGTGGCCATAACCTTAGTTGCAAACTCGTCAGCAGTGAGCTTTTTCATAATTGTTACCTCCATGTCTCCATGCGTTTGTGCGGTGTCTTTCACTGTCTTTATTATACACGCATTGCGTGCAATTGTCAAGGATTTTTTGAGAATTTTATACGCGTTTCGTGCAAAAAGAAAGGTGCCCACACAGCTTTGTGCCGTGTGGGCACCTTTCTTTTTGGCGTTCGTTTGTCCTTCGTTTGACGTTCGTTTAACGCACGGATTCGGCAGAAAAGGTACTATGGGCGCAAAGGGAGGGCGCACCATGTGGCACAGGTTTAATCCAAACCCGCGCGGGAGCAGCGTCGGGGACTGCGCAGTGCGGGCGGTAGCAGCGGCCACCGGTCAGAGCTGGGAGCAGGCGTATATTGCGCTGGCGCTCACCGGCTACGCCCTCGGCGATATGCCCAGTGCCAACCGCACATGGGGCGCATACCTTCAAAAACGCGGGTTCAAGCGCCGCATGGTGGAGGAAGACTGCACCACCTGTTACACCGTGGCAGATTTTGCCCAGGAGTACCCGCGCGGCGTGTATGTACTGGGCTGCTCCGGCCACGTTATGACCGTCATCGACGGCGAGTGGTGGGACAGCTGGGACAGCGGCGCAGAATGCCCGATTTACTACTGGTATAAGGAGGAGTAAACGATGCCTTACAATCCGTATGCGTATCAGATGCCGACATACTACGGCCAGCCAATGCCGGACAACCTCGCTCAACTCAGGCAGGGAGTGGGCTATCAGTCTCCCATGATGCAGCAGCCGACAGCACAGACAGCACAGGCTACGCCCTCCATCATCTGGGTGCAGGGAGAAGAGGGCGCAAAAGCCTATATGGTCGCCGCAGGCAACAGCGTACTGCTGATGGACAGCGAAAACAGCGCTTTTTACATCAAGAGCACCGACACCAGCGGGATGCCGCTGCCTCTCCGCGTCTTTGACTACAAGGAACGCACCACGGCGACAAAAATGCCCCCTCAGACGGCGCAGCAGCCCGGCGGAGAGTTTGTCACCCGAGCAGAGTTTGACGCTCTGGCAGCCCGCTGTGCGGCGCTCGAGAAGCAAGAGCCTGCAAAACCTGAAACGGAGGTCAAATAAGTATGGCAAACCCTCTTTTTAACGCACTGGGCGGCGGTATGCCCGCCATGCCAAACCCTATGGGTCAGTTCGGGCAGATGATGCAGCAGTTCCAGCAGTTCCGTGCAAACTTTCAAGGCGACCCGAAAGCAGAGGTGCAAAAGCTGCTGCAATCCGGCAAAATGTCACAAAACCAGCTGAACCAGCTGCAGGCGATGGCGCAGCAGTTTCAGCAGTTCCTCCATTAAGCTGTAACCGTGGCCACGGTTCAAGCATAAAAATCATTTAAAACACACGAAAGGAGTACAAAAATGTCTCTTTCTTCCGATTCTGCGGTTCTGACCATGCCTGTTCAGCCCGCAAACACCAACGGCGGCAACGGCTTTGGCTTTGGCAATGATGGCGCATGGTGGATCATCATCCTTTTCCTGTTCGCCTTCTGCGGCGGCTGGGGCGGCAACTGGGGCGGCAATGGCAACACCGGTGCCGGTGTCGTTGACGGCTACGTCCTGACCTCCGATTTTGCCAACATCGAGCGCAAGATGGATGGTATCAACAACGGCATGTGTGATGGCTTCTACCAGCAGGCGCAGCTTGTCAACGGCGTGCAGCAGACCGTAAACAACGGCTTTATGTCCGCAGAGATCAGCCGCGCAAACCAGCAGGCAGCGTTCATGCAGCAGCTGTTTGCCATGCAGATGCAGCAGCAGGAGTGCTGCTGCGAGAACCGCTCTGCCATTCAGGGCGTGAACTACAACATGGCTACTCAGGCCTGCGAGACCCGGAACACGGTGCAGAACACCACCCGGGACATCATCGACAACCAGAACCAGAACGCCCGCGCCATCCTTGATGCCCTGACCGCACAGCGCATCGAGGCAAAGGACGCAAAGATCGCTGAGCAGGGTCAGCAGCTGTTCGCAGCACAGCTTGCGGCATCTCAGGCAGCCCAGAACGAAACGCTCAAGGCCTACATGAGCGGACAGCTGGCCTACTACAACCCCCGCCCTGTGCCCGCATTCCAGGTACCCGCACCCTACCAGTACGGTAACTGCGGCAACGGTTGCGGCTGCAACGGTTGCGCCTAACCGAATAACGGCAACTGACTGCAAATTGTAGTCTGTTCAGCCCCTGAGCTGATTTTGCAAACCAGAGCGCCGGGGCAGTAGTCCCGGCGTTTTTTCTATGAAAGGAGCCGATAAAATGGCTGAATTTAGCAACTCCAACATCGTCAGCGTGGCGGCGGGTGAAAACCTTCCCCTGACCGAGACCGCAGTAAAGGCCCCTGCTTGTATCGTGCACCGTGAGGGAAGCGGCCTTGTGACCTTGCGCGGTCTGACCAGCGGGCAGTGCCGGGCCCGTTTCAAAGTAAGCTTTGGCGGCAATATCGCCATTCCCACCGGCGGCACTGTGGGGCCCGTTTCCGTGGCGCTGGCTGTCGGAGGTGAGTCGCTGACCAGTGCGACTGCCATTGTCACCCCGTCGGCAGTCGAAAATTACTTCAACGTTTTCGTGGCCGCGTTCATCGAGGTGCCGCGTGGCTGCTGCTTGACCGTGGCGGTTAAAAACACCAGCACGCAGGCGGTCAGCATTGCAAACAGCAACCTGATCGTTGAGCGGGTAGCATAAGAAAGGAGATAAAGTCATGCTGGATAAACTGAATCATCTGAAGGATGAGATGTGCGACGAGCTCATGGAGCTGACCGACAAAAAGAACCGCTCTCCGGGCGATGTTGAAATGATCGGTAAGATCGTGGACATCATTCTGGACATCCACCGCATCGAGGATTACTGCGAGGGCGGCGAGTACAGCCGTGCGGGCGAGTGGGAAGCTGACATGCGCGGATCCTTCAACCGCGATGCCGGAAACGGTTACAACCGGGGCAACAGCTATGCCAACCGAGGCCGTCACTATGTGCGCGGTCACTACTCCCGCACGGATGGCCGTGAGCGCATGATTTCTGACATCGAGGACATGATGCAGGAAGCAACCGGTGCAGAGCGTGACGCCTACAAGCGGGCCGCTGACATCTTGCGCAACGCATAAGGAAGGGGGGCGGCAGGCATGGACATTGACGAGATCAACACCCATATTCACAAGCTGAAATGCGGATCCACTGACTGGCAGAGCGTGGAAAAGCTTGCCGCCCTCTGCACTGTGCGGGACGAGCTGGAAGAAAAGCAGGCACCTGAAACGCAGACCCAGGCATTGCCGTCCACGGATTACCGGGCGGCGTACTCCGCAGCAGCGGAACCACAAAGCGACTTTGTGGCGGCTGCCAGCTCTGTTCCTTTCGGCGGTCTGATGCAGGTTCTTGACGAGCACATGAAAGCAATAAAGCTGGTGTACCCGAAAGAGTATGAGCTAGTAATGCGGAAGATAAGTGACTTGTAAAAAGACATAAAATGTGCTATTTTTACATAAGCTTCAGCGTTTGGGCACGATGCGCATAGTCTAGCAATAATTCAACAAATCAATAATTATTTACATTGATACGTCAAATAAACTTGATTTGTAATCAGTGGGTTGCAGGTTCAACTCCTGTCACCAGCTCCAAAAAGCCGCTCAGGAACGTTGATTTCTGGGCGGCTTTTGCTTTTGTGTTTTTGCTTTCGGCACAAAAATCCAAAAATTCGCTGAATTTGTAAAATAAACGCAAGAGAAAACGCAAGAGAAATCTTAGCGACTTCTCTTGCGTTATTTTTTTGCGCATTTTTAGGGAAAGCGAGGGAAAAGCAGGAAATGGCAAAGCACATGACCCAAGATGACCGCAAGACGCTGGAAGCCCGGTACAATGCCGGGCAGAGTGTGGCGGGGATCGCAAGGGCGATGCGATTCAATTACTCGACAATATATAAAGAGTTAAAGCGCGGCGACACCGGCAAGATGGACGCCAATGGCCGCGCCGGGTACAGCGCAGCGCTGGGACAGCAGCGTTTGTACAACAAGAAGCAGCAGCTCAGGTATTGGGCTGACCGCCCGGCGGAGTAAAGAGGATGGGAGAAGTATTCAAGCTGAACCATTGCTATAACGTGGACTGCGTTCCGGCAATGGAACTGTTCCCGGACAATTATTTTGATCTGGCCGTTGTAGATCCTCCGTACTTCTCTGGTCCAGAGCGTCGGGGCTTTTACGGCTCCAAGGTAAGCAAGATAGGCGTACACCGGGGCTATCCGATTTCACCGGCATGGATCAGGCCGGGACCGGAGTATTTCAGAGAACTGCTCCGCGTTTCCAGACACTACATCGTGTGGGGCTGCAACTACTTTGATTATAAGTTTGCAACCGGGCGGATCGTGTGGGACAAGTGCAACGGAAGCTCCAGCTTTTCGGACTGCGAGATAGCGGCGACCGACTTATTTACATCGGTGCGGCTGTTCCGCTATATGTGGTCCGGCATGATGCAAGGTAAGAGCATTGCAGAAGGCAGCACCATGCAGGGAAACAAATCCATGAACGAAAAGAGAATCCACCCGACCCAGAAACCGGTTGTCTTGTACGACTGGATATTCAAAAACTATGCAGAGACGGGGCAAAAGGTACTCGATACTCACCTTGGAAGCGGAAGCAGCCGCATAGCAGCCTATGAGGCGGGGCTTGACTTTATCGGATTTGAAATCGACCCGTTCTATTTCCAACTGGAAGAAGAACGGTTTGCAGAGCACACGAGCCAAACCAGCCTGTTTCACATGGAGAGATGAAATGCAAAAAGATATGAGGGACATGGACGACGAAAGCATGAAAGCCCTTGCAAATGACATTCTCGCAAAATGCCAAGAGCAAGAGCTTTCATACGGGGAAATGAGGATTCTACTCACAGTCCTGCTTGTGCGGCTGGATGAAGCAAAAGGCAGGATTGAAAGAGCTGCGCTATTCCAAAAGGCAGAGATCAAACCTTTTTGAGCGTTGCAAGAGCGGCATCCAAGGTTCCTTTGTCCATTGCAGCATAGAGAGAAACATACCCAGTAAAGATATCCAAAGCGTAAGCAGCGGGGTTCTTGTCGAGAGGAACGCCGTTTGCCAATTCGGCCGAAACGTGCTGCAATGCTAAATCGTAAACGAACTTCTGGCGGTCGGTCATAAAAATCACCTCCTTTCCGTGCTCATTGTACCACGGGAACGGAAAATACGAAAGGAATAGAAGGATGCTTGAACTGGCAATCTGGATGTATCACATCGGAAATCCTGACCCGGTGGTTCGGGTCATTACCGATGTTGCGACCAGCCTTGTGATTCTGTGGGGCGTGGTGAACCACTACGCAAAGAAAGAATCTGACAAGGAGTTCATGGACGTTTACAACGAGATGCGAAACTGGAAAGCGGTGGCGCACTACAATGCAGAGCAGGCACAAGAGCTGCGAGAAAGGCTAAATGAAAAGTGGGAGGATTTGAGAAAGTGATACTTGAAAAACTCCACCGGAGAATCAACGAATTCCACAAGGCGTTCAACTGGCGGCGATTCCGCCGCGATGCGTTGCACCTGGGCGAAAGCCTGCTGGTGTTCGGCGTGCTGTACGGCATTTTCTCAACCCTGATCTGGGGCGTTTGCTGGATCTTCAAAATCAATTACGACCCGGATCTTGTTGCCGTTGCATGGGCGGTGCCGGTGCTGCTGGACACGCTGGTGAACAAGGCTTACGACTGGAACAACGAAGTCCGGGACTGGGACTGACAGAACCGGGAAGGCATGGGCAGACCTACCCGCCCACCATGCGGCTGAACTACGAGGGGAAGCCGCCCGGCTACCGCAAGGCCGGGGCCTTACCTACTGGGGGCAGAAAGAACACGGCAGGGCGGTCCGCATGGACGGGAGGAGCGGTATCATTTGTCCGACACCGCTCTTTTGATATGGTACAGCCAGTGCAGGAGATGCCCTTCCGTCCGGTGCTAACCCCGGAATGTACCACCATTGACCGAATATTCACGCAGTACAGAAAGGACAAACAACATGGGAGAAGATTACAAGGCAAGGATCGAAGTGGTACTGAATAACGAGGATCATGTGGATATGTGCCTGAACGGCGAAACCACTACCCTGCAGAATCTGGCAATCGGCGTGATGGCACAGACCATTGCACTGGGCACGGACAGCTGGGATGACGCAAAGCGGTGGCTGGCAGAAGTTACGTTTGCTCTCCCGCTGGCGCTGGAAGAGGCGTGGAAAAACAAGGAGGCAGACAACACCACAGCCACCGACAAGAGCGTAGCCACCGATGCCGCCCAGGATGCCATGCAGAAGGCGTAAGGGAGAACGACCATGGACAAGAAACTTCTGAAAGAAGAGTACAAGCGGCTGCTGACGAAGGCCATTGAAGGCAGACCGGGCGGCATGGCATTGATGATCGTCCTGGAAGAAACGGACTTTTACAACTCGCCCGCCAGCGCAAAGCATCACCTGAACGTCCCCGGCGGCCTGGTGCTGCACTCGCTCAACGTGGCAAGGACTGCACTGGAACTGTGCGAGAATATGCCGCAGTTTGCGAGGTGCGATAAGAACGCAGTCCTTACTGCAGCCCTGCTCCACGACGTTTGCAAAGCCGGAAATTACATCCAGAAACCGGATGGAAGCTATCAGTATAGAGATACGGATTTGCTGGGGCATGGTGAAGCGTCCGTAATCAACATTCAGCACTGGATCCACCTGACGGACAAGGAAGTTCTGGCAATCCGGTGGCACATGGGTGCCTATACCGGGGAACGGGACTGGGATACTCTTAGCAAGGTATACGACAGATACCCGGAAGTCCTGTGCCTGCACATGGCTGACATGATCGCAACGCACATCATGGAGGTAGAAGAGTGAGCAGAGGCACCGCCTACTATGATCTTCCGAATGGTGAGCGAATAGAACTGCCGACAACCATGCCGGATGTTGAGGAAGTGCCGGGACCCCTATGTGATGGAAAATTTGAATTGCCAGAAGCCGTAAAAGAAATGTTCAAGTGGATGGATGAAACATTCGGAACATGGGAAAGCGACTTCAGCAGTTTCAAAATCTGGATGAAATTGCGGAAAAACTTCAATCCACCGGTGCGCTGGGAAGCGGTGCAGGACAAGCGTCGAAACCCAAAGCCTTTGGGACGAAACACCTATTTATATAAAGCAAGGAAGATCAAGAGCTTGGCAAGAAGTACACATACCAGAGTATCCCTGCACAAGGGAAAACAAAAGGGCACTGAAGAACAGTGCAAGCACACATTCAAGATAACCACAGCCCGGTGCGCGCCTTGCAGTGGTTACAACGTGGAGTGCGAGCACTACGAGAAAAACAATGCCGCTGATACAAAGCATGGTTCTTCTCAACCGTGAAATAAGCAGCCCTGCACCGCAGAAGCGGGGCTGCTTTTATATGGCGCATGGCGCTTTTTCTAGGCATTGAGCGCTGCAAGCAGGGCCGGACCCTGTATGCGCCGAGTTGAGTTTTCCATGGAAGCCGGTACGGTCAGGAAATCAGCCGTCCGGCATAGCGGAATGGTGCTGTACAGCAGCGTCCTCCTTTCCGTTCAAGCCCGGTGAAAGACCGGGCTGCCATTTCCGCGAAAGACGCACCCGCATGGAGCTGACGGGAATGGGTGCGCCGCAGCATGAGCGCAGAAATGCCCTGTTTGATCCGCCCAGGACAAAAGCGGTAGGCCACTGCAATGGCCGCCCTGCCCGGTACTCTCTTGCCGGGCAGGATTGATATGCGGACGCATAATGGATGAACCTGCTTCTGACCTAATCCCCCATGAGCAGGAGTACCAGTTCGATGCTGGTCGTCCGTGCAAGAAAAAGTGAGGAAAGCGAAATGAAACTTGAATGTCTGACACCGGAATTTCCGCAAGGTGCAAGAGTTTACAGCGTGGATGGTGTGGCACCCTCACTGCTGAACAGTGCATCGGCTATGAGATCGCAGGCGATTCTGGTCAGCGGGGGGGCAGCATGAAAATCTGTGAAAGCGGGCCGGTAATTTGCAGAGCATCCGGTCAGGCATCGGCGGACACACTGAACGAAACTTGCCCATGCCTAACGTGCGACCATGAAGCGCCTATCGTGGCCGGGGCGTACTGTATGGCTGGAAATTTCGTTGACCGGAATACCAATCAGAACGGATGCGGAGTAAGAGAAAACGCTTCGTTCACACTGAACACGGTGGACCGGCACGCCGTTGCCTACGATGCAAGACATCACTGTCTTGGTGGAGAGGTCAGCGGAACACTTCAGGCAAAGGGAGAAGGAGGATGGAGTTTGAACTACATAAATCCGGTGCTCCAACCGCTGCCTGAAAATACGGTCGGCATCGACCTCTACAACGGAGCCGTTACTGGAAACACTGCGGCTACTCTCACGAAGAAAAATGATGGCACATCAAGCGGCCCGGAAGTTGCCCAAAGAAAAACGCCGGACTGGATCGTGCGCAGACTGATTCCGATGGAGTGTGGCAGACTGCAAGGCTTCCCGGACGGATGGGCAGAAATTGAACCACTGACCGACTTGCGGGAACTGCCGTTCTGGCGTGAGGTCTACACAAAGGACTGCGAGATCAAAGAGAAAAAGCCAAACCGGAAGATCATGCAGACAGACAGCGAAGAAGGCAGGCGTGCCCTGATGCGCTGGCATGATGGCCTGCACAGCAGGGCGGCAGAGTACGCAATGTGGGGCAACGGAATGGCGCTACCAAACGCATTGTTCTTTGTAAAGAACGCGTTCCGCGAACTGGGAAAGCCGCCCGGAGAAATAAAGCTGGGAAGCCTGTTCGATGGAAGCGGAACAATGCCGCTGTGCGCCGCAATGTGCGGCGGGCATCCGGTCTGGGCAAGCGAGGTAGAGCCGTACCCCATTGCTGTTACAAAGACGCATCTGCCGAACATGAAGCATCTTGGAAGCGTTACGGACATCAAGGGCTTTCTGATTGAACCGGTTGACATCATAACGTTCGGAAGCCCATGTCAGGACTTGAGCATTGCAGGAAAACGTGCCGGACTTAACGGTGCCAAATCTGGATTGTTCTGGGAGGCAATACGCATTATCTGGGAAATGCTGCTGGCGACCGGCGGAAAATATCCACGGTTCGTCATCTGGGAAAATGTGCCCGGTGCCCTGTCATCGAACAAAGGAAAGGATTTTGAAGTTGTCCTCAACGAATTACTACACCTCAGAGAGTTTGCCGGAGGTAGAGCAGATCAGTCTATTCTCCAACATGGCAAGTGGGGGGGCTTCGCAAACTACGGAGCTGTTGCCTATCGAATTGTCAATGCTCAATGGTGGGGAATCCCCCAGCGCCGGCGCAGAGTATATGCTGTCTGCGATACTCGTAGAGAATCCGCCGGAGTGGTCGTTTTTGAGCGAAAAGGCACTGAATGGAATTTTGAACCGTGCATCCCGCAGGGGGAAGAAGTTACAGGGCTTACTGCTGACTGCTATTCATGGCATGATCGAATGGTGGCAACAAAACCCTGCGGGGGGGGGCAGCGGGAAGCCTACACAATGAAGATCCGCAGCGGATGTGACGGCGGAGGAAAGGGACCGCTTGTCCAAGAAGAACTTTCGGCAACATTGGCAACGCACCAAGATCAGACGCTATTTGAGTTAAGAAATACAGTGCTGAATGACCAGGGCGGCGGTTTCATGGAAGTTACGCATGGGATGACCGGAACACTCCGAGCACAAGAGCATGGGCACGCACCAATCACATTCGACAAAACAGAAGGGAACGAAAAGACGTGAAGGTAGAAACGATAAGCAAGGCAATCATTGCGGCGCTTCTTGCGGCGGAACTTGCAAGCTGCACGAAAGCCGCTCTGATGCAGAACCGGATCACGGATCTGGAAACACAGAGGGATATCTACAAGTCCATGTACGAGGACTGGAAAGGCGCGGCAGGCGAAGTTGCCGGGTATGCAGATACCCTGCGGGATTCGCTGAAAGCGCGGGACCGGTTGGATGGAAAGTTACTGGTAGAGGATGCCGGAGACTTCCTCTGCACGGCATACTGCACCGAAAAGCGGGAGCATATCTGCGGAACTGGAACGGGAATTACCGCCAGCGGTGCGCCGGTGGAAGCTGGTGTGACCGTGGCGGCAGACCCGGATATATTCCCATTCGGCACGGTTCTTTACATTGAGGATGTGGGCGTAAAGATCGTTCAGGATCGTGGCAGCGGCATCCAGGGGAAGCACCTGGATGTTGCCGTGCCCGGCACCCACAAGGACGCACTGAACTGGGAAGGATACGGAAAACACAGGGTCTGGATCATCAAAGAGGGAGAATGAAAATATGGATGGATTTGTAAAAACGCTGGGCATTCTGATGGTTTTGGCGGCTGTGGCACTGTGGGCAGCATTGATTTTCTTTGTGCCGGCCGCACTGATTAAATTCCTTTGGCTGTATCTGGTGGCATGATGGACAATGAAACACTGACACGGATCCTCTCGGTACGGTTTATAACGTGTAATGAACAGACCCGAAAAGGCAGTAAAGGCTGCACGAAAGAGTGCAAGCTCTATGAGCTACAAGAGCCGGGCATGACCTGCCGGGACAGTGTTCTTCTCCACGCAGAGGAAGCAAAGAAAATTTTGAAAATAAGATCGCACAACTCCTGACACAGGCCGCCCGCTGCGGCGGCCTTTTTCGTGAGCATGGGAACAGGCCCGGCCCGGTTCAACTCCGGGATTGCCCAAAACTGAAAGGAGAATGCACCGATGCAGAGGTATTACATTTTGCTGAAAGCGACCGGTGCTGGTGGGTGGCCGGGTTGGCTGCCGTACCGGCTGGATGCGGACAGCGCTGAACAGGCTGTTGAAAAAGCCAAGGAGCAGGCCGAGAATCATTACCCGGAGTACGAAAAGTTTGAAGTTCAGGCTATCGAAATTGAAAGGAGAAGCAAATGAAGCTGGCAGCAATCGCAAAGCTCATTAAGGCAGATGGGTACTGTAAACTCTACAAAGTGTTCTATGACGATTGCAGAACCTATGATTTGTACATTGGAACCAAAACGGCAATCTTCCCGCTGACCGGATTTCCGAAGGCACAAAATGAAAGTGAGTTGGCAACCCTCCTGGGCATCAGCAAAAAGGAATGGGCAGACATCGAGTTTGATAATGACTGCCCGGATGATCTCCATCACATCGAAGGGATGGATTTGGACGACACGGCAGACGGAGAAATGGACTGCGTGACCGGAAGAATCGGTATCCGGTACTGCGGGTGTGAACTGGTTCCAATGATCGAGCCTGTTTCGGGAACGGTCGGTTTTGTGGATGCGAAGCAGATCATGCCAGTAGCAGATGAAATCCGCAAGAGCGGATATTTCAAATACTGCGCCAGGAAGATGGCGAGCGGCGGACGCTACTATGTTATCAAGGACGGAATGGTGGTGCGCGGCGCGGTGCTTCCTGTAAAGCTGGAACCTCTGGCAAAGTCTGGACTGCGTGAGCTTGCCGACATGGTGAAAAAGACTAGGGATGTTGCCGATGTGGAGGACTTGAGCGAACAGGAGGACAAAAACGATGCGTAAGACTTTGGAACTGCTGGCTTTGTCCACCTGCACTGCCGCGCTGTGCGTAACACTGACTGGGTGTGAAGCAGTCAAGGGCGCAGCAACCAGTGAAAAACCGGTCAGGACGGTATATGTTTACCTGCCGGATGGCACTTTACTGGACAAAGGACGGGCAGACAAGGTAAGTTCATTTGTACACAATGATCGTATCGTGAAAGTCACGATTGACGGGAAAACATACGAAACCAGCTGGGCCAATGTGGTTTTAGTGGAGGAATAACGATGAGTAAGATTTTGAAAAGCGTAACTCTGGGCGACGTGAAAATTGGCGGCATCTTCAGGGCGCTGGGCAAGGAGTTTGTGAAGCTGGATGCAGACGAACACGGCTGTCTGGTACTGGCAAAGGACATTTGGACGAGAATGCCGTTCCGTGAAGGTGACGACCCAGAATGCCCCAACGATCTGCGCCGGAGCGAGATTATGCCATATCTGGGTAACTGCCTGGCAGAGTTTACAAAGAACGGCACTCCGCTGAGTACATTCATTCCGCTCAGAATCGACCTTCAGGATATGACCGGCCAGAACGAATACGGGATCTTTGAAGTAAGGATTGGTCTGTTGACCCTGCGCGGGTACGGAAAATATTGGAGACTGATCCCGAAAGTAGATGAGCCGTGGTGGTTGGCAACGCCTTACGGCACGCCGAATTGCTCTCCGTACACCGGCGACACCAACTACGTCTGGATCGTCAAATCTGATGGCTCCAACGGCCTCTGGTACTACAACAACACCTGTGGTGTCCGCCCCGTTTTGTGCTTTTCCTCTGCACTCTTGGTCTCTGTTGAGGACGAAGGCGAGGCCGGGTTTTCTCTTGCAAATGTTCCGCTGGATGATCTGCTGGCTGAGATCAAGAGCCGGACGGAGGGCTGACCATGGATGCAGTGAAAAATGACGTGAAGCGGCTGGTCAAAATTGAGCTGGCCGCTGCAAACAAGAAGTTTCGGATGTTTGCAGGGCCGCATGAGGGCGCGGGAATCATCCAAGAAGAAGTCGTGGAAGCTGTGCAGGAAATGAACGGTCTGCGTCAGGAACTCAATGCAATGTGGATGAATGTTTACTCCAACAATCCGCAGATCTCCACGAAAGGCGTATACGACCGGGCTGTTGCCCTGGCCGTGGAAGCTATCCAGACGGCGGCGATGGCCCGGAAGTTTGAGCGCAGCCAACGCCGTCACTGGCCGGGGGCAAAGGAGCCGCACTATGACGAAGAAGAAAAGTGATGCACCGGCAGAGGTCGAAACCATTACGCTGACCATGAGCCGCCCGGTGGCCGAGGCTGTGCAGACTGCCTGCGAGTGGTATCTGCGGCTGCACATGGGACAGTTCTGGGATCTGGCAGAAGACTTGTGCTTTGCAAAATTCTACTCGGACGCGGAAAGCAATGCGTTTCAGAGCGAGGAACAGCGTAAAAACGCTTTTAATGTTGCGATAGACCGCAGAAATACCATGCTGCTAGAAATGGAACGGCTGTACAGCAGATGCGCTCTCCCCGCCCCGACATCAGACGTAATGAAGGCGCCGTACCGGGCAGAACAGGTATGGCTTGTTATTCGCCACGCCCTGGCATGGCATGACAAGCCGGAGGGCGACTGGATGAATGTGGAGTTCGATAAACCACTGAACCGTTCGGATCAGCCGCAGCCGACCATAAAGCTGACCGAAGTGCAGGACAACACAAAGCCTGCCTGTGATGGCTGATGCGCAAAGTGTGGGGGTGCACTGAAATGAGTGCTGCATTATTCGATCTGGACAATGATGGAACGCTGGAAATCCTCATATCCAGAGCAAATATCAAGAAGATAACACGGGTGACGGTTGCAGAGCCGGGCAGGAAAACGGCAAAAATCTTCCTTCCAGATGTACCGCCGCTGGAATCAGAATGGGAGCTGAATCCAGGACGGTGCACCTGTGAGCATTTCCGCTGCAAGAAATGCCATTTCATCAACTGTGTGGCCGTTAAATACTGCGGCGAGTGCGGGGCAAGGATGAAAAATGCGGGCGTAAAGCCGGAAGATTTGCCTCTTCCGGCGCTCGATGAAAGGTGAACTTTAATGAGACAGAACGGAGCAATGTTTATCTGCAACCGGTGCAGAAAGCAGGTGTTCGCGGAACGGTTCGACGATGGTGTGTTTGACCAGAAAGCATTGGATGGTTGGGCGCTTGAAATGAGAAACATCCATGGAATCGGAGATCTGTGCCCGGAGTGCTACAAAGTGTACCGCGAAACGATGGATCGTTTTTATGAAGGTGGCCGACATGGAGGATAAGACAGATAACTCCCAGAAAAAGGAAGAACACGATTCTTTGAAACCTGCAAGGGATGCCATTGCAACTGCTATGCGGGCCGCCCAATTTGCGAAAGCGATCGGCACCCCACTGCCGAAACCACTTAAATGGCAGCGTGAATTCTATGACGCTACCGGTGTGTTTCCATACGGCTGGTATGAGTGCCCGGTATGCGGGTACAGGACAGATTGGGAACCGCACGCCTGTCCGATTTGCCACACACTACTAGAACCGTGACGAAAGGAACACAGGATGATGGAACCTGAAAGAACCTGCTGCACCTGCCGCTGGCATGAGGGCTACACCTGGGTATGCTTCAACGGCAATTCTCCGAACCGTGCCGACTTCACTGACCCGGAGGACACCTGCGAGTGCTGGGAAGTCAGAACGGAAGAAAACAGCATCGGTGACTACGAAGTAAACTAATCAAGCTCTAATCAAGAATTAAGCAAGCCCGTCGTTAAATTGCCGCCCTGACGAGGCGGCAAGGGGCTTGTATGTGTAACTTAATCTAGCGACCACAGAAGAACACAAGCCGGGGAAAGCGGGGGTCAAGGGGGAGAAAACGAGGGCGGGTCTGTATGGCTTGACGGAATGGGAAACTTAGAAAGACCTGCCCGGCGTTGTGTCCCCCTTGTCCTGCGAAGCCGTGTGTGTTTGGTCCACAGAAAAGAAAATCCCAGTAGAACTTTGCGGAAGGAGGAAGTGAACGGTGCGGGCATGGTACATTCGGGAGCAGAGACACATTCTTGGAACGTCCGATTATGCAGAAGTGGATCTCTTTGAAACAACGGACAAAGAGCATACCGCATCCGCTCGCCGCAAAAGAGAGCTGGCAACCTCCATTGCGCAGCAGAAGTATAACGACATGATAGCAAGGCGGTATTTCTGCCAGCTGGCCTATACGAATTTCGGGGAAAGCGACTGGGCAGTCACGTTTACATACGACCACGACCACCAGCCAGCACCCGGAGATTTTAACCAAGTAGACCGGGACTGGACGAATTTTACCCGCCGCCTGAAGCGCTTCTGCAAAAAGACGGGGCGGGAAGCGTCCAAGTGGATGCAGGTTGCAGAGTACAGCGTGGTGGACGAGGACGGGAAAGTTACCGGCAGACACCACCATCATGTGATCCTGCAAGGCAATCTGACATGGCAGGAGATCAAGGACTTGTGGCGGGACAGCACCGGGCGGCCAATGGGGCTTGTGAAAATTGAACCTATCGACCTGACCTGTTCCAGCTTTGAACGCCTGACGACCTACATGACGAAAGCCCGCGCCCGTATCCGGCGCTGGCGGCAGAGCCAAGGGCTGCAAAAGCCGAAAACCCCGCGCCCGAACGACACCAGATGGAGCCGCAAGCGCTTTGACGAAGCGTTTGCTTTGCCGGATGATCGTGAATATTGGGAGAAAAAATACCCTGGCTATACTCTGCGTGAGTGTGAGCAGCATATCACCGGCAACAACACCAAGCATTTGATCCTCAAGTTGAAAAAGAAACCGGAGACCCGGCGGAAGAACAGGAGAAACCAGCCATGAGCATGAGATTGGAACTTTCTGACCTGCCGCCACGCTACCGGGCACAGGCGGAAAAGCAGCTTGCACAGAGAAGGTGCGGGGGCAAAGCTGCACCTGCATCGTTGGAAGCCGCTGTGAATGCCGCCAGATCGACCGGACACGAGTTTGACAGCCGGGGCGAGTATGACTACTACATGGGAACTGTTCTGCCCAAAGTCCAGAGTGGCGAGGTCGTGAAGGTAGAGCTGCACCGCAGGTTTACTATGCTGCCGGAAAAAGAATACGGCAATGTGAAGCTCCCGGCGGCGCACTATACCCCGGATTTTGTGCTGACCTATGCTGATGGCACGGTTGAGGTGGTGGAAGTGAAAAGCAAATTCACCCGGCGGCAGCAGCGTGATTACATCCACCGCCGCCGTATGTTTATCGATCTTGTGGCAGAACCGCAGCACTGGCGGTTTATTGAGCATATCACGCCAGATACGGCGGAAGAAATCAGAAAGTGGAAGCGCCTGGCCGAACAGGCGGGAAAGGATTCATCATGGGAAAAAGCAGGGCAAGGATGCCAGCATTCTACCGGCAGAGCATCCAGAATGCAGTGAATCAGCAAATCAACATCGGCAAGTCGAAGCACCGCACGACGCTGAACCGTGAGGCAATCGGGCAGGTCGTTTCGTACTGCGCAGTTGCCGCGGCACATGATCTCTGGGACTGGGGAGAGAAAGAATCTACGCTCCTGACCTTGAAGATGAACAATGCTGCATCCAGGTATATCATGGATCACGACAAGTACGGTGCACCGGAAGCCCTCAAGCGGCTGGAAGCACGCACTGCCCACCTGATGCCGGAAGAATTTTGGCTCCCGGCGGGTGGTCTGGTAGGCTCTGAAAAAAAGCTGCGTGTTCTGGCTGAACGCCGGGACGCTGCAAAGATGATCGTTCGTTTCTTTGCGGAATCACTGGAAGAAATGGAATATACCCCTGAACAAATTGAGACCGTGAAGGAAGAAATCAAGAAAAATTACCAGCAGTTCCTCGGCTGGGTGGACGATGGCGGAGAAGAAGTTGCCTATGATCGTCTGCGCCGGGTCATTGAGGACATTTACGGCGTGGGTGCCATGGTGGAGCGCGTCAAGGGTGAAGAACCCGTTTTCGGAGAACCCCTTTTCAAGAAAGATTTTTGATTTTTTGGGAGGACTGAGCAGTGAAAGTACACGAGGCGGAGGCAATCTTGAAATATTATGCGGACATCCCGCAGCGGATAGAGATCATCCGCCGTCAGTGCACCGCACTGAGCGATGAAGTGGACCCTATGCGGGGCATGGGCACCGATGGAATGCCCCGTGGTGGAACGCCTGGGGACAGCACGGCGGCGATGGCCTGCCGGATGGATGAACTGGGCATTGGAGACCAACTGCGTCAGCTGGAACGGCAGAGGGCTGTGTTGCTGGAAGATCAGAACATTATCCGAGGACAAATGAACCGGCTGGACAGTGGCCACAATCTGATTTTAACGGAGTTCTACATCGGCCACAAAAAATGGCACGAAGTACAGCAGAAAGTTCCATACAGTGTGCAGCACTTGAAGTACCTGCGAAACGTCGCTCTTGCACAGCTGGGAAGGAACCTGGAACGGCTCCCGGAGTGCGCCGCTTTATTATCGCGTGCGTTAAACACGCGCGAGGAACAGCGCCGAGCGGATGCCTGGGCGGAGGGTGACATTCTCTTATAGGCAAGGCTGCCTGCGGAACTTCATGTGCAGGCGCTTCCGCAAAATCGTGTCCGATGGTCGTAGAAAAACAAACACGACTACCCCAAAAATCTGAAAACAGGCATAGAAATAACCCGGCGGGCAGTTGGTCTACCGGGTTTCGCGCAAAGGAGGACAAAGTTATGGGAAAGAAGCATAAAAACAAGGTTCGGGTGCTGCCCGGAAGGATGTATAGGCTGGTGCGGAGTGACAGGAGCGTATACTGTGACGCAGAGAACGCGCTCAGAACCTGCTTTATCGAAGAAACCAAAGAGCGGCGGACCGCACGGGAAGAGGGCGAACTGTGCCGGTTCGTGAGGATGGCACCGGATGGTGGCGTTGAACTGATTTCAAACGCAGGTGCCGTAGTCCGTTTCAAAAACGCAGAAGATCTTACGAAAACGCTGCGTTTCGCAAAAGAAGCGCTGAGAATTACGGAGGTCTTAAAAAATGGGAATCAGGATTGAATTGAAAAACTACATTGAGAAAATCATCAAGGAAAGAGCGGCCAGAAAGTGGACAAGAAGAAAGGCCGTGAAAGTTCCAGATGGTTTGCCGCACATGATTGCTTTAGATGATCGCACTGACGATGAACTGACGGATGAACTGCGCTACAAGTGGAGTTTTTGCCCGATAGTCACCAAGGAAAAAGAGGGATACGTTTCTATGTTTGTCCCCGGCGGAAATGTAATTCGATTCAAGGACAAGGAAGCGACACAGCTGATCTTTGATGCTATCATGCGGTCATTCGATAGAGTGTGACAAGGGAACTTCGATGGTTTCTACGCCTTTTAACGGTATCTTCCCGTGATGCTTATAGGCGATATACTGACGAACAACATAGTCCAGCTGTTCAAACGAAAGCTGCTGCTGGACAATAACGTGCAATGTGTAACCGCCAATTTGAATAAGATGCTCAAGCTGTCCCTCTTTGTTCAAGACAAAACGGGCAGTTCCGTGACGTTTTTCCTGCATAACAGAATCCTTTCAACACTATAAGCCCGTCAGGTCATCGACCCGGCGGGCTTTTTGAATTTCGTGATTTACTTTTCGTGTGGCGGCTGGTCATCCGGCGGAGCGTTGCGCTTGATGATGATCTGCGCCTCGTTGGGATCCCGGCCTTCCTCTGCGCTTGCCTGGGCGATCTGTTCAGCCAGACCTACCGGCAGACCGTTTTCGTCCAGCGGACCGGTGTAGCCGTCGTAGTCCACGATGTTGATGCAGGGCGGTGGCGGGACGGTCTTGTAATACCTGCCGTCCTCATAGTTCTGATCCGTGACCCGGTTCCAGTAACCAATGTCGCCGTGCTCTTCCTGGGCGGCTTCCATTGCTTCTCTGGCCTGTTCTTCCGTCAGACCATCGAACAGCAGGCGGGAGCCGTCTGCAAAGGCAGCAACCAAACGCCACGGCGCGAAAAATTCTTCGTATTCCATGCAAAACCTCATTTCGTGAGAGAAAATGTATCAAAAAAGCGGGTTTTCGTGATTGAATTGAACTTTTTGAAGCTGGAAAGTTGAATTTCGTGGTTAAAAAGCTGCTTTCCGTGGCTAAGACCGGATTTTTGCAGATAAATTGCAAATTTCGTGGTCAAAAAGTAAGATTTCGTGAAGTAAGATTCTTTACTCCGGGATGTAACCGTTCAGGCAGCGATTGAAACCGCGTTTCGTGAGGGCATCGGTAACTCTGTCCTCTGGGAAGTAGTAAGTAGAACCGTCTGCCGCAGGAACAGCCCCGGCGGGATGCTCTGCGCCGGTGTACCAGTCCGTTTCCGTGTCGTACTTGCGGTGCAGGTACTTGTAAACGTCACGCTGGGCTTTGTCGAACACCTCCACGAAAGAGAAGGATGCACAAGGCGGCATCTCTTTTGCCAGCATGGGTGCGTTCTGCGCCAGCCATGCAGCCATTACGGTTTTGGCTGCATTTCGTTTTGGCTTGCCTTCCCGGTGCACCAGATCCAGCAGCTGCACAACAAGGGGCTTTGGCAGATCGTTCAGCACTTCTTCCAGCGGGTACGGATTTTCGTGCAGCAGGGGCGACGTGCGCAGCTCCGGCACGAGATCCAGATCGTGGCAGGTTACAGGCTTCTGGCGGTCGTCGATGCGCTCACTGGTGTAATACAGCATATCTTTGATTGCGTTCTGTGCCGCGTCGGAAAGCTGCTCCACCAGAGCAACACTGTCTGCAAAGCTGATCTGCGCCTCGTTTCGTTCGCCGGTGCTGCGGCCCGTCTTATAGGCCGCATCAATGATACCAAGCTCCATAGCCAGCCGGAAAATGTGCTTGCAGGGCTTTTTGCGCTTTACAAAATCGTTGCAGGTGCAGCTTGCAAGGCTGGCCTGGTACGGCTCTTTGCCGGATCCATAGAAAACCCCGGTTTCGTGTTCCTTGTCCACGGAAAGCGGGCTGGTCTTGCTCTGCTGGGCGCTGGCAAGGCGCTTTTCTTCGTCAGTGTCTGCGGGATGCTCTGTCCAGGGGCCGAAGGCGGGGATCATAGTCATAACGGGAAACCTCCTTTTCGTGTTTCGTTACTGTCATGATAGAGCAAAACGCAAATAAAAGCAATAAATTAGAACAAGATTTCGTGACGGGATGCAAGAATAACCCCGGCGGGCTGCCGGGGCTGGCTGTCAGAACGGCAGGCCGGTATAGTTGCGCATGGGAATGGCATCGGCGGCGGGAACCAGCATATTAAGCAGCTGCCGGTATAAAGCCGGGTTTGCTGCACGCTGGGCACGGAAGTCCTCTAGGAATTGCGCCTGTGCTGCCAGATCGGCCAAGTTTTCGTCATCCACGTTGTAGCATTGGCATTGATCCGGCCCAGCGGAGTATATCCAACATCGAACCATGAAAACACCTCCTTTCTGTTTCGTGATGTTCCCGGCGTAAATGTCGGGAAGATGGGGCGGGGTTAGAGGCTGGTCTTGTGTGCGCCCTTGTCGGTGTGCTCCCAAACGTCCACGGAGTAGCCAACCTTGCGGAACTTCTCCGCGAGTTCGTGCGCTTGGTCCGGGTTGTTGCTCCATGTGGTGAGCGGGTAGCCGGACTTGTTGTAAACGATCTGATAACGTGTCATGTAGAAAACTCCTTTCGTGTTTCGTGATGTGCTCCCGGCATGGTGCCGGGTGCCGGTGAGGTAGGGCCGCTTTATCCGGTGCGCACCCTGCCAGGGCTTCCGGGCCTGCATCAGGCGTGGACAGTGGGCAGGGCTGCCAGATTGGTGAGGCGGGGCACGGTCAAGTGGTGACGTTCTGTCACCGATTCCGGGCGCTGGATCTGGGCAGCGCGCTCTGCGGCGGCTTCGATGATCTCCGTCATCCGCTTTGCGGCTTCCTCCGGCGTGGTGAAGTTCTCGACTTCGCGGATGTGGGTCTTGCTGATCCGGTCGGACCAGTCGATCAGGCGGGCGGGGTCAAAGCTGACCGGCTGCACGGTGATCTTGCAGGTGGTGGGCTTGCCGTTGGTGTAGTAGTCGGCGGTGACGATGTAGGCGATCTGGGTGGTGGTGTTCTGGTTCTTCATGGTTGTTACTCCTTTTCGTTCTGTATTTCGTGCTGATACTCCCGGCGGCCTGCCGGATGGGCTGTTACCCATGAGCGCCCGCCCCGGTCTGGGGCGGCTGGGCTTGCACCAGCGGCAGCGGTGAGGCTGTCGGCCTAGCGGGTTTCGTGTCAGGCGTTAAGTTGTAAGAACGTGCTTTGCGTGGGGATCAGGTGCCGGGTGAGGGTGTCGGTGTAGCTGGCCTCTCCCTCGTAGCTGTCAACCACCCGGCGGTCTGCGGCGGCCATATCGTGATAGCTCTTTTTGCCGTAGGTGGGAGGCAGCCAGCCTTTGCGCTGTCCGGCGTAGAGGTTGAAGGACTTCAAAACGTCCGTGTTCGTAAACTCGATGTGGCAGGTGCCTTTCTTGTAAAACGTGGCGGTGAAATAGTGCAGCTGGATCTTCTGGGTCTGGCCGCTCTTTTCGGCGGCATCCAGCACGGCGCGGAGTTCGTCCCCATTGTAGGGCTTGCCGTTCGTGTCCAGGAAGTGCAGTACACGCTCGATCTGGGCAACATGGCCTGTTGCGTTGTACCGGGGGCAGAAACGCCCATCGTATGTATCAAAGGCGTTGCAGCGGAAAATGACCTTGCGGTTGATCTTGTACGCGGAGTTCGTGCACCAGCCGTTGTAATAATGCACGTTCTTGCTGTACTCGTCGTTATAATGCAGGTTCGTCCAGTCGTCGAACAGCTTTATAATTTCGTGGTCGATGCTGGAAAGAAGATTTCGTGAAATTTCTTCCCGGACGGTCAGAATGTTGTACGCGCTGAAGCCGTAGCCTTCAAGCTCTTTGATTCGCTTCTGGTAATCCTGCTGCATTTCGTAGGTCATCGCATCGAACAGCTGCGGCATTTCAAACAGCTGTTTCCAGTACATCCCGCGCAGTTCCCGGATAGCGTCGTTATAAGATTTCGTGAAAGCCATCACGGGGTTTTCTTTCTTACCAGCGCCGGCGGAGGAAAACAACGACTTGATTCCGTTGTACTCTTCATAGATCCGGCGCACACCCTCTGCGGCGGCGTTGTACCGCTCAATGGCTGCCGTGATGGGGTCGGAAGATACCAGGGCGGCAAACTCCGGGTTTTCTTTCAAGCGCTCTGCGGTTTCGTTTTTCAGATCCAGGCGGATCCGGCTCACCGGCTCCCGGTCGGGAATGTCCACCGACACAAGCGCTACCTCCACGCGGGCGGCGCGGCGGGCGTTCTTGAAAGCGTCCGGGTAATACTTCACTGTTGCGTGCAGCGCTTCCAGCCGTGCGGCCAGCTCTTTCCGTTCGTTGGTGCAGGGGTTGCGCAGGGTTTCGGCGTTGAGCAGACAGCGCACCTTGCCGCCGTCCTGCATGATGTCCAGCGCTTTGAGCAGGTGCGCGGCACCAGCGGAGAAAGGCGGATTCATGACGATTGCAGCGTATTTTGTGGTGGGGCGAAAAGTCAGAAAGTTATCATGCACCACCCGAAAACCGTCTTTCTTCAGCACGGCGCGGAAGTCGCTGGAAAGCTCGATGCAGTCAAGCTCTGCGCTTCGTGCCTTTTCCTTGTCGTATTGGTCAACCTCGCCGGTCTTATAGTCGTGGTGGACGTTGAACGCCAGAGCGTGGACCTGACGCGCAAGCGCTCCATCACCGGCGGACGGTTCAAGGATGGGCTTCGGGTAGGTGGTGAACCCGGATTTTACTTCCCGCAGGGAGAAAACCATATCAAAGGCCAGACTGTCCGGCGTGGGGTAGAAGTCCAGGGAATCGTTTGGGGTAGTCATCGTGTAAACCTCTTTTCGTGTTTCGTGATATGCCAGACGGAATGCTGGGCGGTGGGGCGGGGCCGCTTTATCCGGTGCGGACCCTGCCAGGGCATCCGGTGCAGGTCATGCAAACAGGCGGTTGCATACCTGCTGTATTTCGTCGTTCGCCTTCATCGGGGCAATGAGCACGGAAACGGCGGCTTTCTTCGGGTCTACGGTGTCCGTTGCCAGGATGGGCGCAAACGGGCTGTTGCTGCTGTGGTAAACAAATTCGTGATGATCCACAAAAGCGTCATACTCCGAATTTATCATGATAGGCCGGGATCCGTTGCGGAACATTCGGAACGTGCCCCAGACTTTGCCCTTTGCTTCGACTTCCTGCAAGATCGAAGTGCGTTTGACTTCTTCTTTGCAGGCGCTGAACTTCTGGAACATCTGCGCGGCGGTCAGCTGGTGCGGATCGTTGACCACAAACCCGGCATCGCTGGAAACGATGGTCACGCCGTCGGCGGGTGCGTCCTGCATGGTCACGGGCTGGATAACATCCCGGTAAAGGATGGCGGGCAGCTTGAACGCTGCATAGCCGGTGATGATGTACACGCTGCCGCTCTGGCAGGTGATCCGAACGGCGTTGCGGCTTTTTGCCTGCCCTTTCAGATAGGCGGTGATCTTCTTCACGTTCAGCCCGGCGGGGGTGCTGGTTGCTCTTTTCATATTGCAAAAACTCCTTTTCGTTTTCGTTCTGTTTTTTGTGCCCGGTGCGCTGCCGGGGTAGTGGGGCGGGGTTGCTTTGTCCGGTGCAGCCCTGCCAAAATATCCGGTTTCGTGGTGGTGGGTCATGCCAGCAGCCCGGCGGCGATGCTTTCAAAGTCCAGCTGTTTCACGGGTGCTTCATCCGGCGCGGCTACGGCGGCGGGGGCCTGCCTTGCGTCCTCTACGGCCTTCCGGGTCTTGCGCCAGGCATCCAGCGCGGCGGCCTGACCCTTGCGGTCGGTTTCGGGAACGGCCAGGAACGCGGCGCAGGCTTTGCGCTCTGCCTTGTGGAGTGCATCCGGGGCGGGCTGTGCGGCCTTCTGCGGGGCACTGGGCTTTGCGGCGGGTTTCGTTGCGGCCTTCTTTGCAGGTTTCGTGGTGGGCTTTGCGGGGGCCTCTGCCTTTGCGGGGATCTCTGCCGGGACGCTGGCGGGCTGCTCTGCGGCTGCCTTTGCGGCCTTGCGTTCTGCGGCCAGCTTTTTGTTATACTCCATGATGGCGGCGACAGATCCGAAGCGGCCGGCGGGGGCCTGCTTTGTGTCGTGTACCTGCAAGCAGCTGAACAGGTGCGATTTCGTGGGGTAGAAATGCGGCGCGGGGGCTGCTTCCTTGCCCTCTGCCTCTGCCGCTTCGCGCTGGGCCTTGCTGGGGCGGGTGGTGTACTTCCACAGGTAGCATTCAATCAAATGCGTTTCGCCCTTCTTGACGCTCTTGCCTTCCTTCTTCCAGTAATCGAAGGTGTGCAGCTCTGCCGCTGCAAGGATGATTTCAACGTCTGCGATGGTGGCGGGCTGTTCGTCGCCGTTCTCGTCGGTGGTGACTGCGTTTGCAGCCATTGCGGCGATCTGCTCCGGGGTGTGGTGCGCGGTGGCGATGGCGTGCAGGGTGGCGGGGTCCAGCTTCGCAGCTTCGTTCATGATGATCTGATTGTTGGTCATGCCTTTCATGGTTCGTTCTCCTTTGTTCGTTGTGTTTGCTGTTCGGGATGATCTCCCGGCGGCTGCCGGGGTAGTGGGGCGGGGCCGCTTTGTCCGGTGCGGCTCTGCCAGGGCATCCGGTGGGCATTCAGCCCAGAAGCGCGGCCGCGGCATCCTGCCAGGTGGGAAAGCTGTAGAACGTGCGGCGCTCTGCGTTGGTGTTCTCGCCGGTGATTCGTGCGGCGATCCGCTGCCCGGTGCGGGGGTCCCACCCTTCCAGCCGATACCCGGCGGCCTGAAGGCGGCGGGCTGCGGCGTTCTCCTTGCGGTTCCGTTCGCGGATCTGTTCAAGTGTCATCATGGTGCAGGCTCCTTTCAATCTTCGGTGCAGCTGTGGCAGTAAAGCGCGTCAATCACTTTGTCATCGCTGAAATCTTCCGGGGTGCCGTTCGCGTCAACCACCAGGTCAACGCGGTCATAAATTCGCAGATCGGTTTTTGCATCGACGGTAAAATACCAGTCGTCACCGTCCAGCGCGTCGGTGCACCAGACTTCAACCGCGCCGTCATCGGTGGCGGTCATGCCCTGCACAATGGCCGGGGCGATGTAGCGGCCCAGGGGGCCGACGGTGTAGGGGCATTGTGCCGCGGCCTTCGGTGCGGTGCCTGCCAGCAGTGCGGCCGCCAGTGCGGCGGCGGTGGTGATCTTCTTTGCAGTGTTCAAAAGTTTCATGTTCTTTGCTCCTTTGCTTTTCAGGTTTGCCCCGGCGGGCTGCCGGGGTTATGGGGCGGGGCCGCTTTGTTTGAGCGGTGCGACCCTGCCAGGGCATCCGCTTGACTTTACCGCCTTTCGGTGGTAAACTGGCTTACAAGATGCGTTGTGGAAAATTCATCTTGCAAGCCTGTCACCTGCTTTAGTGGGTGGCGGGCTTTTTTGCTGCCTGCTTCTTTTTCCACTCTGCCAGGTAGGCGGCCCAGATCGCTTTTTTCAAAGCGGCGGGGAGTTTGAAAAATTCAATGCTCATGCTGTTCACCTCACTTCCTGCCCAAGACCGGGGCGGCTATGTTACCAGCTCGACACGTTGCGGTGTCGTTCGCTGTGGCTGCATTGTAGCACCGCAACGTGTCGCCTGTCAAGCACGTTGCGGTGTTTTCGGCGGTCTGCACAAAAAACACGGTGCGGTGCTGTGAAAATTGCACGTTGCGGTGTCGGCGGAACTGTGCTATATTATATTTATAAAAATAAGCAAGGGGTAATAATATGCCAGTTTCGGAAACAAAAAGACGAAATAACGACAAATACAACGCAAAATGCGACCGCATAACCGTTTGGCCCATAAAAGCAAAAGGCGCAGCAATCCGCGCCGCGGCAAAAGAAAACGGGGAAAGCCTGCAAGGGTATATTTTGGCGGCGGTATATGCCAGAATGGAGCGGGAAGGGCAGCCGTTAGAGATCGACCCGGCGGAATCCGGGGAAGAAGGGGGACTATAGGGGGTTACTGGGGGAGAGTTCTAGCCTGCTAGGTTAAAGCCCTACACCTGCCTCTCAATCCCGTTAGGTGGAGAATCTGACCCCTCCGGCAAACGGCAAAATTGACCCGGATGGAGCACCGCCAGCGCCAGCCGTGACGCTGGAACGCCGACAGCGGGAACGGTGCCAGCGCTGACCATGCCCACCGGCACCGCCAGCAGATCAGCCCCACCACCGGCACCGGGACGCACCCCGCCGGAACCATTGCCGCCAGTGCAGACCAAAGGCCAGAGCAGCAGCGCACGCCGCGCCGTCTGCCCTGGCCTTTTTCTTTTGCCCATCTTCCCGCCGCTGGCCCTGCTGCCTGCCCGCTGCACCGGATCGCCTGCCGGATCGGTGCGGATCAGTGACGGCCCGGCCCGGTCGATGACCCCACCAGCACCCCGCCGCCGCAGCAGATCACCCCGCCCACCCGCACCGCCAGCCAGAAGCAGACCGACACCAACAGCGCCGCCAGCGCCGCACCGATGACCCCGCAGTCCACAAAGCTGCACAGCCTGCACACCCTGCCAGACCTCACAGCAGCCAGCAGCCCACCGCCAGCACCTACCGACACCGCACCACGCCAGCCCTGCCGCCCACCTGCCGCAGCAGATCACCCAGCCAACAGCCAAAAACCACCCACCGCAGCCCGCCGCCGGAGGGGTCAGATTCTTTACCTGACCGGCATATGGCCTTTGCAGTATAGCCAATAGCTAGGCTATAGCCGCCTTATCTAACCCCCTGCCCCCTTCCTTCTCCGCCTCGACGGCCTGCCGCTGCCCTGGGCACCGCCAACCGGCGGCCCGGCACCGGCCCGGCCTGCCGTCGCCCCGTCTGGCCCCGCCGCTGGAAAGGTACTGCCCCCCGCCGGCGGGCGCGGTGCGGGTTCGGAAGCCCCAAAATATTTCTAGGTGCAAAATTTTTTGAAGGGCTTCCGCGTTTTTGCCCCCCGAAAAGGGGGTACGGGTCAAAAAAAATTGTAAGTCCGGGGCAAACATGGCGGTAACGTCACCGGGATGGTGGACGCTTACAATTTGTAAGCAACTCACGTTTTGCCGATGCCAACAAATCATTCCGGTGTGATCTTGTTGAGGTCAACAAAATCGGGATAGACCATCTTGCCGGGGCTGGCAAAATGGTGGCTATGTCATAAAGTGTTTACATTTGAAAGCCCCAACCGGCAAAAGATAAGACGTTATAAGACGGTTTTGGTGCTATACTTAGTACAGTGGAATTATGGAGAGAGGCCCCACGGCGGCGAACCGAGGGGCCTTTTTCATACACTGTTGCTTACAAGTTGTAAGCGACCCGAAGAAATGCCGCAGGACCGGCGGCGAAACTGAATGCTCTGCCTGGATGATTTGCCAGACGGGGCATTTTTTATTGGAGGAAAACCAAATGGCAAGGCGAAGCGATGAGCGCGATGCCGCCCGCGCTGAGTACATTGCCCGGATGGAGAAGGACGGAGAAGTGAATCTTCGACAGCTGGCGGACGATCTCCATCTTAAATATGATACGGTCCGCCGCTGGAAGGCAAAGGACGGGTGGGGTCCGCCCGCACCCCGGAAGCCCGGCGGACAGCCGGGAAACAAAAACGCCGTGGGCAACCCCGGCGGCGGGGCACCTGTCGGGAATGAGAATGCAATGAAGGATGGAGCCTATGCGACCATCTTCTTTGACAAGCTCACCCCGGAAGAAAAACAGATCGTAGAGAATGCGCCCCGGAACAGCACCGAGCTGACATCCCACGAAATCGGTGTACTGCTGCTCCGGGAAAAGTACATTCTGGACAAGATAAAAGAGTATCAGGCTTTACCGCCTGACCAGATGATTACATCCAGCGTCATGGATATGCGAGTACCCGGCGGACGTGGCAAGCGGAAGCGGGACGGCGCAAACCAGCAGATCGGTATGTATCAGAAGGAGACCCCGGCACAGCGTATCTTGCAGCTGCAGGAAGCCTTGAACAAAATTCATGGCCGCATCCTGTCTGCGGCGGCCCAGATGCAGAAAAACGAAATGGACAAGCTGCACCTGGAAACCGAACAGCAGCGACTTGAACTGCTGCGCATCCGGGCAACCGGCGAGATCGGAGAACCGGGGGACGGTGACAAAGATGCTGTACACGAGTAAGGCCGTTGGCGAATGGCTGGGTATCACTGACCGTCAGGTGCGGAACCTGCGGGATCAGGGCGTGCTGTCCGAAGTCCGGCCCGGTGTCTTTGACATGAAGGTCTGTGTCCGGCAATACCTGAACTTCAAGATCGGCAACAAAGACGATCAAGCCCGCCTTGTTGCTGCCCGTGCCGAGCGGGAGGAAACCCGCGGCAAGATCGAGAAAATGCGGATGGAGGAAGCCCAAGGCGACCTGCACCGCACCGAGGACGTAGAACGCGCCCTGAAAACCATCTTTGCAAATTTCAAGAACCGGCTGGAAACCATCCCGACTAAGTACGCAAGTACCATGGCCCAGCTGACCGACCCGGCGGAAGCCCACGATATTCTGCAAAAAGCAGTGCAGGAAGCACTTGTGGAATTGAGTGACCCCGAAATTGCGCTGGCAGCACCAGCGGGGGAGGAACCCGAAGATGAGCAGGAAGAATAAATGCCGGGGTTGTGTCTGGGGAACCCGGCTGAATGAGATCCAGCAGTTCTGCCCGTTCGGCGGCTGTGTGAAGAAAGGCGGCGGCAGCAATGGCGATGATCCACCTGGAACCGCAGACTGCACAGATGTTCAGCCGAGCGCTGGGTGCGCTGAAGCCGCCCCCGAACCTGACCCTTAGCCAGTGGGCAGATAGCTACCGCCGCTTGTCGGCGGAAGCATCCGCAGCACAAGGCCGCTGGAATACGGACAATGCACCTTTCCAGCGGGAGATCATGGATGCCATCGGGGATGTCCATATCCGCAAGGTGGTAGCCATGATGTGCGCCCAGTCCGGCAAGACCGACGGCCTGATCCTGAATACCATCGGGTACTACATGAGCTACTACCCGGCCCCTATCATGATCGTGCAGCCTACGGTGAACCTGGGCGAGAGTTTCAGCAAAGACCGTCTGGCTACCATGATCCGGGACACTCCGGTGCTTCGGGGCCTTGTGGATAACAAGAGCCGCTACTCTGGCAACACCATCATGAAAAAGAACTTTGCCGGTGGTCAGCTCACCATCGTTGGCGCAAACGCCCCGACCGATCTGCGCGGCCGCCCCATCAAGGTGCTGCTGGCGGACGAGGTAGACGCTTACAAGGCAAGCGCCGGCAAAGAAGGCGACCCGGTCATGCTGGCCGAACAGCGTCAAACGACCTACTGGGATTACAAGACGGTGCTGGTGTCTACCCCCACCGACAAAAACAACAGCCGCATTTTGGACGAGTTCAACGCATCCACCCAAGAGGAATGGACGGTGCCTTGCCCGAACTGCGGCTTTTATCAGCCCTTTGTTTGGGACAACATGGTGTTCGACAAGGAAAAGTGGCCGGAAGGCGGCGTGCAATACCGTTGCGCCGAGTGTGGCTGCCTTGACAACGAATACCGCTGGAAGAAGAACAGCCTGCAAGGAAAGTGGCACGCAGAACACCCGGAACGGTCTGTGCGGGGCTTCCACATGAACAAGATCGGCTCCACCCTCTGCGGGTGGGACAAGATCGTGGAGGACTTCATTGCTGCTGACTTGGATGCACAGCGCGGCGACTACGAGAAGATGCAGGTCTTTGTGAACACTGACCTTGGCTTGCCGTGGGAAGAACCGGGCGAAACGGTGGAAGCAAACAACCTGCTGGATCGCCGAGAGTTCTACGAGGCGGAAGTGCCGGACGGCGTGGTGTACCTGACAGCCGGTGTCGATACGCAGGACAACCGCTTTGAGGCGGAAGTCGTGGGCTGGGGCATCGGCAAGGAAAGCTGGGGCATCCGGTATCAGCGCATCTACGGCGACCTGAAACGTGGACAGGTCTGGGCAGATCTGGACGATTTCCTATCAAAGACTTGGAAAAAGAAGGACGGCACGGAACTGTCCCTGCGGTGTGTCTGCATGGACAGCGGCGGCCACTTCCCGGATCAGGTCATACGGTTCTGCAAAGAGCGCGAGGAACGGCACATCTGGCCCATCAAAGGCCGTGGCGGTATGGATGTGCCATACCTGCGCAACCCCACAAAGAACAACCGCGTAGGCGGCGAGCTGTTTACGCTGGGCGTTGATACCGGCAAGAACCATGTCCTTGCCCGGTTGAAGGTGCTTATCAAAGGCCCGAACTACTGCCACTTCCCGGCGGCAGAGGATGCCGGGTATGACGAAAACTATTTCAAGATGCTTACTGCGGAGCACAAGGTCACACGCTGGAAGTCTGGCCGCAAGGTGGAGCGGTGGGAGCTGAAAGACCCGGCACAGAAACGTAACGAAGCGTTTGACGTTCGGAACTACGCAACGGCGGCGCTGGAAATCAGCAATCCCCCCGGTTTGGAGATCCCCGGAGAGGAAGCACCGCGCCAGACCGCACCGCGCCAGTACCGCAGAAGAAGATCAGGAGGTATCTAAACAATGCCGATCATCTCAAAAGAAGCCGCGCAGCGGCATCTTGATATGTGGATGGAAGCAGAAGCTGCTGTTTCGACAGGGCAAAGCTACCAGATCGAACAGATGATGCTGACCCGTGCCAGTTTGAAACAGATCCGGGAGAGCATTATCTTCTGGGAAAAGAAAGTAGCCGAAGCGGAAGCAGAAGAAAAAGGCCGGGGCAGAAACCGAATCTACCACTTCTCGCCGCATGATGTGTAAGGACGGTGGACTACATGGCAAATATTCTGGATAAAGCCATTGCGGCAATCAGCCCTGAAAAAGGGTATCGCCGCGCTGTGGCACGCGCCGCACTGTCCGTCATGAACAACGGCACCGGCTACGGAAACTACGGAGCAAGCCGCATTTCCCGCGCTATGCGCAGCTGGCACGTTGGCGGCGGCAGCGCAAAAGAGGATATCGAAGATAATCTTGATATTCTGCGCAAACGGAGCCGGGATGCTTATATGGGCATCCCTCTGGCAACGGGTGCCATCAAGACCCTGCGCACCAACGTGGTGGGCAGCGGCCTTGTGCCGACCCCGCAGGTGGACGCGGACTATCTGCACTTGAACGAGGAACAGGCAGACAGATTGCAGGCGCAGATCTCCCGCGAATTTGAACTTTGGGCGGACAGCACCCTTTGCGATGCTGCTGGCATGGATAACTTCTGGCGGTTGCAGACGCTGGCGTTCACCAGTTTCCTGATGAACGGCGATGTGTTTGCGGTGGTGCAGTTCGACGAACATCCGCACTGGCCGTATGCTCTGCGGCTGCGCCTGATCGAGGCTGATCTGATTTGCAGCCCTGACCGCACGGACATAATGGCACCCTGCACGATAGACAAGCATGACGTGTTCCAGATCGTGCAGGGCGTGGAAACGAACCGGGACGGCGCGGTGGTGGCGTACTGGATAGCAAGTCGGCATCCGCTGGCTTACGACAGCACGGTGCCGCTGACATGGACGCGGGTAGAAGCCCGCGACCCCGAAACGGGAGAGCCGAACATTCTGTGCGTCACACAGAGGGAGCGTGCCGGGCAGCGGCGCGGCGTGCCCTTGCTGGCTCCGGTGCTGCCCACGCTGAAACAGATGGGCAGATACACAGAAGCAGAGCTGGCGGCGGCTATCGTGGCATCGTCCATCACGCTGTTTATCAAGCATGAAAACCCGACCAGTCAGGCACCGTTCGGCGAGGAACCGGCGGATAAGGCGGAGGACCCGAACACCCCGCCCGATGAACTGGGCATCGACCTTGCACCGAGCGCGGTGTTCGACCTTGCACCGGGAGAGAGCACGGATACGTTCGACCCGAAGCACCCGACCACGACCTTTGACGGCTTCATGTCGGCCATGTCCAATCAGGTAGCGACCGGCGTAGAGATCCCCAGTGAGGTGCTTTACAAGAAATTCAGTTCCAACTATTCCGCAAGCCGCGGCGCACTGAACGAGTTTTGGCGCACCTGCGGTGTGCTGCGGGATAGCTTTGCAGCGGACTTCTGCCAGCCGGCCTACGAAAAATGGTTTGCCGAGGCAGTAGCCCGTGGGCGCATCAATGCGCCCGGCTTCTTTGACGACCAGGCTGTGGCGAAAGCCTACATGGGCTGCACATGGAACGGTCCTGCACGCACCAATCTGGATGCCAAGAAAGAGATCGAGGCGGCGATTCTGCGTGTTCAGCAGGGCATCAGCACAAATGAGCAGGAAACTGCACAGATGACCGGTGGAAACTGGCGGGCAAACATGAGGCAGCGCAAGAGCGAAATGGAAAAAATGAAGGAGGTAGGGCTAAATGAGCAAACCAAATTCCAGGACGAACCAGAAGATGACAAATGATAAGTTTTGGCAGTTCCGCAATCTGGCCGGTGATGACCAGAAGGCGGAACTTCTGCTTTACGGCGATATTTCCGAGCGCAGCTGGTGGGAAGATGCCGCGACCCCGAAACGGTTTGCGGATGACCTTGCCGCCCTGGGCGATGTGAAAGAAATCACCGTGTACATCAACTCCGGTGGCGGTGATGTGTTTGCAGCACAGGCCATTGGCAATATGCTGGAACGCAACGCGGCCACTGTGACCGCCCACATCGACGGCCTGTGTGCCAGTGCAGCAACAATTGTTGCCTGCCATGCAGACAAGGTGGTGGCGGCGGCAGACAGCAGCTACATGGTGCATCCGGTCAGTATGGGTGTCTGCGATTACCTGACCGCAGAGGATCTCAACAACTGCCTGAAAGCACTGGAAACCATCCGCAGCAGCATCGTCACCCTGTACGCCAAGAAGTCCGGCAAGACCGAGGACGAATGCGCCAGGTGGATGGATGAAACGAACTGGTGGACGGCAACGGAAGCCAAGGAGAAGGGCTTTGTGGACGAGGTGAACGACGAAGCGGACGATTCTGTTGTGGAGAACCGCAACGGCATCCTGTTCGTCAACAGCATCAGTATGAACACCCCGTTCAACAAAGCACCGAACTTTGTCAGAAGCCGGGTGGTGGATAAGACCACGGCCCAGCCTGAAAATACACCCCAGGCGGATCAGCCGGGGAACAAAACCCATGGGGAGGTAACAGACATGGACATTAAGGACATCAAGACCGTGGACGATCTCCGCAAGGCGTGCCCGGATATGGTAGCCAAGATCGAGACCGAGGCTATCAATGCCGAGCGCACCCGCATTCAGGAGATCGAAAACGCCACTCTGCCCGGCGCGGAGGATGAAGCGAATGAGGCGAAGTTTGTGAAGCCCATTGATTCCGCATCCTTTGCGAAGGCCGTCATTGCCAGCATGAAGGCAAAGCAGCAGAAGCAGAGCAAGGATTATCTGGACAAGGCAAAGGCCAACGCCCAGACTTCCGGCGCGAACAACATCACCAATCCGCCGCCCGCTGACCCGGATCCGAAGGACGCGGAAGCAAACGTTTTCCTGGCCGCGATCCGCAAGGCAAACGGTGTGAAGTAAGGAGGAAAGAACCATGAGCATGGATCTTGCAAGAAAAGATTTCAGCACCGCGCCGAAGTATTTCATTGCTGGCGTGGACATTGGTATCGCAAAGGCAACCAAGACCGCAAGCGAAGCTGTGGAGGCACACGCCCCCGTGCTGATTGCAGACGGCAAGGTGAAGCCTATTGCGGCACCGGCAAGCGCAGGCACGGCAGTCCTGACCGGCCTGTACGGCATTACTGCTGACAGCGCAGACGCAAACAAGGAAGTGCCGGTCTATCTGACCGGCGAGTTCTTTGCTGACGGCCTGGTGCTGCCCAATAACGTGAGCGTGGACGACGTTGAAGTTCCTCTGCGCAATCTGGGCATTTTCCTGAAGTGATAGGAGGAAACAAAAATGGCAAACGAAATCAACATTTATGAGCCGCGGTATCTGGCCGAGGCTGTGCGCACCGCACCCCCGATCTGCACTTTCCTGCGCGATCGTTTCTTCTCCAAGGTTAAGACGTTCCCCACTAAGAACGTTGACATTGATATCGTCAAGGGCAACCGCAAGATGGCAGCTTTCGTCCATCCCATGGTCGGTGGCGAGATCGTGCAGAACGAGGGCTACGAGACCAAGTCCTATGCACCGCCGCTTATCAACCCGGCAACTGTCACCACCGCAGATATGTTCCTGCAGCGCCTGCCCGGTGAGGATATCTACTCCGGCCGCACCCCTGCTGACCGTGCAGCAGAAAAGCTGACCGAGGAATACAACAAGCTGAACGACATGACCACTCGCCGCGAAGAGTGGATGGCAGCCCAGGTACTTACCACCGGTCAGCTGAAGGTGAAGGGCAAGGGCGTGGATGAAGTCATCGACTTTGGCTTCACCAACAAGATCAATCTGGAGGGCACGAAGCAGTGGGGTAAGTCTGCTGCCGATACCATGGGCAACCTGCGCGAATGGAAGCGGCAGGTGAGCCGCAACGGCTTTGCAAATGCAAACATGGTGATTATGGGCAAGCTGGCCGCAAACCACTTTATGAGCGACAGCAATGTTCTGGATCTGATGGACAAGCGCCGGTTCGACATTGGTGCTATGGCACCCAAGGAGCTGGAAGGCGGTCTGAACTACTACGGCCACCTGAATCTGCCCGGCGTGGACATCTACGGCTATGACGAAGTGTATCTGGATGAGGAAACCGGAGAGACAAAGCCTCTGATCCCGGATAATATGGTGCTGATGATCCCCAGCAACGCAAACTTCATGCGCGCATATGGTCTGTGCACCTATCTGGACGATGACAAGGTGTGGCACACTGCAGAGACCACCCGCCTGCTGCGTTCTTATGTGGAACACCGTCCTGACCGCCGCTTCCTGGAACTGCAGACCCACCCGCTGCTGATCCCCGACAAGGTGGATAGCTGGCTGGTTGCTACCGTCTGCTGATACGGGAAGGAGCGCGGATATGCTGGATGTTGACCAGAACTACGGCACACCGGAAACTCCGAAACCGTTCCCTACGTTCAAAGAATGCGTTGCGCAGGATGTGCAGAACGTGATCTTCAACTCAAACGAGTTTGCGGAAGAACGGTACATAGATGATAAGCTGATGCTCTGTATCACGCAGCACCCCGGCGTACTTGAACGTCCGGCGCACTGGGAGGGCGGAGCAAAGCAATCCTTTGACCAGGGTATGTACAAGGCCGACCTGCTGCTTTTTGTGAAGCAGAAGGACTACGGCCCTATGCCGAAGAGTGGCAAGCAGATCACCTTGGACAAGAAACGGATCTACAACATCAAATCATGCTCCCTGAAAGCGGGTATGTATCGCATGGAACTGGAAAGGGTGAGGTAAGTTGGCATACTTCCATACCAACTATGACGCTTCCAACCTGATGGTCTCCGTTGATGACGCGGAAGTGACCCGCGCTCTTGGCGTACTGGGAAACAAAACCCCGGCGGCGTTGAAGGTGGCCGTAAACACAACGGCCCGGCAGACGCGCAAGCTGATGCTGACCGAAGTGAAGAAACGTTACGACCTGAACGCGGCAGGCAGACGCATGATCGAAGATCTGCGCCAGCGCCAGAAGGCCACCAACCGGCGGCCTACCGCTATCCTTGCTATTATGAAGAACGACCCCGGTGCATTCCGGGCAGACCTGGGCTATTTCAGAACCAGCCCCACAAAGCCCTTCATGGGTCCGTCTGTTCGCAATGCGCCGCCCGTTTTTCGGGCGCGTGTCCTGAAAGACAGTCCAATGATCGCTCTGGGCGGAACAAGCGATAAGAGCAAGGGCTTCTTGGTACAGTTCAAGTCGAAGCATATCGGCATGGTACAGCGTCAGCTCGGAATACCTGCGGATAAGGACTACACGGAGAGCGGAAAGAAACGTTGGAAACCGAACGAGAAGCTGGCAACACTGTCCAGCCCTTCCGGCTCTGCGATGCACCATACCGTGTGGGAGATGCAGGAGCAGACGGTGGAGCAGATGCTGCAGCAGAACACGGAACGGCGCGTCCGGCAACTGATCGCCAATGCAAAACGAAAGGGTGTGATCTGATATGGCTGAAAAAATCACCGGCTATACCAGCGAAATGTGCCAGCAGGCCATGATTGACGAGTTGAAGGAACTGTTCCGGGATATGAAGTTCACGGGGCAGGAAGGCGAAAAACCGCTGAAGATCTTCAAGCAGTTTATCCCGTCCCCGACCGATGATGACGACGATGTGGATACCAATAGATCCAACTTCCCGTGCATCATCGTATCAAGAACGAGTGGCGAGGTGGTGAACGAAAAGGATCCGCAATTGGTCCTTTTGCAGCTTATCATCTGCTGTTATGACCCGAAAACAGACCGGCAGGGATATGAGGACACCGGAAACATCATCGAAGCCATCATGCAGCACTTCAAGCGGAAGCCTGTGTTTGGCGAGGCTTTCAAAGTGGGATATCCACGCAAATGGGATCTTTCGGATGATGACATGGACTTCTACTACTGGGGCATTGTCAACCTGATCTGCGAAACGCCCAACACCCTGAAAAACGAAGAAGTGGAGGCTTTGATATGAGCATCGAAAAGACCGAAAAGAACACCGAGGCTGTGAAAGAAGCACAGCCTGTGACGGAAACCACCGGCGCTGCGGCGTACTGCGGGCCGACCGTCAAGGGCATTGCCCCGCAGTACACCGTATTCGTGGATGGCCTGCCCGAAAAGCTGAAAGAAAAAGTGGAGCAGGTGCCGTTCCTGAAGGCGCTGATCGTTCCGCTGGACAAGCTCGCAGAAATGCGCGTGAAGATCGAACAGGACGGCACCAGAGAGAACATTCTCTACAAGAAGGCCACCGACCTGATGAAGTAAGGAGGATATGACAAATGGCTATTTCTCATGGCTTTAACAAGACCGAAGCAGCGACCAGCGTCACCGCTCCGGTAACGGTCAACTCCGGCCTGCAAATCGTTGTGGGTACGGCCCCCGTTAATATGCTGGATGACCCGGAAGCAGCGGTGAATACGCCGATGCTGGTGAATACCTTCAAAGAAGCTGCCGCCGCAGTGGGCTATTCCGACGATTTTGCAAAGTATACCCTGTGTGAGGCGGTGAGCGCCAGTTTTCAGGTGATGGGCATTTCCCCTATCGTCGTGGTCAACGTCCTGGATCCTGCGAATGCAAAGCACATCACTGAACTGTCCAACAAGACCGTTCAGGTGAATGACGGCATTGCAGAGATCGACGAGACCGGCATCCTGCTGAAAAAGCTGGTCGTGAAGAAGGAGCAGACCGTGCTCACGGCGGACGAGGACTATTCGGCCAGATTCAATGATGATGGCACTGTGAGCATCGCCCTGGTCAACGGCGGCAAAGGCGACGGCGCAACGGCTCTGACCATTTCCGGTTCCATTCTTGACCCGACCAAAATCACCGCTGCCGACATCGTGGGCGGCGTGAATGCGGCCACCGGTGCAGAGACCGGACTGGAAGTGGTAAGACAGGTGTTCCCCAAGCTGGGCATGGTTCCCGGCATTCTGCTGGCACCCCGCTTCTCCAAGGATCCCATGGTGTGCGCAGCGCTCCAGGCAAAGTGCCGCAAGATCAATGGCGTTTTCGATGCAGTGTGCTTTGTTGACATCGACAGTTCCGCTTCCGGTGCACGCAAGTACACCGACGTGGCAAACCAGAAGGTCAAGCAGGGCGCAACTTCTCGTGAAGCATATGGCCTGTGGCTGTACGGCAAGATCGGCAGCGCCATCTACAGCGGTAGCTCTCTGGCCGCTGCTGCGGCAGTCTACAACGACAGCCTGTACAACGACACGCCCAATGCCAGCCCGTCCAATGTCAGCGTACCCATTTCCTCCGCCTGCCTGGAAGATGGCACCGAAGTCCTGATGGATCAGGAGCAGGGCAATGTTCTGAATGAGCAGGGCGTGGCGACCTTCATCCGCTCCGGCGACTTTGTTGTGTGGGGCAATGAGACCTGCTGCTATCCGAAAAACACCGACCCGAAGGACGCTTTCCTTTGTGTCCGCCGCTTCTTCAACCACTCCTGGACCAGCTTTGTTCTGGACAACATGAGCAAGCTGGATAAGCCCATGAACAAGAAGCGCCTTCAGTCCATCATCGACAGCGAGAACATGAAGGGCAGTGTCTATGTCTCTACCGAGGTGTGCGCCAGCTACAGCATGAAGGCAGACCCCGACCGTAACACGACCGCTGAACTGGTTGCAGGCCACTACTCCTTCTATCAGTTCTGCACGCCGTTCCCGCCTTTTAAGCAGATCAACAACACCATGGAGTATGAGGCCGGCGCACTGACCTCGGCTCTGTCTCTGTAAGCAGGAGGAATGACCTATGGCTCTGAATATTTCCAGTGACCTGGTTCCCCAGGTCATCAATGACTACAATGCGTACACGGAAGATGACCTGCTCATTGGTCTGGCGGATGAAATCACTCTGCCCAAGATCAAGAACAAGACCACCTCCGTGTCCGGCATGGGCATTGCGGGCGAAGTCGATTCTCCCGTGCCCGGTCAGTTTGAATCCATGGAGGCAACGCTGAACTGGAACACCATGTACAGCTACGCCACCAAGATGATGAACCCCAACAAGAACATCCAGATCACCCTGCGTGCTGCTATGCAGAACGACAACAAGAACGGCGGCTACACCTACAAGGGCCTGCGCGTCGTCCTGGGTGGTCGTCCCAAGGAGCTGGATCCCGGCAAGCTGAAGCGCGCCGACACCATGGGCAGCACCACTACGCTGGAAGTCACCCGTTACCTGATGGAGGTTGACGGCACTACCGTTATCGACATCGACAAGTTTGCAGGCCGCTACTATGTTGATGGCGAGGATATGCGTGCCGAGATCAACGCTCTTATCTAAACCCGATACATGAAGAAGTCAGCCGTCCCGGCGTGGGGCGGCTGATTGTCTTTTGGAAAGGAAACAGCAATGGACAATATCGTGAAGTTCGATAAACCTTATAAGTTCGAGGGCAAGGAGTACGACAGCCTGGATCTGTCCGGTATGGAGAAGATGACCGTGCAGGACTTGATCGACATTCAGAAAAACATCGGCAACGAGACGGCGGCCATGTACGCGATGGAAATGGCCACTTCCTTTGCACAGGAAATGGCCGTTAAGGCAACCGGCAAGCCTGTGGAATTTTTCAAACTCATGCCCCGCGGCAAGATCAAGAAAGTGCAGGCTGCGGTTATTAAGGGCATGGACAACGGCGAAAACGCCGATGAAGTGAAAAAGCAGCTGGAATCTCACACCCTGAAGTTTGCAGCGCCCTACACCTACGAGGGCAGCGAAAAGGCGGAACTGAAGGGCAAGACCTTTGACAGCATCGACCTGTCCGGCGTGGGCGAACTGAACACTATGAGCGAATCCATGGCAGAAAACCGTATGGCTGCGGGCGGATTTGCACCGGTGAATACGCATCGCAACTACCTGTACTGCTGCATCATCGCCAGCATGGGCACCGGCTACCCGGTGGACTTCTTTGCCGGTCTGCCGCTGTGCGAGGCGGTCAAGCTGCGCGATGCCGTAAACTCTGATTTTTTCGAGTAAAAGGCGGGGCAAAAGGACTTCGGAAAGCAGCTATCCAACTATCCATTGCCACGCATTCCAACATGACGGATCTGCTGCACCTGCCCCGGCGGGAGCTGGTGGATCTGTGTAACGAGGTGGCAGACGTATGGCGGGAAATGGAGCACTAGACCTCAGCATCCGCATCATGGGCAAGGTGGACCCATCCCTTGTAACTGCAATAAAGCAGACGAAGGGGCTGACCGGTGATCTGGCGAGCGCACTGACGGGAACAAAGTCGCTGGGCAGCACGGTAGCAAACACTCTGGGCGTAATCGGAAAGACTGGGCTTGGAATCATGGCGACGCTGACAACTGCGTCCGCTGTCATGATTAAAAAGACAACCTCCATGGCGGAGGAATACCAAGCCCAGGCGGCAGATGCAGTCAAATATGTTGGCGGCATTATGAACGATGACGGCAGCATTGACCCGGAAAAGCGTGCCACCATGGAGGACGCGATCCTCAAGATGACTACGCAGGTCCCAATCAAACGGGACGAGATGGCGCAGATCGCCGCATCGCTGGGACAGTCCGGTAAGAGCTATGAGCAAATCTTTCTGGATAACCAGCAAACCGGAGAAAAAAGCTACCTGTACGATACGGCCCGGCTAGCTGCCGCGTGGGACATTGATGCAAAGTCTGCGGCCGATTATATGGCAAAGTGGGAAACCGCTTTTGGTAAGACCCACAACCAGATTATCGACATTGCAGATTCCATCAACTATCTGGGCGGCCACATGGCTACCACGGCGGCGGAAATCGCCAGCGTGGTGAATACGTCCGGCGGTGTCGGCCAGACAGCCGGCGTTGACCTGCACACGACTTCTGCGCTTGCAGCCACCATGCTGGCTATGGGTGTTAATGATGGAAAGGCCGGAACAAGCCTGAACCGTGTGTTTACAAACATCACCCTTGGAAACAGTGCAACGGATGCACAGACGGGTGCATGGAATAGACTCGGCTTTGATCCTGTGCAGATTGCAAAGGATATGCAGTCCACGGGGCCGAACGGAGAAGATGGTGCAGCAAGCACTCTGTACAAAGTCTTTGAGGCGATCTCGAAACAGGACAAGTACCAGCAGACTGCGACCATCAAAACGCTGTTTGGTCAGTGGGCCATTGAGGGCGTTTCAAAAATTGTGGGCAACTTGCCCGCATTCCAGAATGCCTTGCTTATGGCTGGTGACACCAGTGCATACAGCGGTAGCATGGAGAAAGAATTGCTTGTCCGTCTGGACACAAGCAAAGCGGTAAGCCAGATGGCAAGTAATGCGACAGACCGCCTGCTCATCAATGTGGGCAATCAGTTCCTTCCGGCAAAGAAAGAACTGACGGCTATGTGGATTGACATAGCGAACGGCATCACCGAGAGTCTGCCGGATCTGTCCAACATCGTCAACGGCATTCTGCCGATGCTGCACTCCGCGCTGCTTGGAATTGGCAATGCGGCGCAGGCGGCATTGCCGTGGATTCAGAAAGGTATCGACTACACCGCAGAGCACGGGCCGGAGGTGGCGGGAGCCATTGCCGCCATAGTTTCGGCGTTCGGAGCTATGAGCTTTGCACCTGCGGCATACAGCGCCGGAAGCACGCTGTTGTCCACGGTGGGCAATGTCGTGATCGGAGGAAAGCCGAGCGGAGCGCCCGGCGGAATGTTCGGCGGCATCACGGTCAGAAACCTGCTGGGAATGCTCAGCCCGACCAGTCTCTTCCAGAACACCGTGAGAGGCGGATGGGGACTGTGGAGCAACCGGGGCAATATTCTGAAATCCGCAAAGATGGGCGCATGGATGGCAAACGGCTCTGGACAGGGCGGCATTGCCGGACGGCTGAGTTCTTTGGCGGGCGGTGCAATCGGTGCCCTGAACTCAGATGCGTTGACGAGCGGAAAGAAGAAACCTATGCAGGCCGTAGCTGGGAAAATCTTCGGTGCGGCGGGCTACATCAATAATGTGGCAAACATACCGACCAATGCGATGAATGCCATGATTGCAGCAGCAAACCCGGCGGGCACAGCAACAGCAACCATTGGAAACGTCCTCGGTGCAGGCGTAGGAGCCGTGTTCGGAAAAAATGGCTTGAATCTGACTGGCGGCATTGGCGCAGTTGCGGGAAAACTGGGCGGCGGCTTTATGTCGATGCTTGGTATGTTCGGACCGGCCATTACAAGTCTGGGCACAATGGTCGCCGTGGTTTCCCTGCTGGGAGATCACTTTGAAGATGTCCGCAACATCGTCGGAACAGTATTTGGCGAAGGCGGGCTTGCCGTCTTTGACAAATTCACCGGAAAGATAGCGGGTATCGGCGACACCGTGAAGCAGGTGTTCGGGCAACTCACCACCCCGGAGGGCTTGCAGAGCATCCAGGAAAAGCTATCCGGCTTCAGTATCGGAGGGCTAAATCTGGGTGACGTGTTCGGAGCTATGACCCCTGCCATCCAGACGGTTATGCCGTTGATTGAATCGTTCGCCGGTGTGTTCTCTCAGATTGTAGATCTGGGAGTAAACCACATCAAGCCGGTGCTGACTGAGATCTTCGGCTTTATCGTGAATGAAGGCATTCCGGCGGTCATGCCGCTGCTGTCTACGGTGGTAAGCCTGGTAGGCACCACACTGGTCAACGCCATCAAGGTGGCGGTGGATCTGGTGGGTAAGGTGCTTCCTGTGGTAGAGCCTGTGATTCTGGGCATCATCGGCTTCCTGAAGCAGGTTGCAACCATCGGCGTGAAAGCGGTCAACTTCATCATTGGGGCGCTGAACAAAATTCAGCTCACAATACCGGAAACGCTGTTCGGCATTCCGGTTCCGGTGATCGGCGGTAAGTCGTTCGGATTCAACCTGTCACCCGTGTCTGTCCCGGCATTTGCCAACGGCGGCATGACGCAGGGACCGTCTATTGCTGGTGAGGCTGGCCCGGAAGCCGTTATCAGCTTCCGGCGCGGCGTTCGTGAAAAGAACATTGATACCTGGCTGACCGCTGGTAAGCTGCTGGGCGTTGGTCTGGGTGATCTGCTGGGGTTGCCCGGCAGAAAGCCGAAGATGTTCGCGGACGGTGGTTTTACAGAAGAAGATTCTAACCTGATCGACTTCAACAGAGCACGTCGCCAGCAGTATTACAACCAGGCGGCTCAAAGTTTTGACACTATGGTTCAGCCTGTTGCAGCGGCATTGGTACTGGGGTCCGACGCTGGTGTGGCGTTCAGCCGTATCACGGAGATCGCCAACTATGCAGTAGATGGGCTGGAAACTCTGGCGGCAATGCCGACACCTACCGTGTCGGATGACCAGGGCAAAGCCCAACAGCTGCTGAACACCGGAATCGGGAAAGTGATTGCTGGTGCCAAGTCTGTTCTTGCAAACGAAAATACTCAGAAGGCAATCCGGTTTATCCGGGGAGCAGATGCGGAAAAGGCAAAGCTGGAATACGCTGCAAACCCGGACAACTACGATCTGAGCAATGTCAATTTCTTTCCGACGGCTGGCAACAGTGAACTGACAAGGCAAAATCTGTCGATGCTGGCAGACCTTCAGAACTACCAGCAGGAAGTGGAGCTGAAGCCCATCGGCGGGAGCGAAGATGCTTCTGATGGCAGCAGCGGGAACCAGCGCGGTGGATCGAGCAACAGCTACCAGCGTACCTATACGAGTTCCAGCGGAAACACATATGTTTATGCACCAAACTTCACCATCTACGGCAGCATGAATGCCGAAGATCTACGTTCCATTATGGACGAAGGTTACGAGAAGTTCTGCGAGTATGTGGAACGGTACGAACGCGAAAAGAGGCGCACGCAGTATGGCACTTGATTACACCACAAAGTCCGGTGACACCTGGGATCTGATTGCCCTGAACGTGTACGGAAGCGAGCTGAAAGCCGATTGGCTGATGCAGAATAACCCCAGATATATCCATATCGTCCGGTTCGATTCCGGCACGGTGCTGTCAACACCAGCTCTGCCGGCTGAAAAGAGCGGAGACCTTCCGCCCTGGAAGGCAGGTGCATGATGGTACTGACAGCAGCGAGACCCAAAGGAAGGCAGGCTGCGGTTCTTCTGACCTACGAGAAAACCGATATTTCGGAAGAAATCGCACCTGATCTGGAAAGTTTCAAGTACACGGATGTGGCTGAATCCCAAAGCGACAGTGTGAGCATTACAGTCAATGCCAGAGCTGCCAAATGGAAAAATGACTGGATGCCGGAAAAGGGCGTGAAGCTCTACCCGGCTATTGTTGTAAAGGACTGGAATATCGGGGGCATTGAGAGCGGCTACAGAGATTACAGCGCCGAGTGCGGGGCATTCGTGCTGGATGATCTTGGTTTTGCCGGTGCACCTGATTCGCTGACGATGGGCGGCGTGGCAAAGCCGAACGACACCAGCTTCAGCGAGAGAAAACGGACCTTTACATGGAAGAACACCAGCGTAAAGAAAATCGCTGAAACCATTGCAGGCCGTTACAAATTGGAGCTGAAGTTTGAGGGAGACGACCACGGCATTGATGCAAAGGAACAGGACGGAACAGATAGTGCCTTTCTGCAAGATCTGTGCAGCACCTATGCACTGGTTATCAAAGTCTACACTTCAAAGCTCTGGGTGTACGACCGGGAAAAGTACAAGGCGAAAGATCCTGTATGGACGGTATATGAGAGCCGGCCCGTTGGAAATCCGACGGCCCTGTGCGTAGAGCCGGGAAGTTTCAAGTGGAACACAAAGCTGACTGGAACATACACGGGCGGCCTTTATACCTACACCAACAAACAGAAAAAAATCAACATCAACGTCAAGGTGGGCACGGACGAACGCCAGCTTAAACTTACTGGAAAGGTAAGCAGCGAGGCAGACGCAAAAGCCCGCCTGATAGCGGCCATCAAGAATGCCAACCACGGAGCAACCCAGATCAGTTTTACGATGTTGGGCTATCCGGCCGGCGCTTCAGCGCAGTGCTTTAACCTAGTTGGCTATGGAAAGATGGACGGAAAGTATTTCGTTGATCAGATGGAACACAGCATATCTCCATCCAGCGGCTACAAAACACAGGTCAAGGCCAGCAAAGTGGAAAAGGAGGATTTCGCATGAGCAGTGAAGTGAGATTCGGCAATGTGAGTTCTATCGACTATGAGGCTGGAAAGTGCGAAGTTACTTACCCAGACAGGGACGACACCGTTACGGAAATGGTGCCGTTTCTGTCCAATGGCGAGTACCAGACACCGGAAGTTGATGATCTTGTGCTTGTCCTGCATCCAGGAGAAAGCCCGGAGGATGCTGTTGTGGTGGGCACCGTCTGGAATGAAAAGAACAAACCGCCTGAAGGAAAAGAAAAAGTCTACCGAAAGGATTATGCCAACTCACGAGGAAAGGCATATCGGAAGTTTGATGCAAATGCCAAAGAACTGACCGACTATGTGGACGGAAAGAAAATCCTGAAGGCAAAAAGTCTTGAGATCCAGGTAGGCGGTGCAACCGTGACCATCAGCGAGGGCGGAGAAATCAAGGTGACATCCCCGGCGGGGATCACGCTTGCAGCATCCGGCGAATTGAAAATGACGGCATCGACCATCAATGCGACCGCTGGAACAGTGAACATCCAGGGCGGAGGTGGCGATGTTGTTGTGTCCGGCAAATCGCTGGTATCGCATACGCACACCGGAAACCTTGGCAAGAAAACATCCGCACCCCTGTAAGGAGGTTTTGGAATGTATGTTGGAATTTTCGGCGATGTGATTTTCTCCGTGGGACACCTGCGTGTGCTCACCCCGTCAAACTTCAAGGGAACGACCGGCGCAAACTGGGCGGAACATGAAGTTCTGGGAGGAAAAGCACGAGCAGAGTATTTATCACCGAAACTGAGAGAGTACACCTTTGATATTCTTCTGGATGCAGCACTCGGCGTGAATCCTCGCAAGATGCTGAACCGTCTGACAGAAATGTCAGAGAACGGAGAGATTCATTACCTGATTATCGGGTTTGCACCGGTATCGCAAAACAAGTTTCGGGTCACTGAAATAAGCGACAGCTGGGATTCGGTGATAAAACACGGGCTTTTGATGCAGTGCAAGGTGAGCCTGACCATAAAGGAGTACATATGATCGACTTCAGCAGCACGGTGGTTGAGCTGTCCGGTGACAGCGAAAAACAAAAAGAAGTGCAGGACATTGCAAAGTGCCTTCGCACACTGTATTCCACACCAATCGGGAGCCAAGAGGGCGACAGAGAACTCGGAATCAATCCAAACATATTTGTCGATAAGCCACTTCCGGTGGCAAAGGGATTATATGTGGCTGAGGTAACAGAGAAAACCGCATCGTTTGAGCCGCGGGCAAGAGTGGTGCGGGTGGACTGGCTGGACAGTGATGTGTTGCATGGCGTTGTAATTCCAAAGGTGGTGTACGAGCTTGTCTAAAATAAAAGAGTTTGAGAACATCCCGGACATCGACATTGAAGGCGAAGAAACGCTGGAAGAAGCTGTGGCCGATTGCAAGGCGCTGTTTGGCAAGTACAACAAAGAACTTTTCAACGGTGAGGTATCGTTGGAACGGTGTTCTGAAGCACGGCTTGTCCTTTTGACACTGGCACATCGTTCGCATCACAACATGGAGTACAGCACGGCGTGTCTGAAAGCGGAACTGCTGCCTACGAGCACGGGGCCGAATTTGGACAACCTTGCTCCGCTTGTTGGAGTGGAACGCCTGGAAGCCGGAAAAGCCACGGCGGTTATTCGATTCACACTGTCTGCGCCGAGAACGAGTGCAACCGGAATCCCGGAAGGAACACAGGTGAGAACGGCAGACAAACGGTATTTCAAAACCGAAAAGTATGCGGAGATCTTACCCGGCGAACTGACCGTGGACGTAGTTGCCGTGGCGGATGAGGCAGGAAGCAACAGCGATGGGATTGCCGAAGGCGAAATCAATGTGCTGGTGGATCCTATCCCGTATGTGTCCGGGGCAAAAAGTGTTTCGGCAAGCACGGGCGGTACGGATACGGAAGGTGACGATTCATTTACCAGACGTATCAACTATGCACCTTCGATTTTCTCCGTGGCCGGTCCGGTGGATGCCTATGAATACTTTGCATCGAGCTGGCGGTCCGATGTGGCAGATACGAAGATCGTTTGCAAGGAAGGATACACGATCCACATTTACTTTCTGATGGCCGGAGGCAGAGTTCCGACAAGGGAAGAATGTACCGGAATGCAGGAATATTTCGACACGGTAAAGCGCCCGATGGGTGATCTGGTTCTTTGCCATGCGCCGGAAGAAATCCCGTATGACATCGAGCTTACTTACCATATTGCCTTGAGCAATGTCAAGAATGCATCGACGATTCAGGAAAATGTGGAAGCAGCTGTGAAGGAGTATGAAACCTGGCAGAGAAAAATCGGCCGGGACATCGAACCGGCGGAGCTGATTATGCGTGTACGGGAAGCTGGTGCGAAACGCCCACGTCTGTTGACACCGGTCGAAACAACCGTCTCCGAAATTCAGGTGGCAAAGCTCCGAAGCTGCAAGGTGACATACGGAGGAATCGAAGATGATTGAACTCCACGAAGTTGGCCTAGTCGAAGGGCTACCGCCTGATGTTGCCAAAGAGCCATGGGTACAGATCCTTGATGCAGTTTTCAGGGAGCGGCGCAAGAAGGAACTGGAAGCTGCCGAACGCTTGAAAATCTACACGGATATTGACCGTGCAGATGAGGCAGTTCTGGATATTCTTGCGGTTCAGTTCCGCGTTGACTGGTACGACACCAGCTATCCGATTGAAACAAAGCGCAGGATCATCAAAACTGCGCTGGAAGTCCGTCGGTACTGCGGAACGGAGTGGGCAGTCCAAAAGGCGCTGGCCTCGATTTATCCGAATGTGAAAATAAGTGAATGGTATGACTACGGAGGAAGGCCGGGCTACTGGCGAATGAACGTAGACATTACCGATGATGGTGTCATTTACTACACACCGGAAGAAATTGAAAAGCGCCTTGGTTATGCCCGGCGCTGTACCGCTCACCTTGAACACATCATCTACATCGTCGAACCGCATGAACGGTCGCCTGCCTACATCGCCGCAGCACCCAGCGGCATGGCGACATCCTGCACCGTAAAGGTCCCCGGTAGGATCAAGCCGCGGGAAATCGGCGCAAAGGCGTATGTTGCCGGTGCGGTCGGAAGATCGAAAATGCAGGTTGCCGTGGCGCTGCCCGGAGCCATCCACCCGAAAAACATCACCGCGCAGGCATACGCCACCGGCAGGCTTGCGCACACGCACGAAACCGTAACCATCAAGATTGGAGGACAGACAACATGAGCTGGGAAAAATCCAGTTATACAACTGCCGGTGCCGCGCTCCTGTCGGAATCCCTCTCCGGCGGCGCGCTCACCATCACCCGCGCCGTGAGCGGCACCGGCATCGTTGAAACCGACTTGTCGGCAGAAACGACCGTCAGCGGCGAAACGCACGAACTGACCATCCTTGCGATTGACACCGTAAAGGACGGAGAGGAAACGGCCCGGAAAGTCAGCATCCAGATTACCGGAGCAGAAAGCACCTACATCATGCACCAGATCGGCGTATATGGCCGCCTGAATGATGATGACGAAGTGCTGCTGTTCATCATGCAGGATGAACGTGGAATCGAAGTCCCTGCATCCAGCGTGAACGCTGACTTTGAAATTGAGATTGCTGCCCTTATTGCAATCTCGAACAAAGCAAAAATCGAAATTGCCCTCAGCCCGCAGATGCAGGCTTTGATGAAGCTGGTCAAGGCCGAAATTGAGAAGCACAACGCCGCCGCTGATGCCCATGCAGCGACCATCACGGCAGCGGTCAGCGCTGCCGTGAAGAACCTGTCTGAATCCGGGGAAATCCTGAACGAAGAACAGGTAAAGGCTCTTATCAAGGAACAGGTGGACGGCGGAACAGGCGGCTACTATGGCTCCTACGAACTCACCCTTGCGGCTGACGGGTGGAAGCCCGCCCGCAACGAGGATGATTACGAAAACGCTGGCGGTATGGATTACTACCAGTGCATTTATGATGCAGAACTGTCGGACAGCACCAGCGAGCTTGTACCCGTTGGCGTTGTATCTCCCGGCAGCTTCTATACTACGACCAAAGCGGGCGTCCTGAACGGGTGCGAAACGCATGATGGTTTCATCAGATTCTTTTCTCAGCGCATCCCGGAAGCAGACATTCAGGCGACCGTAACCCTGTTCGGGAAAGGAGGTGGTTCGGGTGAAACCGGTAGCGTAAGCATCGGTCAGGGCTTGAAGCGTGACGCGAGCGGCGCTATTGCCGTCCGCATTGGCGAAGGCCTTGACTTTGACAGTGCAAACGCGGTGACTGTCCGCAAAGAAACCGTTATGACGAGCGAAGACCTGCTGAACGAGGAAGAAACGCAGCAGGAAATCGTTGATATGCTGAAATAATTTTTAGGAGGACACTATTATGTCTAAGCAGATTTCTACCAAGACCACCATCCGCAACCTGACCGCTGAGATCAAGAAGACTTTCGTCAAGAAGAACGCCTTTACCCCTGTGCAGACCGCAGCCAACGCTGCTATCAAGTCTCTTGGCGTTGACGGCAACACCGTGAACTTCTACACCTCTATCGACAAGAGCGGCACTGCTGCTTTCTCCGTTGACTTCCCCTCTGAGCTGTTCCTCGACCAGACCAAGACCACCTTCGTGGCCAAGTTCAAGTTCGATGCTGCGACCTACCCCGGCGCCACCGACCCCAAGCTGGACGGCAAGCCGGTCATGGTTCTGGCCGTCAAGGGTGAGAACCCCGACAGCTGCACCTACTCTTTCCTGAACATGGCTGCTCTGGTCGATACCTATAAGGCCAAGGCCACTGGCAAGGATGCATCCACCACCGTTACCATCGCTGGTTATGAGGTGGATGTCAAGGTCAATGTTTCCGCTGCTGCCGGCAACGCCCTGGTTCTGAAGGACGATGGTCTGTATGTTCCCACCCCTGAGGAAGTGGACATCTCCGGCAAGGCCGATAAGGTCACCGGTGCCACCACCGGCAACTTTGCTGCGCTGGATGGCGAAGGCAATCTGACCGACAGCGGCAAGAAGCCTGCGGACTTCGTGGGCGCCGAGGCTGGCAAGCGCCTGATGAGCGATGCCGAGGGCGAAAAGCTGGCCGGTGTCTCTGAGGGCGCAACCAAGACTGCCGCCAGCTCCACCAACGGCAATGTGAACATCGACGGCAAGGAAGTCGTCGTGTACACCGAGCCGGAGAATGTTCTGCACGACGAGGACGTGGAGGACTTCTCCGCAGAGGAGATCGCCGCTCTGCTGGCTGACTAAGACATGAGGAGGTAAGCTCTATGGCAAAAGCGAAGATCAAAACGCTTTTGGGCACAGGGCTTGCCGCGCTTTGCAGCCACATCAAGCAGTGCAACACCGCAATCGGAGACCTTTCCGAAGCAACGGCAAACGGATTCGAGGAAACCGATGACATCCTGCACGAAAAGCAGGATGTCATGGCGGCGGTGCCTTTTACTATCCCGGTCGATGGCTGGGGCGAGGATGGTTCCTCCCCCGGCTATTTTTATTGTGACATCCCCATTGCGGGCCTGTTGGCTACCGACATTGTGGATGTTACGGTACTGCCGGAATTTTACGATGTGGCGGGTGCGGTGGGCTTTATTGCGACCGAAAGCCTCGAAGGAAAGCTGCGGCTGAGGGCCGCCAAAGCTCCGACCGAGAAAATTTCTGCACAGTATCACATTACAAGCACCGTGAAATACACGGATGCACAGGAAGGGGGAACCTAAATGGCATACGGTTCTTTTAACGCAGGCCCCGGCAAGGCGCCGGATGAAGATGTTGTCCGCACTGACCAGATCGGCATTCCGGGCGGCATTGCCACGCTGGATGCAAACGGCCACCTGACCGAGAGCCAGCGGTGGGAAGTGGACAGCTACAAAAAGGCTGAGACCGACCAGCGCATCAGCGCGGCGGTGGACAACCACAACGGTGCGGAGAACGCCCACGGCGACATCCGCGCCAGCGTGGCCGCGATGAACGCCAGCATTAGGGCAATCGAGTTGAAGTTCGGCACGAATGTCACCAAGAATCCTTTTTCTGCCACGTTCGGCAGCCTTGACGGTCTGACCGTCACCGGCGTGTGGAACGCAGAACAGGCAAGGGTGGAGTTCTGATGGCTGAAACATTCAAGGTCGGCGCGAATGCGCGGGAGCTGCTGCGCTACACCCAGAGGGCGACCCGCATTGTCACCGACGACATCAGCCGGAGCGATGCCCGGAAGATCATCCAGAAGGTCGCGGCGCTCGAAGATGTGCGCGACATCCAGAAGGTGTGCGGCACTGCCGTCCATGCACTCGACACACGGGACAGGGAGGGCTTTTCCAAGAGCACGTTCCGGCTGTATGGCGAGGGCATCCGGCTGACCGCCCGGCAAATCCTGCTGGATGCACACGCGGCGAATAACGTCAATTTCCAGACCGACTACGACAAGCGCGTTGAGAAGATCGGCGCAGTTGTGGACGGCTGCTCTCTGCTGCTGGAATACCTGACCATCTGCACGGAGGAAGGTATCATCAGCGCAAAGAAAGCCGGTATCTGGACAAAGAAGGTCACGGACGTAAAATACCCGGCGATGAAGTGGCTCACGTCGGAACGCGGACGTGCCGAAAAACTCCGGGCAGAAGCGGAACGGAAACGGCTGACCGAACAGGCTGCCGCCCTGAAAGCTGTCCTTTACCCGGAACCGTAAACGCACAGCGGGCAACCGCTTTGCATAAAGGGTGCGGTTTGTTTGTCTGACGCTGCCATTTGGTGGCTGCGCTCTCCGAACACCAACAATAACAACAACGTCTGGAACGTCAACACCGATGGCTCCAACAACAACAACTGGTACAACAACTCCTATGGTGTTCGCCCCGCTCTGATGGAACCGTGTGACGAGTAGGCATAAGCTGAAAGCAGTGCGCCCATCAAAGGAAACCGCATCCTGTCGCTTGCCGATGCAGGCAAGTGATAAATACATCCCGCTGAGGTGGGCCATCCTTGCCGGATGCAGCCCACTACCGCAGCAGCGAACCAGCGGAGGGTCATTTTGACATACGAAGAACTGTGCAGCTTTGAGGTGCTTTACAAAGCCTACCTCGAAGCCCGGAAGGGAAAACGCAGCAAGAGCAAAACAATCGAGTATGAATCCCATGCGTTGGCTTGCACGGAAAAGCTCTCCCGTAAGCTGGCTGTCTGCAATGTGCGGCAGCCAGACGGGAGCATCCGGCAGCAGATACGCTATGTGCCAAGTAAGTTTGAGGTCTTTGCCGTCTACGAGCCGAAGCGCCGCATGGTACACGCCCCCGCATTTGTGGACAAGGTGGTGCTGCACGCTCTGGTCGATAACATCCTGTATGATGCCCTGACAAAGAGCTTTATCCGGGACAGCCACGCCAGCCAGACCGGCAAAGGCACAGACGACGGCCTGATGCGCCTGAAAACTCACATGGTGGACTATTACCGTCGTGAGGGCCACGGTGCGGACGGCTGGGTGCTGAAAGGTGACGTGCGGCATTTCTTCGCCAGCATCGACCACTGGAAGCTGAAACGCAAGCTCAAAGCCGTACTGGACAAGCGCGGTGTTGACCCGCGTGTCTATGAGCTGCTTTGCATCTACATCGACGTGATGGAGGACGGCTTGCCGCTGGGCTACCAGACGAGCCAGCTCTTTGCGCTGATGTTTTTGGATGAGTTCGACCACATCATCAAAGAGAAGTACCGCATCAAATACTATGGCCGATACATGGATGATTTCTATATCATCTGTTCGGACAAGCGAAAATTGCAGTGCATTCTCCGGGATGTGCGGGCGCTCATGGACAGTTACGGCCTTGAGCTTAACCAGAAAACCGCCATTTTCCCGCTGCGGGACGGTATTGATTTTCTGGGATTCCATAGCTACCTGACCGACACCGGCGCGGTCATCCAAAAGCTGCGCCGAGATAGCTCCAAGCGGATGAAGAACAAGATCAAGTATTGGGAGACGGCATACCCCGCAGGCGAAGTGACCAAGGGAGAAATCCTGCGGAGCTTTGATGCGTGGGATGCCCATGCCGCCCATGGCGAAACCTACTCTTTACGCCGCAAGTACGCTGACCGGCTCGAAAAATTGCTTGACTGCAAAATCCCTATCCATCGAAAAATCAACTCGAACAAACTCGCGCGTGACAGACGGCGGGCGCGGCAATGCCGCTGCATCTACAAGAAGCAGCACAAAGCCCTGTCCCTCTCTGTATCGCAGAACACGCGGCCTGCGGAGATCATGCCGTGGGCCTGAACCAAAAAAGGAGGTAACAATGGCAAACGTAAAACTGGGCACGAAAGCCGTTGGCAGCATTGTCAAAATCAAAGTCAACGGCGCGTCCAAAGATTTTATTGTTGTGCAGCAGGGCAACCCGAACACCGGCACTTATGATTCGAGTTGCGCCGGAACGTGGCTGTTGATGAAGGACATCTACACAACGTCCACGTTCGGCAACAATAACTCCTACAAGGATTCCAGCATCCACAGCTACCTGAACGGTACGTTCTTCAACCTGATTGACGCGGACATTCGCAACGCTATCAAGCAGGTCAAGATTCCGTACCAGGACGGCACTGGTTCCGGCGGCAGCCTTGCCACCGGCTCCAACGGCCTGAGCACCAAAGTGTTCCTGCTGTCTGGTTATGAGGTTGGCTGGACGACCAGCGACAACGGCTATTTCCCGAAGGACGGTGTGAGGCTGGCATACTTTGGCAACAGCTCCGGCGGTAACAGCAAGCGTATTGCATACAATGGCAGCTCCGCTGCCATTTGGTGGCTGCGCTCTCCGCGCGCCAGCAGTAGCGGCAGCGTCTGGTACGTCAACACCGATGGCTCCTACAACTACTACTGGTTCAGCAACTCCTATGGTGTTCGCCCCGCTTTCATTCTTCCCTCTACACTCGTGGTCTCTGACGATGGCACGGTCAGTGTCAACACTGCACCTACCGTCAGCACGGACGGCGCAGCTCTGGGGCAGAAGAACGCGGCCTTTGCGTGGAAGTACACCGTCAGGGATGCCGACGGCGACACCTTGACCGTCACCGAAAAGCTGGACGGCAAGACCACCAAGACCCGCACCGGCGTTGCCAGCGGCACGGCCCTGACCTTTGAGCAGACGGCCAGCGCTGCCGGATTCCAGAAAATCCTGAACGGCAACCACACCATCACCGTTGAGGTGAGCGACGGCAAGGAAACCGTCAGCACGTCCGCGACCTTTACCAAGGCCGTCCACGCCGCAAGCGTGACGCTGGCTGAACCGCTGACCGTGGAGGGCGACATCACCGTTGCCGTGCTTCAGGTGACCGGCTCCATCCCGGATGATGCAAAGTTCAAGGCTGAGGTGACCAACAACGCCAAGGACGCGGCCCCGGTGTGGCAGGATGCCACGACCGAGGTAAAAAAAGGTGTGAACATCGTCTTTGAGAACAAGACCGCCACGGCGGGCGCGGCGTTCAACTTCCGCGTCAGCGTGGAGCGCGGCGAATCCGGCGAGGGCGGCTACATCGAAGCCGTCTCCGGCGCATTCCAGTAAGGAGGACAGTCACCATGATTCAGTGGAAAAAGGACAATCTGCCCACCCGGCAGGAGAAGGAAGCCGCAGCCAAGAAGCAGCAGGAGCACGAACAGTTGCCCGACCGTGTGGCTGAAATGGAAGATGCCCTGTGCGAACAGGACGCGGCCAACGAGAAGCGCTTGACCGACATCGAAACCGCGCTGTGTGAGCTGGACGCAGCGCTGAACAAGGAATAAGGAGGTATCACCATGAACATTATCTGGGCAAACCGCCTGATTGCAGGCACTAAGACTTGGGCAGAGATGCCCGCATCCCGCCGCGTTGGCGTGAAGAAAGTTCTGGCCGAGCGCGTAAACAAGGGCGAGATCACCGCCGAGGATTACAAGCGCATCACCGGTGACGACTATGACGTGGCCTGAGCTGTGTGAGAAGCTGTTGACCCGGCTAGAAACCAGTGGTGTGGACACGACCGCAGAGCGCAGTGAGTTTGCGGTGTTGGTGGCCGAGTGCGGGTCAAGCGGCTGCAAAATGGCGTTGAGCCAGAAAGGAGAAAACGATAATGGCGATTAACGCATATTCGTGGGCGAAGGACGGCGAGAAGAACCTCTCCCCGTCCTTCAAGGTGCGGGAGTTCCGCTGTTCGGATAATACCGACCCGATCTTTATTGATTCGGAGCTGGTGGAAATCCTTCAGAAAATCCGCAATCACTTTGGGAAGCCGGTGAACATCACCAGCGGTTTCAGAACGGCCAGCAAGAATGCCATGATTAAGAATGCTGCGAAGTTCTCTCAGCATCTTTACGGCAAGGCTGCTGACATCTGGATTTCCGGTGTGACGGTGGAGCAGATTGCGGCATATGCCGAGACCCTGCTGCCGAACCGCGGCGGCATTGGCCGCTACCCGAAGGAAGGACACGCCGACCGTACTCACGGCTGGGTACATATCGACACCCGCACGGCAAAGAGCCGGTGGGTGAGCTGAAAATAGGAGGAAAACAGTATGGAGAACATTCTGAAAGTTTTTCTGATGGCATTCCCTGAATGGCTGGCCTGTATCTTCATGGTGGTCGGCCTTGTGGTCACGGCGCTGGCGGCGGTACGTCTGGGCTACGGCCTTGTGGTCGCAAAGACTGTGTACAAGTGGATCGTCAACGCAGAGGAAAAGTTCGGTAGTGGCGCAGGCGCAGAAAAGAAAGCCCATGTCATTGCCGTACTGCGTGGGTACACCCCGGACTGGCTGGACTGGGCAATCAATGAGCGGACGCTGGATTGGATCGTGCAGCTCGTGTTCGACTTTACCAAGAAAAAACTTGAAGATTACATGGCGAAGAAATCCACAGAGACCACTACTGTGGCCCGTTTCGGTAAGGCGGGGGAGGACAAGCGTAATGACTGACGAGGAACTGGAACATCGCCTGACAGCGGTCGAAAACCGTGCACAGAGCAACACCCACCGGCTGGACGAGCTGGGGAAGCTGACCGATGCAGTAAACGGCATGAACACCAATATCAAGTTGACCATCCAGCAACTCGAAAACACAAACAAGAGCCTTGAAATTGTAACGGCTCAAAACAAAAAGCAGGACGACCGCCTGACCGCGCTGGAAAAAGCCCCCGGAACATTTGGGAACAAACTTTGGTGGGCTGTGATTGCGGCGTTGGTTTCCGGCCTTGTGGCCTATGAACTGACGATGCTTCTGCACTGAAATGAAAATGCCCCGCTGGCATCCGGATGGATTGCTGGCGGGGCATTTTTTGTTTGTCTGGAAGTTTTGCACAAAGGATATGTGCAAAGTGTGGAAAAATTGCGAATTGACAACGGTATACCGTATAATTTACGCTTAAAACGAAAATAAACGCCATAGTCGAAAGGAGGAAAACGGCGTGCGAGTGTTCAAACAGCTTACGCTTACAGACCGAATCCGTATTGAAAAGTGGTTGAAAGATGGGCTGAGAGTAAAGGAAATCGCAGACAGGTTGCGGGTTGACCCGTCCACGGTGTACCGGGAACTGAAACGCGGCAGCTACGACAAGTTGGACGGTAAGACGTGGAAGCTGATTCCTACATATAGCCCGGATATTGCAGAACAAAGGTATCAGGCACATCTTCGGGAGAAGGGACCAAACCTTAAGATTGGCAAGGATCATGAGCTTGCAAGCTATATCGAGCAGACCATTATAGATAAGGATTGTTCACCGGCTGCTGTGTACGGTTATGCCTTGGAAGAAGGACGGACATTCAAAACGCATATATCGGTGCCTACCATATACAGCTACATCAAAAAGGGCGTGTTCCTGAACTTGACGCAAAAGGCTCTGCCAAGACATGGAGTGCATAAGGGCGACTATAAAAAGGTGAAAACAAAGGATCCTGCTCGTGCGCCTGCCGGTGAGAGCATCGAAAAACGCCCGGCGGAAGTAAAAGACCGTGAAGAATTTGGACACTGGGAAATGGACACGGTGTATTCTGGCAAGAAGAAAAGCACGGTTGCGCTGCTAGTGCTGACTGAGCGCAAGACCCGGAACGAAAATATTATAGTGGTGCCAGATCGCCGCGCAGAGACGACCGTGCGGGCAATCAATGCACTGGAACGGAAGTTAGGCGCAGAGAAGTTTGGCATTATCTATAAGAGCATCACAGTGGACAACGGCAGTGAGTTTGCATTGGCCGACCAGCTGGAACAGTCCTGCATCACCGGAGATAAGCGGACGAAGGTGTACTATTGTCATCCGTATTCTTCTTGGGAACGCGGGAGCAATGAGAATGTGAACGGCATGATTCGCCGCAGGCACCCGAAAGGCACAGACTTCTCAAAGGTCACGGCAGAGGAAATCGCGGCTACGGAGAACTGGATCAACAGCTATCCAAGAAAAATTTTCGGCTATAAGAGCGCCGGCACAATGTTCCGCGAATGCCTGCGGGAGCTTGGCCTGACGGCATAAGGTACATAGAAAGCAAAAAAATCATTGGTAAGATTGAACAATAAAGGATAACCGCAAGCGGGGTGCGCTTGGCGGTTTGTTTGCTTTACGCTAAAATCCACAAAAATAAGGCCGAAAATTTGTTGCATTTAATGCTTTACTTTTCAAAAATCCAAAAATTCCGCAAAAGATGTTGACAAACTACCATCCGGGTGGTAATATATACAGGCAATCCATGGACTGCAAAAACTGAATATGGGCGTGTTCCCGAGTGGCCAATGGGGACAGACTGTAAATCTGCTGCTTTCAGCTTCGGTGGTTCGAATCCACCCGCGCCCACCAAACAAGAAAAATCCGAACCTGTTTCCGATTGGAGAAGGGTTCGGATTTTTCGTTTTCTTCGGGTATGATAACGAAGGTTCCCGTGGACGGCGTAAAACTCCGATACCTTGTCATAGACCGTAAGCCAATAACAAGATTTGGAGGGTATGATTATGAAGTACGATGAAAGAGCCTGCAAGTTTAATATGGACACCGGCTGCGTGGAACTGCTGCTCCGGGATGGGAGAAAAATTTCCATCGACTGCACCGGGGTCGAGGATGCGTTGAATGTGACCATGGCGCAGAGGTCGGAGTTGGATTATCTTATCTATAATGACCCTTTGGCGTATGCTGATTTGATTCTGAATGGTGACCCGGAGAAATATCTGAAACAAATTTTGTGAAATGAATATTCTGCGATTTTACTGAAGAATTGACAATGTAGCGAAAACTAGATATCATAGCAACAGGCTTTATTTTGTTTCAGAAGAGGTATTAGCATATGGAAGCGTATGAATTAGATAAAATAAAAGTTTTGGCAACTTCTTTCCGTGGTGCAATTGAGATAGCAAAAGATGCTGGTGAATTTGATAATGACTTTGCATTTCCTCGATTTCCCAAAGGATGCTGTGGAGATACAAGCGATCTTTTAGCTGAGTATTTGGCACAGCATGATATTTACACATATTATGTCTGTGGTCAAAAAGGTACCCAATCACACGCATGGCTGGTTCTTGTAAACACTGTAACAGTGACAACTGATAATTCAGATGCTGACAGAAAGTATAAAAGTCTGATAAGTGTTTATAATGAAGATAATGATGTAATGCTACTGCGAAAATACTATAACTTAAAAGATGCTATTATTATTGACATAACCGGAGATCAGTTCACAAATCAAAAATGTTTTTTGTATTATAACATTCCTGTTTATGTTGGTTTTTTAGATGACTTTCATAAACTTTTTAGGGTGGATCAATGCTCTATCCATGAACCTGCTAGATTGTGGGATGCTCGCTGCAAAAGTCTGTATCGAGCAATAACTAAATATATAAAGTGATTTGCAGTATGAAACGAAATTTTTTTCAATTAAGGTATAAAACAAAAACAGGGTGCGCCCACCCGGACGCACCCTGCCAAAAGCCACAGACGATAGCGATATGTACAACAGGGAGTTCCCCAGTGGGAACTTCCTGTTTTTCGTTGTTTGCATGATGAGC